>Ga0222749_10001351_pt1 | contig 12542 bp, 10 predicted proteins | sample IncBWH2Mmetat_FD_197234 | JGI IMG/M metagenome (GOLD analysis project Ga0222749, IMG submission 197234) | Metatranscriptome of lab incubated forest soil microbial communities from Barre Woods Harvard Forest LTER site, Petersham... | ecosystem: Environmental > Terrestrial > Soil > Temperate... | reverse complement strand
GTCGGATCGGGATGGTCGCGGAGGATCGTCCGGAGCGCCGCGTGCACGCCGGGGAGGGGGCCCCGGGCGGCGCGCTCCTGGAGGAGCCGCCGGGCGTGGGCGACGTACCACTCGTTCCGGTGGAGCTGGAGTTTGACCAGCTCGTCGTCCGTCTGCCGAGCCAGGTCCGGATGGGCCGGTGCGGGGGTCCCGTAGGAGATCTTGTAGATCCTGCCGGTCCCGCGGTCCGGATTGTCCCGCGTGTGGCATTCCCCGCGGTCGTACCAGTCGCTCAGGAAGACGGAGCCGTCCGGCCCCGTCTGCAGAAGGAGCCCCAGGAACATCCGGTCTCCCGACAGGAGGAAGTCCGGCCCGTGCGAGGCGGTGAAGCCCGATCCCACGCGGCGCGGGAGGTCATTGTTGATCCGGTGGCCGTGCAGGTTGCTCATGAAGATCGAGCCGCGGTACCGTTCCGGCCAGTTGTCCCCAAGGTAGACCAGGATCCCGGAGTGGGCGGCGCCGCCTCCGAACTCGTCGTTTCCGAGACCGAGCCCTTTGGTCGACCCGAAATGGAGGTGGTCGGCGATCGTCTCGACACGGCGGTACGCGTAGCGGCTCGAGGGGCGCTCCCGCGAGGGCTCGTAGTGGGCGCCCTGGATCAGGTGGAAGAGATGGGCGTTCACGCAGTTCGAGACGATCATCTGGCCGCGCTCGTCGAAGGCGACTCCCCAGGGGTTGGTCGCGCCATCGGCGAAGGCCTCGAAGACGCGCCGCGTCGGGTGGTACCGCCAGACGCCTCCGTCGAAGTGGATGCGACCCTCGGGGGGCGTCCCGGGCGGCCCCAGGTCGGAGATCGAGGTCCGCCCGTGGCCGCCGTAGAGCCACCCGTCGGGCCCCCAGGTGAAGCCGTTCACGACGTTGTGCCCGCCCTGGGAGCCGAAGCCGTCGAGCAGGATCTCGGGCGGGCCGTCGGGCCGGTCGCCGCCCTCCTTCATGGGGTAGAAGAGCAGGTTCGGCGGCGCGACGACCCAGACCCCCCCGAAGCCGACCTCGATCCCGGTGACGTAGGTCAGTCCCTCGCAGAAGACCTTCCGGGTGTCGTACCGGCCGTCGCCGTCGGTGTCCTCGAAGATGAGGATCCGGTCGTGCTCCTGGAAATTCCCCCGCCAGGCGGGGTAGGTGTTCCCCTCGACCACCCAGATCCGGCCGCGATCGTCGATGCAGAAGCTGATGGGCTGCCGGACCGCGGGCTCTCCGGCGAAGAGCGTCGCCTTGAATCCCTCGGGGAGCGTGAACGCGGCGACCGTGGCCTCGGGGGCGCGCGATTCCTGGGCGCGGGCCGGGAGTGCCAGGGCGATGGCGAGGGTGGCGAGCGCGGGTCTCATGGGTCTCCCTACACTACGTCCGGATGGGGAGCGGAGAGGGATTGGTGAGATGGAGAGCGGGCTCCCCAGATCCGGGCGGGAGCACTGCCGGCCGGCGCGGAATTCATGGGCTTCCCGCGGCCGTTTCGGTTCAATTGAAGTGCGGGTCCGGTACCCGGGGGGGCACCATGTGGGTTTGGGGAACGCTTTATCTTCTGGTTTTCGGGTTTCAGGAGCCGGCCCTCGAGTACGTCGAGCCGGACGACTCCAGCGGAACGTCGAAGGCCGTCGTCGTCCGGAACGGGGCGCTGGCCCACACCGCGCAGATGCTCCCCCTGGACGAGAAGGGGGGAATCGTCGGCAAGGGCGATGCGGAACGGCAAATCCAGAGGGTCCTCGACAACCTCGCAGGGGCGCTGCGGGAGGCGGGATCGGGACTCGACCGGGTGGTGAGGATCCACGTCTGTGCCGCGCGGCCTGAGATCGTCGACCGGGTCCGGCAGGCCTTCTCCCACCGGTTCAGCGGTCCCGCCAAGCCCGCGGCGACCTTCATGGTCGGGACGCCGGCTCACCCGGAAGCTTTGGTGGCCATGGACGCCGTGGCGTCCGCGTCGCCGGTCGACTCCGTCCGCCGTCTCCGCTCGGAAGCGCTTCCGGGCGCGCCGGGCACGACTCATGTGGCGGTCCTGCCCGCCGGCCCGGCGGTCTTCGTCTCGGGCCAGACCTCCCAGGGAGAGCTGGCCGAAGCTACGCGAAAAACCCTCGCGGGCCTCCGGGAGACCCTCTCGCATTTCGGGCTGAAGGACGAGCACGTCGTGCAGGTGAAGGCGTTCCTCCGGCCCATGTCGGACGCGTCCGTCGTTGAGAAGGAGATCACGGCGTTCTACGGGGGTGGGTCGGTTCCCCCGATCGTTTTCGTCGAATGGACCCTCGATCCTCCCATCGAGATCGAGCTGGTGGCGGCGGGAACCCCGCCCGACGATGGCCTGGACTCCGTCCGTTTCCTGACGCCACCCGGGGTCAAGGCCTCGCCCGTCTTCAGCCGCGTGGCCCGCGTGGACCGGGGGCGGCTGATCTACGTGTCGGGGCTCTACGGAAGCGGAGACGCCCAGGCCCAGGTCCGCGGAATCTTCGGCTCGCTCCAGGGGATCCTGGGGAAAACCGGCGGGGACTTCCGGCATCTCGTCAAGGCCACGTACTACGTTTCGGATGGGCTGACGACCGATCAACTGGGCAAGCTCAGGCTGGAGTATTACGATCCGGAGCGTCCTCCGGCCGCCTCCAAGGCCGCCGTGCGCGGAGTCGGGCTTGAAGGGAGGACGATCACCGTGGACATGATCGGGGTGACCCGGCCTTGAACCGCCCCGTCCGGCCCCGACCTGCGTCGGGTCGCCGGAAGTGGATTCTCCATCCTGCGAGGTGATCATGCGATGCAGGCCCGTCTGGGACATGCTGACCTTGATTCCGGCCCTGTTCCTGGGGAGCGGGTGCTCCAGCGCTCCGTCCGCCGGCCAGCCTGCCGAGGATGCATTTTTCGCCGACGCCCTCTCGAGGCTGGAATCTCTCAGGAGGGGCAAGCCGGACCAGGAGGTGCCGGCCTATGACGCGGCGATCGACGCGATGCGGCGACTGAAGGAACACCACGGCTGGCCCCTGGTCAACACTCCGGTCGAGCAGCGGCTCCTTCTGGGAACGTGGATCCGGGAGGGAAGATCCGACGGATATCGCGAAGAGCTGCATTTCGGAACCGACGCGTCCGGGCATTGGGATTGGGAGAAGGGATATGTTCCCACTGAGTTTCTCTGGCTGATCGAAGGGAGACACCTGAAGCTGCTCACCCAGAGCTTCTACAGGGAGTCTTGCAATTTCCAGTATGTGGATAGGACCTACGAGTACGAGTTCAGGGGCGACCGTCTCATCCTTCGTCGAAACGGGGACGTGATCAACTGGACGCGCGCGCCCAGATGATCCGGCGCCTCGCGGGGGACGCCGGATCCCTCACTCTGCTGTTGAAGGCTAGAGTGGCGGAGTAGACCTGCGCCCCGTGGCGAGGCCCCAGATGAGCGATACGACGAAGATCACGATGAAGAAGAAAAAACAGAGGCGCGCGATTTCCGCAGCGCCCGACGCAATCCCGCCGAAGCCGAACACGGCGGCGATGATCGCGACGATGAAGAACCCCAGGGACCATCTAAGCACGATACACCTCCAGAGCCTGACCGAAGATCCGAACCCGGACTGGCGCGGGTGCGACTCCACTTCCATCGGGGCGCAGCCGGCAGTCCCCAGATGTGGGAGCAAAGGAGGGGCCATGCGATCTCGGAATCGGGAGGGTTCACCCCGCACGCTGCGGCGGAAACGATGATTACGATTTCGGCCCTCATCCTTGAAGCGGCCCGACAATCACTTTGATAGGCGGCGTCCCGAGCCACCCATAACCTCCCATGTGAACTCGCTTTCTACGACGGCTCCCGGGAACACCCGGTGGCCCATCACCCATGGCGTGGCCGCATCATTCTGATTCTGTCAAAGATCAAATTGGGCTTCAGAGTCGAGCCGCCCTGCTCGCACTCCTTCTTTTCGTTGGTTCGGGGGGTGGGAGACTTCGCTGAAGCCGGGTGGCTTGACCCCTCGTGCGGGGCAAACACGCCGGCCCGGAAGGACCGGCGGCCGACCGAAGGACCAACTGTCTTGACTGGGCCCGAAAAAGATGCCACGGTTCGGAGTGGAGTGGCCGGAGTCGACCCCCCGCAGGCGTTGTACGTTGGCCGGAGGGCCCTCGATTCTTTCCACGATTCCGTGGGGAAAGATCCCCCGGCTCTTTTCTCCTCGTCGGGTTTCCAGGTACGCTACTCTGGACATGACGGCCCCACCGGATCTCTCCCAGGCCACCGCCGAGCAGGCCCTCGCCGTGCTGCGTTCGAACGCGGCGACCGGGCTGGGGAAGTCGGACATCGAAATTCGGAGCCGGGAATACGGCGCCAACGAGGTCCCCGAGAAGAAGCCCCGCCGGCTCCTGGGGTTCCTCAGGAAGTTCTGGGGGCTGTCGGCCTGGATGCTGGAGCTCATCATTCTCCTCTCATGGTTCCTCGATCGGCGGTGGGACGCCCTGATCGTCGGGGGACTTCTGTTGATCAACGCGATCATCAGTTTCACGCAGGAGCTGCGCGCCGGTTCCGCGGTCGAGATGCTCCGCACGCGCCTGAAGGTGAAGGCCCGGGTTCTCCGGGACGGTGCCTGGGCGGTTCTCCCCGCCCGGGACCTCGTCCCCGGGGACATCGTCCGGGTCCGATCGGGGGACTTCGTCCCCGCCGACGTCAAGATCCTCCAGGGCCGCCTGCGAGTGGATCAGTCGTCGCTGACGGGGGAATCCCTGGAGGTCGCGAAGGCATCCGATGAAGTCCTTTACTGCGGCTCCGTCGTCCGCCGGGGGGAAGCGGGCGGCGTGGTGATCCTGACCGGATCCAGGACCTTCTTCGGCCGCACCACGGAACTGGTGGAGAGTTCCCGGCCCAAGCTGCACCTGGAAGAGGTCATCTCGAGGGTCGTCAAATGGCTTTTCATGATCGTGGGCACGCTGACCGGAGTCGCGGTGGGGGTTTCGCTCTTTCAGGGGACAAGGCTCCTGGAGATCCTGCCGCTGACGCTCGTCCTCCTCCTGAGCGCCGTGCCCGTGGCGCTCCCCGTCATGTTCACGGTGAGCATGGCCGTGGGGGCGATGGAACTGGCCCGGCGGGGCGTCCTCGTCACCCGTCTGAGCGCCGCCGAGGACGCGGCGACCATGGACCTCCTGTGCCTCGACAAGACCGGCACGATCACGCTCAACCGCTTATCGGTCTCGTCCGTGGATCCCGCGGGATCCTTCGGCGAACGGGAGGTCATTCTCTATGGAGCCCTCGCGTCGCAGGAAGCCAACCAGGATCCCCTGGATCTCGCCTTCCTCGCCCGGGCCCGCGAGCTGGATCTGCACGGGTCTGGGTTTCTGCAGAAATCCTTCACCCCCTTTTCGCCGGAGACCCGCCGGACGGAGGCGGGGGTGGAGAGGGAAGGGGTTCCGTTCCGGGTGACCAAGGGAGCCGTGCTCGCCGTGGCGAAGGAGTGCGGTCTCTCTCCCGGGGAAACTCAGAAGCTCGAGAGCCGGGCGACCGAGAAGGCGCTTCTGGGCTCCCGGACCCTGGCGGTGGCGAGGACGAATCGAGAGAACCGATGGGAACTCGCGGGCCTGGTCTCCCTCTCCGATCCTCCGCATCCGGACTCGAAACCGCTCATCGCCGAACTCCGCGCCCTTGGAATTTCCGTCAAGATGCTGACCGGGGACGCGCTCCCGGTCGCCCGGGAGATGGCCCGGAAGGTCGGCCTGGACCAGATCCTCCGGATGCCCGACCTCTCCTCCGCGCTCAAGGGCGATCCCGAGGCCTGGGCCCGGATGGCGCTGACGAGCGACGGGATGGCCGAGGTGTATCCCGAGGACAAGCACGCCATCGTGAAGGGTCTTCAGGCCGCGGGGCACGTGGTGGGGATGACCGGGGACGGGGTCAACGACGCCCCCGCTCTCCGGCAGGCGGAGGTGGGGATCGCGGTCGCGAACGCGACGGACGTGGCCAAGGGGGCGGCGAGCGTGGTCCTGACGGAGGCCGGTCTCAAGAACATCGTGGATCTGGTGAACAACGGCCGGGTGATCTATCAACGGATCCTGACCTGGATCATCAACAAGCTCAGTCGGACCATCCTGAAGTCCGGGATCGTCGTGATCGCCTTCCTCATCACGGGGAGATTCATCGTCTCGACCCTGGCGATGATGCTCCTGCTCGTGATGACCGATTTCGTCAAGGTCTCCCTTTCCACCGACAACGCCCGCGGATCGGAAAAGCCGGAGACCTGGAACATCGGAAGGGAGGTGAGGCTCGGGGTCGTGCTTGGGGTGGCCATGGTCGTCGAGGTCCTTGGCCTTCTCGCGATCGGCGGGCGGTACCTCGACCTGGGCCCCGCAAACCCGGCCCTTCCCACGTTCACGTTCCAGATCCTTCTCTACTTCGCCATGTTCTCCATCGTGAGCATCCGGGAGCGTCGGCACTTCTGGGCCTCGTGGCCCAGCAGGACGCTGATGGCGGCCCTCGCGTTCGAGTTCGTCGGGGGGACGGTCCTCTCAAGCGTGGGGATTCCGGGGCTCAAGCCCGTTCCCGTCCGGGCGACGCTCGTGGCGATCTCCTACGCGTTTGTCTTCTCGCTCTGGGTGAATGATGCGCTCAAGGTGGCGTGGATCGGGAAGGGCGGGAACCGGGAAGGAAGCCAGGACGGGCCATCGACGGACCCCGCCCGCACAAGAGATGGTTGACCTTGACGTCCCCCGATCCTAAGCTCGGCCCTCGTGAAGAAGCTGATCCGCGGGATCGTCGAGTTCCGGAGGAAGGTCCGGCCCGATTACCGGGAGACCTTCGCGCGGCTGGCGCTCGGCCATTCTCCGGACGCGCTCCTCATCGCCTGCTCCGACAGCCGCGTCGTCCCGAACCTCTTCGCCTCCACCGAGCCCGGGGACCTCTTTGTCGTCCGGAACCCGGGGAATCTGATCGCCCCCTGCGGTGAGGATGGCCGGTCCGTGAGCGATGAGTCCGAGGCGGCCGCGATCGAATTCTCCATACTTTGCCTGAACGTTGCCGACATCATCGTCTGCGGCCACTCGGAGTGCGGCGCCATGCGGATGTGCCTGGAGGGCCCGAAGGACCTTCCGGCTCCGCACCTGCAGGCGTGGTTGCGCCATTCCGAGGCCGCGCTCCGGCAGGTCCGGGAAGGCGCGCGCATGAATTCGGAGCTGTCCCTCGGCAACCACCTGTCCCAGATCAACGTCCTTCGCCAGCTGGAACACCTTCGGACGTACCCGATCGTGCGGGACCGCCTGGAGGCCAAGCGGCTGCGGCTGCACGCCTGGTGGTTCGACATTGCCCAGGCCGAAGTGCTCACGTATGACGAGCGGATGAAGCGGTTCGTGATCATCGACGAGGCCGAGGCGGCCCGCCTGATCGATCGCCTCGAAGGGAAATAGTCCGGCGACCCGGGGTTTCCGGCCCCTTGGGCCACGCCCCCCCGCCCTGGGCAGCGCGAAAGGCCAGGGGGCCGCGGCTCCCTCGCAGGGCGGCGGAAAGCGACGCCCGGACCCTGGCCGACCCCCGATGTCTCCGGGTCCCCCAAGGGCCGCCCGCTGCTCCTTTTCTTTCCCGCCGGCGCAATGGACGCGCTATGCTTCAGGAAATGCCGAACCCGGCGAAACCTTCGCTCGCGGGCCGCGCCGTCCTGGCACTGGTCTTGATGGTCGGGTTCTACGCGCTCGCGCTCGGCATCGCCGGCGCGCTCCTCCTCGTTCCGTTCGCCGAATTGAAGTACGCGCACCGTCTTCACGCCAAGCTCACGGTTGCCTGCGTGCTGGGCGCGGGCGTCATCCTGTGGTCGATCCTCCCGCGGCGCGACAAGTTCGTGCCGCCCGGCCCGCGCCTGGAGCGGAAGAAGCATCCGAGGTTCTACGAGGAGCTGGGGCGCATCGCGAAGGCCACCGGTCAGCCGGTGCCCGAGGAGGCGTACCTCGAGATGGACGTGAACGCGTGGGTGAGCCAGCGGGGCGGGTTCATGGGCTTCGGCAGCCGGCGCGTGATGGCGGTGGGGCTCCCGCTCCTCCGGATCCTCAAGGTCTCGCAGCTTCGCGGCGTGCTCGCCCACGAGTTCGGCCACTATCACGGCGGGGACACGAAGCTGGGCCCCTGGATCTACAAGACCCATGAGGCCCTGTTCCGCACGGTGGAGAAGCTGGCCGAGAGCGGCTCGGCCCTGCGCCACGTCTTCATCGCCTACGCGAAGCTGTTTCTCCGGATTAGCAATGCCATCTCCCGGAGGCAGGAGCTGGCGGCCGATCAGCTGGCCGCGGGGATCGTCGGATCGCGCGCGTTCGGCGAGGGCCTCCGCGCGGTCCATCAGGGCGGGATGGCGTACCAGGTGTATTTCCGGAACGAATGCGTTCCGGCGTTCGGGAGCGGGTTCCGCCCGCCGCTGGCCGAAGGTTTCGCCCGCTTTATGTCCTCCCCCGCGATCGCCGGCGCCGTCGAGGAGGCGGTCAGCCGCGAGAAAGCCGAGGACAAGCACGATCCCTACCGGACCCATCCGCCGTTGCACGAGCGGCTGGCCGCGATCGGCCCGATCCCGCCGGAGCCGCCCCCGGGAGCGCCGCCGCCGGTGGACGGGGATCCGCCTTCGATCTCGCTCCTCGAGGACCTGGATGTGCTCGAGGATCAGCTTCTCCGGGCGGCCTTCGACGCAAGGGAAGTCGCGAAGCTCAAGCCCATCCGCTGGGAGGAGGTCGGGACCCGGATCTATCTCCCCATGTGGACGAAGGCGGCGCTCAAGGCGAAGTCCCGCCTCCAGGGGCTCACGCCGGCGCTCCTCCTCGACGGGAAGCCCGACCTGGAGGGTCTCGGGCGGGACCAGCTGGACAAGCCGGGCTCCAGGGAGGAAGCTCAGGCCCAGGGCGCCGTGGTCCTGGGCGCCGCTCTCGTGGTGGCGCTGGTGCGGAGGGGCTGGGCGCTCCATGCGGACCCCGGCGAACCGGTCACCCTCGATCGGGGCGGCGTGACCATCTCGCCGTTCACGCTCTTTTCCGATCTCCAGGAAAAGAAGCTGACGCCGGACCAGTGGCGGCAGCTCTGTTCCCGGGCGGGCATTTCGGATCTCGACCTGACGGCCCTGTCCGAGGAGGGTGGAAAGACGCCTCCAGCCTGAGCGCGGCGATCTTGGCCGATCAAGGGGCGCGGGCATAGGACTGGACGCGGGCGGGGGAGGGTGGACCGCTCGGTGCCTTGCACCGTTTTGGAACTGATCAGAGGACAGAACCAAGGTCAGCAGGTGATCTTCACTCGGGTGACCCCCGCAGACGTCGTCCCGGTCGATCATCCGATCCGCAAGATCAAGGGTCTGGCCGACCAGGAGCTCCGAGCGCTGTCGCCGGTTGTTCCACGCCTGAACGCCTCTTAACGATGGCTGGGGCGCTAGGATTCGAACCTAGACAAGCAGATCCAGAGTCTGCGGTGCTACCGTTACACTACGCCCCAGTGAAGAGGTGTTAAAGCTAGTGGAACGCTGTTTTTGTGGCCTTTAAAGCCATTTTCAGTTTTTTGCCCTAGAACGGCCGTGTGGCACCATCCACCATCATGGTGCATCAAAAGCCGGAAAAGCGTCAGTAGGACGTCAGTAAAATCCTTGACTATCTTCCGCTTCGGCCTATCCTAGTGGGCAGCAAAGAACAGGAGCGCGTCGGGAGGGGATTGTACCCGGACCCCGCGGGAAGTCAACGGTAAGGAGAGAGGCGCCGTGGCCAAAGCGATCCTGGACGGGAAGACGAAGACCTACCTCGTCAATTTTCGGTGGCGGGGCCGACGCTATACGAGGTCGATCAAGTCGGACAACGCGAAGGTCGCGCGGGAGGCCCAGGCCCGGGTCAACCTCCTCCTCTCCCGGATCAAGGGCGGGGTCGAAACCGTTCCCGAAGGCGTCTCGATCGCGAGCTACATCTTCGACGGACAGGAGATCGCGACCGCCGACGATGAACGCCGACGAAAATCCATCCGGACGTTCCTGACAGAATACCTCGAATTTGCGAAGCCCCCCCGGAAGGGCCAGAACACCTACAACACCGAGCGGATCCACGTCCGGCACCTCGAGCGCTTCCTCGAGTTCAAAAGGATCCTCGACGTGCCCCTCGCCCAGATCACCCCGGAGTTCTTCGACGAGTACAAGAAGTACCGGGACGGCGTCGTCAGCCCCACCACCATCAACAAGGAGCTTGAGACCTTCCGCTTCATGTTCCAACTCGCGGTGAAGTACCGCTACGTCCCGGGGAACGTGGTCAAGGAGGTGGACAAGTACAAGAAGGCGAACGTCCCGCACCGCTTCATGACGAAGGCGGAGATCGACCGTGAGACCGCCGCGCGGGACTACACGAAGGAGGAGAAGGACGATCTTCGCGCCTTCCGGTATCTGACCGAGAGGGAGATCGGAGAGCTCCTTGATCTGTGCCGCGAGAAGTCCGCTTTCCTCCATCCTATCCTCACGCTCGTCGCCTACACCGGGGCCCGGCGGTCCGAAGTCCTCCGCCTCATGTGGGCCGACGTGGACCTGAAGACGAACAAGGTCTGGCTGACCAGCCTTAAAGGCTCGCGGACCGAGAAGCTCCCGAGCCGCGACGTGGACCTCCACCCGACCCTGGCCGCTCTGCTCAAGAAGCACCAGGAGAAGGCCGGGAGGGAGAGGAATGCCTTCGTAAACGGAAACGGCGGGCCCATCACGCCCCAGGACCTGACCGAACGGCTGATTAAGTTTGTCAGGGGAACCCCGTTCGAGGGGATCGGTTTCCACAGCCTCCGCCATTCCTTTGCGAGCAATCTGGCAGCCCGAGGGGTGGACCAGAGGAACATCGACCACTTCATGGGCCACCAGACCAAGGAGATGAGGATGCGCTATCAGCACCTCTTCCCCGAGCGCCGCGAGAAGGCGATCCTCAAGCTCAAATTCGCGAATACACCCTGAGCGGAAGGATGAGCGGAAGGATGAGAGGAATTTCAGCCTGACATGCCTACCATCAGCCGGTTCTTCGGGATTCTGATCTAGATGTACTACTTTCCGAAGGAGCATCCACCCGCCCACTTCCATGCGATCTATGGGGACGACGAGGCTTCGATCGAAATCGAGACCCTCGAAGTGATGGCCGGTGAGTTGCCGCCGCGAGCGCTGAAAATGGTCCTCGAATGGGGCCAGCTGCACCAGGCGGAACTCATGACCAACTGGACCCGCTGTCAGCGGCAAGATCAGTCAGCGGCAAGATCCCTTGCGGCCGATCCCGCCCCTGGAGTAGGGTATTCTTGGATGGGAAAGCTGGTTCGAGTCAAGTCCGTCGAAGCGGGGAAGGGGTACAAGCTCCGCGTGACCTTTACGAATGGTTCGACTCGGATCATCGATTTCGAGAATACTCTCAAGGGCCCGATCTTCGAGCCCCTGAAAGACCTCAAGCTATTTCGACGGGTCAAAGTGGAGACGGGCACTCTCGTCTGGCCCAATGGGGCCGACGTCTGTCCCGACGCCCTCTACTATGAGGGAACTCCGCCCTGGGCCAAGAAACGGCTCAAGCCGGCCCCCCAATCCTGAAGGGTCAAACCCCTGCTCATGGCTCTTCCATTTCGGGGCGATTCGCGTGCATGAAGATCAGGCACACTGTTCCAAGCCCATGACCTTCTGCAGGGATGCTCGCGGGATGCGGTAGGAGTCCTGCTGCTTCCCCCCTCTCAACTTTTCCGCCCGCAGAACTCCCGACTTGATCCAGCGCCGGATGGTGAAGGTGCTGCACTTGAGGAGAGCCGCGGCCTCTCCTGTGGTGTAGAACTCCTCCCGGAGAGCGTCGCTTCTCAATGTCTTCGTCAGAAGACAATGGTAGGATCAACCCCGTATTAACGCACAGCCACTGCTCCGAGGAGGAATGCTTACTGTGGCTGGCCGGCGCTCAATGCGACCGATTCCGGTTAGAGCAGCTTGCGGAGCGCGCGGTCGAGCTGGCTCCGATGGACCACCCGAAGGATCGCGATGCGATTGCCAAAGATCTGAAAAACTGCGCGGCAATCGCCGACCCGGAAGCGGTATGTAGGGACCGAGAAACCCTCAAGACGCTTGATCGTATCGCCGCGCGGAGGCGGATTTTCTTCGAGCTCTTCCAGCCTTCGGACGATGCGAACGGCGACGTCGGAGGAGAGGGCCTCGAGATCCTCGGTGGCTCGCGGGTCGAACTCACGGACGTACTTTGCCACGCCGCTTTCCCCTCCTCTCCTTGAGCCGCTTCATCACCTCCTCCACTGACATCCCACCGTGCTTCTGGTAGTGGCGAGAGGCATCCTCGATCGAACGGCGGAATTCCGGATGATGGGAGAGGACGTAGTCTTCCAAATCCGCTTCCGCCAGGCCATGGAGCACCGCAACAGGTCGTCCATGAGAGGTGATGAGGACGTCCGTCCCCTTGGCCGCCGTCCGGAGCATCTCCGAGGTCTGGTTCTTGAGGTTCCTCACCGTCGCGAATTTCATGGGAAATCCTCCGTAGCTACGCCTGTGGCTACATTGTAAGGTGGCGACTGCGCGTCGTCAAGAGGTGACTCAAGAAGAGCCGCCCGGCGTGCGCGC
>Ga0222749_10001348_pt1 | contig 12549 bp, 10 predicted proteins | sample IncBWH2Mmetat_FD_197234 | JGI IMG/M metagenome (GOLD analysis project Ga0222749, IMG submission 197234) | Metatranscriptome of lab incubated forest soil microbial communities from Barre Woods Harvard Forest LTER site, Petersham... | ecosystem: Environmental > Terrestrial > Soil > Temperate... | reverse complement strand
GGCTTTTTTGCCGTCGAAGCGCATGCGCGGGAAGCGCCGGTGGATTGCCTATGCGGCGGACGTGCGCGGACGCGTGGTGGTGGACGCGGGCGCGCAACGCGCCATCACGCAGGGCAAGGCTAGCCTGCTCGCGTCAGGCATCGTGCGCATTGAAAACCATTTCGCGCCGCTCGACGTGATCGGCATCGTGGATGGCGAGGGGCGCGAATTCGCGCGCGGGATTGCGAATATCGCGAGCGAGGAAGCCACGCACGCGCCAGCGAAGAAAATTTCGCATGGCGGAGGGCGGGACGGCGCGCGCTCGCGCGTTCTCGTCACTCGCGATAATATAGTCTTATTGGAAAGGCCATGAACCGGACGGCAACAGAGCGATTGCAAGAGAGTGTGGCGTCGGTCGCGCAGCGCGCACGGGAGGCTTCGCGGACGCTCGCCCGGCTTTCGTGCGAAAGCCGCAACGAAGTGCTGCTGGCGGCCGCCGCGGCCATCGAGGAGAACGCGCGCGCGATTCTCAAGGCGAATGAAGTTGATTCGCGCGCCGCGGAAGCCGCCGTGGCCGGAGGGTCGATGACCTCCGCGATGGCGGCGCGGCTGCGCGTGACGGAGCGCGGCGTGGCTCAAATGGCCGCGCAGGTGCGCGACGTGGCACGACTGCCGGATCCGCTGGGACGGCGGCTGGCCGCCACGGAACTGGATGAGGGCCTCAAGCTCTACAAGGAATCGTGCCCGCTGGGCGTGATCGCCGTGATTTTCGAATCGCGGCCGGACGTGGTGCCGCAGGTGGCGTCGCTCGCGCTCAAAACCGGCAATGCCGTGATTTTGAAAGGCGGCTCGGAGGCGGCGCACACGAATGAAGCGCTGGTTGCGATCTGGCGCGCGAGCCTGGGGGCATTTCCCGCAGTTCCGCTGGACTCAGCGAGCCTGCTGCAAAGCCGCGCGGACGTGCTGGAGCTGCTGGCGCTCGATCGCGACGTGGACTTGATCATTCCGCGCGGATCGTACGAGCTGGTGCACTTCATCATGGAGCACAGCCGCATTCCCGTGCTGGGACATGGCGAGGGCATCTGCCACGTCTACGTGGACCGCGCCGCGGATATCGCAAAGGCCGTGGCAATCACGTATGACGCGAAGGTGCAGTATCCAGCCGTTTGCAACGCGGCCGAAACGCTGCTGGTGCACGAAGCCATCGCACCCAAATTTTTGCCGCTGGCTGTAGCCAGGCTGGAGAAGGCGGGAGTGGAAATTCGCGGCGACGCGAAGACGGCCGCGCTTGTGCCTGGGGCCGCGATCGTCCCAGCTACGGAAAAGGACTGGGCCACGGAATATTGCGATCTGATTCTTTCAGTGAAGGTTGTGGCGGACGAGGACGAGGCCATCCGCCACATCAATCGCTACGGCTCGCGGCACACGGAGGCGATTGTCACCGAGGATGCCGAAGCGGCGAAAAAATTCATGGACGACGTAGATGCTGCGGGAGTTTTTCAAAACGCCTCGACGCGCTTCGCCGATGGATTTCGCTACGGATTCGGCGCCGAGGTGGGCATCAGCACGAGCAAGCTGCACGCCCGCGGGCCCATGGGGCTCGAAGGGCTTACCACGTATAAATTCAAGCTCTATGGCAGCGGCCAGACCGTCGAGCCATATGCCAAGGGCGAAAAGCGCCTCAAGCACCGCGCGCTTTAGCGCGGCCCTCTCGCCGGCGCTCGGCTGCGGCAAATACGAGCAATCCTCCCACGCAAACGAGTGAAAGTGCCGCACCGGCCGTGCGGTCCCATGTGCGGCGGAAGTGGACTTCCACGTGGTGGCGCCCTGCCAGCACGGGGACTAATAATTGTGCTGTGTTGTCCGCCGATTCGCCGGGAACTTCCATTCCATCCACACGCACCTGCCATGCTGGATAATTCAGCAGGTGCAGCGCCAGAGTGACCGGCGCGGACGATTCCACCTCAAAGGCTTTACGCTCCGCGGACCACTGGCCGATCTGAATTTGTGCTGCGTGCAGCGGGACCACTTTTCCGGAGGCCGCATCGAGCTCCTCAATGCGCTGCGCCGGCGTGGAGGAGACGCCTTCGCCACGCTCATCATCGTTGGGATTTCCGGGCAGCTCCGTGCGGTCGCATCCGAGGGGCATGTACTCGTCCACGCCCTCGTAGCCGCGGCCGGAATGAATTTCCTGGGCCACGAACGGGGCGTCCTGGCTATCCCACCACGCATCGCGAACCATGGCGCGCCCGGTTGCGCCGATAGCCCCGAGGACAATCGCCAGGATCAGCAAGCGCGCCCATTTTTTCCGCGCGCCAGCCATCGCCGCAGCCGTGAAATACGCGAAGACCATGCCGAGCGGCCCGAGCCATCGCCACGGAAATTGCACGAACCCCAATTTCGGCAAGTGGCGCCACAGGGGCAGGCTCACGGGAAACAGCAGCAGCGTGCATGCTGCGCCGAGCGCGGCGAGCACGCGCCAGATTTCGGGGGAGTCGCGCCTTCTGCGCGCCGCAAGAACCGCCGCGATGCTGGCGGCCAGCAACATGCCCATCGCCACTAGAGAAACCTTCATGTTGAAGAGCTGAAAATCGGGATCGTCGGAATGCGTGAAAAGAAAACTTTGGCGGGGATCAAGACTGCCCGAGACAGCTTGAACGATTTGTACCCAGCGCTGCTCCCACGCCGCCGGCACAATATAAAATGCGGCCAGGCCAAGCCCCGCGGCCATGGCCGCGCCGCCGGCAACGAGTGGCCGCAGGCTGCGCCGAGAAATGCTCTCGACGGTGAAGAGGAGCGCGAGCGCGTAAGCCGCGATCACGCCTTCAGGCGCGTTGAAAAGCCAGATGCCCGCTAATGCGAGGGCGAGCGCGGGTGCGCGGCGCCATCCTTCGCGCGCGGTGCGCAACGCCGCCCATATCGCAAGCGGCAGCGGGGCGAGGGCGGCCAGTTCGGCATAATCGCTGCGGTAATAAACGATCACCAGGTTGTAGGGATTCACGGCAAAGAAAATCGCCGCGGCAGCAGCCTGCGGAGCGGACAGCCATTCACGCGCCAAGCGCCACATCGCCATCCCCGCGGCGATGAGCGCCAGCCAGATGAATGCGCCCGGCACGATCCTCCACGGGAGCACGGAACCAAGCGCCGCACCAGCCATCCACGATCCTGGCGGGTAAAAAACGAAGCGCGGCTCGCCGAATCCCCAGTTGGCCCACTCGGCCCAGCGTGGATAGGCGATTCCCTGATGCCACTGGCCCGCTGCGTCCATCCACGACGCGAGGTGAAATTCGATGTCGTGTCCCGAGGCGTTGCCGAGGAAAAACATAGGCAATACCACGAGTGTCGCCGCCAGGGTGACGGCGAAAAGCGTGGCGCGATAGGACCAAGTATCCGCAGAGCCTGAAAGCATGTGGTTTTTTGCCAGAGATTCCGCCCGGATGCAATCACTTTGATTGGGGATGGAGCGCGCGAGGAGCGCGGCATTCGTGAAGTGCGACCTCGTCCTCAAGCCCCTTACTTTTTATTGGCTATGTTCGGTCAGGAGCGAACGGCGAAGCCGGCTTCTCCGTGGCGGCTTGAGAATCCTGCAAAAGCTCGACGACGGCGCGATACAGGCGCGCGCGGACATCGTGGCGCTCGTTGGCCCGTGTAATGTAACGCACGAGGATGCTCATTCCGTATTCGGTGGGGCGAACGATCATCGAGGGCGTGGCGGAAAAGGCGCGCTGGGCATTGCCCGGTGTCACGCGATTCCATTCCTGCTCGGCCAGCTTCGCGTTTGCCGCGGAATCGTCCCCGGCCATCTTCTGGATGGTTTCGGCAAGCGCATAGGGATTCGAGCCCGGCGGGGCGAGTACTTGCAGTTCGTCCCAGAGCCACTGGCCGGAGGTGGAAAAATTGAAGTAATGTCCCTCGATGGCAAAACTATTGACGAAGGTAACCTTGCGGCCGGTCGGATGGCCGGCGTCGGACCAACTGCCCGTTTCCAGCAGCACAGTGTGAAGCGGTCCGACCGAGACGACTTCTCCGCCCACTCCATTGATCTCCACCCAATCCCCTGGACGAATTCCGTTCTTGCCAATGAGGATAAACCAGCCGAAAAACCCCACGATAAAATCCTTCAGCGCAATGGTGAGGCCCGCGCCGGCGAGCGCCGCGAGGGTGGCAAAATTGCTCGGCACTCCAAAGACCACAAGCAAAATCAGGACGACGCCCAGAGCCTGAACCCCAAAGAGACTCACGGCGCGCACGGTGTGAAGCTCCTGGCGCTCCGGCGTGAGGCCGCCGAAGAGATGCTGTACTCCCTCGTTGGCCAGGAAGACAAGCAGACCGATTAGCACGATCCAAAATCCGGAAAGAAGCAATCCATGGACGAAGGCTTGCTTCCGGACATTCACGAAAGCGAGCCAGTCCGAATAGACGGCGCTGAGCTCCTTTTCGTCCTGGATTTGCTGGTTGAGTTCGGAGAGATTTTTCCGTCCATTCGCCAGATGGTTCAGAAGAGCCATGGCGTTATCCGGTTGAGCCGAGCCGTTGGCAGGCGGGGCATTTGCCGGCCCCGCCGTCTCCGTGGCATTCCTGTGAATGATTTGTTTCTGCGCTTCCTCTTCGTCCAATTCCTTTTCCAGGGCGTCGTGAGAAGCCGAAAGCGCTGCTCCGCGCTCGATGGCATTCTGCTGAGCCTGGAGAATGAGTTTCTCCTTCGAACGAAGCGAAAGCCAGGCCTCGAGTTGCGGCAAGAGACTGGCGGATTTGACCATCTCAATCGAGGGCGCCGCCGTGGCTGCATTGGCGTTTGCGGAGGCGAGCGAACGAACGCTCTCGTCATGTGTCGTAGCCGCCTCATGCTGGTCGAGTTGCGCTTGAACGACCGCGCGCCGGTCGCCGCCGGCGCGAATGAGATCCTGGTGGGCGTCGGCGAGTTCATCCTGGTCAAGCGACAACTGCGCCTGCGCGAGATCGAGCTGGCCCTGCAGAGCGCTCTTGTTACTCCCGCGGGCTTTCGCAAGCCGCGCGGTCAATTCGGCGACGCGGTCCTGGTCTGCCGCGACGCTCGTTTCCGCCGCCTGGATATGCCCGGTGATCTGGCGCGTTTCAGGCGTCAGGGGCGGCGGGTTTTCCGCGGCATCCTGCAAAGCGGCCGCGAACGCGAGGTCAACCGAATGATCGGCAAGACGCAAGGCAGACTGGGCATACTCCTGCTCGGTGCGGGTAACGGCAAGGTCCGCCACTTGCTGCGCCATATCGAGAGCGCGTGTATCCACACGATCCGAAGAATTCTTGGAACCCGACCGGATGGCGCGCAGCCGATCGCGATAATTCGCCCAGCCGTGTGTAAGCCAAACTGCTCCCAGAGAGAGGAGCAGGAGCGCGAGCAAAGCGCCGAGAATAATTTTTTGGCGGCCCTTCATCACTTATACCCAAGTACGAATTGTAATATGCCGATGGAAACGAAAGGATGATACATCGGGATCTCTGATTTGGACCTCTATCTCGCGCATCGTACGCCTCCAGCGCCCTCGACACAACGAATTTGCCACTCGCGCCATTCCGAGCAAAATCGGAAGGTTCCGGGATCCATTTGCCGCGATGAGCACATGTCCGGGATAAGCTGTAAGAAGCGTTTATACTGTGAGCGTATAATTCAGTTCTACATGGCGCTGACCCCCTCGGCGGGAATCAAATTTGGACCACGTGCAATCGCCGCGCCGCTCGGCGTCGGAATCAACCTCGCGCTCAACTTGGCTGGAGAGTTGAGGCAGAAAGCCACCGGGGGAAAAATAAATAATGGCAACCGCTGAGGGAACAAAACCCGAGCCGCACGGAACTCGCGCGCCTATCGTCGCGCGCCAAGCGAGACGAGAAAGAATAGCTTGGGTGCTCGCTGGCGCGGCCCTGCTCCTCGCCATCGCGATTGCGGCCTACTTCCTGCTTCAACCGAAAAAGGCGGCCGATGTGGTCCGTTTCCCCGTCCTGGCGCCTGAGCATACGAGATTCATTATCAATGGCGGCCACATGAGCCTCTCGCCCGACGGGCACAACCTTGTGTTCGTGGCCATAGGGAAGGAGGGGGGATCCACCCAGCTTTGGTTGCGTTCTCTCGATTTGCTCGCGGCAGAACCCCTGCCAGGCACCGACCGAGCCCTTTGGCCCTTCTGGTCGCCGGACAGCCGGTACATCGGCTTCTTTACGGAAGATGGCAAACTGGAAAAGATCCCCGTTTCCGGCGGGGCGCCTGAAATGCTCTGCGACGCCCATAATGGGTTTGGCGGGACCTGGAACCGCGACGGCATTATCCTCTTCTCGAGTGATGCCAAGCTCTTGCGCGTTTCCGACGCGGGCGGCCCGCCGACGATTGTTGCGTCGCCGGATGCTGGAAGCCAAGAACTTTTCTACCGGTTCCCGCAGTTCCTTCCCGATGGGCGACACTTCCTTTCCGTTATTGCCGCGGGACCTGGTTATGTCGCCAGATCCTTCATTGGAGTAAGCTCACTCGATTCTCCGAAGGCCGAGCGTTTGTTCGATTCAAGTTCCAATGCCCTCTATGCCCCGCCGGGCTACATATTCTATGTGGACAAAGGGACGCTCGTGGCCCAAGCCTTCGACACGAAGGCGTTGAAATTCACCGGCATGCCCGTGCCCATCGGCGCAGGGGCCGGGCTGAGTGTCGGCGCGAGGTACGGGTATTTCTCTGTCTCCGAGACCGGGGTTATGGCGTACCAGCCCGGTACCGGCATCGTCACCAGCCAGATGACTTGGTACAACCGCAGCGGTGAGAAGGTTGGGACGGTCGGAGAACCCGGCCCCTACTCGAGCTCGGCGCTATCGCCTGATGGGACCAGGCTCGCTTCCGGCATGGGAGAGAATGGCGCTCGCGATATTTGGATATACGACCTGAAGCAAAGGACCGAGTCGCGCATGACGATCGGTTCCGAGGACAATCACAATCCAGTGTGGTCGCCCGATGGCAAACGGGTGATGTTCACGTCGAACCGCGAGGGCGGACGCGACATTTACGAGCAAACGGCAAACGGCGCGGATGACGCGGAGTCAATTCTCGTCTCGAAGGGCCGGCTCACGGACGTGGACGATCTGGCAGCCGATGGCCGCTATGTGATCTACGATACGGCAGGAGGCGCTGATTCGGAACTATGGCTTCTCCCGCTCTTTGGCGAACGCCAGCCCTTCCCATTCGTCCAGGGCACTTTTGGCGCACGCGCGGCGCGATTCTCACCGGATGGGCGATACGTTGCGTATTCTTCGACCGAAACCGGCAGAAGCGAAATTTATGTCCAGACTTTCCCGGAGCATCTTGGGAAATGGCAAATTTCGACAAACGGCGGCAGTGAACCGGCGTGGCGGCGCGACGGGAAAGAACTTTTCTAGTTGAGTCCAGCCGACAAGATGATGGCGGTCGAAGTGAACACAGGCTCGGGAGAATTCCAGGCCAGCGCTCCCCAAGCTTTGTTTCAAGCTCAACTCGTCCAGGGCCCGAGCTGGAGAAATCGCTACGTTGTATCCGCGGACGGCCAGCGGTTTCTGACGCTCACGCCCGCCGGCGAGATCGTGATCAATCCGATTATTATGGTGCTGAATTGGCCGTCGGATTTAAAGCCGTGACCCTCGGAAGCAATCCACATCCCTGCTGAACGCAAATCGGGAGCTGGTGACCCACTTCCGGTTTCCACGGTCGCGTTCCAAGCAAATTGGTAATCTGCTAAACTGAGTTGAACCCGGGAAATGCACGGGACTTCGTGTGTTTGTGTGGGCGTAGATAGGTTCGGCTTCAGGGCTGGGAATGTGACGGCAACGAACAAATCGGTGGTATCAGCGGACGCGCCGGGGGAGCCTTCGGGCGCGCGCAGCCGATTGGGGCAGCAGCTGATCGAGCGCATCGGCAATACACCCCTGCTAAAATTCGAACGCGCCGGCGCGGAATTCGCGAATGTGGAGTTTTGCGCCAAGGCGGAATGGTTCAATCCGGGCGGATCGGTGAAAGACCGCGCGGCGCACTCGATGATTCGCGATGGCGAGCGCCGCGGCGAGCTGCGGCGCGGAAAAGTGATCCTCGACGCCACAAGCGGAAACACGGGAATCGCCTACGCCATGATCGGCGCGGCGCTGGGATATCGCGTCAAGCTTTGCCTGCCGGATAGCGCCTCGCCGGAGCGGAAGCGGATCCTCGAAGCCTACGGCACGGAAATTGTGTTCACTCCCGGGAATGAGGCCACCGACGGCGCCATCCGGCGCGCGCGCGAAATTTACAGTGCGGATCCCGAGAGATATTTTTATCCGAATCAGTACGACAATCCGGCCAATCCCGCGGCGCATTACGCAACGACGGCGCCGGAAATCTGGGAGCAGACGCGCGGACGGATCACGCATTTCGTCGCCGGACTGGGCACGAGCGGAACGTTCATGGGCACGACGCGGCGACTGAAGGAGATGAACCCGCGAATTCGCGCGATCAGCGTGCAGCCGGACTCCGGCTTCCATGGACTGGAAGGGCTCAAACACATGCCCACGGCAATGGTGCCTGCGATTTACGATCCAAATCTGGCGGATGAGAACATGGAAGTGCGCACGGAAGACGCGCAGGAAACCGCGAAGAGGCTGGCGCGGGAGGAAGGGATACTCGTGGGCGTCAGCGCGGGCGCGGCGCTGTGGGCCTCGATCGAGATTGCGCGGCGGCTGCCGAAAAGCGAGCGCGCCGTGATCGTGACCGTGTTTCCGGACTCGGGTGAAAGGTACCTGAACGAGCGGTTCTGGAGCGAATCATGAGCGGCGCGGCGCTCGGAATTCGAGAGGAGCTGATTCGCCGGATTCGCGCGCACGGCGTGGAGACGTATCCATACGAATGCTGCGGCGCGCTGTTCGGCCGCGACGGGGATGGCGCACGCGAAGTGGCCGACCTTCTGCCGCTCGCCAATCGCCGGGATGATTCGCCGCGGAATCGCTTCGAGGTGACGCCGGATGATGTCCGGCTGGCGGAGAAGACGGCGCGCGAAAAGCGGCTCGAGCTAATCGGGTGGTACCACTCGCATCCGGATGCTCCGGCGCGTCCGAGCGAATACGATCGCGAGCACGCATGGCCGTGGTACAGCTATATCATTGTGAGCGTCCGGAGCGGAGAGCCGCAGGAGACTACATCGTGGCGGTTGCGCGATGACCGCTCTGCTTATGATCCCGAGGAGATCGAAACCACGGCGCACCCGGCCAGCATCCAATAGACTGGCGTGGCTCGCCAGGCATACCTGGATATACAAGGAGGACGGCAAATGGCAGTGAAGGTGATGATTCCCACGCCGCTGCGCGCGTATGCGGGCAAGCAGGAAAGCGTCGAGCTGCAGGCGGCGACGGTGGGCGAAGCGCTTTCGGCGCTGACGGGCCGCTTCGAGGAGCTGAAGAAACACCTCTTCGCCGACGATGGGCGCTTGCGCAGCTTTGTGAATGTCTATGTGAACGACGAGGATATCCGCTATCTGCAAAAGGACCAGACGCGCCTGCGCGAGGGAGATACGATCAGCATCGTTCCCTCCATCGCGGGAGGCGCGCAACCGCGCCCCATGCGCGAACGCGCTTATTGATATTCGGAGAATCGTTTGATGGCGACGAAAACAGGAATTCCCGTGGCGTCGGCGACCGACAAAGCTTCCGCGCTTTCGAAGGAGGAGGTGCTGCGCTATAACCGCCACCTGATCATGCCCGAGGTGGGCATGGAAGGTCAGCTAAAGCTCAAGCAGGCCAAGGTGCTGTGCATCGGCACGGGCGGACTCGGCGCGCCGCTGGGACTTTATCTCGCGGCAGCCGGTGTAGGCCGCATCGGCCTGGTGGATTTCGATTCCGTGGATTTCACGAATCTTCAGCGGCAAATTCTTTTTGGCACAGGCGATGTGGGGCGCCCGAAAATCGAGGCGGCTGCGGAGCGCCTGCGAAATTTGAATCCGGAAATTCGGATTGATACGTTCGAAACGCGCCTGACGAGCGAGAATGCCCTCGATATTTTGAAGGACTATGACATCGTCGTGGACGGCACGGATAATTTTCCCACGCGCTATCTCGTCAACGATGCCTGCGTACTGCTCGGCAAGCCGAATGTGTATGGCTCGATTTTCCGTTTCGAGGGGCAGATCACGGTGTTCGGTTATCCGGGCGGGCCTTGCTACCGCTGCCTCTATCCCGAGCCACCTCCACCGGGGCTGGTGCCCTCTTGCGCGGAGGGAGGAGTGCTCGGCGTGCTGCCGGGGATCGTCGGCACGATCCAGGCGGCCGAAACGCTGAAGCTCATTCTGGGCAGAGGCGAGCCGCTTGTGGGCCGCCTGCTGCTCTTTGACGCGCTGGCCATGCGCTTCCGCGAGCTGAAACTGCGAAAAAATCCCGAGTGTCCCGTTTGCGGCGAGCACCCCACGGTGACGCGTCTGATAGACTACGCTGAATTCTGCGGTGTTCGCGGCGAGGAGGCCGCTACGACAGTGACCAACGTGCCCGAGATTACCCCGCGCGAGCTGAAGACACGGCTCGATCGCGGCGACGATATTTTCATCCTGGACGTACGCGAGCCGCACGAATACCAGATTTGCAATCTGGGCGGCCGGCTGATTCCCCTCGGCGAGCTTCCGCGGCGCGCTGCGGAGCTCGATTCCTCGCGGGAGATCGTGGCCCATTGCCGCAGCGGCAAGCGTTCGGCGGACGCCGTGGAATTTCTGCGTCAGGCCGGCTTCCGGAAAATATGGAACCTGAAGGGCGGCATCCTCGCCTGGTCGGATGAAGTGGATCCCTCGGTTCCCAAGTATTGAGGGAGCGTTTCCCGCACGAGAATCTGCCGGAAGGCCGGCGAAACTTTTTTTGATTTCGATCGGAGGATCGGATGGCGGCTACAAAGATTGTTGTTCGCAACGATGGTTCCCTGCGCGTCGAGGGCGATTTCGAAATGGTGGACCAGGCAGGCAAGCCGTTTGGCCTCGGCGGCCGAACCGCGGTTTCTCTTTGCCGCTGCGGCCACTCGGCAACGAAGCCGTTCTGCGACGGGGCGCACAAGAGACTCAACTTTCAGAGCGTTATTGAGGCGCATGACCTCCCGCCGGCGGCGCCAAAGCCATAATTCCGAATTGGGCAAGTCAGAACCGAGACGGTAACATTTCCATCCCGTATGAGATGAGGGTGAGATAGATTCTGTCTGCCCCCGCCTGATATTACAGCTCGCAATCAAATGAAAATACAGATGGTTAGCTAGTACTAAAACTTTATTTCATAACGGTACATCGCTTGCTCCTATGTATTCCGGGCTAGTGTTTATTTCTGGGGGAGCATGGGCAGTCGGGCCAAGTCCGGGGGCCGTTTCCGCTATCTTCGCATCGCCATTCCCGTGGCGCTTGCGGTAGCGGCTTTTTGTGTCCTCCTGTGGATACTTCGCCGTTCCTCCTATTCCGCCGACCCGCTTGTGGACGCGTACCTGGAAATGGGCGGCAGCCTGATCGCTTTCACATTCGCCGCCAACGCGATGGTTCGTTTCCGCGGAACGCACGACCGAATCTCGCTGATTCTGGCTTTCGGATTTGTGCTGGCCGGATTGATTGAAGCGGGTACGAGCATGACGTTCTACCGCGGGATGCTCATCACGGCCACGTCGCCGGGAGGGCATGAAATTTCGCTCGGATGGCTCGCCGGCCGGACACTTCTGGGAGTCCTGCTCCTCGCCGCACTGATGGTGGAACGCAGGATCCCGGTGTCGCGCGATCCGGGTAAGGAAATTGCAGGAGCGACGCTGATCGTCGGCGTGATCGCTTATCTCACCAGCGTCTTCTATTTCATGCTGCCGAGCGCGCCGAGGATACATCCGGGCGCGCTGGTTCCCCGTCCCTGGGATCTGCTTCCGGCGGCGATTTTCGTGGCGGCGACGGCGGGCTACGGCTGGCGGCTGCGCCGCTCGCATGCGGCTCTGGACCACGCTCTGTTCCTTGCCGCCGGAATAAACGTGATTTGCCACGTCACCATCAGCCAGTCGCAGCGGGTGCTCGATGCTCCGTTTGAGCTGGCGCATGTTCTGATGGTTTCGAGCTACGCGGTGATTCTGGGGGGAACGCTGCTCGACAACGCCCAGCTTTTCGATCAGGTGAGCCACCTGGCCTCCTCCGATTCGCTCACCGGGCTTGCGAACCACCGCCGCATGATCGAGACGCTCGAAAACGAAATCCAACGGTCACGGCGCACGGGGCGCGGCTTCGCCGTCCTGCTTTTCGATCTCGACGGCCTGAAGAAAATCAACGACAAGCACGGCCATCTCACGGGGAGCCGGGCCATCAACCGCCTGGGAAACATACTGCGCGAAGGGAGCCGTACGATTGATACCGCAGCGCGCTACGGAGGCGATGAATTCGCGCTGATCCTGCCGGAATCAACCGCTTCGGAAGCCGGCCAGGTTGCCACGCGTATTTGCGAGAGGCTCGCGCGCGATAGCCAAGAACCGCGCATCACGGCAAGTGTGGGAATGGCCGTCTATCCCACGGACGGAATGACCGTCGAAAAACTTCTCGGGGCAGCGGACCGCGCGCTCTACCGCATGAAGGCGCC
>Ga0222749_10001347_pt1 | contig 12555 bp, 9 predicted proteins | sample IncBWH2Mmetat_FD_197234 | JGI IMG/M metagenome (GOLD analysis project Ga0222749, IMG submission 197234) | Metatranscriptome of lab incubated forest soil microbial communities from Barre Woods Harvard Forest LTER site, Petersham... | ecosystem: Environmental > Terrestrial > Soil > Temperate... | reverse complement strand
GGAAGTTCTGCGATCCGCAATTCGCCTGGCCCACGTCGCCTGGAGAGCAACATCATCTCTCACCGAATATGCTTACCTTCGTTTGAAGTTGCGCAGAAGTCTCTCTTACTCTGAGCGCGCATTATGGCTTCAGCGTTGCTGCCGTAAAATTCTTCCTCACCTCGGCTTTAAGGTAGCCTGGCATGGCACCCCACCCACCTCCGGGCTGTTGGTCTCGAACCACCTCAGCTACATGGATATCCTGGCGTTTAGCTCTATCACCCCTTGCTGCTTCCTCTCGAAAGTCGAAGTGAGGCGCTGGCCCGTCTTCGGACTCGTAGCACAGACTGCCGGAACGATTTTTCTTGATCGCAGAAATCCGGCAGCGTTGCTGCGCGCCAATGAAGAATTGGGCGAGATGCTCGCGCAAGGCACGCTGGTGATTGTATTTCCTGAAGGCACAACTTCCGATGGCGGCTCTGTGTTGCCCTTTCACGCTTCCTTGTTTCAGGCCGCAGTAAATTCGGAGGTTGCGTTTACCCCTGCGTACATAACTTATTCCGTCAGCGACGGCTCGCTGGCTGAAGATGTGTGCTTCTGGCGCGATATGACTCTGGTCCCGCACCTCTTGAATCTGCTCTCCAAACGCACTCTTCAGGCTTTTGTAAGCTTCGCTCCTGCTGAAAAGGGTTTCCAAAGCCGCAAAGAAGCTGCGGAACGAATGTATTCCCAGGTAATCGCTCTGGCGGCAGCACAAGAGGGATCTCCGGCGCGCGTCACAACTGTCTCTTCAACTCCGCAGGTCGCCGTTTCCGATCACGCTGAGATAGATGCCTCGATTTAGTTAGGCCAATCCGGTTTCCGGCTTTACTTCTGCTGCGCTTTACCAAAAGACTCCGCACGCTTCAACAGCTCGTCGTTAGAGATGTCCTCAATATGCGTGGAGATCCACCAGAAGTTGCCAGACGGGTCCTGCACTCCCGCGTTGCGGTCGCCATAGAACATGTCCGCTGGCTCCATGAGCGAGGTAGCGCCTGCCTGGAGTGCGCGCTTGTACGTAGCATCGGTGTCGGTCACATACAAATAAATCCCCGTGGGCATCGGCTTCCATGGATCGCCGGCATCGGCGATCATCACAAACGAGTCACCAATCTTCATCTGTGCGTGTCCGATGGTGCCATCCGGACGCGTCGTGCGCAGGGTCTCCTCTGCTCCAAAGGCCTGCTTGAGAAAATCCATCAGCTTGGTCGCACCTTGAACTGTTAAGTAAGGCGTGATCGTGTGAAAACCTTCTGGGATGGGTTTAACTTTGTTGGCCACAAGTCCTTTTGTTGCCATAATTTTTTCCTTTCCTGTCGCGAAGTCGACAATTGCTGTGACTTCTCAACTGCATTCTGGCCGAAGGCACAGGGGTTTGTATTGTAAAAATCCGACTTCAATCAGAATAGCTGAGTGCGTACCACCGAGCTCCCAAAAGTTTCATTTGGAGGCAGCCGCAGATTGTGATAGTTTGCCGCATTGTATCTATCTATGGCAGCTCTGCTGGAGAAATTGCCAACCCTCCTGGTGTTGGCGGTCCTCGTGGGGATTTTCGTGTCGCTGCGGCGGTACGTAAAATCGCCACGCATTCATCTGTGGATCACCGCCTGGGGGCTCGTCCTGCTGCACTCTGTTGCCCAAGTGTTTGAACCCAAAGCCGGGAACCTCGGCAAACTTATTTACATCCTCGATTTAGGGGCGCTGCTGCTCGCCGGAATCGTGTTCATTGTTTCGCTCACTGTACTGGGAGAGGTGCGCCGCCGCCGAAGAGCTCTGCTTGTATTGCTCGTCATCCCCATCCTGGTCTATACCGCCGCCTTCAGCTTCGGCCTGGATATTCGTTGGCTCTATATTATTTGTCTTGCCATCCTTTTCTTCGGCAGCGCAGCTTTTGTATTAGCTCAACGTCCAAGAATTCCCTTCCCCGTATGGATCATGGCGCCGCTTTTTATCTGCGGCGCGTGGGCAATCTATAGCGCCGCTCGCCAAAAATATTCCACAGGCATCATCATCTTACTGGCTGTTATCTATACATTACCCGGGCTGTTGTTCCCGCGCCGCTTCCGCATTTGGTCCCCAGGTGTCATCACGGTTGTGGCTGGATTCATTTGCTGGGGCATGGTTTTCCCGCTGGGAATCTTGCAAAGCCGCTACTGGCCTCATTGGCCGGCAAGTCCCGAGCTTTGGAACGTGCCCAAGTTTTTTGTCGCTTTCGGGATGATTCTCACGCTCCTGGAAGATAAATCCAGGGTGCTGGAAGAAGCGCGCATGCGCGAGCATGCCGCCAACCTGCAGCTTCAACGTTTTGCCGGCGTCACATCGCAACTGTTAAGCGGGGTTGATGTTAAATCTTTTTGCGACAAAATTGCCGTGGCCATCAGTGAAACCAGCAACTTTAGAAGGGCCGGTATTTTGCTCTGCAATGACGACCAGTCGCTTTACGTAGCGGGGTGCCACGGCGCCTCCGAAAAAGATACCGACAAACTGAAAATGCTCTGCGCCTCCTGGAACATTAACCGGCTTGCCGAGCTTTGCGCCACCGGGGAACGCATTGGACAAAGTTCGGTGTACCTTAAGCAGAACCAGCTCGTGGCTTTTCCTCTGTTGCAACCAGACAACAAAGGTATCAACAACCCATATTGGGAAAGCGGTGACGAGGTCGTGATCCCGCTGCTTTCTCCGCGGGGAGCTTACGTCGGATGCATGTTGCTCGACAACCCGCGGCAAATCAGCCCGGTTATTTTCGACGAGATCTCCAAGATCGAGCTGCTGGCAGGCGACCTGGCCGTGACTCTGGAAAATGCCATGCTGCACCGGCAACTCATTCGCTCCGAAAAACTGGCCGGCCTTGGACAACTTGTGGCCGGAGTCGCGCATGAACTGAACAATCCTTTAGCCGCGGTGATTGGCTATGCCGACCTGCTCACCGAAGAGGCCTCCGATCCGGCACTGCGGCAAAAACTTGATAGCCTGTTCCGCGAAGCCCAGCGTATGAAGAGGATTATCCAGAACCTGCTACGCTTCGCCCGCCAGAGTACGACCATGCAATCCACCGCCCGGGTGGAACCGATTGTGCGCGAGGTGCTGATGCTGCGCGAGTATCACATGCAAAGTCACGGCGTGGAAATTGTGACGCAGATTGAGCCTGATCTTCCCGAGGTCGCGATCAGCGAAGACGAACTGAAGCAGATTTTGCTTAACATTTTTAATAATGCCGTGGACGCCGTGCACAGCCTTCCCCAGAAGAAGATTGAAATCGAATGTGCGCACCAGAACGACAAAGTGATCATTCGCTTTGAAGACAATGGGCCGGGCTTTGCTGATATCAACCGCGCCTTCGATCCTTTCTACACAACCAAGGCTGTGGGCAAGGGCACTGGGCTCGGGCTGAGCATCTGCTACGGCATGGTCAAGGAGCACGGCGGCGAAATCTTCCTCAAGAACCGCTGGCCCAAGGGCGCGAGCGTTGTCCTCGAATTGCCCCTGGCCACATCGATCGCTCCTCCGGCGCGTGATGCGCAAGAGAGCACGGTGTCTTGAAAACAGTTCTCGGTTCTCGGAGAATGCTCGCCAGAGGACGTGAGACCGGGGGGCACCCCCTTGCGTGCTTGGTATTTACCTTTTAGCAAGATTATATACTTGACGAAGTACTCGGAGGTAGAGCATGATTAAGCCTCCGAAGCCGTCCCCCGGCCCTAAATCCAAGCGGCTTCCAGAGAGGAAGCGTATGACTATTGTTGCCGGATTTAGCTGTGCCGATGGAATAATGCTGTGCGCTGACACGGAAGAAACCATATCAGACACGAACAAAAGTTCGACTGAAAAACTCCAAACCGTAACAGCGGGAAATGTGAACATTCTCCTTGGTGGGGCTGGTAGTGGGGACTTGATTGATTTTGTTAGCTCACAAATATTCGCTGATTTTGCCTCAAATGACTATATGTGGGAGCAGATACCAACAGTCCTGAATGCTCATGCAAAGAGAGTTTTCAATGAGCATATTCGTCCGTATAGAGGCTTTCCTCCTAACTGGATACCTGAGCTGAACTTTCTTATTGCAATACAAAGTATGAATCGGTGCCGTTTGTTCAAGTGGACAAATAATTTTGTGTCGCTAGTTTCGCAGTATCGGCATGATTCAATCGGAATCGGTACAGTTCAATCTCGTGTGATGATGAATGAAATGCAGTTCTCAGTTCCTAGCGAACAAATGGTGTTCTACGCCACACGTCTTATGCAGAAGGTAAAATCGCAAGTTGTTGGATGTGGTGGAAAGACCGATATCATGGTATTGAAAAATGATGGCATGAGACATCTATTTTCCACCGAATTCATAGAAAGAATGGAAAAATTTGCAATTGACCTAGATCAGTACTTTTTAACCGGATTGGATATCCATATTACGGCTCCTCCTGGTACTGCTGCGAAGGAGATTGAATTTGTTCTAAAAGATAGTGTCAATTTACTTAAACAATTCAGGAACAGATATGTTGAATTGTGGGCTGAGCCTACTTAGGCAGTAAGTTTTTCGAAAGTGAGCGGGTCGGCAGTTACCATATGGCGCAAAGTATCAATGAACAAATCGGAACGCTTCCGACGGTTGAAGCGGAACTCCATCTCTGCAAGATAGGCTGCAAGATGTTTGGCACTGATCTTGTGCCAGCTTCCGATGATGCCGCGCTTCAACAGAGAGAACGCATTCTCGACAGTGTTTGTGTGAATGTCAGTTCCAAACCGAACATACTCTTTTGCGGAGTGATTGACAGTCTCGTGCTTATGGTCTCCCACTGCCTTTCTGTATGCCGGGAGTTCGTCTGTCACAATCACGTCAACATCGGTGGAGACATTTTCTTTGATATATCGGGCCAGCGTTCCCGTTTTAGCATCTTCGGCATGGAAGAATCGGACATCCCCTCCCCGTTGACGAATGCCAATAACAACCTCTTTGGATTCTCTCGCGGCCCTCTGGCCGAAACCACGCTTTTTGCCGCCGACATAGGTTTCGTCCATTTCGACAGTACCGTCCAGCATGGGTTTATCGGCTTCGTTCATAGCGGCACGGATGCGGTGACAGAGATACCACGCCGTCTTATAGCTGATTCCCAGAGTACGCTTAACTTGATTGGCGCTCATGCCTTTGCGTGCTTCTACCAAAAGCAGAACGGCCATGAACCAAGTTTCCAGTGGCAAATGGGTGTCATGGAAAACAGTTTGTGTCAGCACACTGAATTGATACCCGCAATCAACACACTCGAATTTTTTCTGAGTGGGAACGTTGAACACTCGCTTGCTCTTGCATCGAATACACTCGACACCCAAGGGCCAGCGCAGTTTCTTGAGCAGGATGCGGCATTGTTCATCGGTAGAGAACATCTGAGTGAGATCGGTGAGAGTCATGGCTAATAAACCTCCGAAACGAGAAAAGAGCGCGTTAGACCGGGTGCCAATGCGTAAATTGGCCGCTGGACTGAAAAAGCAGCTCCTCCGCAAATTGAACGAGAAAGACCCTGATTGGAAATCAGGTAAGCCGAAGAAAGGATAGGGTTTCTACCCGTCATAAAGGACAGAATAGCAAAATGGCTACACTTCGTCAAGTAAATAATCATGCCTTTTAGTAATTTTTAAGTCTCTATCTTTTCGCGCCAAAAGTCGGCATCCTTACCCCACTTGCAGCAAGTGGTTGGAACCACCTGAAGCAGCGATGATCGCCGCATATTTACTGGGGAAAATCACTTTTGCAGCGGGTACCTGCTGAGGTAGTCTGCGGTGTTTACTGGATAGATATCATCTGCGGGTCTGAGTTGCTAGCCCGGTTTAGTTTTTTCTGTACTGAAGAACACTGTCGTCAATCCAAGAAAACGCAAGATTCTTCGCGCCAAAAAACGGCGCTCAGAATGACAAGATGCCAGCAGCATGGCGAGATCAATAAGCACAGTAATAATTAAAGCCATATAGCTTTGCGAATTTTCAAAGACCTCATGGGGCTTTTATCTAAGGGCTCCGCAGCCAAACCAAGGCTGTTGCGCCCTCGCCCCCGCATTCTGGATGCCAGATACACTTCCAGGCACGATGATAACCCGAACTTTCTCAGAAACTAGGAGTTTGATACCACAATGGGGCCACATTACGATTTTCGATTTATGAAGTACGATTTACGATTTGTCCTTGCTGCGGCATGACGGCCGAAAGCCCTTCTTCGATTACCGAATACACCCAATCCAGCTCTTGCATCGTAATGACGTAGGGCGGCATCACGTAAATCACATTGCCCAGAGGACGCAGCAGCACTCCGCGATCCAGGAAGAAACTATACAAACGTGGTTTGAGCTGCGAAAAGTATCCTGGGTCGTCGGCTTTTAATTCGATGGCGGCTACGGTCCCAATTTGGCGCACATCTTCCACTCCGTGCAAATTCCGCAGCCGTACCAGGTTTGTGGCGTGGCGAGCTGCGATAGCTTTGATTCGAGAAAAAACGTCTTCTGTTTCAAAAATCTCGAGGTTGGCCACGGCGGCAGCACAAGCCAGCGGATTGCCCGTGTACGAGTGTCCATGAAAGAACGCCTTCCCTTCGCCGATGAACTCGTGATGAATGGTTTTCGTGCAAACAGTTGCTCCCAGGGGAAGATAGCCTCCTGTGATTCCTTTGGAAAGGCACATCATGTCGGGAACCACTCCCGCCAATTCACAGGCAAACATGGCGCCGCAACGTCCGAAGCCGGTCAAGACCTCGTCCGCGATCAACAGCACATCGTGCTTGGTTGTGAATTCGCGAATGCGCTGCAGGAACTCTACCGGATGAACAATCATCCCGCCCGCTCCCTGTAAGAGCGGTTCTACAATAACGGCAGCAATCTTGTCTCCTCGCTCGTCCAGCAGCTTTGCCAATGCGTCGCTGCACTCAATGTTGCAGCTCTCACGCCTCTTCCCTACCGGACAACGATGGCAATACGCCGAATGGACCCGGTGCACCGGAAAACGCAGCGCAGCAAACGGCTCGGTAAAACCGGAATCGGCGCTGGCCGACATTGCGCCCACGGTATCTCCGTGATAGGCATGTTCCAATGCCACGATCTCTTTTTTGTTGGTCTGACCGCGGTTTTGCCAGTACTGAACGGCGATCTTCAGGGCGACTTCGACTGCGGTCGAGCCGTTATCGGAAAAAAAGATGTGCTCCAGTTGTGCAGGCAGAAAGTTGCGTAGTTTTTCTGTGACAGTTTCTACCTTCGGGTGCTTGAAACCTGCCAGCAATACATGATCGAGGCAGTTTGCCTGTTCGGCAATCGCGGCGCTGATTTTAGGATGGCAGTGGCCGTGCAGGTTCACCCACCAGGAAGAGATAGCATCCAGAATCTTGCGGCCGTCATCGGTATACAGATACACGCCTGAGGCGCGCACCACCCGCAACGGCGCGGGATCGAGATGAGCTTGTGTGAAAGGATGCCAGATTTTAAGCTTCTCGGTCATGACTTCAATGCCTGGCAATCGAAGCAGGCAACAAAAACCTGTTTCAGCGTCCACGGGTTAATCTCAGAAAGCTGCGGAACAATCCCGATCACCCGCACGCGTCCGTAGTGCTCAATGGCACGCTGATTATCATGGTTGCCTTCTCCCATCATGACCACGCCGTGGACTGTCAGTTGAGCGCTTCGCAGCTCCTCGAGCGTGAGCAGCGTGTGATTGATTGTGCCCAACGTGCCGCGTGTGGCAACAATGACCGGCAACCCGATGTGCCGCATTACGTCAGTCATGTATTCGTCTTCGTTAATGGGAACCAGTACGCCGCCGGCGCCTTCCACAATCAACGGACGGTTGCCATTGGTTGCAGGCGTGGCGATCTTGTCGAGACAAATGGTTGCGCCGGAACGCTCGGCCGCCAGATGAGGAGAAACCGGGTCGTCAAAGAGATAGGCTTCAGGAAAAGCATCTTCAGGTTTGATTCCCGACCAAGCCAGCACCTGCTGGCGGTCGGTGCCCTCGCGAGCTCCGGTTTGAATCGGCTTCCAGTAATAACCGTCGAGAGCAGCGCACAACAGTGCCGAGAGCACGGTTTTGCCGACATTCGTGTCGGTGCCAGTTACAAAAAAGCCCTTCATCGCTGCGATACGACCTGCTGCTGTGGAAATTTCTCTCCGGAGAAATGCTGCGCAATGGCTTCCACTAACCGGTCAATGTCAGCTTTTGTGATCCGGGCGGTAAGCGAAAAACGAAGCCGGGCCGTGCCGCGCGGCACCGTGGGCGGCCTTATGGCGCGTACGCCGAATCCGCTGGCCTGCAAGTGTTCTGCGAGCTGTAAAGCAGATTCATTCTCACCACACATCAGCGGAACGATCTGTGAACTGCTGGCGCGCGTATCCAAACCCAGTCTTCCCAGCTTTTCGCGCAAGCGTTCCGCCAGAGCTGCCAGGTGTTCTCTTTCGGCATCCATGCCCATCGCCAGCCGCAACGCCGCCCGTACCTGTCCAGCAAAATACGGAGGCATGGCCGTACTGAAGATAAAGCTGCGCGCGTGATTGATCAGATAATGTTTCAGCGCCTTGCTTCCGCAAACAAACGCGCCCATGCTGGCCAGCGCTTTGCCGCAGGTATGAACAATGGCGAATACATCATCCTGCAGGCCAAGGGAGGCCACAATTCCCCGCCCTGCTTTTCCCTGTGTACCGGTGGCGTGGGCTTCATCCACGATGACTTCGGCTCCGTAACGCTTCGCCAACGTAACCATCTCGAGCAACGACGCACGGTCGCCATCCATACTGAAGATGGTTTCGGTAACAATGACGCGATGGCCGGAGGAAGTGTGATTCGCCGCGTCTTTCAAAACATCTTCCCGCAAAGCATCTTCCAAAGCATTCAGATCGCAATGAGGATAGATAACTTTGCGCGCGCCCGACAGCCGCACTCCATCGATGAGGCTGGCATGGTTCAGGCTGTCGGAAAAGACGACGTCTTCTTTCGTCAGGATTGCGCTGAGCAGTCCTGTGTTGGCGGCGTATCCTGAATTGAAATACAGCGCCGCCGATGTGCCGGCAAATTCGGCGAATTCTTCTTCCAGTTCGTCCCAAACTGCCGCGTGCCCGCTGAGAAGCCGAGAACCCGTGGAAGCGACGCGCGAGGCTTGCGCCACGGCCTCGATCGCTGCCAGCTTGAGGCGCGGATCCACAGACAAACCCAGATAGTCGTTGGAATAGAGATTCACTCCCGCAACTTCAGCCAACTCGCGAAGTTGTGCCTTCTGCTTCAACTCTTCAAGTCGAAGCAACATGCGGGCGTTGAGAGAATTGTTTTCACTCTCCGGCATGAACAGCCTGCTTCATCTTCATGGGCGAGAGGCCTAGATCGCGGAGCAGTTCGGCATCGTCGTCCGGTGCTGGATTGGGCGTAGTGAGAAGTTTTTCGCCGTAAAAGATCGAGTTGGCCCCGGCGAGAAAGCACAGCAGCATGGCTTCTCGCGACATCTGCTTGCGTCCCGCCGCCAGCCGCACACGCGAAAGCGGCATCAGGATTCTGGCCACGGCGATTGTTCTCACCATCACCAGCGGATCCAAATCACTCTGACGTTCTAAAGGAGTTCCTTCAGCCCGCACCAGCATGTTAATAGGAACACTCTCCGGATGCGGCTCAAGCGTCGCAAGCTGATGCAGCAATCCTATGCGGTCTGCGTCAGATTCGCCCATGCCGAGAATGCCGCCACAGCAAACCGTGATGCCCGCCTGACGGACGGCTGCAATCGTCTGCAAACGTTCTTCATAAACCCGCGTGCTGATAATGTTGCCGTAAAACTCAGGCGAGGTATCAAGGTTGTGGTTGTACGCGGTAAGTCCGGCGTCTTTAAGCTGATGTGCCTGGGCTTCGGTCAGCATTCCTAATGTGCAGCAGACTTCCATCCCCATCTTCGCGACTTCTTTGACCGACTCCAAAACCGATTCAAACTCCTTGCCGTTGGGCGCCTGCCGCCACGCGGCCCCCATGCAGAAGCGGGTTGCCCCCTCGCTTTTTGCTCTTTGTGCCGCGGCAACAATTTCATCGGTCGGCATCAGGGCCTGGCGTTCGACTCCAGTGTTATAACGCGCGCTCTGCGGACAATACGCGCAGTCTTCCGGGCAACCACCGGTTTTGATGGAGAGCAACCGGCACATCTGGACTTCATTCGCCGGATGGAACTGCCGGTGCACCTGCTGCGCGCGGAAGAGCAGCTCGGGCAACGGCAGATGATACAGTTCGCCAATCTCCTGGCGTGTCCAGTCGAAGCGGGCAGTATTGAGGGCAGTTTCAGGCACGTTGGCATTATAACCAGAGCGCCTCACGCTCTGCTGACGCTGTGCTGGTAGGCATCCCAAACATGTACTCCCGTAACCAGAAATAGAATCGAGGTTCGTGAATTCGTCTCGACACGACCGCATCGAAGCTGCTAGTCTGTTTTTCGCAATGGGGTGCTGTTGATGCCCACAACGCCGGGGCTAAAGCCCAAAGCGTTAAACCTTAACCCCCGGCTAAAGCCGGGGGCTCCCACCGTGCGCCGCGAGCGGCGCGAGCTGCAAACAGATTCTGCAAACATGAAAAGACATTTCCCCACATCTCAGATATTTCTTCTAATCGTTCTTAGCGCCGTCGCCTCCGCTCAAATTTCCACCGGCTGCCAGCATCTATGTTTTCGCGTCACCCTGTCCTCCGAATTGGGCAACGAAGCCGCTGAAGGAAGGCTCATCATTCTTCTTTCGAACCAGAGGGAACCCGCCAAAGTTCTGGAGCCGGAATTCGGGGACCATGATTATAAAGTCAGGATTGCCGCCGCCGAGGTCAGCCATCTTGTGCCTGGCTCTTCGGTAGAAGTTGATCCCGATGTGCTTGCCTATCCCGAACCCTTGTCGCGTACCATTGCCGGGGACTACCAGGTGATGGCTGTGCTCGACGTCAATCACCATTATGCATATAACAATCTGGAGTCAGGCGATCTGCGCAGCGCGGTAATATCGCTCAAGCACTTTGATCCGGCAAGTCCGCAGGTCATTGATCTGACTCTCAACGAACGCTTCCATGATCAGCCTTCGAAACTTTCTGCTTCGATGGCCCAGCTCGATTTCGTCAGTCCTTCCCTTTCAGATTTCTCGGGCCGGCCGGTTCACATACGTGGCATTATTGTTTTGCCTCCGGGCTATGCCAAGAATAAAGCCCACCGCTACCCTACCGTCTATTGGTCACACGGCTTCACCGGCCCGTTTCACTATATCCAGCTTATGGCTGCGAATTATTCGAAGGGGATGTCTGAGGGCAAGCTGCCCGAGATGATTTACGTGATGCTCGACCAGGAGTGTCCCGGCGGGACGCACGAGTTCGCGGACTCGGCAAATAACGGCCCCTGGGGCAAGGCTTTGACCAAGGAGCTGATCCCTTACCTCGAGCACAAATACCGCATGGACTCCAAGCCCAGCGGACGCCTGCTCACCGGCCACTCCTCCGGCGGATGGGCCGCGTTGTGGCTGCAAGTAACGTATCCCACCCTCTTTGGAGGCACCTGGCCAACCGCTCCTGATCCGGCGGATTTCCGCAACTTCACCGGACCCAATCTGCTCAAAGACAAGAATTTCTATCACAAGCCCGATGGCACGAAATGGATGTTGGTGCGTTCGAACGGCAAGGATGTCTTCTCGCTCGAAGAGGCTTCGCGCATGGAGCGCGTCCTCGGCGATTATGGCGGACAGATCTCTTCTTTCGAATGGGTATTCAGCCCGCGCGGGCCAGATGGCCGCCCGCAGCAGCTCTTCGACCGCGACACCGGCGACATTCATCCTGAGATCGCACAAGCCTGGGAGAAATACGATATCGCCACAATCTTGCGAACCCAGGCCGCAAAGCTGCGTCCGCTTCTGCAGGATAAAATCCACCTCAGCGTTGGCACGGCGGATACATTCCACCTGGATGAAGCCGCCCTGCTTCTGGAAGAAGACCTCAAAGAGCTGGGTATCCACGCGCAGATTAACTTTCTGCCGGGTAAAGATCACGCCGATCTCTATGAAGGGGGCTTGCGCGAGCAGATTGCCAAAGAAATGGAAGACGTAGCGCGGCCGCCTCGCAGCAAGGCCCGGCAAGCAAAGCCGCACTAGAACTTGTTTTATGAATAATCTCTTGCTTTGTATCAGAGCACGAGTTTACTTGGGATCATCTGCTGATGGGCGACAATCCGGGACTCGGCCCGTCGATGACCACAAGCGCGTTTAAATGACCACAAGCGCGTTTAGCGGTACTAATCCGCCGAGACGAACCGACAACTTCCTGCTTGACCGTCACTCACCCTCAATCGAGGGCCAGCAAGCACGGACATAGCTTCCAATTCCGACAAGCCGACATCGCAGTACTCATTGGACGAAAACGTGTATATTGTGTCTGCTGTAATGCCTCGCGTCGCATCCGATTCAGTTCGAAAGGAGATCCTCATGAGCACATCCACAGGCACGACCTCCTCCGCCAGCGTCTACACAACCCCCGCGTTCTGGGAACGCTTGTGGCGGACAGCCGGCATCCAGTCCGTCCTCTGCTTCATAG
>Ga0222749_10001340_pt1 | contig 12600 bp, 9 predicted proteins | sample IncBWH2Mmetat_FD_197234 | JGI IMG/M metagenome (GOLD analysis project Ga0222749, IMG submission 197234) | Metatranscriptome of lab incubated forest soil microbial communities from Barre Woods Harvard Forest LTER site, Petersham... | ecosystem: Environmental > Terrestrial > Soil > Temperate... | reverse complement strand
CGGGGACCCGCGTGCGGCCGAGCCGCTCCTCCTGCTCCTCCCCAAGAGCCGGCAGGACGTGCCGCTTTTCGCGGAGATCGTGCGGGCGCTGGCGCACCTGGGGGACGACCATGCGGTGGAGCCCTTCCTCCGCCAGCTCGACCAGGGCGACCCCGAACTGGCCCGGGTGATCATCGGGGGGATGCCCGAGCTGCTCCTGCAGCTCAGGACGCGCGAAGTGCTGGAGCGTGCGACGGCGCGGCTCGTCCAGCTCTACGAGGCCTCGGAAGGCATCGTGAAGGGCGACGTGGTCCTCGACCCGGTGATGAAGAACGTCAAGGCCTCCGATGCGCCGGCGATGCTCGACCTCATCCGCGCCTCGATCCGCCAGCTGATCGGCCGCGAGTTCTCGAGCGCCCCGGCCTGCCGCGCCTGGTGGAACGACCGGGAGACCCGGGACAAGTTCCTCAAGGAGCGGACGGGTAAATAGCCCGGCCCCCGCGCCTCACCGGCCGGTCACTTGGGGAAGGGGATGTCCTTGAGTTCGAACTTCACCTCGTCCAGGTGGTGGACGAGGACGCAGGGAATGCGGATCTCCCGGAGCGACTGCGGCTTCTCGGACGTGAAGGTGAGCGTCATCGTGTAGGCGTCCTCCCCCCCGCCGCCCGACATCCCCGACTGGGTGAGGGGGGCTCCGCTTTGGGTGACGGGCTCGATGTCCTCGAAGGAGAAGGGGAGACGCGATTCCGCGGAATCCGGGTCGACCTCGCGCTTCGCGGCGTCGGCGGGCCCCGCGTATTTTCCCGCGGTGGCGATCCGGATCGTGAGCTCCGTCCCCTTCTCCTGGTAGTCCTCCAGCGTGACCTTGAGGCCGTGGAGCTCGAGGCTCTTGCCCTTCGACTCGGCGGGTTTCTCGAACACGAGGGTCCGGATCTCCTTGGGGTAGGCCAGGACGAAGCGCCCCTGGAGGAGCGCGATCCTGGAGGCGTCGGGCTCGGGGTACTTGAATTCGAAGGTCTCCTGGGCCTCCGACTCCATGCCGGCGGAGCGGGCGAGCCCCCCCCGGCGGTCCCCGTCCTCCTCCTTCTTCTCCGGGAGGAGCGAGCGGCCCTTGTCGTCCGAAAGTGCGGTGATCTCGAACTTGAGGGCCGATTGGGGCGCCACGTTCGGCGGCCAGTGGAGTTCGATCTGGACGTTGCCGGTGGACTGGGTCCCCTGGAAATTGTTCACCCGCGTGAGCGAGACCTCCGTGACCCGCGCGCGGTAGTGGCGCACGTACGCCGCCGGGAAGTTCACGAAGGGGGCCGCCGTGAGGAAGATCTTCCGACCGGGCGCGGCGGAGCGCCGGAAGCCGGTGAACTCCTCCTCGCCTCCGTTCATCCGGGGCAGGAGCTGGCCGTGCTTGCGGCAGACCTCGTCGATGGCCTGGAGCGGCGTCACGTTCCTGAGGGAGATCGAGAGCGGCTCCTTGCCCACCTCGCCCTCCAATTGGACGGAGAGCCCGGCCTGCCGGGCGATCTCCTCGAGGGCCTCCCGGGCGGGGCGGTTCCGGTGATCCAGGGTGACCGTTTTGAAGGGGGGGAGGGTGTGGGAGAGCGTGTCCTGCGCCTCGATCGCCTTGATGGCCTGTTCGAGCCGGCCGCGGACCTCTCCGTCCAGTTTCGCGATCGCCTTCCTGAGGAGGGGGATCGCGGAGGGGCCGAGGTCGGCCAGATCCTTGACCGCCTGCTCGCGAGCGTCGATCGAGTCGTCGGCGAGCTTCGCCACGAGGTCCGCGACCTTCCGCTCGAGACCCTCCTGGGAGGCCGGGGGAAGGAGCCAGAGCAGGCCGAGGACGGCGGTCTTCATGCAAGACTCTCCTGGAGTTCCTTCACCATTATATCGCCTCCGCGGGATCAGAGGAGCCTGGGAACGATGTCACCCGCCTTGCCCTCGAGCGCGCAGGTGGCGCGCTCCGTGAGCGGCGTCGGCTCGGTGTTGATCTCGATAAGGCGCGCGCCCCGCTCCAGTGCGCGAAGGGCCATCGAGGCCGCCGGCTGGACCACCCCCGAGGTTCCGATGACCAGCATCACGTCGCAGGAGTCGACCGCGTGGAACGCCTTCCGCGCCACGTCGAAGGGGAGCGGCTCGCCGAACCAGACGACGTCGGGCCGGAGGATCCCCTCGCAGGCACACCGGGGGGGGATGGCGGGGACCGGGACCCGGCGGTCCTCGCGCACCGTGCGGCAGGAGAGGCAGCGTGTCCGCCAGATCGAGCCGTGGATCTCCAGGAGTTCGCGGGATCCCGCCATGGCGTGGAGGCCGTCCACGTTCTGGGTGATCAGGGTGAGCTCGGGGGCGCGCTTCTCCAAGGTCACGAGCGCGTAGTGGGCCAGATTGGGCTTCGCCTCCGCCATCAGGCCCCGCCGCCAGTCGTACCATTCCCACACCAGCCCGGGGTCGCGGTCGAACGCCCCGGGGGTCGCCAGGTCCTCCGCGCGGTACTCCCGCCACAGCCCCCCCGGGCCGCGGAACGTGGGGACGCCCGATTCGGCGGCGATGCCCGCACCGGTCATGACCGCAATCGAACGGGCGCCGTCGATCATCGACCGGGCCGCCTCGAGGCTCATGAAAGGTGGCTCTCCAGCACCTGCCGGGGGCTGAACTCCGAGAGCTTGAGGAGGCGCTCGCCGTCGGTCGGAAGCGCCGCCTGGGGGAGGAGGCCGATCACCTCGCTGGAGCGGATCGCCACGCCCAGCCGGGCCGCCTCCGACTCGACCGCGCGGAACACCTCCAGCAGCCCCGTCCTCGTGTAGTCGCAGACGTTCATCGAGACCTGGGCGCAATTCCGGTCGGCAATCGCGAGGCCGAGCGCCTTGATGCCGGGGAGCCCCCCGTCCCGTTCCCGGATCCGCTTGGCGATCTTCTTCGCGATCGCGAGATCCGCGCTCTCCAGATCGATGTTGTAGGCGATGAGGGGAAGCCGCGCGCCTACGGCCACGCAGCCGGCGGTCGGATGGATGGCCTTCGGGCCGAAGTCCGGCACACGGGAGGGGTCCTTGCCGATCTGCTCCCGCAGCCCCTCGAACTGGGGCTTGCGGATCTCGGCCAGGTTCCTCCGGTCCGGGCGGGTCGCGGCGAATTCGTAGAGGAATACGGGGATCCCGAGTTCCTCGCCGATCCGCCGTCCGACCTCCCTCGAGAGGTCGACGGCGTCGTCCATCGTGGCCCCCCGGAGCGGGACGAACGGGCAGACGTCGATCGCCCCCATCCGGGGGTGTTCCCCCTGGTGATGGTTGAGGTCGATGAGTTCCATCGCCCTTCGCGCGCAGGAGACGGCGGCGCGACCCACCGGGCCGGGCTCCCCGATGAAGGTGAGGACGCTCCGGTTGTGGTCCTGGTCCATCTCCAGGTCGAGGACCGTGACGCCCTCCGCGCGCGCCTGGCCGGAGATTGACTCGCAGACGTCGCGGCGGCGGCCCTCGCTGAAGTTGGGGACGCTCTCGAGGATCACGGGGGTGATTTAACCACCTAGCTGCCGGGACGGGAAGAGGATATCCGGGGAAACGAGGGGGGAAATGGGGCGGATCCCCCCCGGGGGGAGTCCGGCCGCCCCTTGGGGGAGAATGGGCGGGCGGGACCGGGGGGTTCCCGGCCCGGGGCCGGATTTCTGCTCCCGGACTCCGGATTTCCTCCCCGGGGCCGAGTATAATTTCCTCCTTATGAGGAAGCTGGGGGCGGTCCTTGGGATGGTCGGGGTCGTGCTCGTGCTCGCCGCATCGGACCTCTACCTGCTCGCCCAGAGCGCCACCCTTTCCCGGATCGCGCGCGAGAAGTTCGAGGAGCTCTTCGGCGATGTGGTCGACGCGATGGAGGTCCGGGCGTCGCTCGACGGCGTGGTCGTGCTCCGGGGCGTCCGGGTCAAGCTGGGGGGCGCCGCGTTCGCGCCGCAATCCGCCGAACAGGTCGAGATCCTCTTCGGCGACCGGCTCCGGGGGAGGATCCGGCGCATCACCCTCGAGGGCGTCCGCCTCCACGTGTCTCCCGAGCTCATCGCGGAACTGGGGAAAGGGGAGTCGAAGAAGACGATCCGCGACATCTTCCCGGATCCGGATGATCTTCCCCAGATCGTGGTGAAGGGTGGGACGGCCGAGGGGTCGCTCCCCTCGGTCTTCCCCAACGGTCCCCAGCCGGTCCTTCTCCGAGAGTGCACGCTCACTCCCGTCCGCGGATACCGCGCGTTCGTCCAGGGAGTCATCGAGAGTCCCCTTTACGGACGCTGGAGCGGGTCGGGCGAGGTGGATCTTTCGGGCGGCCCGACGCAGGTGAGGCTGGAGACGTCGCTCCTCCTCGTCGACCCGTCGATGAGGTGGCCGCTGGCGCCCCCCCTCCAGAGGATCTACGACCGGTACCTTCCCGGGGGCATCTGCGACGTCACGGTCGATCTCTGGAAGGAGGCGGCCTCCGATCTGGACTTCAAGGTCACCCTCCTCGCGCGCCAGATGGACCTGAACTACAAGTACTTTCCCTACCAGGTCCACGACATGTCGGGCGAGATCGTGTTCCACGCGAAGGGCTTCCGGATCAAGCACATGTCCGCGAGGCACGGGGACTCCGTCCTGCGCTTCGATGGGGTGGCCAACGGATACGCGGAGGAGTCGGCATTCCGGTTCCGGCTGGAGCTCGACGACGTGCCGCTCGACGACGAACTCCGCGCGGCGCTCAAGGAGGAGAGCCGCGCGGCGTGGGACCGGTTTTCCCCCACCGGGCGCGTGAGCGCGAAGGGGATCGCGGAGCGAGAGGAGGGTCCCGACAAGCCGCTCCATCTTCCGCTCGAGGTCTCCGTGACCTCGGCCAACCTCCTGTTCAAGAGCTTCCCGTACGAGCTCCGGGACGCCTCGGGCGAACTGACCATCGACGGCGAGGAGATGACCGTCCGGCGCCTCACCTCCCGGCAGGGCGGCTCTTCGATCGGGCTTTCCGGCCAGATCCGCAACCTGACGGGCGACGCGACCGTCGACCTCTCGATCGATGCGCGCGCCGTCCCGCTCGATGACCGGCTGAAGGAGGCGTTCAACGAGGAGGTGAGGAAGACCTGGGACCTCCTCTCGCCCGGCGGCGCCCTGGACGGCCGGGTGAGGCTGACGAAGGAGAAGGGGAAGGACCTGACCTACGAGGCGACGCTCCACGCGAGCGGCAACACGATCAAGTACGCGGGGCTCCCGCTGCCGGTCTCCGACCTGGAGGGCGAGATCGAAGTCGTGCCCGGCCTGATCCGCCTCCGCCACCTGGCCGGGAAGGCGAACGGGGCGCGGATCGGCGCGCACGGGACCATCGGAAACGACTCGGTCGAGCTGGACCTCGACGCCGCGGGCCTGGCAATCGACGAGCCCCTCAAGCTCGCGCTTCCCGCGGAGGCGGGCGAATTCCTCAAGGAGCTCAAGCTCACCGGCGTGGTCAGCTTCATGGCGGGGTACCGCTCCCGACCCGGGGGGAAGAAGGAGTTCACCGTGGACCTCAAGCTCTCCAAGGGGGCGGTCGACGTCGACCCCCGGATCGAGGAGATCGAGGGCCACGTGGCGCTCGAGGGCTTCCACGACCAGGAACTACTGCTGCGGGGGCCGATCTCGATCTCCTCGGCGATGTTGGCCGGCAAGCGCCTGTCGGACGTGGGGGCGAGCCTGAACGTGAAGGGCCCGAAGGTCAACTTCGTCAACCTGAAGGCGACGGCCTACGGGGGGCTGGTCGCGGGGAAGTCATTCTCGGTGGACATGAAGACCGGCGACTTCTACTGCGAAAGCGTGACGATCGACCGGGTGGATCTCCACGAGTACTCGCTGGACACCCAGGGGTATTCGAAGAAGGCGCTCGGCGGAAAGGCCTCGCTTTGGGTGCAGGACCTGGCGGGCCGCGCGGCGGACGCGAAGACGATCACCGGGAAGGGCCGCCTCCTCATCCGGGACGGCCAGCTGTGGGATGTCCCGGTCTTCGTGAGCCTCTTTACGCTCAACCCCCAGGAGCTCTTCAAGGCGAATCAGCAGTTCGACACCGGGGCCGTGGATTTCGAGATCAAGGGGCGCCGGTTCCTGATCGACAAGCTCTCGTTCTCGAGCGAGGGCGTGAGCCTCCTGGGACGGGGAATCGTGGACTTCGACGGCAACCTCGACCTGGTCCTCAAGACGAAGACCGGCTTCTTCGGGATCGACTTCCTTCCGATCAACATCGTGACGGGGCTCTTCGACGAGCTCAAGGGCGCGTTCCACGGCGTCGCCGTGAAGGGCACGTTCGAGAAGCCCGAGACGAGCCAGAAATTCTTCCCGGGGATCGGGAAGTAGGGGCCAAGGGATCGATCGGGGGGGAGACGTCCCGGGCCTGGGGCGGTGTTCGAGATCTGGGTCACGGACCCGAGGTGCCCCCCGTGCGGCGGGCCGTGCTTGATCGCGGGCGGATCACTCCCCTGGATCCTGCTACGGCACCTTGTGGATGTAATACCGCGGCCCCGACGGAACGAAGGCCTGGACGGCCGCAACGACCTTGCCGCCCGACAGGCTGCCGCCGGCCAGGAAGAAGACCCCCTCGTCGGTCACCCCGCCGGCCGGAGAGCTGGTGGGGATCGGGAGGGTGAGGCTGGTCGACCAGGCGTCGAACATCGGATCGTAGGCGTACGACGGACCGGCCAGGCCATGTTCGTTCACGCCGCCGGCGGCGTAAAGGATTCCGTTGATCACCCCGGCGGCAAAGCCGGCGCGGGGTGCGGGCATCGGGGATTTCGTGGTCCAAGTGTTGGTCACGGGGTCGTATGCCTCCGTGGTCGCCGCGAGCGTGTTGTCGGTGGTGCCGCCCAGGGCGTAGATCACGTTGTTGAACACGCCCAGGGTGAAGTTGGTCCGGGCGGTCGGCATCGGCGCCTTCTGGGACCACGTGTCCGCCGCAGGGTCGTAGGCCTCGACCCCGAGGCCCGTGGATGCCGAAGGGGTTCCAAACGAGGCGAAGTCCCCCATGACGTAGAGGATGTTGTTGACCACGGCGGTAACCACGCCCTTCTTCGGAGCAGGAATGGGAGCCTTGGTCGACCATTTGTCGGCGGCGGGGTCGTAGACCTCGAAGGTCCCCGTAAAGACATCGGCCTTCTCGGCCCCACCGACCACGTAGATCATCCCGTTGACGACTCCGACTCCCGACGCAAATCGCGGGCTGGGCATGGGGGCCTTCGGGGTCCACAGGTTGGTGGCCGGATCGTACGCCTCCACCGTCGGGAGCCCGAGCATGGCCTCGTCCTTGGAGCCCCCGATCACGTAGAGGATCCCATTCACGATTCCGACACCCGCGCTTACGCGGGGGGTCGGCATCGGGCTCTTCAGGGTCCAGCCCACGGTGGCCGCGTGGGAGACGATGTAGTTCCCCGTGTAGACGAATCCCTTCGGGGGAGCGGCGCTCTCTCCCAGAATGAAATAGCCCGAAGGGAAGCCCGGTGCGGGATCCCCTCGGGGACCTGCAGGGCCGGGGGGCCCGGCCGGCCCCGGAGGACCGGCCGAGCCCGGAGGGCCCGCCGGACCTGGCGGTCCGCCGGGTCCTGAAGGACCGGTGGTTCCGATCGTGACATTGAAGGAATCCGTGGTGGCGGGTGTTCCTCCCGTGACCGACAGGAGGTAGTTCCCGGGGGGGAGGGGTCCCGGAAGCACCGCTGTGATTTCCGTGGATTTTTGCGCCGCCAGTTTGAGACTGGCCCCGTTCAGGGTGGCGGTCGAGTTGGGGGCGAAGTAGGTCGCCCCGATCGTGATCGAGGTTCCCTGCACCTTGGCGCTTGAGATCTGGGTCTTGGGCGGCGCCGCGGGGCCATGAGGAGGAGGGGCTTCTCCCTGGCATGAGACCGAGGTCATAGCCAAGGCCCCGATGATCAGCCAAATCCTCATGGATGGTCCTCCTTGCACTTTGGGCAAATCGGGTAGATGTCGATTGTCCCCTGATTCCAGCGCAATCTGCATGCCAAATAGCCCTGCCCCTTGGTTCCTCCAAGGGGAGGGGGGAAGGGAGGTACCCCGAGGTAGGAAAATGGAACAAAGCTACAGGCCGGAATGGGATGGCCGGTCTCCCGTGATGCCGCAAGCGAACTTGGCGGCCCTCGCTACGCGGTGGGGACGGATCCGGATTCCTCATCCACCCGGATAACCTCCCGCTCGGAATCGTTCCTTGAGACTTCGGGGGCCAGCGCCTCCTTGCTCTTGCTTCGATCCTCCTCGGTGAGCTCGAAGGAGAATCCGGAACTCATCCAGTCCAGATAGCCCGAACCCATCCGAAGGACGATGGTCGTTTGTCGGAGCGGGGCCGGACCTCCTTGTTCGTCGAGTCGAAGCGCGTCGGACCGAGTCCACGGACCAGGCATGGATCGGGCGGGAAGACCCGCCTCGGGAATCCAGGGTCGACGATCGGGTTCCCTTGATGGCCCAGCCTCGGGCGCGCGGCGACAAACCCCGGGGTCACGCAGCCGGCCGCCCGGCGCTCGTCGACGCCCACCGGGCCGCCTCGCCTCCGGGGTCGGGCCGCGCCGCGTCCAGGCTCGCGAGGATTCGCCCCTGATCAAGTTTTTTTCGATGGCCGGCCGAGATCACGCGGGATTGACTTCGTCGGGTCTCACTGCAATAATCCCCGCGGATTTCCAAGTCCAATCTCATCGGAGAGCGGAGGATCCAGCCAATGGGGGTGAAGACGCCCCGGGGGGATTGGGGGCCATCTGAGGGGCCTCGATCCCGGAGCTCGACTCATCCGAGTTTCCCAGTACGACGCCATTCGTCCGTCATCGGACCTCACCCGGATTCCGGTCCGGCATGGCGCCGCAGGAGGTCGCCATGACCTCCATCTACAGGAAGCGCAAGCTCAACGAGCTCATCTTTGGCAAGGCCAAGGATCCCAACGACCCTTCGGTCTACCAGCACCTTTCGCTCATCGCGTTCCTGGCGTGGGTGGGTCTGGGCGCCGACGGGTTGAGTTCGGCCTGCTACGGCCCGGAAGAGACGTTCAAGGCCCTGGGAGAATACCGGTACCTGGCCCCGTACCTGGCGCTGGCGACCATGGTCACGGTGTCCATCCTCTCGGCGGCCTACTCCTCCACGATCGCCGCCTTCCCCTCCGGGGGCGGCGGCTACACCGTGGCCTCGAGCACGCTGGGACGGACGGCGGGGATGATCTGCGGTTGCGCCCTGGTGATCGACTACATCCTGACGGTCGCGATCTCGGTGGCGTCGGGCGCCGACGCGATCTTCAGCTTTCTTCCCCCCGACTGGCATGGCCGGAAGTACGTCGCCGTGATCGCGGGGGTGGGGCTCCTGATGATCATGAATTTCCGCGGCGTGAAGGACTCGGTGATGGTCCTGATGCCCGTCTTCCTGGTCTTCCTGTTGACCCACGTGGTGCTCATCGGGATGTCCTTCTTCAAGTCGCCGGGGGCGCCGGCCTCGGCCCCGGCCCCGCCGGCCCACGCGGTGCTCCCCGGCGCCCTGGCGCTCATCCTGCTCCTCAAGGCCTATTCTCACGGGGCCGGCACCTACACCGGAATCGAAGCGATCAGCAACAGCCTTTCGATCCTCCGCGAGCCCCGGGTGCGCACCGCGCGCAAGGCGATGGTGTACATGGCGGTGTCGCTGTCGCTGATGGCGGGGGGTCTCCTGATGGCCTACCTGCACATGAACGTCACGAAATCGGGCAACATGACCCTCAACGCGGTGCTGGCCCGGGAGGTTTTTGGGAGCGGTGCCTGGGGCAGGTTCCTCGTCCCGGTCACTCTGATCTCCGAGGCGACGCTGCTCATCTCGGCCGCGCAGGCTGGCTTCATCGACGGCCCCCGGGTTCTCGCCTCCATGGCGGTGGATTCCTGGGTGCCGAGGCGGTTCAGCCGTCTGAGCGATCGCCTGGTCGTTTCCAACGGCATTTTCCTGATCGGGGTGGGCGGGCTGATCGCGATCCTGGTGACCCAGGGCAAGGTCGAGAACCTGGTGATCATCTACAGCTTCAGCGTTTTCGTGACGTTCCTCCTCTCCCAGGCGGGCATGGTGCGCTACTGGTTCACGCACTCGGGGAAGACGAGTCACCTCCGGGCCGGGATCTCGATCGTCGCCGCGCTCATTTCGGGGACGATCCTGGCCGCGCTCTTCTCGGCCAATGAGCCCAGGTACGCCGTGTACGCGACGGTGTCCATCGCGGGAATGGCGGTCCTCTGCGGACTGGTGAAGTGGCACTATTCCCGGGTGGCCAAGTCGCTCGGCCATCTGAACACGCTCATCGCGGCCGCGGAATCGGATCCGTACCACCGGGACAGGCAGGCCTGGGAAAAGACCGCGCCGACCGCCGTGTTCCTGGTCAGCGGCTACAATGGCGCGGGATTGCACACGGTCATGGGGGTGCAGAGGATCTTCCCCGAATACTTCAAGCAGGCGGTATTCCTGTCCGTGGGCGCGGTGGACTTTGACCGCTTCAAGGGACAGAGGGAGGTCGAGAATCTCAGGGCTGCGGTGGAGACCGACCTGAAGAAGTATGTCACGCTGTCCGAGAAGTGGGGGTTCGCCTCGGAGTGGCGCGCCGGGTTCGGGGTGGACCTCATTGAAGAGCTTGAGGGTCTCAGCGTGAAGGTGTCGGAGGACTACCCGCGCGCGGTCTATTTCTGCGGGGACCTGATCTTCCATATCCCGTCGCTGCTCACGCGCCTCCTTCACGCCCGGACCGGCGAGGAGCTCCAGCGCCGCTTTCGCGACCGTGGCCTCCCCCTGATCATCATGCCCATCCGCGTCTAGTCCCGATCCTGCGCCGGCCGGTGGCGGCCCATCGGGCCGCGGGTCCCCCGGGACCCGGTTTGACGGAAGTTCCCTCCTGGGGCGGTGGCCGACCTCATCTCCGTCGGATCGCTCTCCCTTCCCCTCCCGCCGAATCGACGTCGGATTGGAGTGGAGATGGGACCTGCTTTGGGTGTAAGCTTCACGGCGACGAAGAGCGCGGCTCTCGCTGAGCTTTGCTCTTCAGCACAAATGAACAAAGCACTGTTGGCCCTTCTCCTGGGGGGGCTGTCGGGGGGCCGAATCGGACACTTCGAGCTCCTCCACCCGGGGGCCTTCGCACCTTCCTGAGTGCCGCAGGGGGGATGCAAGCCCGGCGGGCTTTATGATCTGGCCTCCAAGAGATGGCAGGACGAGCAGAAGGCCCTCGTGAGGAGCCTCTTCGCCAGGGCCGATCTCCGCGACACCGGGGGGATCCGGGAAGGATTCGAGAAGGAGGCGGATGATCTCGTCAGCCTTTATTTCGAGACCTTTCACGCGCATGCGAATCCCTCGCGCCGGTTCTGGCGTGCGCTCTCGGTCCGGGGCACCGATCTCCGTGCGGGCTATCTCTCCCATGAGTGGAGGACCCTGCTCTGGAAAGCCCTGAGCCGATACAAGGGGCGATTCTTCAAGATCGGGATGGTCGCAACCTATGATTCCTCAACCCGCACGTTCAGTCGCCACTGGATTTCGGTCACCGTGGGCCCGAACGCCGCCGCCTGGGGAGAACGGACGCTGATCTTCGACCCCTGGATCTTGGGCCATCCCAAGGTCTATTCCTCCAGCGACCACGAGAGGGGGAACTGGCTGGGGACCTCCTTTGATGAGGACATCGGTCCCGGTGGAACCCTCCTGGATCCGGCAGGGAAGGGCACGGGCGGCGAGCTCGGGCCCGCCGAGTGAACCGGCCCAGTGGGTTGAGGAAGTGACCATCCGGATGGGGGTCGGGAAGCGGTGACCAGGAAGTCGATCCTGGCGGCCCTCCTCCTCGCCTCCGTCGGGGTCATCGCCGTACTCCTCATGCCTCCCCTCCGGGGAGAGCTTCCCCTCTCCAATCCGCGGGTGGCACGGGGACATCTGAGAAACTTGATCGGGGCCCAGGAGCAGTTCCGCCTGAAGGGGTATTCGGCCGATGGGTCCCACACCTACTGGCGGGGCGACATAGCTCAACTCCATTCCCTGAAGATCCAGGGGCGGCCGATCGGGCTGATCGATCCCTCCCTGGCCGCCGCCGATGACCGGCCTGGGGTCGGCCCCGGCGCTTCCGACGCCCGTTTTCCGCTGGACGGGTACCTGTATCGTGCCATCCTGATCCAGGGCGAGACGCAGCCTGACCCCCAACACTTCGGGCTTTGCGCGTTTCCCGCGGCCTATCCCAAATCCGGGAGACAGACTCTCGTGGCCACCGATTCGGGAATCGTCTATGCCCGGGACCTCGGACGCGGGGGCGGGGTCGACGTCTGCCCGCGAGATCCAGCCCGCGAAGGGTGGAGGATCGTCGAGGGGCCCTGAGCGGTCCGGTTCCCGGGGAATTCGAGGGAGCCCGGCGGATCGGCTCATCCGCCTCACCCCCGGGGTCGGGTCCCACCGGAAGTGGAGCCCGCCGGGAGTGCGCGGGCTCCCGGGAGCCCACCGACGCCCTCGCCCATGAGGGCTGAGGCGCCGGACCCAGTCCCGGGATGGAGGAGCCGGGGCGCGGAGAGGATCCCCACCCGATAAGAAAACACCCCCGGGTCGCCCCGGAGGTGTTTCCGTTTTCGGACGACGATTTACGGATCGTAGTACATGAAGAACTCGTAGGGGTGGGGGCGCAGGCGGACGGCGTCGATCTCCTTCT
>Ga0222749_10001338_pt1 | contig 12616 bp, 9 predicted proteins | sample IncBWH2Mmetat_FD_197234 | JGI IMG/M metagenome (GOLD analysis project Ga0222749, IMG submission 197234) | Metatranscriptome of lab incubated forest soil microbial communities from Barre Woods Harvard Forest LTER site, Petersham... | ecosystem: Environmental > Terrestrial > Soil > Temperate... | reverse complement strand
GTGATGGGCAACCACGGGCGGACGGGGATCAGCCGGTGGGTCTACGGGAGCGTCTCGGAAAAAGTCCTCCAGGCCGCGCGCGTCCCGGTCCTCATCGCGCGCCACACCCCGAGCTAGAGGCCGGGTCGCGGGGGGGTCCGCGGGCGCGGGAGCGCGCCTGGAGCCCCGGGCGGGGGGCGCCGCATCGGGGACCTCTCAAGCGTTGTTGGAATAGCCATGCCGAAGCTTCGGTTGACGCAAGAGCAGGTCGCCCGGATCGCGCGCGCCCTGGCCGAGCCCCGCCGCGTCCGCATCCTCGAGCAGATCGGAGCCGCGCCCGATCCGACGCCCTGCCAGGCGATCCATGACGCGCATGCCATCAGCGCCGCCACGCTCTCCCATCACATGAAGGAGCTTGAGACGGCGGGCCTCATCCGGATCGTCCGGGAGGGGAAGTTCGCCCGCCTGAGCCTCAAGCGCGACGTCCTTCGGGCCTACCTCGCCCGCCTTTCGAACATCTGAATCCGGACCCGGGAATTTCCCGCCGGGCCGCCCGTTAGTTCGATAGTTATCTAAGTATCGAAGGTAAGGAGGAAGCCATGGGCAAGCTGGCGGGGAAGACGGCCGTCGTGACGGGGGCTTCGAAGGGCATCGGCGCCGGGATCGCGAGGGCGCTGGGCGCCGCGGGCGCGGCGGTGGTCGTGAACTATGCGGGCGACCAGGCCGGCGCCCGGCGCGTCGTCGCGGACATCATGGCCAAGGGCGGCCGGGCGGTCGCGGTCCAGGGAGACGTTTACAAGGCCGCCGACGTGAAGCATCTCTTTTCGGAGGCGAAGAAGGCGTTCGGGCCGATCGACGTCCTCGTCAACAATGCCGGCATCTTCGCCTTCCAGCCGCTCGAGGAGGTCACGGAAGCGGAGTTCCACCGGCAGTTCGACACGAACGTGCTGGGCCCGATCCTGGTCACCCGGGAAGCCCTCCCTCACTTCCGCCCCCAGGGGGCCAGCGTCATCAACATCACCTCGGTCGTGAGCGAGAATCCCGTGCCCCATTCCGTCATCTATTCGACGACCAAGGCGGCGCTCGACTCGGTCACGCGCGTCCTGGCCCTGGAATTCGGCGCGCGGCAGATCCGCGTCAATGCGATCGCCCCCGGCGGCGTGGAGACCGAGGGCACGCACCGGGTGGGCGTGATCGGGAGCGACTTCCAGAAGCAGATTATTTCCCGCACCTCGCTCGGCCGCTTCGGTCAGCCCGACGATATCGCGAAAGTGGCCGTCTTCCTCGCGAGCGACGACGCCGCGTGGCTCACCGGCGAACGGCTTGAGGTCTCGGGCGGGTACCGCTAGTCCGCTTCCCGGGCGATGAGACCCCGGGCCTCATCTTCCGCCGCTTCCGCCCGGAGGGCGGGAAGGAACGGAGGAGGGGGGGCCGCTCCTGGGAACGCGGGATCCCGGGTGCGGACCCGGGGCCGACGATGCGAGCCCTGGGGGGACGCCCCCGGCCGGCCGGGGGCGTCCCCCAGGATCGGATCTCGCCTACTTCTTCGCGCTGCAGGTGCAGGCGTCTTTCCCACCGCTCGAACAGTGGCCGCACTTGCACTCGCTCTTGCAGGCGCAGGCGGGTGCGCCGGAACCGCCGCCCGAGGCGCAGCCCGCCAGGACGACGCCCACCAGGATGGCCGCGACCGCGGAACGGATCCACTTCTTCATAAGGACCTCCCTCCAAAGCATGGGGATAGCCTATCGCAGGGCGCGGCCGAATTCACCGATTATCCCTCGTGCAGGTCCGCGCCCTCGAAGGCCCGGACCGCCCCTCGGAATCCGTCGGAGACGCGGACCGGCTTCCAGGTCCCCGGATCGATCATGACGTGGACGCTCTTCCCCTCGGCGACGAGACGCGCCTCCCCCTTGTGGTTCACCCGGAAGCCGAACGTGACCGAGGTGTTCCCGATGTCGCTGACCCGCGCGTGGATGACGAGGATGTCGTCGAACCGCGCGGGCGACCGGAAATCGGCCGAGGCGTGGGCCACCAGGTTCTTCGATTCCCCCGTCCGGAAGGAGTCCAGGAGATGGAGGTTCCTCAGGTAGTCCATGCGGGCGACGTCGAAGTAGGTGTAGAAGTACCCGTGGAAGACGATGCCCATCGCATCGGTCTCCGGCAGCCGGACGCGCACCTCGACGGAGAACTTGAAGCTCACAACGGGACGGCCACCCCGTCCCGGCGCGGGTCGGCGACGCCGACGATGGTGCCGTCCTCGAGGATCTCGACCCCGTGCACGCCGCCGAAGAAGAGGTCCTGCCGGCGCCGCTCCAGGACGGGCTGGTCGAGCTCCCGCTTGGCCCGCGCGCGGACTTCGTCGGGGAGGTCGCCCTCGAAGAAATACCGGTTCTCCTCCCAGTGCACCCGCCCTGCCGCCACCGCCCGCTCCAGGTCCATCGCCTGGAAGAGGACGTTCCCGATCACCTGCGACATCGCCGGAAAGATGCGCACGCTCCCGGGGGTGCCGAGCGAGAGGCGGGGGCGGCCGTTCCGGAAGACGATCGTCGGGGCCATGTTGGCGACCGAGCGCTTGTTGGCCCCGATGGAGTTCGGGTGCCCCGGGAATCGCTCCATGTCGGAAATGTCGTCGTTCAGGAGGATCCCGTAGCCCTGGGCGACGACGCCGCTCCCGAAGAAGTGGCCGATCGTCTGGCTGAGCGAGACGACCGTGCCCTCGCCGTCGACGACGACGAAGTGGGTCGTCCCGCCGCCTGAGGGGGGCCCCTTGGGGCCCTCGACCAGTTTCGCCAGGTCGATCGGCAGGAGGTCGGGATCGCCGATGACCGGGTCGAGCTCCCGGAAGATCGTCCGGATGGTGCGCGCGAGCTTCACGGGATCGGGGTTGTACCGGAGGAGCGTCTGGAGGATGCCCGCACCGCCGCGCGACGGGGGGGGGGTGGTGGCGATCCGGTGGCCGGCGACATCGCACCAGAGCGGCCCGCGGACCTTCACCTCGTACCGGGCGAGGTCGTCGCGCCCCCAGACGGGCCCGGTCTGGTTCGCGGCGCGGGTCAGCGCGAGACCGACCTCGCCCAGGTAGCACGACTCGAACCCCCGATCGGCGACGATCCGCAGCGTGCGGGCGAGGTCCTTTTGCATCAGCCGTTCGCCCGCCTTGAAGCGCACGCCGTTGTTGTAGAAGATCTTCGCGCACTCGGGATTCGAGCGGACGGTGCTCTCGAAGAGCGACGAGCAGTAGATGAACACCTCGCCCACCTCGAAGCCGTCGGCGGCGAGGCCGATGGCGCGTCGGCAGAGCTTCGAGAGCGGGATCTTCCGGCCGTACTTCTGGAGCGCGAGGCCGAGCATGCGCCCGAGGCCCGGCACGGCGGCCGAGAAGGGGCCGATCTTCGGCACCCAGGGGAGCATCACCTTCTTCGGGTAGACGTATTCCTCGGTCATGAGCGAGGAGAGCTTGGCGCGGCCGTCCAGGATCTCCGTCTTCCCGATGGCGCCGGAAGGCGAGATGATCATGAAGCCACCGCCGCCGAGTCCGGAGGCGAACGGCTCCACCACGCTTAGGGTGAGCGACACGGCCACCGCCGCCTCGACCGCGTTCCCGCCTTCGGCCAGGATTTCGCGACCGGCCTCTGCGGCGAGCGGATGGGCGGCGACGACCATTCCCTTTTGGGACCGCGCGACCTTCACAAGGGGGGTCAGCATAGCATGAGGCCCGGGCCCCTGAATTTATTTTCGCGCTTGTATCCGTGCCGGGAGCGGTTAGAATTCCCTTGGTTCGTAAGGAGAGAGAGGGGATATGGAGAGCACGCTCGCCCGCATTTCGCTTCAAGTCCTCACCGACGATCAGCTCCTGGACTACCTCCGCACGCAGGAGGACCGCCTGTCCCGCGACCTGGTGGACGAGGTCGTCCGGCGCGGCGAGCGCATGATCCCTCCGCTGTCGGAGATCTGCCGGGACGAGCGCTCCTGGAAGCAGGCGGATGCGCTCTACTGGGCGCCCGTCCATGCCTCGTTCATCCTCGGAGCCACCGGGGACGACCGCGCCGTGAAGGGCCTCCTGGCGGCGCTCCGCTGGTCGGCCCGGTTCGAGGTCGACTGGGTCTACCGCGCGATGCCCTCGATGATGGGCGTGGTCGGCCGGCCGGCCATGGGGGCCCTGATGGCCCGGGCGCGGGATTCGGAGGCGGCGGAGCTCGACCGCACGCTCGCCCTCCACTGCCTGGGCGGGATCGCGGCGCGCCACCCGGTCCAGCAGGGCGAAATCCTCGACTTCCTCAAGGTCGTCGTGGAGGAGGGCGAGGAGGAGTGGATCCGCAATGTGGCCGCATGCATCCTCCTCAAGTTCGTGCGGCCCGGCGACCGGAAGCTCGTCACGATCGCGGCGATCCGGCAGGCCTGGAGCGACCGCCCCATCCTTTTCACGAGCGAGGACGTGAAAGAGGCGTACGACCGCGGCGTCCAGACGATCGGCGAATACCTCCGCGACTGGCTGGAGTTCTACCGGCCCCAGGAGATCGAGGCGCGCGAGCGGAGATGGCAGGAGAAGGCGGACGACGACCGCTGGGCGGCGGGCGTGGATACGGGGGCCGCCTGGGTGCACGAGAGGGTGAACCGGTTCCTGAGTCGGTACGAATCGACGTTGATCGACTTGGACGATGCGGCGCGCGGCGACGCCGTGTGGGTGGCCGAGTCGATGTCCGAGTACAACGTCTGGCATGAGCAGCTGTCCCCCTGGCGCTGGAACGCCCAGACGTCGTATGCCTACCTCATGGACTACCTCGCGCGGCGCATCTCGGCAGGCGACCCCGGACGGATCCAGGTCGTGCCCGACAACCTTCTGCGATTCGTCCGGTTCTGCTTCGCCGAGGGCCTCCTCCTCGAGCGCGACTGGAAGGCCGTCGAGGACGTGGTGGCCGCCGAGAGGGACGAATTCGTCGAAGCCGCCCGGGATCCCGAGACCCGAAGGGCGGCCCGCGAGGTGCTGGAGGGCCTGCTCGCCCGGGGCAAGGATCCGGCCGATCCGGCCTCGGCGAACCCCCGATCGGAATTCTTCCTGACGGGATTCGTCGTGGAGGGTCCGATTGCGGGGGGGCTTGAGGACCGGAGCGCCCTCTCCAGGGCGGAGCTCCGGGACGGGACGAGCCGGCGGAGGCTCCGCTAGGGACTCCCCCCGCGTCCCCTGGACGCCCGGAGCGTGACGGGTTTGACGCTCGGTGCGCTCTCCCCTATAATCGCCCCGATCTCAGAAGGGGCGGAATGGTCACCACGCGACGGCGCTTCATCACCCCCGAGGACCTCCAGCACTTCCGCTTTGTCGGGGACCCCCGGATCTCGCCCGACGGCTCCCGGGTCCTCCACACCGTGAAGGTCGTCGAGGGCGAGAAGTACTTCCAGCACCTCTGGATCGACGAGGAGCAGCTGACCGTCGGGAAGGTCACCGACGCCCTGCCCCGGTGGTCCCCCGACGGCCGGCGGATCGCCTTCGTCCGCACGAAGGACGACGACTCGCAGGTATGGCAGATGCCGATCACGGGCGGCGAGCCCCGACCGGTCACGTCGCTTCCCCCCGGCAAGATCTCCGCCCTGGAGTGGTCCCCCGAGGGCGGCCGCCTCGTCCTCGTCTTCCACCGGGACCCCTCCCCGGAGCTCAAGAAGGAGAAGAGGCAACCGCTCCTCCGGCACATCACCCGGCTCCGGTACAAGGAGGAGGGAGTGGGGTTCCTCGACGCGGAGCGCGACCATCTCCAGATCGTCTGGGTGAATGATCGACGCGTGGTCCCGCTCACCGAGGGCCACTGGGACGACGCCCACCCGGTCTGGTCCCCCGACGGCCTCTGGATCGCCTTCGTCTCCAACCGCCTTCCCGACGCCGACTTCCGGCCGTTTGAGATGGACCTCTGGGTCGTCCCCTCGGGCGGCGGAGAGCCGAGAAAACTCCCCAAGCCCGCGGGACCGGCGTGGTTCCCGGCGTGGTCCCCCGACGGGAGGACGATCGCGTACCTTGGCCACGACAAGCCCGAGAGCACGTGGGGGGCCACGAACACCCACCTCTGGAGCGTCCCCTCGAGCGGGACCCAGCCGGCGCGCGACCTCGTCGCGGGCTTCGACCGGACCTGCGAGGATGTCGTCCTCACCGACACGAAGTCGTCCCACGGGGCGGGGCAACGGCCGGCCTGGAGCGCCGACGGGAGGGAGATATACTTCATCGCCAGCGATTCGGGATCCTGCCACCTCCACAAGGTCGCCGCGGCGGGCGGGATTCCGGTCGCCCTGACCCGGGGCGAACGCGAGGTGATGCAGTTTTCGCTGGCGCAGGGGAGGTTCGCGCTCACCCTGAGCGAGCCGCTCAACATCGGCGACGTCTACGACTTCGAGATCGGCGGCGAGCTTCGCCGCCGCACGTCCGTCAACCACGCGCACTTCGAGGGCCTGCGACTGTCGACCCCCGAGCCCTTCGACACCGGGATCCAGGGCTGGCTCCTCCGGCCGCCGAACTTCAGCGCCGAGCAGAAGTATCCGCTCCTCCTGTACATCCATGGCGGTCCGCGCGCGATGTACGGGAACGCGTTCTTCCACGAGTTCCAGGTGCTGGCCGCACGGGGGTACGTCGTCCTCTTTCCCAATCCCCGGGGCTCTCAGGGGTACGGGGAGACGTTCGCCGACGCGATCAAGTCCGACTGGGGGAACCTCGATTACCAGGACCTGATGCACGCCGTCGACCAGGCGGTCAAGCTCCCCTATGTCGACGGCTCCCGCCTGGGGGTCTGCGGGGGCTCGTACGGGGGGTACATGACCAACTGGATGGTCGGCCACACCGACCGCTTCAAGGCGGCCCTGACCGAACGGTGCGTCAGCAACCTCTACTCGTTCTACGGGACGAGCGACATGGGCTACGACGACCACCGCGAATTCACGGGCCACGCCTACGACCATCCGGAGCACTACGCGAAGCTCTCGCCGATCACCTACGTCCGGAACATCAAGACCCCGCTCCTCATCCTCCACAGCGAGGGGGATCTCCGGTGCCCGGTCGAGCAGGCGGAGCAGCTCTATGCGATGCTGAAATCCCTGAAAAGGGACGTGGAATTCCTGCGATTCCCCGAGGAGAATCACGATCTCTCCCGCACGGGGCGGCCGGACCGCCGGCTGGCGCGGCTGGAATTCATCCTCCGGTGGTGGGAGAAGAAGCTATGAGATGGTCGCCGCTCCTCGCGCTCCTCGTCCTGGCGGCCCGTCCGCAGGACTCCGGTTTCAGGATCCCCGTCCGGGACTTCACGCTCCCCAACGGGATGCGGTTCCTCGTGGTCGAGCGGCACGACGTCCCGCGCGTCTACTGCTCGCTCTGGTGGCGCGTCGGGTCGGTCCATGAGAGGCCCGGCGGCACGGGGCTGTCCCACTTCTTCGAGCACATGATGTTCATGGGCACGGACGTCATCGGGACGACCGATGCGAAGAAGGACGCCGAGCTGAACGCCATGATCGAGGACGTCATGGGCCGGATCCGCGAGATCAAGCTCGCCCGGCTCGAGGCGGACCGCCGGGGCCTCGCGGCCGACCCGGCGCTCGATGAGCGGTACAAGACGCTCTGGAAGGAGTACGAGGGCTACATCGAGGAGCAGAAGAAGGTCATCATCCCCGAGCACCTCTCGAAGATCTTCCAGGCCAACGGAGGGACGGGGCTGAACGCCACGACCTCCTACGACCGGACGAACTTCTTCGTCGACATGCCCGCGAACAAGGTCGAGCTCTTCTGCTGGCTGGAGAGCGACCGGTTCCTGAAGCCCGTCTTCCGCAGCTTCTACCCCGAGCGAGAGGTCGTGAAGGAGGAGCGGCGGATGCGGACCGACTCGACGCCGACGGGCCTCATCCACGAGTCCTTCAGCGCGATGTTCTGGCAGTCGCACCCCTACAAGTGGCCCGTCATCGGGTGGATGAGCGACATCGACCAGTACACGCTCGCCGACGCCGTGCGCTACTACAAGACCCACTATTCCCCCCAGAACTGCACGGCGATCTTCGTGGGCGACGTCCGGTTCGACGAGATGAAGGAGATGTGCGGGCGGTACTTCGGCCGGCTCAGGCGTTCGGCCGTCGAGCGCGATCCGATCGTGACGACCGAGCCCGAACAGGTGGCCGAGCGGCGCATGGTGGCCGAGGCGAATTCCCAGGACGATCTGAGCATCCACTGGCACGGACCCTCGGGGGTCCACCGGGACTCCGCCTGTTGCGACCTCCTCATGAACGTCTTCGGCGGCCGCAGCGGACGCCTCTACCGCCCGCTCGTGGAGGACAAGAAGCTCGCGCTCGAGGTCCAGGCCGGGTACGAGTCGCGCCGGTACGGGGGCTCGATGATGATCGACGCGACCCCGCGCGAGGGCGCGGACGTGGCCGAGCTGGAGCGGGCGATCGGGGAGATCGTCCGGGACGTCCAGAAGAACGGCGTGACCGACCGGGAGCTCGCGAAGGCCCGGAACCAGCAGCTGGCCGACCTCGTCCGGACGCTCAAGACCAGCCAGGGCGTCACCCACCAGCTGGGATACTTCGAGACGATCGGGACGTTCCAGGACTTCGACGCCTACGTCCAGTCGGTCCAGACCGCGACGGCGGCGGATCTCAAGCGCTGCGCGGAGCAGTACTTGAAGCCCTCCGGCCGGAACATCCTCGTCATCAAGAGGAACAGCCTCGTCATCAAGGGGAAGGGGGAGAAATGAGGTCGATCGTCGCCGCCCTCCTCGTCGCGGGGCTGGGCCCCGCCCGGCAAGACGTCCCCGACCATCCCGACAAGCTCGCGTACCGGGAGCTCGCCTACGGGGTCCCCGACCCGGCGGCGATGCGGGTCCAGCTGTCCACCGGTTCGGCGGCGTACCTGGTCGAGGATCCCTCGCTCCCCATCGTGGACCTCCAGGTCTACTTCCGCGCCGGATCGTTCGACGAGCCCCGGGGGAAGGAAGGCGTGGCCGGGGCGACCGCCCATCTCATGAGGACCGGCGGAACGAAGAATCGGACGCCCGAGGCGCTCGACGAGGAGCTCGATTTCCTCGCGGCGAATCTTTCCGTGTCGATGGGAGACGTCTCGGGCTCCGCGTCGCTCTCGGTCCTTTCGAAGGACCTGGACAAGGGGATCGGGATCCTGGCCGACGTCCTCCGGAACCCCGTGTTCACCCAGGAGAAGCTCGACCTCTTCAAGGCCCAGACGATCGACGAACTCCAGGCGAGGAACGACCGGACGGGATCGATCGAGGCCCGCGAGACGAACCTCCTCTTCTACGGCGACTTCCCGATCAACCGTCTGGAGACGAAGGCCTCGGTGGAATCCTTCACGCGCGAGGATCTCCAGGCGTTCCACCAGAGGGCGATCCACCCCGCGAACTTCATCATCGCCGCGTCGGGGGCGTTCAAGGCGGGGGACCTGAGGGGAAAGCTGGAGGCGGCCTTCAAGGACTGGCCCCACCCGCCCTCCGAGCGCCCGGGAGTGCCCGCCGTGACGCACCAGGCGAAGCCCGGCATCACCTGCTTCCACAAGGACGGAAAGAACATCAACCAGGGGCGCGTGACCATGGGCCATCTGGGGATCGACATCCACAACCCCGACGTCCAGGCGATCCGCGTGATGAGTTACATCCTGGGGGCGGGCGGATTCAGTTCGCGGCTCATGCAGAAGGTGCGCACCGAGGAGGGGCTCGCCTACTCCGTGGGAAGCGATCTGCGGCCGGGCATCGTCTACCCGTACGTCTTTCGGATCCAGTTCCAGTCCAAAAGCGAGTCGTGCGCGTATGCCGCGAAGCTCTGCCTGGACGAGATCGCGCGGTTCCAGAAGGACGGCGTCTCGGAGAAGGAGCTCAAGGACGCCCAGCAGTTCTACCTCGACGCCTTCCCCGGACTCTTCTTCGCGACGAAGCTCCAGACGGCCTCGACGTACGCGCAGGCGGAGCTTCTGGGGATCCCGAAGGACTACTACCGGACCTACCGCGAGAAGATCGCGAAGCTGACGACGGCGGAGGTGCTGCGGGTGGCGCGCGAGTATCTGAAGCCCGAGAAGTTCGCCTGGGTGGTGGTGGGGAACATCCCGGTGATCAAGGCGGGCGACGGGAAGCACCCGGTGAAGCTCGCGGACCTGGGCCCGGTGACGGATGTCCCGCTCGCCGACCCGATGACCCTGGAGAGGCCCCGATGAGCGACGAGGCGGTGCCGGGAAAGGCCGTCGGCGGCCTCACCGGCCGGCGCATGAAGGGCGACTATCACAAGGGGATGGACGCGGGGTCGCTCGCGGTCTCGATCTCCAACCACCTCAAATACACGCTCGCCAAGCACAAGGAGGGGGCGACCCTCCACGACCAGTACTGGAGCGTCGCCTGCTCCATCCGCGACCGGCTGATCGACCGGTGGATCGCCACCCAGGCGACCTACAACGAGCAGGACGTCAAGCGGGCGTACTACCTCTCCATGGAGTACCTTCCCGGCCGCACCCTCCGGAACGCCGTGATCAATCTCGGGCTGTCCGAGGAGTTCCAGGAGGCGATGAAGGAGCTGGGCTTCAGCGCCGCCGAGCTCTTCGACGTGGAGCCGGACGCCGGTCTGGGCAACGGCGGCCTGGGCCGGCTCGCCTCCTGCCTTCTGGATGCTCTGGCGACCCTCCAGATCCCCGCGTTCGGATACGGCCTAAGGTACGAGTTCGGGATGTTCCGGCAGTCGATCCGGCGCGGCGCGCAGTCGGAGGAGCCGGACTACTGGCTGCGCCTGGGAAGCCCCTGGGAGACCCAGCGCCCCGAGGCGACCTACCCGATCAAGATGTTCGGGAACGTCGAGTGGGGCGCGGGGCCCGACGGGAAGCCCCGCCGGATCTGGGTGAACACGCAGGAGCTCTGGGCGGTCCCGAGCGACGTCCCGGTCCCCGGCTACGGGAACAACACGGTCAACATCCTGCGCCTCTGGAGCGCCACGGGGACGGACCTCTTCGACCTCGAGTACTTCAACTCGGGCGACTACATCCGGTCGATCGAGCGCGCCACCAACAGCGAGAACATCACGAAGATCCTCTACCCCAATGACAAGACCTCGGTCGGGATGGAGCTCCGGCTCCGGCAGGAGTACTTCCTGGCGAGCGCGTCGCTCCAGGACATCCTGCGCCGCTACAAGCGGGCCCACTCGACGTTCGACGAGTTCCCCAGCAAGGCGGCGATCCAGATCAACGACACCCACCCCGCGGTCGCCGTGGCCGAGCTCATGCGCCTCCTCATGGACATCGAGGGCCTCGAGTGGACCAAGGCGTGGGACCTCACGGTGCGCACGTTCGGGTACACCAACCACACCCTCATGCCCGAGGCGCTCGAGAAGTGGTCGCTCGAGCTGTTCGGACGGGTCCTCCCGCGCCACCTCGAGATCATCTACGAGATCAACCACCGGTTCCTCCAGGAGGTGCTCCAGCGCTTCCCGGGCGACGTCGAGCGGATGCGCCGGATGTCGATCATCGAGGAGGGCTGGCAGAAGAACGTGAGGATGGCGCATCTGGCGGTCGTGGGGAGCCACTCCGTGAACGGGGTCTCGGAGCTCCACGCGAAGCTGCTCCGGGCGAAGCTCTTCTCCGACTTCGCGGAGATGCACCCCGAACGGTTCAACGCGAAGACGAACGGGATCACGCCCCGGAGATGGCTCCTCTCGTGCAATCCGGGGCTCTCCGCGCTCATCGCCGAGCGGATCGGGACGAAGTGGCCGACGGACCTCGATCAGCTCAGGCGGCTGGCGCCGCTGGCGGAGGAGGCGGCCTTCCGCGAGGCGTGGCGGTCGATCAAGAGGCGCAACAAGGAGCGGCTTTCGGCCCTCGTCGAGCGGAACGCCGGGATCCGGATCTCCCCGGAAGCCCTCATGGACGTCCAGGTGAAGCGCTTCCACGAGTACAAGCGGCAGCTGATGAACCTCCTCCGCGTGGTCGACCTCTACCGGCGGATGAAGGAGCCGGGCGGGGAGACCATCCCCCCGCGTACGGTCATCTTCGGCGGGAAGGCCGCGCCGGGGTACGAGATGGCCAAGCTCATCATCCGTCTGGTCGCGGGGATCGCCGAGGTCGTGAACCGCGACCCGGCGCTCGACGGGCGCCTGCACGTCGTCTTCCTGGAGAACTACGGCGTCTCGCTGGCGGAGGTGATCATCCCGGCGGCCGACCTGTCCGAGCAGATCTCGACCGCCGGCATGGAGGCCTCCGGCACGGGCAACATGAAATTCTCCCTCAACGGCGCCCTCACCATCGGCACCCTCGACGGCGCGAACATCGAGATCCAGGAGGAGGTCGGGCCCGACAACATCTTCATCTTCGGGGCGACGGCCGGGGAGGTGGCGGGGCTCAAGGAGCGCGGCTACGACCCGATGCACGAGATCGAGGCCTCGCCCCGGCTGGCGGCCGTCCTCCGGATGATCGCCGACGGGGTCTTCAGCCCCGACGACCCCGGCCGGTTCCGGCCCATCCTCGACGCGCTGGCCACCCACGACCCGTTCCTCGTCTGCCGCGATTTCGAGTCGTACGTGGCGATGCAGGAGAAGGTGGATGCGCTCTGGCGGGACCCGGAGGCGTGGGCGCGGAAATCGATCCTGAACACCGCCGGGATGGGCAAGTTCTCGGCCGATCGGTGCGCGCTCCAGT
>Ga0222749_10001334_pt1 | contig 12638 bp, 7 predicted proteins | sample IncBWH2Mmetat_FD_197234 | JGI IMG/M metagenome (GOLD analysis project Ga0222749, IMG submission 197234) | Metatranscriptome of lab incubated forest soil microbial communities from Barre Woods Harvard Forest LTER site, Petersham... | ecosystem: Environmental > Terrestrial > Soil > Temperate... | reverse complement strand
GCCGCGGTTTTGGAGGCGGGTTCGCAAATCGCGGATTTAACGACGGTCGTTGGCATGGCTTCGGTGATGGCCGAGGATTCCGCGGCGACCGTTTCGGAGGTTTTCGTGGGAGGGGGGGCTTTGGTGATCGTGACTTCGGTTGGGGTTGGGGATGGGGTTGGGGCTTGGGCTTCGGCTGGGGTCCCGGGTGGGGCTTTGCCTGGGGCGATCCCTGGTGGTGGTACGATCCCTATTGGTACGGCCCATGGCCCGGGTACGGTTACTATCCTCCCCCGGATGCTTACTACGACGCCTACGACAATCCAGCGCCCTATAATCCCGATTCGTCGTATGACAACTCGCAGGGAAGCTATGAAAATAACGACCCCTACTACAACGATCCGTACTACGACGGCGGCTCCTATCCCAATTCTCCGAATGGCGTAAGCCCGAGCCCGGACCAGAGCTACCCGCCTCAGGACTACGCCCAGCCCGACAACGGGCAGCCCGAGAACGGCCAGCCGCCCGAGCCGCAGCCTCAAGCGCAACCTCAGCCGAATAACAACAACGCTCCGCCTCCGGATGCGCAGCCGCAACCGCAGCCACAGCCGAATATGTAGCCGCGCACAATTTCTCCCAGCCGCAATCCTGAATTGCGACGCAAAAAACAACAGCCCCGGCCGAAGCCGGGGCTGTTGGTAAATTGCGGAGTGGGTGAAATCTATCTAGTCGCCGGCGACGGCAGCCTGCTCGGCATCGGTCTTTTCGGCGTGAGGCGCGCCGTGCCCGTTGCCATTGCCGTTTCCGTTGCCATTCGCGGGAGCAATCTTCACCGGCTTTACGTTTGCGCCCGGAACGGCCATCTGAATCTGCTGGATCGTGCCGATCTGCACCACCGGCTCGCTCGACTTCTTCAGCACGAGTTCCTCGTAAATCTTGCGCACCTTGGCGGCCTCTTCGTAAGCCATCTTGCGCCGGATGCGGTCTTCCTCAGCGGCCGTTTGCGGAATATCGTGCTCGAGGTGGCGGACGCGCGAAGCATCATCCTCGTTGATCTTGAGGGAGTGCTCGTAATTCGCTAGGTCCACCTTCTTGCCCTTGGCGTAGATTTCGTGCTTGCCGTGCTCCTTATACCACTGGGCGACGGTCGCATTCTTGTGCATGTTCTCGATAATCTTGCGCCAGCCGACCCCCGTGTTGTAAGCACAGAAGGAAATTTCGCCCTGCTGCGTGGCATAGGGGATGATGCACATTTCGGTGCGGCGGAAGTCGTAGTTGAAAAGGTCTTGGAACCACATGCCTGCGATGAAGAGCATGTTCCACGGGTCTTCCTTGCGGCGCTTCATGGCATCTTCGTAGGTGCGGTTGGGGTTGGTGCGCCCGTACTTCTTGTCCGAATTCTTCGAGACCGCCCAGGTCTTATCGAATTTCTTCCAGATGTCCATCAGCTTCAGACTGGGAGGCGCCTGGAAAGGCTTGTAGTTGCGGAGCAGCGCCAGCATCATCATGAAGCTTGAAAACTTCTTGCCGCGGGCGGCGTCGGTGATGGCGGAAACGTCCTTCACCAGTTGTGGCGCATCCAGGAAGCGCGAAATCGGCCCCCATTCCTTGGTTTCCTTGTGGACCATCAGCGCCGTGCCCACTCCGCAGTTCGGATGGCATCCGCAGGAAAGTGCGCCCCACTGTGCTTCAGGGCCGTGCACCAAGTCCGCGAAACCAGCAAACGGCGAAATGAACGATAGCGGGAACCAATCGCGCGTCGGCTCGATCTTGCCCACCTGCGCGCTCACATCCTGGGCCAGATGCGACAGCGTGTAGCGCTGGCGAATCCGGCGTTCCGGCGTGATGTCCTCGTCGCGCCCGGTGAAAGAAACCGGCTGGAACGAGACGAAGGCGATCTTCTTGGGGTTCTCCATGGCGAACTTCACGATGGGGCCCACCTGATCGTTGTTCACGTTGTTGACGATGGTGGTGACCAGCACGATTTCGATGCCCGCCTCGTGCATGTTCTCGATGGCGCGGAGCTTCACGTCGAAGAGGTTGCCCACCTGGCGATGGCTGTTGGCGTCGTTGCCGATGCCGTCGAATTGCAGGTAGGCGTAGCGCATCCCGGCTTCGAACACGTTCTTCGAGAACTCCTTGCTCTTCGCGAACTCGATGCCGTTCGTCGCGGCCTGCACGCTGTTGTACCCGATCTTGCGCGCATAGCGCACGGCGTCAAGGAAGTACGGCGACATCGTCGGCTCGCCGCCCGAAAACTGCACCGACATCTGCCGGCGCGGCTTGATCAACAGGGCGTTGTCGAGGATTTCCTGGATCTCTTCCCAGCTCAGCTCGTGGACGTAGCCCACTTGGTTCGCGTCCATGAAGCAGGGATCGCACATCATGTTGCAGCGGTTCGTCAGGTCCACGGTCAGGACCGCGCCGCGCCCGTGCCGCACCGTGCTCGACCCATGCTTGTGCAGGTCCTCGTCGTTGTGCGCCGGGATATCGCGCCCGGGGAAGTTCTTCTCGATCCACTGAAGGAACTTGGCGTCCACGGCCATAAGGTCTTCGTACTTGCCGTGGATGGGACACTCCTTGACCATCCACACTTGGCCGTCGCGCTCGATGATCTGCGCCTTGATCTCGCCCACCTTCTCGTGAACCAGGTCCATCCAGTCCTTGGTACCGTTCAAAATGGCGTTGCGCGCGTCCTTTACGCAGTCCGGGCACAATGAGTCTGTGGTGCGCGGCCAGCCCAGCGTCGGCTTCGATTTCTCCCAGGACTTGAGCAGCGGCTTGTCGGACCATTTCGGCGTGAAGGAAGGATTAGGGTTATGCTTGTTGAAGAACTGGATCGACTCGAAGGCTATTCCCGCCGTCTTACACAGCGTCCAGTCAAATGTTTTCCAGATCTGGTTCTTTATTGTCTTCGGCATAGTGCTTTACCTCTCTCTATTCAGATCTCTATTTAAGAATGCAACCTAGGATTTCCCCGCTGGGATCGCCCTGATCCCGAAATAGGAAACTGCAACCCCATATCAGTAACCGGGTTACTGAATCAGGTTACCGTACCATAGTTTGCTAGGTTTCAGACCGGGCGTCTAGCGGTGAGCGTCCAAAGGCGCAATAGCCGGGTTGAGTGGCGATTTTGCGCATCGAATGGAACTTCTTTAGGTACTATAACTTACACGCCGAATTGCCGATCGAAACCTGCCCAACCACCGGTTTCGACTAATCCACATTCAGCGGTGTGCGCAGGACGCCAATGGCAAAATGCGCCAGATGCGGGGCATCGTCGTCGAGCTGAATCCAGCGAACAACGCAGTGCTCCTTCAAGTACTGGGAAACCTTCGTCTCGCTGACTCCCAGATGCTCGGCCAGGTTGGCTTTCAGGCCGCTTTCGGAGCGGCTGCCGCGCCCGCCCTTTCCGCTTCGCCCGCCGCCGCGAGCGAGGTTCCCCAGGCCCACCCGCAGCGTCTGGCAGGCCTCGATATAATAGGAAGTGATCAGATCAGAGTCCGAGAGCAAAAATACGCCGGGCCCGGCGGGGGCTTCGTCGGCTTCATCGAGCCGGTGCAACGGGCCTGCCACCAGCCTCCGCAGCATGGATTCGAGCCGTGCCATCCGCGAGGCCAGCGCGGGATCGCCCGCGCGCCCATGAGCCGCGCGCTCGGAAGGCAATTGCGGCTCCGCCTGGAATGAAGATGACTCGATTGGCGCGGGACGCGGTGATTCAGGCGCCGCCCGGAATGAGGATGGCTCGATTGGCACCGGCCGCAACATCGGAGGTCGCTGTGCGCGGGATTCAGCCGGCTCCGCAAATGCTCGCGTGGGAAGCGATGACGCAGCAGGCGCCCCTTTTCGCCGGCGGCCGCGCCCGCCTCGACGGCCCCTGCGGCGCTTCTTCATTCCCGCAGCCGTCATTTCCACCAATCCCGCCGGCTGTCCGCCGACCCCTGTAAACGCCTCGGCGCCCGCCGCTTCTTCCTGCGTTTCCGGAATCTCACCCAGAGCTAGGGTAGGTTGCTGCTCACCAAATCGCGCCTCTGGCGCAGGGAACGGTTCGGCGCCAGGCTCCGCGGCCATCTCCGTGCCGGGAGCGGCGGCAACGGGCAGTGCAATGCCCAGCCGCGTGAGCGCCTCTTCAGCCTTCGTCTTCCACTCCGCGCGCCGGAAACGCTGGGCGGCAATCGTGTACCATTTCCCCGCCTCGTCGTTGCGCTCGGCCTTCTCCTCGATCGCGGCAAGCTCCCACGCCACCATCGCGTCTCGAGTGCGCTGGAAAAGTTCGGAAAGTTTCGCGTGCGCGTCGGGGCTGTTTTTCGCCTTGCGTATGCGCGCTTGAATTTGCCGCCAGTCGGCCATGTGCAGGCATTGTAACAGCACTCCATAGCTTCGCCAATCAACTCTCGCTTTTATTCCTGATCTCCCGGGCGGTGGTGCTCCTGCCGGTCGTGGGATAGAATCAAGCCCGCGCCAAGGAGGGCCCGTGAGCTTCATCCGCCCGGTTTCGGCCGCCGCCATTTCGATCATCGCGCTCTCATTTTTTTGGCCGGCCGCCGTGCTGGCGCAATCCACGTTCACTCCACTCGACGAGTGGAGCGCCGCGGTCGAAAAAGGCGATGCCGCTGCCATCGCCGCCTTCTATTCGAAAGCGCCTCCCAGCCAGTCCCAGACACCCGCCGGCACTTCGCAGGACGCGGGCGAAGAGCCGCACTTCTGGGCGTCGCTCGCCGCGCGCGGACTCGCGAACTTCAATCCGAAGGTGCTTGAAATCGTAAGGCCGCAAACCGGAGTGGTCGCCATAGTGCTTCGCATCGAGTTCACGCTGCGCGCGGATTCGGGAGCGCAACCCTTTGTTGTCTCGGCGAGCCAAACCTGGTTCGATGAAGGAGCAGGGAATTGGCGCATTGTCGCCACGCGGCGTGGAGATCCCGCGCCCAATCCGCCGCGGCGCTTGCCCGAGCCCGCCCAGCCCAATCCCAATCTCTATCCCGCTCCCGAGGACGCGCCCGCCGATCTCGCTGCCGCGCTCGCCGGCGCCTCGACCGATCATAAACGCGTAATCCTCGTCTTCGGCGGGAACTGGTGCTACGACTGCCAGGTGCTTAACGCCGCGTTTCATTCCCCGGCTCTCGCCCCGCTCGTGGACTCGAACTTCCACGTGGTGCATATCAACATCGGCGAAGGGAACAAAAATCTCGATCTCGCCGCGAAGTACGATGTCCCCCTCAATAAGGGCGTGCCGGCCCTCGCCGTCCTCGATTCCGACGGCAAACTTCTCTATAGCCAGCAGCAGGGTGAATTCGAGGATAGTGTCCGCATCGGCCCCGCGGACATCAAGGCATTCCTCGATAAATGGAAGCCCGCTCGTGCAAACGCAAATTAGCGCTGACCGGACGTCGTGGATCCGCGACCGCGGCCGCACCCTGGGCTTCGATCTCTGCGGCGTAGTAGCCGTCGAGGAATACGCCGAGCTGGCGCACCTTCCCGAATGGCTAGCACACGGCTACGCGGGAGAGATGAATTACCTTCGTGACCCGCGCCGTGCCGACCCTCGGCTGGTGCTCGAAGGCGCGCGCAGCCTGATCGTCGTCGCGCTCAACTACAATTCAGATAAACCGCGCTCGACCGAGCTACCCTCCGCCGCGGACGATGAATCGCCCCGCGGATGGATTTCCCGCTACGCCTGGGGCGACGATTACCACGAACTGCTCCGCGAGAAATTGAACGCGCTCGTCGCCGAAATGCGCGCGGAAATTGCCGAGCCCTTTGAAGCGCGCCCCTACGTGGATACCGGCCCCATCATCGAGCGCGTGGCCGCCAAGCACGCTGGCCTCGGCTGGCTCGCGAAAAATACCTGCCTCATCAACCAGCAGCTCGGCTCGTGGCTCTTCCTCGGCGTCATCGTCACCACACTCGAGCTCGAACCCTCGCTCGCGCCCTTCGGCGAAATAGATGCCGCGCCTCCTCCGCAAGATCTGTGCGGAAGCTGCACACGCTGCCTGGACGCGTGCCCCACGCAGGCGTTCCCCGAGCCGTACGTCCTCGACGCGCGCCGCTGCATCTCCTATCTCACCATCGAGCTGCGCGGTCCCATCCCGGAAGAGCTGCGCCCGCAAATGGGCCGCGCCGTCATCGGCTGCGACATCTGCCAGGACGTCTGCCCCTGGAATCGCAAAGCCCCCGTCACAGCCCTGGCCGCGTTCGCCCCGCGTGAAGTTGACCGAAATCCGAAGATGGATGATCGAAATTCGCCGAACATTGAACCGTCGCCGCGAATTTCGAATGACGAATTCCGAATTTCGCTCTTCGCTCCAGAGCTTGAATGGCTGGCCTCCCTCTCGCAAGAGCAATTCAGCGCCATCTTCCGCGGCAGCGCCGTGAAGCGCGCTAAATGGCGTGGCCTGGTGCGCAACGCCTGCGTCGCCCTCGGTAATTCGCGCATCCAGCGGGATTCGCCGGCATCCCCGCGCATTGTCGACCTGCTCGACCGCCTCGCCGCTTCCAACGATCCCCTCATCGCCGACCACGCCCGCTGGGCCCTCACCCGCCTCGCCGCGCCCCGCTAACCTGCCGAAACGCTTGCCGCCCGCCCCAGCACGTCAAGACCAGCGCGCAAGCAGCGCAACGGGAGCGAAGATGATGCGAATCTTCATGCTGGTACGTCCGTACCAGACGAATTGAACCGGGCGGTCTATCGCTGCGCCCAAGCCCCGCGCGCACAATCACCTTGGATTCGGGGCTTGTGCGGCGGTCCGGTGTAAGTCCAGGGAGGGCAACCTTCGCGGCATCCGGGACGCGGGACAATCACCTCGAGTTTCTGCACCTTCGTTCGCTCCATGCCCACAAGCGGCCGGCACCCCCACCGGCCGCTTCTCTTTCCGCTGCATTTTTCCACTTTAATTTCCGCTGGTTTTAGACGGGAGAGTTCGCTTCAATTTTCCGTGGGCGCAACCCGCTCCGGCAGGCGCTCGGCCTTAGTTCGGATTGCTGCCGCTATCGCTGGAGCTGCCGTTGTTGCCCGTGTCGGTGGAGTTGCCGCTGGAGTTTGTATCACTCGAGCCGCCGTTGTTGCTTGTGTCGTTCGAGGTGCTGCCTTTGCTCGTGCCGCTTGAGTTGTCGCTGGGCGGGGCAGCATCCAACTCCGCCTGCACCTCGTCAATCTTCTTCTGCTGGTCGCTGATTTCCTGCTGCTTGGACTCAATATCGCCTTGCTCGTCATGTAGCCGTGCAGCGGCATCCGTGTCCTTCGCGTAATCCGTCGTGCCGTAATACATCTGCTGGTCGAGCTTGTCCTTGCGTTCAAGAAGGTCGAGATCGGTCTGTAGGCTTTCGAGCTTCGCTTTGGCTTCGTCCAACGCGGCTCTGTCCCCGGACGCCGTAGCGGGTTTATTGGCCGCACCCGAATTTGACGAAGGACCGCCGGAGTCTTCGCTGGCGGGCGTTTCGCCCAAAATATTGATGGTCGCGCCCTTCGCTTGGGAAATGTTGTCGTCGTTCCAGACGACGGCCGCCTTTGGCTTCTCCTTATTCTGGGCGCGGGCGCGGCGCGCGGCCGCGGCCAGCGGATCCGCCTGCTGTGGCTGCGCTGTTTGCTGTTGCGTCTGCTGCCGGGCGGCGACCATCCCCCCGGGCAGAATCAGCAAAATCACAAGTCCGCATTTGGCGATTCGCATGGCGTTTCTCCCTACGGGCAGCATTCCCTGCACCTATGGTAGCCTTGACGCCATGTTCGCGCTGAACCTGATTCCCAGCGGCATCCAAAAAGACAACCCTGCCCCTCCCGAAATCCGTCTCCACCGATTCGCATGAAGCGCGTGCAGAGACTCGCGGCGGGCATACTCATCGCGGCACTCGCATTACTGGCCCTCGTCTATGCCTGCGACTATCTTTACGTCCGCTACCGCATCACCCGCCACCAATCCGGCGATCCCTTCGACGTGGTGACCATCCAGCCCACGTACGCCATCGCCCAAAAGGACGGGCGAGCCGAAATTGTTCTGGGCGATCCTGAAACGCAGCCCTGCGTCCACTCGCTCTTCGCGCATTTCGGCCTCACGCCCTGCTGGTATCTGAAGCGGACGAGTCAGAAGCCCGAAGTGATCGGCGGCGCAATCCTATTTTGCCGGGCTATCAGGGGGCTGGTGGGGGAGGATCCCCGGGCCCTTTGGCAACCTGACCTTGCGAAGGCAGTTGCGACGTATTCCAGCCGCCGCCCAGCGCTTCAATCAATTGAACGCTCGCGGTCATCTGCTGCATCTGAAGATTGACCTCCGTTTGCTCATCGGAGAGCAGGGCGGTCTGAGCCGTGATCACGTTGAGATAGGGATCGAGCCCCGTCTTGTATCGGTCCGTGGCCAGGTCCAGCGTTCTCTGCGCCGATTTCACGGCCACACCCTGCTGCTGCACCTGCTGGTCCAAGATGCGCACGGCCGCAAGGTTGTCTTCCACCTGCTGGAAAGCGGCAAGCACTGTCTGGCGGTAGTTGGCAACGGACGCATCGAACGTCGCGCGGTACTGCTGCACGGTTGCCCTGCGCAACCCCGCATCGAAAATAGTCTCCGACGCGGACGTCCCAAGCGACCAGACACGCGAAGACCAGTCGAGCCACTCCGTAAACTGGTTGCTCTCAAATCCGCCTGAGGCGTTGAGCGTGAGCGTGGGAAAGTACGCGGCGCGGGCGATTCCGATCTGCGCGTTCGACTCCTCCATGGTTCTTTCGGCGGCGGCAATATCCGGCCTGCGCTGCAGCAGCGCGGAGGGAACGCCGACGGGAATCACCGGCGGATTCGCCTGCAACGGGTTCGGAGAAATCGAGAAGGTGGCCGGCGGCTGCCCCACCAGTACCGCGATGGCGTGTTCGTACTGGGCGCGAAGAATGCCCACGCCTGTATCCTGGGCCTGCGTGGTCTCGAGCTGAGTCCGCGCTTCGGAGACGGATTCCTCGGAGTCAATGCCGGTGTCGTAAAGTGCCTGGGTAAGATTGAGCGAATCCTGATAAGCAGCCACTGTGCTATCGAGCAGCGATTGGAGCGCATCCTCCGTGCGCAGCTGGAAATAATCCACGGCGAGATCCGCGTGCATGGTCAGGCGCGTATTTTCCAGGTCGGCCTCGCTCACCTGCGCGGCGGCGGCTTCCTCTCGCACCGTATTGCGGACGCGCCCCCACAGATCAGGCACCCATGAGGCGTCGAATGGCAGGTTGTAAATCGCCAGCGTATGCGAACTTCCGGTGCCTGTGTTTGAGTTGACGAGATTGCCCGATGTGCGTGTCTTCGTAATGCTCGGGTCGGTGGTTAGCGTTGGAAAATACTGCGCCCGCGCCTCCCGGACGATGGCGCGCGCGGCGAAGAAATTATCAACCGCCGCGACGATGTTCTGGTTGGACGCGTCCACCAGATCCTCAAGCTTGTTCAGTTGTGGATCGTTGTACATCTCCCACCACTTGCCGCGAATCGCGTCGTCCGCGGGCTGCGCGACCTTGAAAATGGGGGCTTGGGGGCTGTTCGCGGGCGGGAGTTCCTTGTAAGCCGCCGGAGCTTGGACGGAAGGCGTATGGTATTTGGGCCCCACCGTACACCCGCCCAGCAGCGCCACACACGTCAGCAAAGCCGCAAATTCACTGAATCTTCCGCTTGTGCGTCCCTTCTCTTTATCGCTTCGCAAGGATTCGGTTCCTCTCTTCATCGTTTGCTTTCTAGTCCGCCGAGCTCTCCTGCGGGGCTGCGCCCAACCCCTTCTTGTGCGATCCCCGCCACCAAAGGCTGAAGCGGTCCATATATAGGTAGACAACCGGAGTGGTGAAGAGCGTGAGCATCTGGCTGAACAGCAGCCCTCCGACAATGGTGATGCCCAGCGGCCGCCGCAATTCCGACCCTATGCCCGTGAGCAGGATCAAGGGCAGCGCGCCGAACATCGCCGCCATGGTAGTCATCAGAATAGGACGGAACCGCAGCAGGCAGGCTTCATGGATCGCATCCTTCGGGGATTTGCCCTCATTGCGCTCCGCGGCGATGGCGAAGTCAATCATCAAAATGCCGTTCTTTTTGACGATGCCGATGAGCAGAACCAGTCCGATCATGGCCATGATGCTCAGATCCGTATGGAAAATCATCAGAGCCAGGGCTGCGCCCACCCCCGCCGAGGGCAGCGTGGAGAGTATGGTGATGGGATGGATGTAGCTCTCGTAAAGAACCCCCAGCACGATGTAGACCGCCAGAAGCGCCGTGATGATAAGAAGAGGCTCCGTGGAAAGAGACGCTTGGAAAGCTTGCAGGGTTCCGGAAAACAATCCGTGGACGGTCGCCGGCACGCCCAGGCTCTGCTGCAGCTCTTCGATTTCTTTCGATGCATCGCCTAAAGCGACTCCGTTGGCAAGATTGAAGGAAACCGTGACGCTTGGGAATTGCCCCTGATGATTTACCTGGAGAGGGGCCGTAGTCGTCTCGAAATGGGCCACGGTGCCGAGCGGAACCTCTTTCCCCGACGAGGTCTTGATATAGACATCGTTCAATGCTTGAGGGCTTTGCCAGAATTGCGGCGCCACTTCCAGCACCACGTAATACTGGTTCAGCGGCGTGTACATCGTGGAGGCCAGGCTCTGCCCAAATCCATCGTACAAAGTGCTGTCAATCAACTGCGGGGTGATGCCCAATCTCTCGGCGGTAGGGCGATCGTATACGAGAGTGGCCTGCAGGCCATTGTTTTGCTGGTCGCTATTGACGTCCGTAAAGCCGGGAAGCTTTTTCATGCGCTGCAGCAGAATCGGCCCCCATTTCGTCAAATCCTGCACGTTCTCGCTCTGAATCGTGTATTGATACATCGCCGAGCTGGCCCTTCCCCCAATGCGCAAGTCCTGGCCGGCCTGGAGGAAAGCGGAAGCGCCCGTAATGGACGAGAGCTTGGGGCGCAGCCGGTTTACGATGTCGCTCGAACTGATCTTGCGCTCTTCGAGCGGCTTCAATGCGATGTACACGACGCCGCTGTTGCCTCCGCCGGTGAAAGCCACAACGTTTTCGACGGCAGGGTCGGTCTTAACCAGATCCACGACATGCAGGACGATTTGCTGCATGGCCTGAAAGGAGATGTCCTGTTCGCCTATAATGCCGCCGAAAACGGTGCCGTTGTCCTGCACGGGGAAATAGCCCTTGGGTATGGCGATCAGGAGATAAATCGTAAGCCCCACCGTTGCCAGCAGAACGCTCGCGGTGAGCAGGGAATGGTCTAGGACCCAGACGAGCGTGCGATCGTAGGTGCGCACCATCCACTGGAATCCGCGCTCGCTCGCGTTATACAGGCGCCCGTGGCCTTCCGGCTTCTCGTGCTTGAGCAGCTTCGCGCACATCATCGGCGTGGTGGTCAGAGAGACAGCCAGGGAAATGAGGATGGCCACGGACAACGTGACCGCGAACTCCCGGAACAGCCGTCCCACGATTCCGCCCATCAGCAATATGGGAATGAACACGGCAATCAGCGACAGGCTGATGGAAAGCACCGTGAAGCCAATCTCCCGCGCGCCGCGCAGCGCGGCTTCCATCGGACGCATGCCCTGTTCGATATACCGCGTGATGTTTTCAATCACCACGATGGCGTCGTCCACCACGAAACCCGTGGAAATCGTTAGCGCCATCAAGGAGAGATTATCGAGGCTGTAGTGCAGCACGTACATCACGCCGAACGTCCCGATCAGCGAGACGGGAACCGCAATGCTGGGAATTATGGTGGCGCGGACGTTCCGCAGAAACACGAAAACCACCAGTATTACCAGACATATCGAAATCAGCAGCGTGCGCTCTACTTCCTGCACCGAAGCGCGAATCGTTGTGGTCCGGTCCACCACTACATTCATGTCAATTCCGGCGGGAATCGAGGCTTTGAGCGAAGGCAGTTCCTGATAGATGCGCTGGACGGTATCAATGATATTCGCGTTCGCGGCTTTGGAAACGATTACCAGCACGCACGGCTGGCCATTGGCGTATCCGGCGTTGCGGACGTTTTGTACGGAATCCTCGACGTCGGCGACATCCGATAGCTTCACAGCCGCGCCGTTGTGATAGCCGACCACCAGGGGCCTATAGTATTCGGCCGTCAATATTTGGTCGTTGGCCAGAATGTCGGCGGTCGTTTCATCGCCCGAGACTTGGCCCTTGGCCAAATTGGAATTTTGCGCTCTCAGCATGTTGGCCACGTCCGGCATGCTGAATCCATAGCCATTCAATTGCGTGGGGTTCACATCCACGCGTACGGCGGGAAGCGAGCTGCCCCCTACGCTCACCTGGCCCACGCCCTGAATCTGAGAAAGCTTTTGCAGCAGAATCGTCGAGGCGGCGTCGTACATGTGGCCGCGGTCATATATATTCGACGTCAAGGCCAGAATAAATACGGGCGCATCAGACGGATTCGATTTGCGCCACGTCGGGTTGGAGGGAAGGTTGATCGGCAGATAGCTGCGCGCCGCGTTAATAGCCGCCTGAACGTCCCGCGCGGCTCCATTGATGTCGCGATTCAGATCGAATTGCAACGTGATTTGCGTCGAGCCAAGCGTGCTCGTGGAAGTCATCTCCGTCACGCTGGCGATGTGGCCCAATTGGCGTTCGAGCGGCGTGGCGACCGCCGAGGCCATGATTTCCGGGCTCGCTCCTGGCAACCCCGCCGAAACATTGATTGTCGGG
>Ga0222749_10001332_pt1 | contig 12658 bp, 9 predicted proteins | sample IncBWH2Mmetat_FD_197234 | JGI IMG/M metagenome (GOLD analysis project Ga0222749, IMG submission 197234) | Metatranscriptome of lab incubated forest soil microbial communities from Barre Woods Harvard Forest LTER site, Petersham... | ecosystem: Environmental > Terrestrial > Soil > Temperate... | reverse complement strand
GTGATCGTGGCCGTACTCGTGATGCTTCCCCCCCCTCCGCACGTGAGATGAAGGGAGCCGCCCCCCGTCGGCGCCGCCACGGAGCTGGATCCTCCGGTGGCCGTGACCGTCCCTGAGAGGAGGATATCCCCGCCCACCGTGGAAAGGTTGATCGAGTTGGATGAGCCCCCGGCCCCCGCGCCCGATCCCCCGCTTGCCGTGAGGGAGGAGGAGGAAACCAGCCGGCCCGAAGCGCCGAGGCACTGGAGGGTGACGCCGCCGCCCCCGCCGCCGCCCGCCGATGTGGAAGGTCCTCCTCCGGTCTGAATCGCCACCTGCACGTTGACGTCACCCTTGCTCGAGGTGACCGTCACCGCGTTTCCGTTCCCCCCCCCGCCGGCCGACCCGGAACCGCCGATCGCCGTGACGGGTCCGCCCAGCGTCAGAGCGAGGCCCGAGCTCAGCATGACGGTCCCGGCCGCCTGCCCCGCTCCCGATCCGAAACCGGAGCCGCCGGACGAGTTCATGGAGGAAGTGGCAAGAACCGTGAGGGCATTGTCGATTCCGGAGGCCCCCGCCACGGAAACCTGGATGTTCCCCCCCGCCGCCCCGGAGGCGTTTCCGGCCGTGCCGTTTCCGCCGCGGGAATCCAGGATCGAGCCGAGCGTCAGGAGCCCGGTTTGCGAGCCGATCGTAATGGCGCCGCCGACGCCCCCGGTGAACCCGCTCGTCCCTCCGATGGTCGAGAGGGTCCCGAGCCCCATCTCCAGGCTCTCGGGAGCCGTAATCGTTCCGATCTTCATCGATCCCCCGTTCCCGCCGTTCACGGTGCCGCCGGTGACCGCCGTCGCCGTCGCCGGGCCCCCGTTGGCGCTCATGGTCCCGTAGAGCCGGACGGGAACAGCGCTCTGGATGGCAAACGTGCCTCCCGTCCCCCCCTTGGCCCCGGAAGCGGCGCCGGTCGAGCCGCCGCCGTCCAGGGTGATCGTGGAGACCACGTCGATTTCCCCTCCGGCGGCCAGCGTGACCACTCCTCCGTCGCCGCCGGTGGGATTGGCGCCGACGGGATCGTTGGCCACTCCTCCCAAGGCCGTGATCGAGCCATAGGCGAAGAGTTGGCTGCCCGCCGTGAGGTTGATGGCGCCGCACCCCCCGCCCGAGGGACCGCCCCCGCCGGAGGTGGTGATCGATCCCGCCGTGAAGTAGATGGGTTCGACGGTCGACGTGATGTTGACGGCCCCCCCCGCTCCCCCGATGCCCGCCGGGATCGGCCCGCCGCTCGTGTTGATTGTCCCGGTAAGAACGACCTGCCGGGCGGAGATGTCCAGTTGACCTCCGGAAAAGGTCGTACTTCCCGCCGGGGAGGTGTGGATCGAACCGGTGACGTAGACCGTCCCGTTCGGGGCATTCAGGACGATGTGCACCTGGCCGGCCCCGGTGTCGGCCGACTGGATCGAGCCGGAGACGACGATATCTCCGCTCGCGGTGATGGTCACGGGTGAGGCGGTGGTCGTGATTACGGAACCGGAGATGATCGCATTCCCCGAGACCGTGGCGTTGATGAGCGGTCCTGGAGCCAGGGGAAGGGACGTGCCGGTCGAAGGCGCCGTCGGAGCCGTGGGGGCCGCCGGCGCGGTGGTTCCCGAGCCGATCGAGAGGGTGTCCCGCGAATTGAGGGTGATCGCCCCCCCCATTCCCCCCGAGCCGGCCGACCCTCCGCTCCCGGAGCCGCCGGTCAGGGTGAATCCCGCGCTGGAACTCCCGGGCGAACCGGGCGGGATCACCGCGGGGGGCACGAAAGGCAGGATCTCCGGAGGCTGGCACGCGGGCAGGATGAGGGCGACAAGCACGAACGCGGTCCAGCGAAGGGTGGCCATCGACGTCCTCCTGTTTTGAGCCCGAGATTATAACGACGATCCGGTGAGAAGGAAAGCTGGAGGGTTACGCGCCGGCCCCCGAGGGACCGCCCGTTCCCGCCAAGCCCGGCGCCGGCAACGGCTTCCGCCAGCGGCGGACGGAGTCCGCCACGATCACCAGCAGGCAGCCCACCATCACTGCCGTCAGGACGATGTTCAGCCCCCATTTGAACCGTTCCGCGCCGGCCTGGGCCTCCTGGATGCGGTCCAGGAACCCCTTGCTCAACGGGGTGCCGTCCGGACGCCTTGTTCCGAACACCAGCTGCCATGCCGCCGTCGTCGTCGTGGTGATCACGAACGCCATCGGAGCGAGCGTCGTCCACGCGTACCGGCCGCGTCCCGCGTTGATCATGACCGTGGTCGCGACCGATAGCGCGATCGCGGCCAGCAGCTGGTTGGCGATCCCGAACATAGGCCATATCGTGTCGATCGACCCGGTCCAGATGAAGTAACCCCAGCAGGTGACGACGGTCGCGGTCGAAAGGACGGCGCCCGGGAGCCAGTCGACACGCCCCAGCTTCGGGTGGAACCGCCCGGCCAGCTCCTGGACGAGGAACCGGGCGATGCGCGTCCCCGTGTCGATCGTCGTCAGGATGAAGAGCGCCTCGAACATGATCGCGAAGTGATACCAGAACGAGATCAGCTTCGAGAATCCGGGAAGCCCGGAGAAGATCTTCGAGATCCCGACCGCCAGGGAGACCGCGCCGCCCGACCGGCCCTGGAGCTGCTCGCCCACGCCCTTCTCGAATCCCCCGAGTTCGTGAGGCTCGCACAGATCCGGCGTCCCGACCCTGACCATCTGGTCGTGGAAGCCGGGCTGCCTCGTCAAATCGACGTTGATCGAAAAGTAGTCCCCGGGTTCCAGGGAACACGCCGCGATGAGGGCGATGATCCCCACGAGGCCCTCGATCAGCATTGCACCGTAGCCGATCGTCCGGGCGTGGGATTCCTTGTCGATCATCTTGGGCGTCGTGCCCGAGGAGACCAGGGCGTGGAAGCCCGAGATCGCGCCGCACATGATCGTGATGAAGACGAAGGGGAAGACCTTGCCCGGCACGATGGGCCCGCCCCCCGCGCAGAACGACGTCATCGGGGGCATCTGGAGCCGGGGATTGACGATGAGGACCCCGAGGACGAGCCCCGCGACGGTGCCGATCTTGAGGAAGCTCGAGAGGTAGTCGCGCGGGCACAGCAGGAGCCAGACGGGGAGCACGGAGGCGATGAAGCCGTAGGCCGCGATCGCGATCGTGACCTCGTTCTTCCCGAGCGAGAAGAACTGCTCGAGGGGCGACCCGGGGATCTTGCTCCCCAGCCACGTGCAGAGCAGGACGGCGCTCGCGCCGATGATCGAGGCCTCGACGACCCTGCCCTTCCGGATCCGGTACATCCACAGACCGACGAAGAGCGCGATCGGGATCGTGCAGGCAATCGTGAAGACGCCCCAGGAGCTTCCCCGGATGAGCCTCCGGGAGCCGTCGGGGAGGGGATAGACCCCTTCCCCCTGCGTTCCCCCGAACCCCGAAGCCACGAGGTCGAAGTCCTCCTGGACGGTGAGGCTCTCCCCGGAGGCGGCGTACCGGATCCGGACCGGCCCCGGGATCCTCCAGCGATCCCCCTCCAGACGGGCGGGCGGCCGGCCGGGGGGCAGGAGGATCGCCGCCCCCTTGGGAAACCTCAGATCCTCCCCCCCCAGCGCCTTCACCACGACCAGCCCCAGCCCCGCCAGGGCGTTCACGATGATGAAGAGGATCGCGATCGCGCAGACCAGTCCGGCCACCGGGCCGATCTCCTCCCGCGCGATCTCGGCGAGGGACCGGCCATTCCGGCGGATCGAAGCGGCGAGGATGAGGAAGTCCTGGGTGGCCCCGGCGAGCACCACGCCGATTCCCAACCACAGGAGGCCGGGGAGGAATCCGAATTGGGCCGCGAGCACCGGCCCCACGAGCGGTCCAGCGCCCGAGATGGCGGCGAAATGGTGGCCGAAGAGCACCCACTTGCTGGTGGGGTGGTAGTTCTGGCCGTCGTCCAGGCGATGGGCAGGCGTGACGCGCGAATCGTCGAGGGCCACCACCCGGGCGGCGAGGAACGCGCTGTAGAACCGGTAGCCGATCGCCAGCACGCAGAGGGCGAGGATCATGATCGGCAAGGCCGGCATTTCCGCTATCTTATCAGTCCCCGATCCTCAGTCCACAGTCGTGGACTTATCGGGACGGTTTGACTAGGCTCTCGGCCATGGACAAGCCGCTCCTCGCCTTCCTGATCGTCCTCGCCGTGATCACGGCCCTCCCGTCCTGGCTCACGGGGTCGATCCTCAAGAAGAGCTCGAAGGTGGACGGCGGAGGCGGGACCGACTGGGTGCCGATGGGGTTCGTCGTGTACGGCCTCACCCAGTTCAAGCATCCGAGGAAGGCCGCGATCGTGGGGGCCTACATCGTCTCGAACATCCTGTCGTGGGGAGCCATCCTGACGCTGGTGGTCTACGTCCTGAAGAACCGCGGCTAGATCCGCCGGAACTTCCGCCCCTCCTTCGTGTCCTCGACGCTCCACCCGAGCGCCTTGATCCGGTCGCGGAATTCGTCGGCCTTCTTGAACTCCTTCGCCTTTCTCGCCTCGTCCCGGGCGCCGGCGAGCGCGACGACCTCCGCCGGCGGCCCGTCGGCGGCGACCTCGCCCAGCACGCCGAAGACGGAGTCGAAGCGATCCAGGAGCGTGAGGCAATCGCGGGCACCCTCGCCCGACAGGCCCTGGTCGATCGCCCCGTTCCCCTCCCGGGCAAACGTGTGCATCACGCCCAGGGCGCCCGAGACGTCCAGGTTGTCGTCCATGCGCTCCTCGAAATCGCGTCGGAGGCGATCGAGGTCGGGCGGCTTCCCGCCCGCGGCCTTCGCGGCCGCCTCCCTGAGCCGGCTCCGGAATTCGACCAGCCGGCCCACCGCGAGTTTAGCGTCCTCGAAGAGCTGCCACGAGAAGTTCGCCCGCTGGCTGTAGCGCGTCTGGACCAGGCCGTACCGGATCACCTGGGGAGTGTAGCCCTTGTCGAGCAGATCCTGGACCAGGACGACGTTGCCGAGCGACTTCGAGATCTTCTGGTCGTTCCACATCAGGTGCCGCGCGTGGACCCAGAAGCGCACGAACTTCTTTCCCGTGGCCGCCTCGCTCTGCGCGATCTCGCATTCGTGGTGCGGGAAGATGTTGTCCTCGCCGCCCGTGTGCACGTCGAAGGACTCGCCCAGGTACTTCATCGCCATCGCGGAGCACTCGATGTGCCAGCCCGGGAAACCCCGCCCCCACGGCGCGTCCCACTGCATGAGGTGCTTCTCGTCGGTCTTCCAGAGCGCGAAGTCGGCGGGATGGCGCTTTTCCTCCTGCTCCTCCCCGACCCTCCCCGACGCGCCCGCCTTGATCGACTCGAGAGAGTTCCCGCTGAGTTTCCCGTAGTCGGGGAACTTCGTGACATCGAAGTAGACGTTCCCGCCCACGCCGTAGGCCGCGCCCCGGTCGAGCAGCTTCTGGACGAGGCCGATCATCTCGGGAACATGATCGGTCGCCCGCGTGAAGCGGGCGGGTTCGCGCATGAGGAGCGTCCGGCGGTCTTTGAGGAAGCGCTGCATGAAATGTTCTGCCACCTGGAGGGGCGTCCACCCCATCTCCCGTGCCTTCACGGCGATCTTGTCCTCGCCGGCGTCGAGATCGTCCTGGGTCAGGTGGCCGACGTCGGTGATGTTGATGATCTGGGTGACCTTCCACCCCTTGTACTCAAACCAGCGCCGCAGCGTGTCGGCGAAGGCGAAGGTGCGGTAGTTCCCGACATGCTGGTCGCCGTACACCGTGGGCCCGCAGTTGTACATGCGGACGTGCCCCGGCTCGATCGGCGCGAATTCCTCGATCTGGCGCGAGAGGGTGTTGTGAAGTTTCATGAGGCGTTCAGCTGCGCGACAGCATAGCACGCGATCGCCTCGTTGGCGCCGAGATAGCCGAGTCCCTCGTTCGTCTTGGCCTTGATCGAGACGCGGGGGCAGCCGATGAGGGCGGACACCTTCGAGCGGATGGCGTGGTTGTGGGGCGCCAGACGCGGCGCCTCGGCGACGACCGTCACGTCGACGTTCTCAATCGCCCAGTGCCCCTGGAGAAGCCCCAGCACCCGGGCGAGCATCGTCTCGCTGGAGATCCCCTTGATCTTCGGATCGGTGTCCGGGAAGAGGCCCCCGATGTCGCCCAGTCCCGCGGCCCCCAGAAGGGCATCGATCACGGCATGGAGAAGGACGTCGCCGTCGGAGTGACCCAGGAGGCCGGTCGGGTGGGGGATCTCGACGCCGCCAAGGAGGAGCTTCCGCCCGGGGACCAGACGGTGAATGTCGTAGCCGAAACCAACCGCCATCGGGGCGACAGTATAGCAGAAACGTTCGGCGTCGCGCGAGGAAGAGAGGCGCTTCAGCGCATCCGGACGAGGGTGAAGAGGAGCGCTCCGAGCAGCCCCACCCCCGCCAACGCGACGGCCGCGAAGAAGGGGAGGTAGACCAGCACGCCCATCATGGCCCGAAGCGCCCAGATCCCCGCCGGGGGCCGACCCGAGACCCGCTCGACGCGACGGGCGTCCTCCAGGAAGTACCAGGTGAGGACCGCGCCGGGAACCCAGAAAGCGAAGAAGGCCAGGAAGGAGAGGCACGCCGGGAGGACGTAGGAACGGGGGGTCGCCCCCGCCGGGACCGGTTGTCGCCGCGCGGCCTCCATCACCCGTCTTGCCTGGTCTTCGACCCATGCCCCGCAGTGCCGGCATTTCCGCGCCTCGGGGCGCATCTCACCGCCGCACCCCAGGCAGAACTTCTTCGCCCGCGGGCCGGCCTCCTCCTCCAGGAACAGGATGGGCGGGGACTCGGGGGGGACCGCGGGCGCGACCACCGCCGTGGTCGCGTACCGGGAGACGTCGTCGTAGAACAGGACCTCGAGGGTCCGCGCGCACCGGCGGCAGTCGAATCGCTCGCCGGCCCAGCCGCCGGGGATCGACTGCGCCGAGCCGCACTCGGCGCACTCGGCACGATACTCGCCCGGCGCGAGCTCGAAGCGGGAGATCCGGCGGTACTCCGCCAGGGCCGCGGCTGCATCCGCGAACCGCGCCTCGGGCCGTTCCTCCAGGCATCGGAAGATGAAGTCATCCCACGGGGTGCCGAGCGCCCGGAATTTCAAGCTCACCGGTTTGACCACGAACGGCTGCTCGCCCGTGATCATCCGGTAGAGAAGCTTTCCGAAGGAGAACAGGTCCGAGGGCTTGCCGCACCCCTCCGCCGGACCGTTCTTGAACCGCTCGGGCGCCGAGTAGAGCGGCGAGGCCACGCCCGCGGGGGCGTCCTCCGCGCTCGTCGAGACCGCGATGTCCGCCGCGTCCTCGAAGAGGGCGCCGTACCCCACGTCGATCAGCCGAACGGACCGGTCAGGAGTGACCATGACGTTCTGCGGGGAAAGATCACCGTGGACGAAGTCGTGCGCGTGTACGACCGCGAGAGCCTCAAGGATCTTCTCGCCGATCGCCAGACGTTCTTCCAGGGAAAGCGCGGGGTTGGCCAGGAGATTCTCCAGGGGTAAGCCCTCGATCATCTCCATGCGCATGAAGGGCGGTTCCGCATCGAGATCGATATGGTCGACCCGGGGGAACCAGGCGGATTCAGCGCCCTCGAGCCTCCCGAGCGCGTACTGCGCGAAGAGCTCGCGCTGCAGGGACGCGGGTCTCCGGCCGCGGGTGAAGATCTTGAGGGCGACGGGGTGACCCAGGTACTCGGCGCGCCACACCTCGCCGTACGCTCCTCCGCCGATCCGCTCGAGGACCTTGTGTCCGTGGATCACCTGGCCGACCGCGACGTCCTGCATGTCCACCCCTGTGCGCTTCCTACTATACCACCCATTAGACGCGCGAACAACGGCAAGCATGACACCGGTCCTTGAACGCGATCCGGCGGTCCGGCGGCGGACCCCCCTTCGAACCGCGACGGGCCGGTCCGGCCGGCCCTGCTCCGGAAGATCCGGGGGACCGGGGCCGGGAGATTCCTTCTTCCAGAACCCCAAGAGAAGGTCCGCTCCCTCGCCGGCCCCTCCCTCTCGTCCTCATGCATTCCCCTCAAGAACCCCTCAAAACAGTTGCATCTCCTGCGCGTGCGGGGTATAAAATCGACTCGCTTCGGGCCGGCAGCACTTCGTTGTCGCGCCGGCCCCAGGGGATGGCCCGCGTATCCCCTTGGCCGGGCAAGTCTTGCGGCTGTTCGCGTCAGTTCAGTAAACCGGGGATACTATCGGCGCGGCCTGTGGGCTGCGAGAGCCGTATGGGTGACGTTGCGTTTTGGGACGTGGATACACAGAACGATTTCATGCTTCCACAGGGGAAGATGTACGTGAAGGGAGCGGAGAAGATCCGCCCCGCGCTGCGCAAGCTCTATGCCTTCGCCCGGAGGGCGAACATCCCCGTGGTGGCCTCCTGCGACGCCAACTCACCCTCCGACGCGAAGATGAAGGACTGGCCCGAGCACTGCATCCGCGGCACCGATGGCCAGCGAAAGCTCCCGGAGACCCGGCTCCCCCGGTCGGTGGTCCTCCCGACTGATCGGAAGGGCGCGATCCCCGACCTCCATTCGGGAGTGCAGGTGATCCTGGAGAAGACCCACCACGATTCGTTCTCGAATCCCTCGGCCCGCGCGCTCGTCGAGGCCAGCGGCATCGGCCACTGGGCCGTCTTCGGCGTCGCCACCGACTACGGGATCCGGCTCGCGGCGCTCGGACTCCTCAAGCTTGGAAAGAAGGTGACCGTCGTCTCCGACGCCGTGCGCGGCGTCTCACCGGACTCCGCGCGACAGGCTTTCATCGAGATGCAGGCCGCCGGCGCGGACCTGCGGACCGCCGCCGCGGTGATCCGGGCATTCAAGCCCGACCCTCGGCGAAAGACCCGAACAAAATAAGGACGAACCATGAAGATCGCAGCCGCCCAGATCAATCCCACGGTCGGCGACATCGCCGGAAACGTTGAGAAGATCCTGCAGTACATCGGCCGAGCGAAGGAGCTGGGAGCCCAGCTGGTCGTCTTTCCCGAGCTCTGCCTCACGGGCTATCCGCCGCGCGACCTCCTGGAGCGTTCGAGCTTCATCGAGCAGAACAACAACGCGCTGAACGATCTCGCCTCCAGGGTGAAGGACATCGCCGCGCTCGTCGGCTTCGTCGAGAAGAACCCCACCGGCGAGGGGAAGCCGCTTTACAACGCGGCCGCTCTCCTGGACAACGGGGACATCGCGTACATCAGCTTCAAGACGCTCCTGCCGACCTACGACGTCTTCGACGAGACGCGGTACTTCGAACCCGCCTCCGGCAGCGCGCCCCTCAAAGTCGGCGGCCAGAAGATCGCCCTCACGATCTGCGAGGACATCTGGACCGACGCGATGTGCGGGCCCAAGAGGTACGCGAAGGACCCGCTCGCCGAGATGGCCAAGAAGAAATTCCAGCTGATCCTCAACATGTCGGCCTCGCCCTGGTCGATCGGAAAGGATGCGCTCCGCAACGACCTGATGAAGGCCCAGGCCAAGCAGTACAACGTTCCCGTCATCTGCGTGAACCAGGTGGGCGGCAACGACGAGCTCATCTTCGACGGGAACTCGATCGCCGTCGACCCCGCGGGCAACGTGCTCGCGCAGGCGAAGCCCTTCGAGGAAGACATCATCCTCGTCGACCTCGACTACGGCGCCGGCGACCAGCACGGGGTCAAGCTCTCCGACTCGGACGCCGTCTACCGGGCGCTCGTCCTGGGAACCCGCGACTACGCCCACAAGTGCGGATTCAAGAAGGCCGTCGTCGGCCTCTCCGGCGGGATCGACTCCGCGCTCGTCGCGGCGATCGCGGCCGAGGCGCTGGGCCCGGACCACGTGCTGGGGGTCTCGCTGCCCAGCATGTACTCCACGGACCACTCCAAGTCCGACGCCGAGGCGCTGGCGCGGAACCTCGGGATCGAGTACAAATCGATCCCGATCCAGCCGGTATTCGACAAGTACATGGACGAGTTCGGCAAGCTTTTCGTCGGTCTCCCGGCCGACATGACCGAGCAGAACATCCAGGCGCGCATCCGGGGGAACATCCTCATGGCCATCTCCAACAAGATGAGCCATCTCCTCCTCTCGACGGGAAACAAGAGCGAGATCGCCACCGGGTACAATACCCTCTATGGCGACATGTGCGGCGGGCTCGCGGTGATCAGCGACGTCCCCAAGACCATGGTCTACGCGCTCGCCAAGGAAGTGTCGAACCGCGACCGGGAGGTGATCCCCGCCGGCACGCTCTCGAAGCCGCCGAGCGCCGAGCTCCGCCACAACCAGCGCGACACGGACGACCTGCCCGACTACGCGACGCTCGACCCCATCCTCAAGCTCTACGTCGAGGACGGCCGGTCCCCGGAGGAGATCGTCGCCGCGGGCCACCCGAAGGAGACGGTTGACCGGGTCGTCCGCCTGATCGAGAAGAGCGAGTTCAAGCGCCGGCAGGCGCCGGTGGGCCTCCGCGTGACGACGAAGGCGTTCGGCACGGGGCGCCGGTTCCCGATCGCGCGGAAACTCTGACGGGGCCGTTCACCGCGAGGTCGCCAAGGACCTGGAGCCCCGGGACGGAGCCCTGGGGGTCCTTGGAGTCGTTGGGGGGGCGGACGTCATCACCCGATGCGGGTTCTCATCGTCTACAAGAAGTCGTTCCTCGAGTCGCACGGCGGCGACAAGCGGGTCATGGCCCAGCTGGAGCCCGCCGACCGCTCGCGGTTCATCCGCTCCGACATCGAGAACCGGCGGGCGCTCGGCGACGTGACCGCCCACCTCGCTCGCCTGGGCATCCCCACCGACGCGGTCTTCCGGGGGAGCGTCGCCAAGCGTCGCAAGTACGACCTCGTGATCTCCCTCGGAGGCGACGGGACGTTCTTCGCCACGGCCCGGTACCTCAGGGACACCCCGATCCTCGGCATCAACTCCGACCCCCCCAACTCTCTGGGACTGTGGACCTGCGCGGATCGCACGACGTTCCGCGACCCCCTGGAGCGGGCGCTGGCGGGACGGATCCGCCCCAAGCGCATCCACCGGATGATCGTGGCCATCAACGGCCGGCCCACGCGTGAACAGGCGTTCAACGACGTCCTCCTCGCCCACCGGAATCCCGCGGCGATGACCCGGTACCGGCTGACCGCGGGTTCGGTGACCGAGGACCAGAAGAGCTCCGGCCTGTGGATCTCGACCGCGGCCGGGTCGACGGCGGGGATCCGATCCGCCGGGGGCCAACGCATGCCGATCGAGTCCCGGCAGCTCCAGTACCTGGTCCGCGAGCCTTACACGTGGCCCCGGCGGAAGTATCGGCTCTCCCGAGGCTTCGCCGGCCGCCTGGGGTTCACCACCTTCATGGTGGAGTCGGCGATCTGGATTGACGGAAGCCGCGTGAGGTACGACCTCCACATCGGCGATCACGTGGAGTGCCGGATCGGCGACCCGGTCAACGTGCTGGGTTACGATGACGGCCGCCGGCAAAGGCTGTTCCCCTGAGGACCGCCCGCGGGGGGCCTAGGAATCCGGAACCGAGCCTTCTCCCGGCCTCCGCGACCCGTCGCCCCCCTTGACGAACAGCTCGCAGACGAGGTTGCCCCCCACGATGATGGCCCCGCCCAGGATTTTGCGCGAGGTCATCGCCTCGCCGCCCCACGCCGCGAGCACCGCCGCGAAGACCGGTTCGAGGGTGTAGATCACGGACGCCCGGGTCGGCGACAGATCGCGCTGAAAGCGGTTCATGATCGTGATCGCGGCGATCGAACAGAGGGTCGCCGTGAACGCCACCGTCCAGGCCACCCGGGGGACCCGGGAGGCCCGGACCAGCGCCGCCGGGTCCGTCCCGAGGAACGCGAGCATGACCGCGAAGAAGATCGTCGCCGCGACGAACATCACCCAGGTCACCGCCTCGGGTGGGTGCCTCCGGGTCACGATGTTCGTCAGCTGGATCTGGACCGCCCACGCGACCGCGCTGGCGGCGGTCAGGATCTCCCCGGTCCCGAAGGCTCCACCCGCGGGATCGGTCAGCACGTAGACGCCCGCCAGCGCGACCGCCGCCCCCGCCACGTTGGCCCACCGAAGGCGTTCCCCGAAAACAAACCGGCCCAGGAGGGGCGTCAGCACCACGGTGATGTTGGTCAGGAAGGCGGAGATCGTCGCGGTGGTGTCCTGCAGTCCCTTGACCTGAAGATAAAAGCCCGCGCAGAAGGGGATCGACAGGAGGATCCCCGCGGAGGTGGTCCTCCCGTTGAGATCCCGGACCGCGCGCGGGAAGACCAGGAGGAAGAGGACCGACGCGACCAGGAACCGGAGGAAGAGAAAGGCGGGCGCCGCCGCGCGGGGGCCGAGGATTTCGGCCAAGGGTTCCTGTCCGACCTTCATCGTCCAGAAGCTCGAGCCCCAGATCGCGCACATCGAAAGGAGCCAGAGCGTGGCGCGCCGTTCGGGAGTCATGCGAGGGCCTGAACATACGGCCCCAGGGGCATGGAGTCACGGAGAAGGCGGCGTGAATTCATGGGGGGCTCGGGGATTTTTCCTCTCTGGGGCCGGCCTTCCCTCACGGGCCTGTCGGTACTCCGAACCGCTCCCCGATCCTCCGGATGAATCCCCGGTGCTTCTCGGCCGCGGACCTGGACCAGTCCTGAAGGTACCGGCGGAAGGCGCGCTCGCCATCCCCGCGCACGGCATTCAGGGTCCCGACCGACTCCCAGCCGCCGGGCG
>Ga0222749_10001313_pt1 | contig 12836 bp, 10 predicted proteins | sample IncBWH2Mmetat_FD_197234 | JGI IMG/M metagenome (GOLD analysis project Ga0222749, IMG submission 197234) | Metatranscriptome of lab incubated forest soil microbial communities from Barre Woods Harvard Forest LTER site, Petersham... | ecosystem: Environmental > Terrestrial > Soil > Temperate... | reverse complement strand
GCCGGCCCCGCCCCCGCCTCCGCTCGAAGCGAGGGAGATCCAGTTGATGTTGTAGCCCGCGGTCTCCTCCACGATCCGCATCCACTGGAGTCCCGCCGTGAGCGGCACGCCGGGAACGGCGACATCGACCCAGTTCTGCCAGCCCCCCGTTCCCGGCACGTTGATCGTTGCGAGGGTCGTCGCGCCGATCTGGCCGACGGGACCGAACTCGACATGGAAAGTCCCGCCGCTCGCGCCGGAACTCACCCGGGCGGTGAGATCATAGGAGCCCGAACCGGCCACGTTGACGGTGTAGCCCATCCACTGGCCGGCGGCCGTCCATCCGACGTCGTAGCCGCCTCCGATATCGGTGCAGGCCTCGATGCTGACGTCCTGGCTGGGGCGGTACTGCCCGCCTTGATTCACCGTCCCGGTGTGGTAGGCCACGCCTTCGCCGCCGCTGTCGAAGTTCTCGGCCTCCACGGTGCCCGGGAGGAGGGAGGGGCTTCCCGAGTAGGGAGTCGGGGGCAAGGGGGACGGGATGGAGCCCCAGACGGCCTTGGCCACCCGATCGAGCTGCGCGGCGCCGAAGTCCTTGAGGCGCCCCGTCGGGGGATCGATGGGCCAGTCCATCGTGCAGACGCCGCCCTGGCTGTTGCACGTGTTGAGCCAGCTGATCAGTTGCGGGTCGGTGTACTGGTTGTCCGTCCCCTGGCCGTGATAGATGTTGCCGCAGTACATCTTGCCATCCCACAGGATCCGCGAGTCGCCCGGCACCGTGCTCGGGGTGAACTTGGTCAGGTCCAGCTTCGACCAGGTGTCCCCGGCGGCATAGTCCTGGACTCCCGGCGCCAGGTCCCCCTGTTCGTTGCTCCCCCAGCTGAACGCGATGACCGCGCCCGGGTTCGGGGTCCGGACGATCGAGTTGATCGTGGCGTAGTTGTACGTGGTGCCGTCGTAGGACCCGGGGCCCATTCCGTCGAACCACCAGCCGTCGACCTTGGTCCCGTAGCGGTTGCAGTACTCTTGGAGCACCGCCAGGCGCCGCTTGCGGGATTCATCGGAAGGCGGGGCGTTCGGGTTGTTGGGATCGCTGGCCATCCCCTGGAAGACCTGGGAGTCAAAGGACCATCCGAGGAGGCCCGCCCAGTAGCAGATCAGCTTGACTCCCCTGGGATGGAGCGCGTTCGACAGGTCCAGGATGAGATCCCGGTTCGAGCACCGGTCCCCCGGCGCGAAGCCGGTGTAGCTGTCGAACGTCGCGTTCGGGGTGCACTGCCAGCCCCTGGGCGCGTCATCGATGCAGAAGAGAACCCACCCCACCCTTCCCTGGACCATCTGATCGGCAAAGCCGTTCACGTCGAATCCGTCGACGAACGCATTCCATCCGGCCGGCGTCTCCACCGAGGCGGGGGCTTCGGCGGGCTGAAGGCCGTAGAGCGAATAGCCCAGGAGGATGCGGTATTGGTAGTGCATGAAGAGGCCGTACCTGGCGTTCTTCATCCAGTCCGTCTCGGCCGGAGGCGGCTGCGCGCCCCTGGCCGGGGGCGCGCCCAGCGAGGTCAAGCCCAGGAGCGCGAGCCAAATCCAGACCCGCCGACCGGTGAAGGTGGAAGAATGCATACCGGTTTCTCCGTTCGAAACGATCCCGCCCGTCCCCAGAGGCCCGGCGGCCCCTCTGCGGCCGCGGCGGATCATGAAGGGAGGATCGCCTCCGGTTCCGGAATCGGTCCCTTCCTGCCGGGGCCTTTTCGGACGCCGCGGGCTCCTCCCGCCCGTCCCCCTTCCCGGATCCCGACGGAACCGGGAAGGCCCCGAATCTTGACGGCTCACCCAGGCGGAGAGTACTCCGACGTATAATCTCTCAAGCAGGTCAGCCTCCTATTGCTTATTCGGCCGCGACTTTCGCGATAAATAAATGCGACCGGGCGACACCAGTCTGAACGGCGCCCAAAGGGGCTTTCCGGAGACCACCTCGGGACTGACGGGGTCCCTGGGCCAGCCGGGAAGCCCGGCCTACCGGGCCAGCCTGACCCTCCTGTGCCAGCGGTACTGGAAGCCGGTCTACGGATACGTCCGGGTCGCCTGGGCCAAATCCAACGAGGACGCGAAGGATCTGACCCAGGCCTTCTTCCTGTGGCTGATCGAGGAGGAGGTGCTGGAGCGTTTTGACGCCGGTCGGGGGAGCTTCCGCAGCTATCTGAAGGTGCTTCTTCGCCGGTTCGTGGGACACCAGGAGGCGGCCCTCCACCGCCTGAAACGGGGAGGAGGCGTAGAAGTCGTCCCCCTGGGGCTGGAGGAACGGTCTCTCGAGTCGGTGATCGCGGATCCCCGGTCGCTGGACCCCGAGAAGACGTTCGAGAAGGTCTGGATCACGGATCTCCTCAATCGCGCGGTGGACCGCGTCCGGGAGAGGTCGCACGGCGGGCCGCGCGCGATCCTCTTCCAAGTCTACGAGGGATACGACCTGGCTCCGGCGACCGAGCGGCCCACCTACCGGGACCTGGCCGTCCGGCTGGCGCTGTCGGAAAAGGAGATCAAGAATCATCTCTTCGCGATGCGCGAGGAGGTGCGGAAGGAGATCCTGTCGGATCTCGCGCAGGAAACCGGGGGCGATCGATACCTGGACGAGGATTGGAATGCCCTCCTCGGATCCTAAGGATCGGGCGCGGAACATCCTGCGCGGGCTCTCCGAGCACGAGAGCGAGCGGTCGGGGAACGCCCCGGGCCCTCAGGACCCGGCCGACACCCGGACCGTCGCGGAGCCCTTCCTCATCGGATTCCTGGCCGTGCAGCAGAACCTGATCCGGCCCGAGCAATTGGACGAATGCCTGAAGGCCCAGAACGAGGGTCGGGCCCGGGGAGTCGATCTCCCGCTCGAGGAGATCCTGGTCGAGCGCGGGTGCCTGACCCGGGAGGCCCTGGCGGGGCTCCTCGAGGAACGAACCCGCCGATCGATGGGCTTCCCGAACCTTCCGCGCTTCGAAATCCGGACCCGCCTCGGAGAAGGAGCCTCGGCGATCGTCTACGCCGCGTGGGACCGGGAACTTCACCGCCGGGTGGCCCTTAAGGTGCTCCGGCCGGAAATCGGACTGGGCGACGTGGCGCGGGAGCGCTTCCGGAGGGAAGCCCAGGCCACCGCGGGCCTCACCCATCCCCACGTCGTCACGGTGTACGACGCCGGAGAGGCCGACGGCCACTTCTATCTGGTCATGGAACTCGTCGAGGGTCGTCCGCTCGGGGAGATGCTCAAGGGAGGCAAGCTCCCCCAGGACGAGGCCCTCCGGCTCCTGGTGAAGGTGGCCCGGGGAGTCTCGGCCGCCCACCAGAAGGGGATCGTCCACCGGGATCTGAAGCCGGCCAACCTCCTCGTGACCCCCTCCGGGGAGCCGAAGGTGGGCGACTTCGGGCTCGCCCATCTCACCGGCGACCGGACGGAGCTGACGAGGACGGGGACCACGCTCGGGACCCCGCTCTACATGTCGCCCGAGCAGGTCGAGGGGCGGTCCAAGGAGGTGACCCCCCGGACGGACGTCTATGCCCTGGGGGCCATCCTCTACGAGATCCTGACCGGTCGTCCCCCGCACGTGGGCGAGGTGACGATGGAACTCTACCGGAGCATCGTCCACGACAGCGTGGTTTCGCCCCGCCGCCTGAATCCCGCGATCTCCCCGGAGCTGGAGTCGATCGCGCTCAAGGCCCTCGAGAAGGAACCGGGACGGAGATATCCGACGGCCGGGGAATTCGCCCAGGATCTCGAACGGCATCTGGCCGGGGAGCCCGTCCAGGCCAGGCCGCCCGGCCTCCTTTATCTGGCCCTCCGGCGGCTCCGCCGGCACCGCGTCGTCGTGGCGATGGGCCTGGTGCTGGCGCTCGCCGCGGGCGTGTCGATCCAGGCCGTCCGCCTCTCGCGTTCCCCCGGGACGGAACGGGAGACCTATTCCAAAGCCTGGCGGACGGCCATGACCCGGGCCGCCGCTCGAGACTACTCCGGCGCCCTCCAGCAGCTGGGCGATGCGCTCGCGGGGGTGAAGGATCCCGACCTCCACCGCGAGGCCCTCCAGGACCTCGATCTCCTCACCCGGATCGAGGCCGCGCACAGCGACGCCCTCCGGCTCCTGTACGCCTGGCCCGCTCACCGGAACCTCGCGCTCGAATACTGGGACGAGACCGGCGCGCCGGCCCGCATCGAGCGGCCGCTCATCCGCTCCACGCCGTATCAGGCGGAGCTGGAACGGGAGACCCGGACGCTCACGGTGCCCTTCGGCGAGATCCTGGCCGGCGCGCTCGCCGACCTCCTCTTGAGCCAGGCGGGCCAGCGCTCGAAGGCGGACCCCCTGGGGGTTGCCGGGCTGCTCCTCCTGGAGGGCCAGGCCGAACGGGCGCGAAGGCTTCCCGGACACGCGGTCGGGGCGATCCGCGACAAATACTGGATTCACTCCAAGGCCCTCGTCCCGGCGCGGACCGCCTCCCCCGAGGCCGTCGAGAAGGAGGCCGCCGCCCGCCGGCTCTTCTACTCGGCCGAAAGCGACCATCGACAGTTCGCGTCCCGGGCCGAATCCGCCCCGCGGTACGCGTCCCTCCTCCGGGAGTACGCCGACACCGATTTTGTAAGGCGCAATCGAGGGTTGATCGAGAGCCGGAAGAATGCCGGGAGCGAATACTTCTTCTTCTTCGATGATCTCCAGGTCGGGGGCGGCTTCCGGCAACGGTACCAACCCGGCGTGGAGTGGTACTGGACTTCGGCCCGGGATTCCGATCCCGACCGTAGCGTCGAAAGTCACGCGGATCTCCGCTTCTCCCCGCTCCCGAACACCCGCTACCGGTGCTGGGTCTACGTGGGCGGATGCTGCCTGGAAACGGTGACCTGGTTTGCGCAGGGGACGGACTGGGTCTTCCCCGATCCCCGGACCGGGGCGCCCACTCCCATGGAGCCCGGGAAGGAGGCTTCGCGCCCCATCGCTCAGACCCTCCTCTCGTCCCCGCCCACCCACGCCGCCCACGGAGGACCCCGGCAGCCGTCCCGATGGGGGTGGATCGAGGTTCCCCTTCCGGGATATGCCGCCCCGGGTCCGAAGACGGTCCGTCTCCTCTCCCATCAACCGGGCTTCTCCGTGGCCTACGCCCTCGTCAGCTCGGTGCGGGAGTCCCCCCTGGGGGAGCCGGAGCTCAAGAAGAGGATCCGCGAGGCCGGGAGCACCCGCGCCCGGGGAGCCCTGTGGGTGGCGGCGGCGGGACCGTCCGCCCGGTTTCAGCCCCCGATGACCCAGGGCAGCCTTTTTGCCGAAGGTTCCCTCTCCGGGGCCCTGGTCTACGCCGACATCGACAACCGCAAGGTGCCTCCCCAGTTCCAGAGCACGAAGGTCGCCCTCCGGGCGGACACCGACGAGGGTGGATCGGTGAGCTACCCGATCGAGATCCCCAAGGAGGGCGAATGGTTCCTCTGGGCCCGGCTCTACTATCCCGGAGGGGGCGTGATTTTCCGGAGCGGCGAAGGACTTGAAGACGACCCCAACAGCTTCTTTCTCAGCGTCGACGGCGGGAAGGAGCAGGTCCTGGGAAACCTGTCGTACTATCCCCAGAAGTCGCAGTCGTATTTCCGGCGCTGGCACTGGGACGGGGATTCCGAATCGAGGAAGGCCCAGGAGCCGGCCCCCATGGCCCTCGGATCCCTCGGCCGGGGGAGTCACACCCTCCGCATCCGGAACCGGGAGGCCATCGAGAACGCCACCTTCCACCTTTCTCCCCGCCTGGACATGCTCTGCCTCACCCTCGATCCCGCCTACATTCCCCGCGACGAAGACGTCCGTCAGTAGCCATCCCGAGTCCGGACCCGGGAGCGGGGGGCCCGCCCGGACCCAGGATGTCCCGCCCTCGAAGAAAGCGGTTTGGCGGTAACCTCCGACGGCCGAGCCTTCTCCTCGTTCCCGGGGAGGGCGCCCTCCCCGGGTGATCCCCGTCAGACGCAGCCGTGGTCGCGTTCTGAGCCAACGGGGTTTCTCGACATGGAAAAAAGGAGGATAGGAGATGGACATCGTCACTTTCGCGGCTCTGTTTGTTCTCGGCGTGGTTTGCGCCTCCAACCTGATCATCGCCCGGAAGCCCGACGCCCAGCGGCTCATCGCCAAAGTCGCTCCATACCAGGGCTGGATCGGCGCGCTCGGCGCGGTCTGGGGCGCCTGGTGGCTCATCAACTGGTTCCTGCACCTGGGCCTCATGATGAAGGTGCCCATCATCGGGATCACCTGGCTGGCGGACTCCCTGCTCCTCCTGGGGCTGGGGATCCTGTGCGGGATCGGCGTGTTCAAGGTCTTCATCAAGTCCGCGACCGCCACCGAAAAGCTGGACCAGGCGGTCACCCGGATGGCCCCCGTCCAGGGATTCCTGGGACTCGCGGGGATCGCCGTGGCCGTCTGGACGATCCTGGATCTCTATGTCTTCCACATCTGATTGGCTCTCGTTCAACCCCAAGAAAGGAGAAGGCGCATGCGTCACTATGCTCTCGCTGTTGCAGGAATCGTCGCCCTGATCGGATGCGACCCCAAGGAGGCCCCCAAGGCCGGCGGCGGCGCCCCCGCGGGGGGCGCTCCTGAAGCCCGGGAACCCGCCAAGGCGGCCGCCCCCAAGCATCCCTGGGGAAGCTTCAAGAAAGGCTCGTTCGCCCGGATGAAGTCCGTCACCGAGATGGACCTCGCCGGCACCAGGAACCGCACCGAGATGACCCTGACGTACACGCTCAAGGACCTCACCGCCGACGAGGCGATCGTCGAGACGGAGATGGTCATGGCGAACGTCCCCCCGCAGAAGAGCGAGATGAAGATGCCCCTCAAGGCTCCGGACGGGAAGGCGGCGGGGGACGCCCCCAAGTCCAAATCGGGCACCGAGGAGATCGACGTCGCCGGCAAGAAGATGAAGTGCGCCTGGACCGAGACGGAGACCGACGCGGGCGGCACGAAGACCCTGACGAAGGTCTACACGAATGAGGACGTGCCCGGATTCACCGTGAAGACCGTCTCGAAGAGTCCCACGATGACGTCGACGATGGACGTGGTGGAGTTCGGCTCGAAGTAACTTATGACGGGACCGGGGGGAGGTTCCGCCGGAGGGCGGACCTCCCCTCTTCAAGGGGAGCCTCCAGTCCTGTCATTTCCTGGAGGCGCAAGGGTAGGGCCGCCGGGGATGAGTGCGAAACCATGCTCCTCCGGCACGTCTCCCCGTTCCACGGGCGAGCCGTTTCGGCGGGCACCCGCCCAACGTGTCACCCAGCGGCAGGCGGGCGAAAAATCACGGTCGGGAGGATTCAGGCCGCACCCTCGATGGTCCTCCGTCGGGTGTATCGAAACAGCCCGATGCACGCCACTGCGATCAGAAGGACAACCACACCGATCGTCGTCCACCGTCGAAAGCGCCCCCCACCCTCTTCCGACTCGGTCTTGACGCTCGTACCCAGGATGACCGACCGCTCTGCGCGCCACTCCGCAGACTGCTGGATTCGCGCCTTTTCCTCCCTGGAAAGAGTGGGGCTCCGGTTCGGAACCGAGGGCATGGGCACGTTCTTGGGTCCGGCCAGCATCCGGGCTTGAACGTGCGGGGCGACCCGTTCATCCCATTTGCGGGCCCGCTCATCCAGCGGGTCAAGTTCCGCAAAACATCGCCGGGTCGCCCCATCCCCGGCCGCGATCACCGACCGGAAGAGACCCAGAACCCCGAGATCCTCGAGCACCTGGCGGCTCCGGATCTGATCTTCCTTGAGACGGACGGGAGTGAACTCCCGGGCCTTCTCGCGAATCTCGCGGAGAACGTCTTCAAGTTCCCCCGCTGAGAGAGGCCGGTCGAGGAAGGCGGAGTAGACGTGATCCTGGCTTCCGACCCAGGACCGCCGCTGGGCCTCGATCTCCTTCCGGACGAGCGAGGCGCCCGCTTCTCCGGGCAGTCGATCTTCCAGGACCTCCCTTGCGGTGGCCGTAATCATCTGGATCTGATCGGCCTCGACGAGGCGATCCGCGTCTCCCTGGAGATGCGCCGCCGCCCGGTTGACCACCTCCACCATGATGTTGGATTGGAGGTCGTATCCTTCCTGGATCAGCGGTTGGGGAAGCGAGGTCGGGCCGCCCGCCTTCAGGTAGAATTCCACCCTGATCGAATGGAATTCGGCCAGAGTGGGCAGGTCGTTGAGGAGAGCCTGAGTGTGCTCAGGCGAGGGCGATTTCAGCAGGGAGGCGTAGACGCGATCCCCAAGGTAGCGCTTGCGATCAGGCTCCATCAGGGAGAAGTTCTTGCCCAGGACGTCGTCAACCTGCCGGCGTACCTGCTCAAGCGTGAGGGGATCCTGAACGGGGGATTCCGAGCCGGCACCGAGGCTCGCGAGGATCAGGAGGCGGAGCACTCCATTACTCGCTGGGGACACCGTCGACGTCGTCGTGCAGGGAGGAGGTCTTGATCAAGTGGCAGCGGGCCGTGAGCTGGGCGCGATTCTCTATGTTCTCGGGGTCGTCGATCGGGGCGTTGGGCGCACGCACCAGTGCGATGGTGGTCACCCCGGTCCAGGTGAACGACGAAGTGAAGTCAACCCCCCCCGATCCACTGATGGCCGTGTTGGCCGGAATGGACCATCCGGACAGGTTATTCCCGCCGAGGGCGCTGGGTCCAAGGACCTGAAGGCCATTGTCGGAGTCACCTTTCACTCCTGACGTCACGGAGGTCACCGTCCCCCGACTCTTGAAAACGAAGATGTCCGCGGCCACCCAGGCAAACTTCGGAGCCGTAGACTGGCCGCAGTCGCTCACGGGGTTGAAGTTGGCGAACGCGCTTCCGACCGTGGCGGCCCAGTCCAGGTTGTCCCGGATCGGGGTGATGGAACCGACCAGGCTGACGAAGGTATCCCCGGAAAAGGACGTGGTGTGGCAGCACGTCATCTCCCCCTCGCTGCGAACGAGTTCGCGCTTCAGCGGGTAGGTGAGGATATCCGGCGGGGCCTGGCCGCCCCGGACCGATTTGGCATCGTGGACCTGATCGGCCTCGTAGATGGTGCCGCCCACCACGTCCCCCTCCGGGCCGACCCGAGTTTTCCAGGTGTAAAAGCCCGTGACATTGAACGGCTGATTGCAATCCGAACCGATGACCCCATTCAGATTGCTCACGCAGTCGTGCTTGTAGTCAGGGGGGATGAAGGTGTGTTTGCACCCCCCCGTGGCATCCTGGGCCCTCCGACGGGCGTGCAGGGTCTGGGAGGGTCCGGCGAAAAGAGAGATCAGGATCGCGATGACAAACGTCCCGACCGGTATCCAAAGGTTTGAACGCATGCGACGTCAGCCTCCCTCTAAGTGCGCGGAATTATAGGCTTTCCACTTCGACGCGCGCAAGCATTTCGGGATCCAGGATCGAAGGACCGGTCGGAAGGGACCCAAGGTACTCCCAGCAGCCCCAGCTCCGGCCCGCTGGGGGGGTGGTACCGGCCAGGACCCCTGGAACCCGACTCGGGCGGAGCGTTCCCCCCGACGAACCGGACGGTTGGGCATGTTCCCGAGCGGACGATCCTTCCGGGGAGGAGGCCGCCCTCGGAAGGGAGGCGGACGGGAGGGTCCAGGGGGTCCTCGAGGGCTCCGACGGGGCTCGGTCTTCCCATGCCTCGGGAAAGCGCGGAGGGCGAAAGGTTGGAGCCGGGTGCTGGAGCCGGGTGCTATAGTGGGGCCCCATGGAGCCAGCGGATCGGGGACCGGAGGCGTGGGCGACGGCGCTCCTTTTCGCGGGAGTCTCCGCGATCGGGCTTGTCCTGGGGGCGTTGGGTTTCGCTGAAGGGCGTCTTCAGACGCGGTCGGGGGGCCTCCTCTCGCTCGTCCTCCCCTGGCTGGGCGCGCTGTTCTACGGGACTCTCTCGCTCATCGCGCTGCGATCCCCTCGCTCCCCTTGGCTCTCGCGCGCCGCGGGATTCTACATGTTCGCCCATGCGACCCTCGTCACGGAGGGTCTGCTGAGCGGAATCCTTTGTTGGCCCTGCCTGGCCGCGGCGGGTCTGGCCTTCGCCGCCGGCACCCTCCAGGCCATTCGTCTTTCCGCCGACAGGATTACGGTCGCGACGGGGCTCGCTCTCGGCGCGGCCGCCGCATTCTTTTCCCCTGTGGACCGCGCGGACGACTGGCTGACCCGGTCGCTCTGGCCGTCTCAGATCATCAGCCGGCTTCCCGCGATCGTCGACCGCGCGGAACTCGCCGCGTGTCCCCACCCCTCTGCGGTTCGTCTCTTCGTCTTCGAGAAGGATTGCAAGAGCTGAGGGAGTCTTACACGGAAGCTCGTGCCCCGACTGGAAAACGACTTCCACGCGCAGGTCTGCGCGCACGTCCACGAGGTGTCCGATCCTCCCCGGGATCAGCGGCTCCCGCTTCTGGTCGCGATCTCCCGAAAGCATCGCCTCGTGATCATCGAGGGGTACCCCGATTACGAGGAGCTCCGCGAGCTTCTCCGAGCCCTGAGGAAGGACGCCGGGGCCCCCTGAGGAGAACGGTCCCCCGGACGGGCGAGGGGACCCCCATCTCGGCGTGGGCCTCCATTCGAAGGATCGCGGCCGCCGGCTGGGGTCAGCCGGGCCCGAATCCAAGGATGGAGAAGTGGGGTGTTCCATCCGGGTACGGGATCGTCGTGACCGAGGTCGGCGGGGGGAATCTGCGAATCTCGTCCGACGTGACCCACCAGAGCTCTCTCGGGTTCGCGACCGGCCGTTCCAGGGGTTTCGCGAGATGGTAGCGGTACTGGCCAAGCCTCGAATCGATCTCCTCCGGGTCATCCGGACCGGCGTGGACGGCACCGAAGAAGACCAGGTAGATGTACGCGTGCTCGACCCGCGGAGAAATGATGACGCGATCGTAGCGCTCCTTCTCCCGCTCCAAAAGCGCGACCGCTTCCCGCATCCCGGTCTGCCACCAAGCCCCCGACGAGATCCGATAATGCCCGTGATAGTCGCGCAGGTACGCGGCCATCTCCACCGGAAGCAGGATGAGTCCCGCCACGACGGTGAAGGCCGCAAGGAACGGTGGCCAGTAGGCCCGGGCTGACGGGACCTTCAACCGGAGCGCCTGGGAAACGATCGCGACCGCGCCCACTGAAGCCAGCACCTCGAACACGGGGAACGCGGTCATCGCGCGGACGGCATGGGGAGAGTCGACCGTCAGGCTCGCAGGAATGGGAAAGGCGAGGAGCCAGAGGAGGAAGAAGGTGGCCGCCGGCTGCCGGCGGTTGATCCACAGGACGACCCCCCCTGTGACCATGAAGGGGGCGAGAGTCCGGTAGTACATTCCGATGTACCCCGGATTGTGCCTGAGATTGGGGTCTCCGTGCGCAAACAGGTAGTCCGGCGAAAGATAGCTCAGGTAGTTGTAGACGAACACGAAGGGGATCCGGAGGAGGGGTGTACTTAGGATCGCCCGCGCCCAGACGCTCGCCTCACGGGCCAGGAGGAAAAGGATCGCCCGTTCGCCAGAAAGATCCGCTGAGAAGATGAGCAGCTGCTGCACTCGGGCCTGCTGCTTCCCAAACAGCACGAGATAGAGGTTGGGGAGGGCGATCAATACGAGGAGACCGGCGGCGCAAAGGAGATCGCGCCGCCGATTCGCGAGGGCCTTCCGGTGGGTGAAGGCGAAGGCCAAGAGGAGGAGCGGAACCATCAGCTTGGCCGGGGGGTACGCATAGGTGGCCACTCCGAGGAGCGCCGCGCCCCCGATTAGCGCCCCCCGCTTCTCGAGGCCCCGCCAGAGGAGCCAGCAGCCCAGCATCAGGAGCGGAGGAAGCGAGATCGCCTCGAACGCGATCCGGCTGAACTGGAGGTGCCAGGGACAGATGGCCAGGACGGCGGACGCGATGAGGGCCACCCAACGACCCTGAAGCCGGCGAACCAGCACAAAGGTGGTCACGACCGAAGCGAGCCCGAACAGCACCGAGGGCAGCCTCACCGAAAGAGGCGAGAGGTTCAGCAGCCTGACGAAGGGGATCTCGGCATATAGGAAGACCGGCTGGTAGACGATTTCCCCCGGGAACGATCGTTCGCGGCAATAGAGGGGAAGGAGCGCGCCACTGAGATCTCGTCCGCTGGCACCGATCGAGGCTGCGTTCGCCCCCAAGGCGGCCTCGTCGCAGTACACGCCCGGCGGATTTTCAGAGAGACGGTACAGTCGCAAATACGCGGCTCCCGCCAGGATCAGGGCCAGGAGCGACAGCTCCCCGATCCGACCCGGGGTCCAGCCCGACGAGGGACTACCCAGTTCTCCTGCGGAGGGTGCCGTGGAACGCCTCCCCTGCGCTTGGTTCCAGGAGGATGTGGACGGCGGGGAGTATAGCGCGGGTCCAAAGCATTGTAAAGCCGGCGCCCTGGCGATAGTGTAGCTGCCCGGTCCGGAGAAGGGCGAGCTTCGGGACGGACTCCGTGGAGAAGCCTGCGAACGTGAAGGCGAAAGCCCCCGCTCCCTTCCTCGGCGTGGCGATTCCGGCTTCCATCGGGAAAAAGCGGCTTCCACGCTCCCGGGTCCCGATCGAACGGGGCTTCGACGTCGAGGTCTTGCTCCGGGCGCGGGCGATGGGGAGGCGCAGCGCGGAAGCGCCGGCACGCCGGGTCCACGCCGCGGATTCTCGCCTCAGTCCTGTCCGGGATTCCACTCCGATGTTCGCTGAGATCCCTTGCATGAAGGGGATCCTGTGACCTCCCCTACGGGGCGTCCTGAGGGGACGATCGCCTTTTTCCGTGACCCGCTCGAGGGCCTTTCAGGTCTGCCGATTCCACTCCTCCTCGGAAGCGCGGGCGTCCTTTTCCTCGCCCTCTCGCTCCCGTCCCTCTGGGGGGACTCCGCCACGGCGGACGAGCCCACCCATCT
>Ga0222749_10001311_pt1 | contig 12850 bp, 10 predicted proteins | sample IncBWH2Mmetat_FD_197234 | JGI IMG/M metagenome (GOLD analysis project Ga0222749, IMG submission 197234) | Metatranscriptome of lab incubated forest soil microbial communities from Barre Woods Harvard Forest LTER site, Petersham... | ecosystem: Environmental > Terrestrial > Soil > Temperate... | reverse complement strand
CGCCCTGCCGTTTGGGCCGGGAGCGCTGCCGGCAAAAGACACAAAAGGAACGCAAGGCTGAGAAGTTTCTTCATCCTTAATGCCTAAGCCCATATTTAAACATGATTTACAGGCAATAGAACCCTATATGTAATCTTGCAAGCGTTAAATAATTTACGTCGCTGTGGGGCGGTCGTCTACGTACCACGCTATAATGAGCCAACCCGTTCCCGTGAGCGCACGGATTGCATGGTGGATACTGCCAAGCCCGCTCCTTTGCCAGCCACGACCCCTGAGGTAATTGCTCCGCCAGCACTGCTGATCAAATGGGATTCCTGGCCAAAGGCCTTTCTCCTGAACTTAGTAGACCTGTTCCGGCCGATTCCGCCGCCGCTGGTTTTGACCTCGCGCCCGGCCCTGTTCTGGCACGACGTTTTTGTGCAGCGCGACATGCCTAAAAGGCCCTTTGTGGCTTCCTTCATCTACCACTTCGGGCTGGTTGCTCTTCTCTATATATTCCCTACTCTCCTGTTTCTGGTGAAGCCAACTCGGATCCAAACGCCCACAGACCAAAAGACGCTGACCTATTACGAGGTCTCGGAATACTTGCCGCCGGTCCAGACGGCCAGCGCTCCGGCCAAGGTTCCGCGCAAAGGATCGCCGGCCTTCTCCAAGCAACCGATTATCTCGGTCCCGCAAAATCCCGATAACTTTGAGCAAAGCGTGATTGATCCGAACCTGATCAAGATTGATCCGGAGCACGCTCAGCTTCCCAATATCGTGGTTTGGACTGAGACCCCGGTGCAGGCGGCGCCCACAGTTTCGCGTTCGATGACCAAGCTTATCTTGCCGACGCTGCCGGTCCAGGTTGTACAGCCCGCCGCCGAAGCCCACGCGCAGGAGATTAACAAACTCAAGTTGCCCGATATGCCGCAGCCTTCCGTGGTTCAGCCACCGCCGTCTCCAGATACGATACAGCGCAAACTTGGCGACCTGAACATGGCCAAGCTGAACGTGGAGGTTGAGCAACCCAAGCTGCCGGTGCCCGAGCAGGTTGCTTCGGTCAATACCCAGGCTGCTTCGGCGATCAAGCAAGGCCCAGACACTAATCCACCTCCGCCCCCGCCGGTTATCTCCGGAGGAGGCTCGGGCAGCGAAGCCGCCGGTAAATTAATTGCCTTGGGGCTGCATCCTGCGGACGTGCATGGCCCAATCACATTGCCCGGCGGCAACCGGCACGGCGAGTTTGCGGCAACACCGGAAGGCAAACCCGATGCGCCGGGCACACCCGATATCAAAGGCGGAGGCACAGGAAACGGAGGCTCAGGCTCGGGAGATAAGGGCGGACCGGGAAGCGGCTCCGGGATAGGGGCCCCGGGAATTTATGTCGGCCCCGGCCCGGTCAATCCGGGAGCGGCGGTGGCGGGACAGCCGACGTCCAACCCCAACGGAAACGGAAATTCTCCCAATACCAACGGCTCGCAGCCGCAAGAGGTGGCTACGCTGGCTCCGCCGGCTTATCCGCCGAGGAACCTGCCGGACAACGCCATTGAAGACTCTGTATTCAGCGGCAAGCGATACTATTCCCTCACTCTCAACATGCCAAACCTGGCTTCGGTCACGGGAAGCTGGGTCATACGCTTCGCCGAACTCAAAGACCGGCCCGAAAAGGGCGAACTCACCGCTCCGGTTGCGCTGGAAAAGGTTGACCCGGCGTATCCGCCGGATTTGATCCACGACCGCGTGGAAGGAACTGTGACCCTCTACGCCGTGATTCACAGCGATGGCACTGTGGGCAGCGTACGGGTGCTCCGAGGAGTAGATTCACGGCTCGATGAAAATGCCCGCGTCGCTCTCGCCCGCTGGCGCTTCCGTCCAGCGCAGAAAAACGGCGCAGCCGTGGACCTGGAAGCGGTGGTCCACATTCCATTCAAGCTGCGAAAACTCCCATTCTGAAGCAGTTCTCGGTTCTCGGTTCTCAGTTCTCAGCAAGAGCAACCGCAAACCTTTTCCGCCGCAGATGAACGCGGATCAACTCTGATTTTTCGGAAGATTTGTGAGGATCTCCCACCCCCACTTGCTGGCAAGTGTTTTTGAGCACCAAAACCGCGTCTGACCCGCGTCATTACTGGCGATAATCGGTTCGGGGCCGGGGACTTGCTGCTAGTAGCAGTCCTCAGTTGTCAGTCCTCAGTCCTCAGCAAAAGCAACCGCAAAAACCTTTCGCCCGCTGATTAACGCGGATCAACGCAGATTCTCGGGAAGATGGCCGGGGCCACACCCCACTTGCTAGCAGGTGTTTTTGAGGGCCAAAATCGCGTCTGACCCGCGTCATTATTAGCGAAAATCGGTCTGGGGCGGGGGACTTGCTGCTAGTCTGCCTGAAGTGGGGATAGCACATAGGAAAGAAGTCGGTTCTTGTCATTCCGAACGCGGAGCGGAGGAATCCCTATTGTGCCGAAAATCTTTAGGCTTCTGGCTTTAGCCCCTGAGGTCCGTACGCCATCCGAAGCAAATTTTCAAAGAGCAAGTGGACTATAAAAGCCCCGGCATTCTTGAACGCCGTCTCCATTCTTTTGCGGTTGTTTTCACTGGCAACCGGCAACTGGTAGCTGGCAACTGCTTCTCCATGATGGCCTGCAATCTCCAAGAAATCAATATTTTGATATCAGGTTGGTACCAATTAAGCGGTCTCGAAACTGCCCTTTGTGATTCATTTCCTTCGCGTCCTTGTGGTCAACCTCATATATAAATAAGTAAAGAATGAGGTATACCGTCATACGTGCGTGGTATTGTGCTGGCAATGCCAAACATATTTGGAGGCGCGCATGAAGGTGGTGCAAGTCATTTTCGTCTGTCTCATCGTTCTGCTATCGCTTCCTGAAATTATCATCGGCCTGATCCCGATGCGCGTATACACCAGCGCCTGGTCGGTGCGTTACGACTATTTGGCCGCTATTTCCATCCCGCTGATGATTGGCGTGCCAGCCCTGCTTCTTGCGGGCGTGGCGGCTTTCCGGCTGGGACGGCGCTCCACCTGGGTGCCTCTCGTGTTGGCCGTGGGAATCATGATCGCCGGTGCAATTGTTCTCCCCCAGTGGTTGCTTTTTACCATGTGGGCAACCACGGATATTGCGAGCGAGGCAGACGAGGTTACGGCGCAGCGAATGCGAGATCTGCGTGCCGCCGTGGAGTCATGGGCGGGCAAGGAAGGCGCATACCCGCGCAACCAGACTGAGATGAACCTGGCGCTGCAATCTGCTAGCTTCGAGTTTGCCAGTCCATTCCAGCACAGAAGCCAGCGGCTGAACTATGAGATTGTGACGACGGGTAACGCCACTGGACCGGTGCTGCGTGAGGACCGGCCGGCCTTGCTCTCCTACACCGTGAACGCGGAAGGCACCCACTACTGGATCACGGGCACCGGGTTGCCCTCGGCTTTCGCCGACAACGCTTTTCTCCTGCGCGACGGGAGGGGTGGGCCGCCCCTGGTTTATGAGAACAGACTGCAAGGGCGGGTAGGCAGGAAATAAAAAAAGCGCGGAGTGCTTTCCTTTCCTTTTGTCGCCGGATGGGCCACTCGCCTGCCTTAGGGGACAATTGTCCTCGTGTGTAAACCGGCTGGCCAATATGTTTCCCTGGCTTTACAAAGACGGCATTCCATCTGATATCTTTCGCCACCGTCGTCGGTGGGCAGCGGCGTTTGGCCCTGGGGCTTCCGGCGCCGCTACATCAGCTCCTCAATAAATGCCTTGGCGGCGTCGGGTGGGACGTGCATGTCCCTGTGCACCAGCGGGCCTTCGTTGACCACCGGCTCCGAGGCGTGCAGGGTGGGAACATCGTTGCGCTCGAAGAATTTTCCAATGGGGATTTCGTCACCCCAAAGCAAAGATTTGCCCATGGCAGCCATCCAGTCGTTAGCATCGTAGGCAGCATCGTCTTCCAGCTTCTTTACGCGGGGACGGAACCACTGGTACGTATTGTCGAGGTTGTAGGTCACGCATGGGCTGAAGACATCGAGGAACGAAAAGCCTTTGTGCTCGATGCCCTGCTTGATGAGGTCGGTCAAATGTTTCTGCTCGCCGCTGAAGCCGCGAGCTATGAAAGTTGCGCCGGCAGCCAGGGCCATGGAAATGGGATTAATGGGCGCTTCGACGTTGCCGAAGGGCGCGCTTTTGGTCTTCATGCCCAGGCGGCTGGTGGGTGAGGTTTGGCCGGTGGTGAGGCCGTAGATCTGATTATCCATGACGATATAAAGCAGGTCGACGTTACGGCGCATGGTGTGGACGAAGTGGTTGCCGCCGATGCCGAATCCGTCGCCGTCGCCGCCGGTGACCAGCACGGTGAGCGCGTGATTGGCGAGCTTTACCCCGGTGGCCACGGCGAGGGAGCGCCCGTGCAGGGTATGCATGCCATAGGTGCTGATGTAACCGGGAAAGTTGGAAGAGCAGCCGATGCCGCTGATGGTGACGACTTCATGAGGGGGGATCTGCAACTCGACCAGGGCCTTCTGTACGGCGGCGAGCACGCCGAAGTCGCCGCATCCCGGACACCAGTCGGGATCAACCTTGCCTTTCAGATCGGCCATGGTGAGTGGCTTGGGGGGCGCTATGGTTGCCATTTTCTTTCTCCTTAAACCATGATTTCGTGCATCGGAACAGAAAGATTTGTCTTCCCGCTCAACTGCTCTTTCACCGCCTCAACGATATGGTGCGGCATGAAGGGTTCGCCATCATACTTGCGGATGTTCCCATCGGGTACGAAGCTGGTTTCACTGCGCAGGTAGCGCGCAAACTGTCCGCTGTAGTTGTTCTCGACGATGATGGTGTGCTTCGCGCCCTCGAGAAGATCGAGAATCGCCTCGCCGTGCAGCGGCACCAGCCACCGTATCTGCAGGTGATTGGCAGAGATGCCCTGCTCGCGCAGCAGCTCACATGCCTCTTCGATCACGCCCTGGGTTGAGCCCCAGCCAATGAGCGTGACATCGGCCTTGCTCGGGCCCTGCAATGTGGGCGGTGGAGCTGCGGCCGTGATGCCCTCCATCTTGCGCATGCGCTTTTCCATCATGGCGCGGCGCTTGATGGGATTGGTGAACTCGTCGCTGATCAGCACTCCGTCTTCGTCATGCTCGTCGGTGGCAGCCGTGTGGGTGTGTCCGGGCACACCGGGAATAGCGCGCGGAGAAACTCCGCTCTCGGTAATCTTGTAGCGCTTGTAGATGGTGTCTGCACCGCCGTTGCTGCTTCCGTTCCCATTGGCGGAAGTGATCAACTCGCCGCGATCGATCCTGGGATTGAAATTCAGCTCCTTGGGGTCAACGCTGAGCCTGCCCTCCGACAGCAACAGATCGCAGAGCACCAGGCCGGGACACTGGAACTTGTCAGCAATGTTGAATATTTCAGGGATCAACGTGAAGCAATCGCCGATGTCGAGCGGGGCGGCGATGACGCGGGGATAATCTCCGAAGGCGGCGCCCAGCATCTGCCAGAGGTCACCTTGCTCGGTCTTGGTGGGAACTCCGGTAGAAGGGCCGGCGCGCTGGCAGTTGATTACAACTACTGGCGTCTCCATCATTGCGGACATGCCCAAGCCTTCGCTCATCAGGGCGAATCCGCCACCGGAAGTCGCACACATGGCGCGAACGCCCGCGTGCGCGGCGCCGATGGCCATGTTGACCACGCCGATCTCATCTTCCACCTGGCGAACCATGATGCCGGCCTTGCGCCCGTGCGACGCCATCCAATGCAAGACCCCGGTTGAGGGACTCATGGGGTACGCGCAATAAAATTTCACACCGGCGGCCGCCCCACCCATGGCCATGGCCGTGTTACCGGCGAGCACGGCGTACTTGTGTTCCGTCATGGGCAGCGGGCGGGCAAAGGGCTTGAAGTTAGCAGAGCCGTAATCATAGCCGGCGCGCGCCACTCCGACGTTTTCCGCGACCACGGCCTCACCTTTCTTCTTGAACTGTTCGGCGAGGACGCTCTCCAGCGACTGGAAGCCGATGCCCATCATGCTGAGCGCCGCACCGAGCGCGAGCGTATTCTGCGCGACCTTGTTGCGAGTGATGTCCGCCAGTTTCGAAACTGGAAGCGGGCAGAGTTGCACGCCAGAAGCGGCGACGCCGGGCTTGATGGCGTCGGCATTGTAAATGCAAGCCGCGCCAGCGGTGAGCAGACTCAGGTGGCGGTCCATGGTGTCCTGGTTCAGAGGGATCAGCAAGTCAATGCGGTCTCCCATATTGGTAACTTTTTCACGACCGGTACGAATGGTCAGAAAAGTGTGACCGCCACGAATAATCGATTGATAGGCGTTGTAGGCGTTCAGGTGCAGTCCGCGGCGGCTGAAGATTTTGGCGAAAATGTCGCCAGGAGTGGCTACACCCTGGCCAGCCGCGCCGCCAATAGCAATGGAGAAGGTCTCCCTCATTAGGATAGCTCCAAGTGGAAGTTCTGAGTCTGATCCGAAGAAAAAGGGCCCCACAGGATTTTTGATCCATCCTGTGCGCTCCCAAGCATACACCCGAAACGCAGCTACAGGCTATAAGGTGCGGGTTGTTCTGCAGGCTTTATATCTAGTCGGCCGAGGCGCTCTGGGTTGAGGTGGCTTCAATGAGGTCGTAGATGGCCTGGTTGGCGCAGGCTTCGTAATAATGATGGTCGGTCCATCCCTTGAAAGAAAAGTCGCGGGGATCAATGCGGGCGATCTTGCCCTCGCGCACAATAATGCGGCGGAAGGCGCCCTGCCCTACCGGAACCACGCCGCAGTAGAGGCGGACGTTTTCCACGTTCCAGACGGTTTGTATTCTGCGCTCCATCACCTGCAATGAAATTTCCTGACGGAGCTTCTCGAAGGCGCCCTGGTTGATGTTGATGCCACCGATGTTGTAGCTGACCTGAAATTCTTCGCTGGCGGAGTCGCCGGAGGGATCTTCAATCGTCTGGAAGGAATAGACATTGAACAGGCTGCTGGCGCCATCCAGGTGCTTGCGGGCGCTGCGGCTACAGGAAGAGAGGCGGTCGCTTTCGTTGAGCGCCTTGGAGATCATGATCTGCGAGCTGCCATCCATCAGGTACATGGGTGCCGCATCCTGATAGGAGATTCCGATGCCAAGTTCCAAAATGGGAAGCCCTGCCTTCAAGGATTGCTCGTTGTAGGCGCGGACGATATCAATAATCTCGCGCGCCAGCGCGCAGGCGCGTCCCACGCCGAAGCCGGGCTCTCCTTCACGCTCAAAAAGGGCCATGATAATGGCATCACCCTCGATAAAAACCTTGGAGGCGCTGTACTTGGGCAGAAGCTTGTTGACCGGCTCGTAGAAATTCAGGCTGAAATACGATGCCGGGTTCAGGCCGCGCTCGAACAGGGTGCGCGTCAGCGTGGTGGAATCGCGAATATCGGCCTTGATGATGACATGGTGCACAATTTTTTCTTCCAGCGGCTTCTGCTCTTCGGGAAGAAGGACGTCATACAAGGTGTTGTTGATGGCGGAAAGCTGGCGCAGTTTTTCGTTGCTGATGACGTTGATGCCATCCATGGCAGAGTTCACCGCCTCGAGCCGGCGCAGGTCGCGGTGATAGCGGATGAAGTCGCCCAGGAAGCGGCCAGCCAGCTTGGCGCGGTCCGTGCCCTTGCAATTTGAAATGCGCTTGACGCCCACATTGAGGTTATCGGGGGAGATGCGCCCGTGCTCCTGCAACAGCGACTCCACGCGCTTGCGCTCGGCGCGGGAGATCAGCGCATTCTTGAGCTGCTGCGCATTGATTGGCGGCGAGTACTCGCCCAGCAAAGGAACAACCTCATAGGAGGCAATCACGTGCTCCATCACGTTGTGGCGCTCCAGCAATTCGACCCAGGCATTCAAGATGGCGCGCTGCGCTTTTCCGCGAACCGAGGTTTCATCGGGAGAGCCGCCTGCCACCAGCTCTTGTGCGTTCTCCGGGGAACTCAGGTAGCCATCGAGCACGGCGTCTTCTTCGTATTCCGGCGACACGCCTGAAGTCTTGAGGAACTCATAGGCGAAAGAGAGCAGGGTCTGGAAGCGGTCAGGATCACGCTCATAGTTACCCAGCATCACGTAGTGCTCGGCGTTCAGGTAATCGTCGTGCCCATCTTCGGTGAACAGCAGGCGGTTCATGAAAAGGTCGTATTGGGGCGTATCGTCATCGCCAAATAACGAGCGCCGCATCTTGCCCAGGGTTTGTTTTTCGATCTCGCGCAGGGTCTGGAAGATATCCTGTCCGGCGCGCCGCAATATGGTTTTTTTATTGACCTGGAAGCGGGCAAAACGTTCACGCAGCTCCAGGGCCTTGCTGGGATTGATGGGACGCGGGCCTTCAAAACTCTTCAGCTTGGCGCGGCAGCGCTCCAGCACGGTGTTGAAGCGGACCGGCAACTCGCTGCGAAGAAATTTGATAATGGCGATGCGGACGAGAAGATCCACATCAATGTTGTTGTCGGCCTTGGCGCGGTTCAGACCGGCAACGTGGATATCCACAAGCATGCGCTTGAATTCAGCCGGATCTTGACCCTTCAATGAACGGAACCTGCCCGAATCGGAGGCCGAGGGCGGAGGCGTTTTGTTTGGCCCCAGTAAAATTGAGGGCGGCCGTTGCGGCACGACGATGGGCTCCTCGGCAAAATCCTCCACACTGCCGTAGGTCATCACCAGACGATCCATGTGCATGCGGGCGGTTTCGGAGAATTTGGTGCTGAGAAAAACGTCGGAGCGGACGTTATCCACACCGGTCATCAACCCTTTCAGCGTGAGCGAGGGCTGATAAGTTGATAACGTCAACTGCCGCGCGTGATCGGCCAGATTGCCGCGCTGTAAGAATGGAAATGGCGCCATAGGGAAGAACCACATCTCCGGAGCACAGCTCACCCGGAACCCATTGGGAAAACTGAGAGTCGCTTGGGAAAGACTAGCATGGGTGACGCTATCCAACAAACGTTACATTAGTAACGAGCCCGAGGTGGTGGATTTTGAAAATTCCTGGGTTAAAGCCCAATCTTTATTGGCTGTTGACATCCTCAGTAACACTTGGGTTTGAGGATTGGAATTGAGCCGCAGCAGGATTGAGCAGCCGTAAAAAACCTAGGTCTCTCCACTTCGCCGCGAAGCGCGGCTTCGGTCGGGATGACAAAAGTTGGATTAGGAAATAAGGATGTCAATCGAGCCAACTTGTTCTATGCTTTTCCGAGATTAGCAGCGTAACTTCTGGTCAGTGACGATAATTCGGCGCACACTTTGGCGTGTTGCAGATCATCAGCCTGATTTTTCATCTCCAGCAGATCGGTTTTCGGGTCAAACAACATCGCACCGTTCTTCCCCCCGGGCCCGAACTCGGCGTAGCGCCATTTTTCGGTGCGCACGGCGACACCATGCAAGCTCGAGCCGTCTTCGCTCCAAACGCTGTACGCGGGACGATCCCACTTTGCCTGCGGATTGTGCAACAAGGGAACCAGGCTTTTGCCCTCAACGCCGGAAGGCAACGGCAGGCCGCACAACTCCACTAATGTTGGATAAATGTCGAGCGACTCCACGATGCGCAGGCAGGATTGGCCATTGCCCTTGGCGCCGGGAACGGCCATGATCATAGGTACGCGCGTTCCCATCTCGAACAGCGAGCCGGCCTTTGACCATTTTCCCTTTTCGCCAAGCTGATAACCGTGGTCGGCCACGAAGACGATGATGGTGTTCTGGCGCAACCCTAACCGGTCGAGCTCGGCGAGGACGCGAGCGACGTTCCAATCCACCCACGAAATCGAAGCAATGTAGGCGCGGATGACTTCGCGGGCTTCGGCGGGGCTGGCGGTGCGTCCGATGAACAGGTCGGCGTTGCGCTTGCGAATGGCCGCGCTGGGGAATCCGGGCGGCACGGTGGGCCACGAGGCAAAATCGGGCGTCAACTCGATTTTGTTTACGTCATACAAATCAAAAAACTTCTGCGGCGCGGCCGGCGGGCTGTGGGGTTTAACAAATCCGCAGGCAATGAAAAATGGCTGGTCTTTGTATTTGCGCAGATACTCGATGGTGTGGTCGGCGGTGTGATAATCGCCGTTGCCTTCGCCGTTGCCATCCAAAACGACAATGCGGTCTGAATACGCGGCGCGGCTCAAATCCTGCGGAAGCGTTGGCGCCGCATCGGCCGGCTTGGGCGGAGACTGGGTTGACGGAAGCACCTTGTCTTTGCCACCGGCACCGCCGCCGCTGGCTTCGCCTTCTCCCGGCTGGCCATCGGCTTCGTCCCACGCTTCAGGATCATCAATGCCGCCATGAAAGATTTTGCCGCTGCGCACAGAGACGTATCCGCTTTGCCTGAACAATTGCGGAAGGCTGATCCAATTCGGATGAATGTCACGGAAAGCGGTGCGGTTGCCCAGCACGCCCGTCTTGGTCGGCGGACGGCCTGTGAGCAATGAGGAACGCGACGGATTGCACAGCGGAAACTGGCAGTAGTTCCTATCGAAGCGGACGCCCGATTTAGCCAGCCCATCGAGGTTCGGCGTCTGGGCGCGAAACATGCTGCCGTAACAACCCAGTTCCACGCGCATGTCATCGGACATCAGGAACAGGACGTTAGGTTTGAGCTTTGCGGATTTGGAGGCACCCGCAAACATCGGGTACGACAACGATGCTGAGACCGCCACACCGGCAACCTGTCCCAAGAATTTTCTGCGCGTGATTCGGCCCATTGGTGCGGGAAATTTTAACACCAACAGCAAATTGTGAAAAAGCAAGCGCCCCTTCGCGGCGGAAGCGCCGGCTGAGCTCGATCACCTACGGAGCGCTATGACCAGCACACTGCAGCACGCCCAGAAAGGCGCTCCACGGACCGACTGCGTCACGATACTGATGGGCCATCACGCGGGATAGTTGATGCACATGAGTGAAGTCGTGAACCGCCCATGTCGCCAGAAGTTGCGATAGCGTCACCACTCCCAGCGCTGGATGCCTTCCTCGCCGGGTCAAGTCTTCCTGCTGTAAATTCAGTGCCTGCAGCGCAACTAGATTCTCCCTTCGCAGGCGGGCGAAATCTTCCAAGAGCTGCTCCAGCGACTTGTCTTGACTCTCTTTCAACTGCGCAAAGCGGTCAAAGGGATCAAATGGCCGCGCTTCGCCGCTCTCCAGTATGATCCGCACCCGCGGCATCCAGTCGGTGCGCTCCCCGAAGACCAGGTGGCCCACGATGTCGAACGGGCTCCAGGTATCTTTTCCTTCGTTGCCGCGCACCCAGATGTTGGGCAGCCCGCGCAACAGCGCATTTAGGGTCGCGGGAGTGCGCGTGAGAACTGCGATGGCCTCGTCCAGGCTGAAGTCCGTCAAGCTTTTCATGCCCATGTAGATGCATGCCTGGCGCTTCGGACTCAGTGGGGTATCCCTTTGCTAGCTTGGTCGCGATCTCAGAGAAAGTCTCGCCTGGCCTCCCTGGGGGGTGAAAGGGTCTCGGAGGCCCTACCCGCAGCCCCTTGCCAGCTCGGTGTTATTTTCAAGTCATTGTAATAAAACGAGATAACTGTCTAAAACCCTGTCAGCTAAAAGGCCAGGCAAATGAAATATTAAAAAAAAGCTTGACACGTTTTATAGTGTTATAGTTAACTACAACACTAGATTCTAGAGCGTGCGCTTTGAAAATTGCCACGCGTCATGCAAAGAAGAAAATGCAACTCTTAAGGAGAACGGAACATGAAATCCCTTCGCGTACTGTGTGTTGTTCTAATTTCGCTCTCGACTGTGGCTTTTGCCCAGTCCGACGCGCAAAAATCTTTCGACAAACTAAAAACTCTGGCGGGCACCTGGCAAGCCTCGGTGACCGTCGACCCGCCACAGAAGGATATGGGAGACGGAACGACGACGCAGGTCACAGTGCGCGTGACCTCCCGCGGAAACGCGCTGGTGCATGAGATGCACGAGATAGGAAAGCCAGACGATCCGACGCGTTACGACCATCCGGTTACGATGCTCTACCTGGATGGCGATCGTCTGCTCCTGACGCACTATTGCGACGCGGGAAACCGGCCGCGCATGGTCGCCAAGACCTCGCCGGATGGGAAGAAGGTGGAATTCGATTTTCTCGATCTCTCTGGCGGCAATGAGTACGGGCACATGTACCACGCCGTGTTCACGATTATCGATGCTAACCACCACACAGAAGACTGGACTTATATGATGCCGGGCGACAAGCCCCTGCACGCGCACTTCGACCTGAAGCGGGCACAGTAAGGATCCCGGTAACGCGAACTGGAAACCAGATGGAACGTGAGTGGAATGACAGTCAGCCGATTTACCGCCAGCTTCGTGACCGAGTGGTCGCGATGATACTCGACGGAGTGCTCAAGGAAGGCGACCCGCTGCCTTCGGTGCGCAATGTCGCGACCGAATATAGGGTCAATCCGCTCACGGTCCTGAAGGGCTATCAAGAACTCGTGGACGAGCAACTGGTCGAGAAGAGGCGAGGTCTCGGCATGTTCGTCAAAGTGGGCGCGCCCAATCTGCTGCTGCAGGGCGAACGCCAAAAGTTTCTGGCCGAACAATGGCCCAGGATCCACGCAACCATTCAGCGGCTCGGACTGAAACCGGAAGAACTGCTGGATGCTGCCGCAAAACGTCCCTCGTCGCCGGATGCTGTAGGGGCGGATGCCGCAAAGCCGGATGCTACAGACAAGGAGCGTTGAAAGCCCATGGCATGCATAGAAGCAAAGAATCTCCGCAAGGCCTTTGGCACAACCGTCGCGCTGGCCGGCGTCAATTTGCGTGTCGAAGAGGGCCGCATCCTGGGACTCATCGGTGCCAACGGCGCAGGCAAGACTACCGCGCTGAACGCAATTCTGGGCCTAACCCCTTATCAGGGAGAGCTGAAGGTTCTCG
>Ga0222749_10001310_pt1 | contig 12855 bp, 10 predicted proteins | sample IncBWH2Mmetat_FD_197234 | JGI IMG/M metagenome (GOLD analysis project Ga0222749, IMG submission 197234) | Metatranscriptome of lab incubated forest soil microbial communities from Barre Woods Harvard Forest LTER site, Petersham... | ecosystem: Environmental > Terrestrial > Soil > Temperate... | reverse complement strand
CGAACCTCGGCGGGATCGGAGGTGACAGCGCAATCCTGTCCGAGCCAGTCGAGCGCTTTTTTAACGGATACGAGATTGCCGGCTCCGTAGTCAACGACGGCGATCATCAGAGAACTCCTTTGGTGCTGGGAAGCAGGCGGACCATCTGAGGATCGCGCCAGCAGGCGGCGCGCAGAGCGCGGGCGAAGGCTTTAAACAGGGATTCGATCTTGTGATGGCTGGAGCGGCCGTAGAGCACGCGGGCGTGAACGTTGGCGCGCGCGCCGCGGGCGAAGCCCTCGAAAAAGTCGTCGACCAACTCGGATTGGAGATCTCCGACCAGGCGCGTGCGGACCTTCGTGTCGATTACGGCGGCGGTGCGTCCGCAGAAATCGACGGCGGCCATTCCCATGGTTTCGTCCATGGGCATGAGGAAATATCCGGCACGCAGGATGCCGCGCTTGGTGCCGAGGGCCTTGTCAAAGGCCTGGCCGAGGACGATGCCTACGTCTTCGACAGTGTGATGCTGATCGACGTCCAGGTCGCCTTTAGCTTTGAGCTTGAGATCGAAGCCCCCGTGATGGGCGAAGAGTTCGAGCATGTGATCGAAGAATCGGATGCCAGTGGAGACGTCGTAGCGGCCGCGACCTTCGATGGTGAGCGAGGCCTGAATCTGTGTCTCTCTGCTGCTGCGGTTGATGCTGCCTTTTCTCATGAGCGCGACGCTCCCTGGGGGATGGAAAGTTCTTCGAGGACTTCATCGAGGGCAGCCAACAAGCGGTTGGTGTGCTCCGCGGTTCCGAGTGTGAAGCGAACGCAGCCTTCGCAGGCGTGGTCGGACGAACGATCGCGGACGAGGATGCCGCGCCGACGAATCTGCTCCACGAAAGTCTGTGAGTCGGATTTGGTGGACCCTACGCGTGCGAGGACGAAATTTGCCTGGCTGGGCCAGAAGGTTATTCCGCGTGTGGCGAGAACGCTTTCGAGACGGGCGCGTGACTGCAAAGTTTCGGTCACATAGCGCTCGATGTAATTCTGGTCGGCGAGTGCTTCTGGCAAACAGGCCAGCGCGACGGCGTTGACGTTGTAGGGGGAACAGACACGGCGGAGTGAGGGCATCTGGTCGGCGTCGCCGATGAGGACGCCGATGCGCAGACCGGCCAAGCCGTAGGCTTTCGAAAAGGTGCGCGTGATGAAGACGTTGGGACACTCGCGGCGCTGAGGCAGGAAGGTCTCCCCGCAGAATTCGAAGTAGGCTTCGTCGACTAATATCGCCGCGGATGCGGCGGAGCGAGCGATGTCACGGAGTTGTTCGGTAGGAGTGAAAGTTCCGGTTGGGTTGTTAGGGTTGGCGATGGCTATCAGCCGGGTGCGGTCCGTGATGCTGGCGCGGACGGTGTCGAGAGGAAATCCGAATTCTGGGCCTGCAGGAATGGTGATGACCTGGGCTCCGGCTGCGCTCATGTAAATGCGGTACATCGAATACGTGGGTACGACAATGAGGGCTTCATCGCCGGGAGCAAGATAGGTTTGGCAGAGGAGATGGATTGCTTCATCGACTCCGTTGGTCAGCAAAAGCTCCGAGTCGGACACGCCAAGAAACTTGGCGACCGTTGCTTCGATTGGCTGGCGCTCGGGGTAACGGGCGAGGTCGTCGGGGCCAAGGCTGCGAAGACGGTCGAGGACGCAGGGAGAACATCCGACGGTGTTTTCATTGAAGTCGAGGCGCAGCCCTTCGCGTCCGGCCAGTGGCGGATGGTAGGTTGGAATGGCGCTTACTGCGTTGCGTGGTTTAAGCATGAGCGCACCTCACGCTGATCGATGTGGCATGGGCCCGGAGACCCTCGATCTGGGCAAGGGTTTCCACGGTTTTTCCTATTTGGTCCAGGCCGTCGCGGGTAAGTTCCTGAACCGTTATGAGTTTTACGAAATCGAGAACGCTGAGTCCGCCGCGGAAGCGCGCCTGGCCGGAAGTGGGTAGAACGTGGTTGGGACCGGAGGCGTAGTCGCCCGCGGCTTGTGGAGAATAGTCTCCAACGAAGACGGAGCCGGCATTTCGAATGTAGGGGAGGTCTTCACGAGCGATGGTGATGTGCTCGGGGGCGAGAGTGTTTGACCATTCGCGAGCTTGCTCGCGAGATGCGGCGAGCAGGATTGCTCCCTGACGATGCAGGGATTTTCTGGCGATTGGGTTGTCGCGGGCAAGTTCTTCGATGCTGAGTGCCACGGCATGGGCCAGCGTCGACTGTGTCGTGATGAAAATGGACAACGCGTCGGGATCGTGCTCAGATTGCGATACAAGATCGGCGGCGATGAATCTGGGATTGCCGGATTCGCTGAGCACGATGGCTTCTGTGGGGCCTGCCAGAAAGTCGATCGAGCAGTCGAAAGAGACTAGCTTCTTGGCGGTGGTGACGTAGGCATTTCCGGGACCGACAATTTTATCAACTCGCGGGATCGTCTTCGTGCCGTAGGTGAGGGCGGCGATTGCCTGCGCACCGCCTACACGATAGAACTCGCGGATGCCGAGCATTCCTGCTGCGGCCAGGACTTCAAGTGACGGCTTGGGCGAGACTACGCGGATCTTCGGGACTCCGGCGACTTGAGCGGGAATCACGGTCATCAGCAAAGTTGAGACTAACGGGTAGCGGCCGCCCGGGACGTAGCAGCCCACGGAATCGAGGGGGATGGCTAACTGACCTAGCGAGATTCCTCGGCGGGTACGCGTCCATGTGCGCGGTTTTTGCCATTCGCAGAAGTGGCGGATATTTTGAGCTGCCTGCCGCAACGATTTGCTAGCATCTGATGGAAGTGCTTGCAGTGCGGCGGCCATTTCGGCTTCGGAGATCTGCAGAGAGTTATTCCTGGCGAGACCATCCCACTGCTCTGCGTAGCGGCGGAGGGCCTGGTCGCCGTGGCGGCGCACATTATTAATGATGGTGCGGACGCGGGGTTCCAGAGCGGTGAGACTGGTAGCGCGGGAAGCAAGACGCTCGACCATCCTGACCGCTTTCTGGCCGGAGAGGATTCGCATCAGAGCACCACCTTGTTCAGGGGATACTCGACGATGCCGTGGGCTTGCGCTTCTTTGAGGCGGGGAATCACGTCCCATGCGGCGGATTCGTCAATCACGGTGTTGACTGCGAGCCAGTCCTCATCGCTCAAGTGGGAGATGGTTGGTTTTTGCAGAGCGGGAAGGACGCCGAGGACAGCGGCGAGGTTTTCTTTTCGCACGTTCAGCATCAGGCCGACGCGCTCCTGCGCTTCCATAGCGCCTTGCAGCATGAGGGCGAGGTTGTCGATCTTGCGGCGCTTCTCGCGGTCGGCGTAGGAGCGCTTGTTGGCGATTAGTTGCGTGTTGGATTCAAGGACAGTTTCGAGAATGCGGAGACGGTTCGCACGGAGGGAACTTCCGGTCTCTGTAACTTCGACAATGGCGTCTGCGAGCATGGGAGCTTTCACTTCAGTGGCTCCCCAGGAAAATTCAACGCGGACATTGACGCCTCGCTTGCTGAAGTAATTGCGGGTGACGTTGACGAGTTCGGTGGCGATGATGCGATTGGAGAGATCTTCGGCACGCTGGAAGGGGGAATCCTCGGGGGCGGCGAGGACCCATCGGACTTTGCCCCGGCTGCGTTTGGCGTAGATCAGATCACTGACGGTGGCGACTTCAAGCCCACTTTCGACGATCCAATCGAGACCGGTGAGGCCGGCGTCAACGGCTCCGTGCTCAACGTAGCGGGCCATTTCCTGTGCGCGGATCAGGAGACAATCGATCTCGGGATCGGCGGTAGTGGCGAAATAGGAGCGGCCGTTGGTGTAGGCGGGCAATCCGGCGCGTGCGAAGAGTTGTAGAGTTGCTTCCTGCAGACTGCCTTTGGGGATGCCGATGCGGAGTTTCATAGGGTCTCCTTGGCGGCAGTGGGCTGAGAGGAGATCCAAGACAAATCTTCCGTGAAGCAGGAGCGCGTGCCACGGTGACAGACCAAGCCGGCGCCCTCGACCTCGACGCGGACCAGTAGGGTGTCGCGGTCGCAGTCTGTGACGGCTGAGACCACGCGGAGGCGATTGCCCGAGGTTTCACCCTTGGTCCAGAGTTTCTGGCGTGTACGGCTGTAGAAGGTGACGTAGCCGCCCGCGAGGGTCCGATCCAGGGCGTCTTGATTCATGAATCCGACCATGAGTACTTCGCCATCGGAAGCGTTTTGCACAACGGCGGGGATCAGTCCGCCCAGTTTTTCGAAATCGAGTTCGGCGTTCATAGGTTTCTCTCCGGGAAACAAAAAGCCCGCTGAGCTTGGCTGCGTCAGCGGGCTGAACTTGCTATGAGTGCTGGTTAGATCAGGTGCACCCCCGCCGACACGCTGTGCGCGTGATGGTGATGATGGCGGTGGTGGAGATGAGACTGCATTGCAGTAACAGAATATGGTGGGAGCGATTTCGGGGTCAATACCATTTAGGCTTGGGAGGCTAACTGTTTTTTTGATTTGGTGTATTCGTAATTTGGATGTTGGCTTGAGATAGGCGGCTGGGAAAAGGGGTGAGAAGTATCGTCGCAGTGGTGGCGTACGCTGTTTTACGGTCGCTTCGCGACCGGGACGGACGAAGGCGTCTGTTCTTACACGAGCGCTCGGCTTCGCCGTCGCCGATAGGAATTGAGAGAGGGGTTCAAACTTGTCTTCGGATCTGCGCGTCATCGAAGGAAGGTACTTGCAGGACTTATTGGCACAGCCTCAGGCGCTGAATGACACATTTGCGGCTTTGGACAGGCCACCGGAACTGATGGAATTGGCCGGTCGTTTGAGCCAAACGGAATTTCAGCAGATCGTGCTCACGGGAATGGGGTCGTCTTTTCATGCGCTTCATCCGCTAAATCTTCAGCTCATCGATCATAGAATCGGCTCGACGATGGTGGAGACTTCGGAACTGGTGCATTACCACACTCACGTCTTGAATCCGAAGACATTGGTCATTGCGGTGTCGCAATCAGGGGAGAGCGCGGAGATGGTGCGGCTGGCGAAAATCAACCATGGCGCTCCCGTGATTGCCGTGACAAATACGCCGGGAAGCACGCTTGCGAGGCATGCGGCGGTTGGGTTGATTACGCGGGCAGGGCGGGAGTTCTCGGTTTCCTGCAAGACATATGTGGCGACGCTCATGATGCTGCAATGGCTGGGTGACGCATTGTGCGGGCAGGATGCCCAACGGAGCCGATGGAAAATGAAGGAGGCCGATTCGGCGGTTGCGGCTTATCTGGCGGATTGGAAGAAGCACGTGGCAGAGGTTGTCGAGGGGTTGAGAGGGATTCAGGATTTGTTTCTGGCGGGCCGTGGACCTTCGCTGGCGGCGGTGGGAGCGGGAGCCTTGGTGATCAAAGAGTCGGATCATTTTCATGCCGAGGGGATGAGCAGCGCGGCGTTCCGGCATGGTCCTTTTGAAATGCTCAGCAGAGAGGTATTTGTAGGAGTGTTTTGTGGCGCTGCCCAGACGCGCGAATTGAATCATGGATTGCTGGCCGACATCCGACAGGCGGGCGGGCGGGGTGAATTGATTGGGGAAAGCTCGACATTGGAGAGTTTCCGGGTGGCGGATCACGGTGCGGCGATGCGGCCGATTTTGGAAATACTACCGGTTCAGATGATCACAGTCGCGCTGGCGGCGCTGGCCGGACGTGAGGCGGGGAAATTCGAAAGGGCGACGAAGGTCACCACAACGGAGTAGGTTTTGTCTTAGCGCGCCGGCGCAGCGGCGGCCTGGGCGAGTTCCTTGCGCTCGGCATCGGCCTGTTTGGCAGCTTTGCTGGTTTCGAGTGTGACATCGCAAGATCCGAAGCCGACGCCAACTTTCTTAAGGAAAGCGGTGGGCGGCGTTCCTCCGGCGAAGATCCAAACGAAGTCATTGGGGAATTCCTGCTGCTGGCCAGCAACATCGAGGATCACTGACTCCGGTTTGAACTCCACCGGCTTCGAGTTGAACAGTACCTTCAGTTTCCCGGACTTGGTGAACTCTTCGATACGCGTGGCGTTGCGTTCTTTTATGCGGCTGAAGCGCTCGCTGCGGTAGGAGAGCGTGACCTGATTACCTTTTTGACATGCCAGTCCCATAGCGGCTTCCACAGCGCTGTCGCCGCCGCCGATGACGAGGATTTTCTTGTTGATGTAATGATCGGCCTCGATGAGGCGGTACATAACCTTGGGGAGATCTTCGCCTTTGACCTCTAGCTTGCGGGGTTCGCCAGCGCGTCCGAGGGCAAGAACGACGGTGCGGGTGCGATATTGATTGGTGGCCGTGATAACGGTGAAGATTCGGTCTGGGCCTTTCTGGATGTCGTCGACCTTTTCGCCGGTGGAGACATTGAAGTCGGCGCGATTGAGGATCATGTCCCAAAAGGCGAGCAGGTTCTCTTTCGAGAGCTGCATCTTTTTGAATTTGCCGTACATGGGAAAATCGACAGGACTGGTCATGACGAGCTTCTGGCGGGGATATTTGGCGACGGTGCCGCCGATTTCATCGCGCTCGATAGTGAGGTAATGCAGCTTGTTCTCGATGGCCCGCAGAGAAGCGCTGATTCCAGCAGGTCCGGCACCGACGACGAGAACATCGAATACGCCTTGGATGGGCTGAATGGGCTGAGCCCTGAGTCGCGCAGCGATAGTATCAACGCAGTCGCGGCCCTGATTGACCGCATTCTTGATTAGAGCGAGGCCACCGAGCTCTCCGATGATGAACAGGCCGGGAATTGTAGTTTCGTAATCCGGCGTGAGTTGAGGCATGTCGCGAGCCATGCTCGGGCTGGCCATAACCATCGTGATGGCTCCCACGGGGCAGGCGTCGGCGCAGAGGGCGTGGCCGATACACTTGTGACCGTTCACGATGACGGCCTTGCCGCCGATCATCGCCAGGACATCGCCCTCCGGGCACACGCTGGTGCAGGTGGCGCAGCCGATGCAGTAATTGTTGTCGATGTGCGGGTGTTGCGCTTGCGGTCCGTGGGAATAGAGCTTGCCCTTCTCAGCGGCCTCGCGGGCCAGAGCCTCCCGCTTCTTCAAGCTTCTGAGGTAAATCGCCAGAAAGATGAAGCAGATGATGCCGCCGATACCGAAGGTAAAGAGGGTATCCATCTACTAAAAATACCCTAAAACGAATTGCAGCCCAATATGCAGCAGGGCGAGCACCGCAAAAGCATAACTGAAAGGTTTGTGAATCACATGCCAGGCATGGAAAACCTTTTGCGAGCGCGACAGGAAGAGAAGGCGCTTGGAAAGGGCGGCTTCTTCAGCAGCGGCATGGATCGCCTTCTCGAGTTCGCGATGCTGGGTGGGGACGAATCCGAAAAGCGTGGTGAGATATTCGCCTGCGCTCAAGGTATGGCGGCGAAGGCGGGCCACACCGAACAAGCGGATGACGTCGAGGATCATCATGTAGACGAGAGCGATCGGAATGGGCAGGCGCGCGACCTGTTGGGCGTTGGGCATCCGCAGCAGAGACCTCAAGTCGGCCTCGGGAAGAAGCCTTTGCGAGGCCAGTTGTTGGGAAAGGTTCTCCTGCAGTTCCTGCAACTCCTTCATCGAGAGCTCTACGGTGGTGACTCTGCGGGGAATCTGGGCGTAGAGATACCGTCCGACAACGCCGCTGGCCGAGACCGCAAACATGATCCAGAAAGCCATGCCGGCGATACCTTTGAACTTCAAGGTGGAGTGGAAAGCGATAATAAAGGGCGCAGTCAGGCCCATGAGGACATGGATGTCAAGCCAGTGCCGCGTCTTTCCAATCTGACCGAGCCAGGCCCAGTGCTTGCGGATCGGATAGAGGAAGATTCCGACGAACAGCGCTACACCGATGAATCCGAGATAGAGGCCGATGGGGCCGCTCGGCCGCAGCATGTGATGCTTGGGCGAGAAGGGGCGGTCCATCGCCGAGAGCTTGTAGTAGTCGAAGCCGTAGATGAAGATGGCCAGGTTAGAGACGATGGCCAGAACATACAACAAGCGTAGGCGGAGACGGTGCCCTCGTTCAGTGTCGACTGCCGGCGTGGTACGCTCGGCGATATGGGTGGTAGCTGCAGTTGCACTCATTTTTGCGAGACCTTCTCTTCTGTATTAACGGAGAATTTTTTGTAGCCCGTGAATTGATGCAAGTTACGCCAGTGTTGACGCGCAGTTTCAACTTCCACGCGGGCCTGAGTGGGGAACCAGTAGGCCTGCTTCGAGTCCGCGAATGTGAGCGGAGAAAAATCGATGACGGAGCTCAGGGTTTTCAATCCGACGTCCTGCAAGCTGTCGGCGATACCGGCTTCGATCTTGATGATGGAACCAGTCTCAGGATCGATCCAGGCGGTTCCCATGAGTTCCAAGGGATATTCCCGGCCTCGCAACGCGAGCGCTGCGGGCGACTTCATTCCCGGTACATGCTGAAAAGTGACTTTCTCAGCCGCGTGGCCCGCGATGACATCCTGACCGGCGAGCGTGAATTTAAAGGCCTCGGCGTAGACCGGGTGAAACACCAGGAACAGCGTCGCGAAGCCGTTGCTCAGGAGCATGGAGGTATTCTTGCGGTCCTTCTTGGCTTCGTGGACCGGAATGCGCGACTCAGAAAGATTCAGTTCGCCGCCAGTGTTGGTCAGGATCACAAGATAGTCGTAGGTGGAGTCTTCCTTGAGTTCGACCTTGTTGTCTTTGCCCAATTTCTCCTGGCGGACCTGCTCGGTGCACTTCACGTCGGAGAACTGGTCGAGAAAGACGGAGGTTTGACTGGCGGTGCGTCCAAGGATGTCGTTCAGATGCTGGGCCTCCGGAGCACTGGATTCCACAGCAGCCAAGCTCAATCCGGCCAGAACAGCGACGATGGTGGCACCGCGAGCTGCGAGAGTGGCGATTTTGTAAATATGCATCATTCGCGCTTCCTCCGGTTATCAAAGCGGTAGCCAATCGAGAACATGACCTGATCGTAGCTCAGGTCGCCACGGTTGGTGGTAAAGATTCCCTGCAGATAGTAGTGCGGCCCCAGAACGGTTTCGATGGTTCCGGTCAAGAAACGGCTGCGATTCGCGAGGGTGAGTGTGGAACCGAAATTCTGTTCTCCGAGGAGAGCCTCAAGCCGAAGGTGATCGTTCACCTGCCGCGACAAGGAGAAGGATTCGTAGTGCCCATCGCCAAAGGAGCTGTTGAAGCGGGAATAGCGAACATCGGCGCGCAACTTGACGACGGGCAGGCGGCCGAAGGTGAGGCCGTACATCTGATTGATCGAGCTCGTAGCGTCACCACTGCGATTGCTGCGCCCGAGGGTGGAACTGATCCAGATTTGCGGCAAGACTTCCAGGCGTCCGCCGGCGCTGAAGCCCTGGAACAGGAACTTGTCGAGCAGGCCGGTGCCAATCAGGGTCGTATCGAAGGTCGGTACATCGCGGAAGTAGTTGTAGTTCGCATCCAGTTCCAGGCGAGAAACAGGATTGACGCGCAGGGTGAAGAAGTTGCGCCCGAGGCCGGGTCCAGGCGAGGGAGTAACGGTATTTCCCTTGGGGCTGTCGAACTGCGCCGATTCGTAGACGGAGATAGTGCGCTTGTAGGAGACGGAATCCTCCAAGAAGAGGAATGGACGGTCGATCGCCCAATTGACCATGCTGATTCCGGCGCCGCTGGTGCTGCTGTAGTGGAAGCCGTTGTAGTCGCCGCCATCGAAATTCACGAAGGCGCCACTGATGATCCGGTCAGGGCTATAGTCCCACGAGGAAGGATCGGGAGTGGAGCCACCGAAGACTCCGAGAATGGTTCCCTTGGACAAATGGACTCCGAAGTATCCGCCGTCGATAGTGTCGAGGCTTGGAGCCCAGGGCAGATACAAGCGGCCGAAACCCGCCACTAGCGCGGAATTCGGGTTGTCATACGTCATGTTCAGGTGGTAGGTGCGGTTGAGCGTCTCCTGAAGCGTTCGCTGCGCCGCGGCCGATTCCTTGGTCAGACGACCACGCCAGTAGCCGCTGAGGTTCCAGTGCGTGCCGCCGATTCGGGTGATGTCGCCGCGGAAAGCCACGCCGAGGTCGGTGCTGTTCACGGCGTTGGCGCCGTGACTAAAGGTTTCGATCGAATCGAAGCCGATGCGGCCGCGAGCGCGATTGACGGAAGGCAAAGGCGGGCGGGGAACTTCCTGGCGGGCCTCTTCGTCGAGCGTGTCCCCTTCTGTGAAAGAAACCACTACGGGATACTGGCGGGTGGCGCTCAAGGTCCGCTGCTGCACCAGGCTTTCGGTATCGCCGGTGGACAGATACGCAAGATCGCCCACCTTTACAGGGCGCTTGGGACTGTGAATGTCGGTGACGGCGGAGGTATCTGCCACGGCTGAAACTTCGAGCTCAGCCACGATCCTGGGGTCGGAGGCGTTGACGCTCTCGCCCTGCTTGGCGGGGTGATTGGAATCTTCCACGAGCAGCTTCATGCCTTCCGTCAAACCCTGCGTGCGTCCACCCTCGAGGTAAGCAACGCCCTCGGCGACGTACTTGACCCGGAAGACGGTGCGGAGACTGGGATCATCGCTACGCGCGATGAGAGTCGAGGTCGGTGCGGGTCCTGCTGGTTCCGCGGGTGAAGGCGAGGCGGCGGCTGATTCCGTAACTTCGCCGGTGGCCGGGGTTGTGTCTGCAGGGGTGGGTGCGCTTTCGGGCGCGGTGGTCGCAACTGGCGGTGGAACGACTCCAGCAATCTTTTCTTCTGCCTTGGGAGTGACAGGCTCAACCGGGGCAGTGTTGGCTACCGGGGCAGCGTTGGTTACAGGAGCAGGTTGCGGCGGTGCGGCAGCGGGAGTAGCAGCGAGAGTAGATGGTGCGGGCTGAACGGAAACAGGCTGAGGCAGAGCAGGTGCTGCGGCGATCTCTACCGGTCTCTCGTCTGCCTTAGCTACGGCAGGAGCAGTCGGAGCAGGAGAGATGACTCCGGACGAGGCATCTGGCTTGGGAGCGACAGGCTGAACATGGGCAGTGTTGGTTACAGGCGCGGGTTGCGGCGCTGCGGCAGCAGGCGTAGATGGCGCTGGCTGAACGGATACAGGCTGAGCCGGAACAGCCGCTGCGGCAGTCTGTACGGGTTTTTCTACCGCTTTAGCTATCGCAGGAGCAGTCGGAGCAGAGGACGTTGGAGCTGGCGTGGTTGTTTGAGGCTGAGCCACCGATGGGGGCGGAGCCGGAACGGAGGACGCCGAAGAGGGCGGCTGGAACGTAGGTCCGGCCACGAGAGGCGGCGGCGGAGGCAGGGCCGGGCCAGGGTTGTTCGAGGTGTCGTCGATCACTGGACCCGAGCCATCCCGACGGCGGCGGAAAACGGCCAACAGATTGCCCGAGGTAGCTGCCACTGGTGCGCCGTGAGCGACGTGCTTGTCTTCGCCGGCGATGGTGAGAATGATGGAGGTTCCTTCGGCGGTTACGACGTAGGGCCGGATCTCGTCCACATCAAGAACCACACGGGTGACGTACGGAGCGGTGCTGTGCTGGGCGGTTCTGACCTGGCGCACGCCATTCGCATGGACTGCGACGTTTTTGGTGCTGTCGTTGCAGACCGTGTTAGGAAAGTCCAACAGAATGCGGTGGGGATTCTCCGCGGTTTCAACTGAGGGCTTAACCGGACCAGTGACCGTGATTTCAATTCGTAAGTCAGATCCCTGGTGGGAGGACTTTACACTCCGCACCGAGACAGGGGAGGGGTTCTGTGCCGCGGCACAAGACAACATGAGCGTGAAGAACCCGAGATGTTTTTGAAAAGCCGTCATTCTCTATTGACACTCGCTGGCGATCCGCTGGCCGCCTGATGGATTTTTAGTGTCCGATACCAGGTTTCAGACACGGTCCGCGGCCCCTTGGGGCCACGATTTGCGTTTGGCTACCGTTTCGGCGGTCGCAGGGCTGACCTGCCATCGCGGCTATCCGCCCGCGTGGCACTGGTAACAGTTAATGCTGTTGTACACATACCCATTTACATTCGGGTGGCCGAAGTTGTTCACGTTGTTGCCGCCATGGCAGGCCGTGCACTGGAATATCGAATAGTCGTTCGAATTCGTATGGCAGGTGGCGCAAACGCCGTTTGCGTTGCCATGGTTAATCGAGAATTGCGTGTACTGCGTGTGATTGAATGTCGCACCAGTCCAGGCAGTCGTGGTATGGCAGGTCGTGCAGGTGGTCGGGAAGAACTGCGGCTGCGCGGCATGGCCGGGATTCGTGGTGTTGTTGTAATCGGTCTGATGGCAGCCGATACAGGTCGTGGGCAACGTGGTGTAGTTGCCGTTGACGTGGCAGTCAGTGCATGCCCTGGGCGGCACGGTATGTGATCCGGTCAGAGGGAACGCCGTGTTGTTGTGATTGAACGTGGAATCTGTCCAGACAGTAGTGTCATGGCAGAGTTCGCAGGTCGTCGGGAATCCGGCCGCCGCGTGCGCCGGACTGGTGGTGCCGGTGTAGTCCTTCTGGTGGCATGTGTAGCACAGTGTGCTGTTCAGAGAGTAGTTGTTGTTCACGTGGCAGTCAGTGCACAGGCGCGGCGGCACGATATGCGCTCCCGTCAACTGGAAGCCGGTGGTGGTGTGGTTAAACGTGGCATCGGTCCAGAGAACGGTGTCGTGACAGGTTTCGCAAGTTGTCGGGAACGCGGCCGCAATGTGGTTCACCGGCGTGGTCGCGTTGTTGTAATCCGTCTGGTGGCACGAGACGCAAGCGGCGCTGGTCAGATTGTAATTATTGTTGACGTGGCAATCCGTACAGGCTCGCGGCGGCACGGTGTGGCTGCCTGTGAGTGGGAACCCGGTAGTGCTGTGGTTAAAGGTGGCGTTGAGCCAGGTGCTGGTGGTGTGGCACTGGTCACAGGTCTGCGGGAAATTCGAGCTGACGTGATTGGGATT
>Ga0222749_10001309_pt1 | contig 12864 bp, 9 predicted proteins | sample IncBWH2Mmetat_FD_197234 | JGI IMG/M metagenome (GOLD analysis project Ga0222749, IMG submission 197234) | Metatranscriptome of lab incubated forest soil microbial communities from Barre Woods Harvard Forest LTER site, Petersham... | ecosystem: Environmental > Terrestrial > Soil > Temperate... | reverse complement strand
GTGCTGTTTCAGAGCCGCAGGCCTTCTGGTCTAAAAGGGAACATCGTCTTCTTCTGCGGGAGGGCCTTCGGGTTCAGCCGGTTCTGCCGCTGGGCCAGCCGCGGGCGCCGCGGGCGGGGCCGGGGCCGTTGCTGGACGAAGGCGGGCTGGCTCGGGTGCTGCGCCGCCGTCACCACCGCCGCGCGAGTCGATGAAAGAAAAGCTCTCGAGCACGACATGAAGTTTGCTCTGTTTCTGGTGGGTGTTTTTGTCCTCCCATTGGTCCAGCTTGAGCCGGCCTTCCACCAGGAAGGGTCTCCCTTTGCGCATGTACTGCGCGATGACCTCGGCCTGCCGGCCAAAGGCATCGACATCCACAAAGGTCACTTCTTCTTTGGTCTCGCCGGTTTCGGTTTTCCAGGTCCGATTGATTGCCATGCCAATGCGCGCGATGGCCGTGCCTTTTGGCGTATACCGCAATTCGGGGTCGCGGGTTAAGTTTCCCGCGAGGATGACTTTGTTGAAGCTGGCCATGGGTTCTCCTTTCTGAGGGGGGATATCCTTGACTAGGCAATAGCCGGTTTTAGTGTCGGGGCCTCGGTGAACATCACGCGGAACACGTCACCATTCATCGCGAAGCGCTTCTTTAGCTGGTCGATCGCCGAGGGCGGGATCTCGAAGATCACATTCACGTAAAAGCCGGCGTTGTACTTTTTGTTGGCCACCCGCATGAAGCTGCGTTTGTCCATCTTTTGAACCGTCTCGACTTTGCCGCCCAGGGAGGTGATCTCGGCGGAGATTTTGTCGATGGTATCTTTGATGGTCTCTTCTTTGCCGGCCGTATCGAGTATGAACAAGCCTTCGTATCGTTTCACTGATCTTCTCTTTCGTTTATGGAATCATCTACCGCACCGTTAAACTGGCTCATTGCCTTTTGTATACCGGCTTCCAACCAAGCCGCAGCCTGGTCGGCAGCCACGGTTAAAACTTTAGCGGCAAGCTTGCCTTCGGTCGAACCAAATCGGCCCAACACATGACCCGTTATTTCCCGGGCCCCTTCCTGCCTGCCGATGCCCACTCGCAACCGCGGATATTCGCGCGTGCCCAGGTGCTGCTCGATGGACTCCAATCCATGATGGCCACCGCTGCTGCCGCCCGGGCGCAATCTCAGACGGCCCAACGGCAAATCCGCATCGTCTACCACAACCAAAAGTCTGCCGGGCGTCACATCGTAAAACGCCGCCACGGCCCGCACCGCTTCGCCGCTGGCGTTCATATAAGTCTGCGGCTGGCACAACAACACTCGCCGCCCCTCCAGCTCCGCCCGGGCCAGCCGGGCATTGAACTTCTTTTCCAGGCTCCAGCTTGCCCCCCATTGCTCCGCCAGCCGTTCGACAACCAGAAATCCAACGTTGTGCCGGGTCCGCGCGTAATCCTTACCCGGATTTCCCAAGCCCACGATGAGATAACGTTTCTCCATGCGCAGGCTTCGTGAGGCGCACCAACCAACCGCCAGCGACCCAAATTATTTCTTCTTTTCCGCCGGGGCCTTCTTCTCCGCTGGGGCCGCGCCTTTCTTCTCCGCTGCGGCAGCACCCTTTTTGTCCGCGGCGGCAGGAGCCGTTTTCTCTCCAGGTTTGGCCCCCGGCTTCTCGCCGCCTTTCTCGGCACCTTTGGCGGGAGGAGCCCCTTCTTCGCCTTCCTCTTTCTTTTCCTTGATCATCTCGACCTCGCCCGGAGCAGCCGCTTCTGCAGCCTCCGCAGCTTCTTCTTCCTCCGTGCGCGGCGCCGCGACGGCAATGACAGGAATCTGCTTGTCGCCGATCACTTCAACGCCGGAGGGCGTCTTGATCTCACCGAGGTGAACGGCCTGGCCAATCATTAAATGGCTCACATCGACGCTTACCAGTTCCGGAATATCTTTGGCCAAGCCACGCACCCGGATCTTGAACAACACGTGTTCCAGCACGCCACCCTGCGTTTTGACTCCTTCAGGTTCCCCGACGGTCTCGACGGGAATGCTGATGGTCACTTTCTCGGTTTCCGCAATTTCATGGAAATCCACATGGAGCACTTTGCCGCTCAAGGGATGGTGCTGGACCTCCTGAACCAACGCCAGGCGCTTGGGCCGGGCGTCGTCCTTCACGGCCAAATCGACCAGCAGGTTCTCCGAGATCGAATGATGGATCAAATCTTCCATCTCCTTGGAATTGACCTCCAGGTTTTGCGGTTGGGCTTGCCGGCCGTAAATGATGGCCGGGATTCGACCCGCGCCACGGAGTTTCTTGGCCCCGGCACGCCTTCCCAGCGTGCGCGGAAATGCGTTTAATGCTACAGATTTCATGTCTTAAAAAATCATTCAGTCGTGCGCACTTGCTAGCTGGTGCGCCCGCCTTTGAATTCGAACAGTGATGTTACTGACGAATTGCTATGGATCCGCTTGATGGCTTCGCCCAAAAGCCCCGCGACCGAACGCGTGGTAATCTTTACCCCGCTAATCGCAGGGCGTAGGACTGTATCAGTTGTTACTAGCTCGTCAATAGCCGATTTCCGCAATCTTTCGATGCCCACTTCATTCAGGACCGCGTGGGATACGCAGGCCAAAATGCGTTTGGCGCCTTTGCGTTTGATCAGCCCGGCCGCCTCCGTAAGCGTCCCGGCCGTTTCTGTTAAGTCATCCACTAACAAAGCGTCCTTGCCGCGAATCTCCCCGATGATGGCCAACGATTCGACCTCGCTAGCGCTCTTGCGGCGTTTGGCGACAATTGCCAAACCGGCCCCCAAAACTTGCGAATACGCATAGGCCATCTTGAGCCCGCCCACATCGGGGCTGACCACGACCAGATCGCCCAACTTCTTGGTCTTCAGGTATTCATACATAACCGGCGCGGCATATAGATGGTCTACCGGGATGTCGAAAAACCCTTGAATCTGTTGGGCGTGCAGGTCCACCGTCAAGATCCGGTTTGCGCCGGCCGCGACCAGAAGATTAGCAATCAATTTAGCCGTAATGGGCACTCGTGGCTGATCCTTGCGATCTTGGCGGGCGTATCCATAAAAGGGCAGAACGGCGGTGATCCGTGCCGCGCTGGCGCGCCTCAGGGCATCAATCATGATGAACATCTCCATCAAATGATGATTGGTCGGCGGACTGGTCGATTGCATCAGGAACACGTCTTCGCCCCGCACGTTTTCCTCGATCTTGACAAAGGTCTCCCCATCCGGGAACGGCTTGATGGTGGATTTCCCGACGGGTATGCCGATGTAAGCGCAAATGGACTCGGCCAACGGCTGATTCGAGGTACCGGTAAAAACCTTCACGATGGTGCGTTAGTTTGGACAAAAACAAAAATCCACCGCAGGGGTGGAGAAAAGCAGCGCAGACTCTAACAACCACCGCCCGGGGCGCAAGGCCAAACTGGTGCTCATTACAATCAACCTCAATCAACCACAACAACCGTAGCGCAGACCTCTGGTCTGCCGTATCGCTGACTTCCAGTCTGCCGGGCGCAGAACAAGTTCCCACTTCCAACTGCTTCGCACGCCGGCCGACTGAAAGTCGGCGATACAGCAGACTGAAAGTCTGCGCTACTCCCGGGATAGACCCCATGGCCACAGCCTATGGCGGTGGAAAGTTTGGTGTGGAGAATCTGAGAATGAAAACGATTGTTCTTGTATTAATTGGGGCGGCCACTCTGCTCGTTACTGCCGGATGCGAAGAGGAAGGCCATGAGCACGGCCATTACGGCGGAGCCTATGATGGGACCTATCAGGGCCGCGGTCACGAGCAATGGCCGGGATATCCAGCCAGAGAAGGCTACTGGGATCGCAGCGACGACTGGCATCCGCACTGAGCTCTGTCGGCACCGCGAGGCTGGTGGGGCGAGGCGACACCACAAACCAGAAGCCAGAAGGCCGAAATCCGAACCCCGAATTTGAGGAGCCGTTTTCGGATTTCTTTCTTTCGGTTTTCGGATTTCGGGTTTCGACCGTGGCATACTTTCGCGACAGCCTTTAGTTAGGGCTCGGCGGGAGCCTCGCCCCACCGGGTACGGGCGCGTCCGCGTACTGGATTGCCAGGCGAAGCCGCCAATGACAGAATCCCCCAATGCAAAAGCGATTGCTGGGGATTCTGGTCCCTTGCGCGGGTTTGGTCGGCCTCAGTCTGTTTTTTTCCTGTTCCCGGGGTCAGGACAATCTCGATCACTGGATGAGCCTGGGGGCCGGCTATCTCGAAAAAGGGGATGGGACCAACGCCATTAATGCCTACACCAAGGCCCTTAGCCTGGAGCCGGACAATATCGCCGCTCACCTGAACCTGGCCAATGCCTTTCTCCTGGCGGACAGCAACCAGGAGGTGATCGTACAGTCCCAGCAAGCCGCGAATCTCGATCGAAACAATGCGGCCGCTTACTACCTGATGGGCTGCGCCTATCTGCACCTGAACCAGGCCACTCAAGCGGTGGATGCTTTTCAGCAGTCGCAGAAGGTCGACCCGGCGGTGACCGCGCTCAACTTTCAGCTCGGCCTGGCCCAGGAACGCCTGGGCAATCTCGATGAGGCCATCCACGAGTTCGAAACGGTGGTTCAATTCGAGCCGGATCATCCCTCGGCGCATTATCAGCTAAGCCGGCTTTATCAGCGGGCGGGCCGTGAGACCGACGCCGCCCAGGAACTGGCCAGGCACCAGCAAATCCAGGGCAAGAATCCCAGCCCCGCGGCCGGCGGCGCTTTGGCCTTCGAGCGTTGTAAGTATACCCGTCCGATCATCTCCTTCGCCATAGAGCAGCCAGACCTCCACGGCATTTCGGTACGTTTCACGCAGGCGACCGCCGAGGCTTTCGGTCAGCAACCCGCCCCTTACCATGGACCCTTGGGCGTGATCGATTACACTCACGATGGCCGCAACCGGCTCTTCGCGATGCAGGGGAATGGCTTTCGTCTCCTGGACAATACCCAGGGAAAATTCACGCCACTGGGCGAAGTTGTAGCGGCCGGAACTGATACCGGCTACCGCCGCTGCCTGGTGGGTGACATCAACAACGATCGGATCGAGGACATCACTGTACTGGGCGAGCAAGCCTCTCACGTATTCCGTTTTGCCACCAACGGCCAATTCCGCGAAGTGACCGCCGCTTCGGGCCTGAAAAATCTAAAAGCAAGCGACGGCCTCTTGGCGGACCTCGACTTTACCGGCCGGCTTGATCTGTTGGCGGTGTTGCCCGGCGCGCAAGGTCTGCGCGTGCTGCGGAATCTCGGCAATGGTTACTTCATGGATAATACCACCAACTCCGGGTTGCCGGCCGTCTTTACTGGCGCGCAGAACGTCGCCGTCGAGGACTGGAACAATGAGGACGTGCCGGGAGTCTTTGTGAGCCGCACCGGGCAGCCGCCGGTTTTCTTCGCCAAGCAACGGGCCGGAGCCTTTGTGGAAACCAATGTCACCGCAAATTGGCCCGCCGGCAAAGTTCTCGCGGCAGCCGATCTGGACAACGACCTCTTGCTCGACTGCGTGGTGGCCGATGATACCCAGGTGAACGTCATCTTTGGCGGAACTCGACCTTCGATCAAGCTCCCGGCCAATGGCCTGCAAACCAAGGGGGTCCTCCTGCTGGATTACGATAACGATGGGTGGTTGGATATACTGGCCTATGGCAACGGCCTTCGGGTTTGGCGCAACCTCGGAAAGGCTGGCTTTGAGGACGTAACGGTTTCCTTGGGTTTGGACAAGGTCGGTCCGGTCGATTCAATTGTCGCGGCGGATTTTGACAATGACGGCGATACCGACCTGATGCTCAGTACGGACGCCGGCGTGCAGTACTGGCGCAACGATGGTGGCAACGCCAACAAGCAAATCAAGCTGCAGTTGGTCGGCAACCGCTCCAATCCCAACGCCTTGGGTGTGCGGGTGGAACTACTCGCCGGCCGCTGGCGCGCAATTCGCACTTTGGAGCAACTCCCCTTCGAGATTGGAGTCGGCAAGCACGACAAGATCGACGTGCTCAAGATTCGCTGGTTCGATCTGGCAACCACCCTGGTCGATGTCCCGTTCCAGCCCCAACCGCTAACCCTGGCTGAGCTGGCCTTGCCCACTGGCTCGTGCCCGTATTTATATGCCTGGGACGGACACAGGTTCCGCTTTGTCACCGATATCCTGGGATCTTCCCCGCTCGGCCTTCCGGTCTCCGAGACACGCTATGTGGAGGCTGACCCCGAGGAATTGCTTTCCCTCGGCGCGGACCAGCAGTTCCCGCCTAAAGATGGCAAGTATGAAGTGCGCATCACCGAGGAACTCCGCGAGGTGCTTTACCTGGACAACGCCAGGCTGACGGTGGTGGATCATCCTCCCGGTACCCTGGTGCATCCCACCTGCAAAATGGTGCCCGGCCGCCCGTTCCCCCCGCACGAACTCTGGACCCTGCGCCCGTCCGCTTCGCTCAAACGCGCCACTCGCAGTGATGGACTGGACGTCACCGAAGCTTTGGCTGCCACCGACGCCAACCGTGTCTCCCCTATCCACCTTCGCGAGCCTCAGCTCCGTGGACTGGCCGAGCCCTTCTCAATCACCATGGACTTTGGCGACCTGCCTTCTGAAAAACCCCTGGTCCTCGTGCTCAACGGCTGGTTGCGCTTCGGCGGGGGCATGGCTAATGTCGCCGCCTCGCTGGACCCTAACCTTCCCTTTCCATTCCCATCTTTGGAGGCGGAGATGCCCGACGGCTCCTGGAAATTACTTCCGGTTACGGTGGGGGTTCCAGCCGGCAAGACCAAGACCATCCTTGTGGACCTCGACAAAAAGCTGCCGGCCGGCTCGCGACGTCTGCGGCTTTCGATGGCCTTTGAGCTGTATTGGGATTCAGCCGCTCTTTGCGAGAAATCCTCTGCTGACCTCAATCTCGTAACGAGTTTGCTGGCGGACCATAGTGACCTGCACTGGCGCGGCTTCAGCCCGCTCACCGCTTCCTCTGATAGCGCACCGCTTTCTCCCACCTACGATCGTGTGGATTCCACTGCGCCCTGGCGACGCACACCTTCCGGCTGGTGCACCCGCTACGGGCCGGTGGATGAATTGGTCAACCAACAGGACAACGCTTTGGTCTTACTGAACGGTGGCGATGAATTGGCACTCTCGTTCCGGGCCGACCAGCTCCCGCCCAAGCCCAACGGCTTTATCCGGGATTTCTTCCTGGACGTCGTCGGTTGGGATAAAGACGCCGATTTCCATGTCGGCCAGGGCTGGCGCGTGGAGCCCTTGCCTTTCATGGGAATGGACGACCAGGCCTACGGTCACCAGGAGCGGCCCCCCGGGCTAAACGATTCCTGGATCGCCAAGTACAATACCCGATGGGTGGGATCGATGGTTCTAGCGAAATGAGCTCCAGGCGCCGTCAGCGCGGTGGGACAAGAACCTTCATCCAGAACACAAGTGACGCCGCAACCACAACACACGGGCACGACACGGATTTCACTAATGGACACGAAATAACAGAAATATTCTAACCGCAGAGAACGCAGAGATCGCAAAGAGGGAATGGCCGCAAGGGAACACAAGAGCACAAAGAGGGAAAGGGGAATTCTTTGTACTCTCTGCGTTCTCTGCGGTTAGGATTTCTTGTTGGTTCGTATCCATTCGTGAAATTCGTGTCTGATTCGGCCTCCAAAGCCTGTTGTTACGGCTTCTGAGGTGTGGACCTATCCATCTAATCCTATTCCTCACCGCTACTAATCTTTTCCCTTGCGACCCGATCCGTTCTCGCGTTAATTTCACATGTCACTCAGCCGGGCGTTAGTGAGTGCTTGTTTATTCGAACTGATTGTTAGGACATGTACTTGCAGTGCCGGCAAAAAAGGAAAAACGGATTCCGATGGTGAACCCAAAAACCCCAAATATATCCCAGAAAAAACCATACAGTATGCGACGACTTATCTTCCAAACCCTGGCAGCGGTGCTGCTCTCCGGGGCCACGGCTTTCGCCGGGTCCTATACCAACACCTTTAACGACCCTACCCAACCCGGAATCACCCTCAGCCCGCCACAGACGGATAATGTGACTGGCTCTCCTTATTTTGGTTTGACGTATCCTACAATCACGAATGGGGAACTTATTTTCACCTATGCGGATAACAGCCAAGCCAGTCACGCCATAATGGATGACCTGGATGCCGGGGCTCCCATCGACAGTTTCACCGCCACCTTCCAATTGCAGTTTGGCCCCGGGACCGCGACTCCAGCTGACGGTTTCGGCTTTGCCTTTGGGCCGGACGTTGGCAGCGCCAGTGTGATCCAGGAGGAAGGGGTCGGCGGCGGCCAACCTGGCGGAGGCGTCGCCGTGACTTGGGACACCTATGACAACGGGGCTGCGGCAAACGGGCTGCCGACTGACCCAGTCGCCATCGAGGCATGGTCCGGCGGGTTCGGAGGCTACATCAACATCGTCCAAATACCTTTCAAGAACACCGTGCTGGTGGACAGCCAAACACACAACGTGATGATCCGACTCAAACCCAACGGCACACTGTCGGTGGTCTGGAACGGTATCGTCATTTGCACCAACCGGGCCGTAACAGGCTGGGCTCCCAGCCAGGGCCAGTTTGGGTTCGGCGCCCGGACCGGTGGACTCAACGAGCTCTGTTTTATCAAAAATCTCGTCATCACTACTGGCTTGGCACCCGCGAATCCAACGGCGCCGGCCATTGTTACCGCGCCGGCAAACATGAGCGTCCCTGAGGGCAGCGCCGCCACCTTCACGGTGGACTATTCCGGCACACCGCCTTTTACCTACCAATGGTTTAGCAATAACGTGGCCATCGCCGATGGCACCAATGACATCCTGACGTTGAGCAATCTGACCCTCAGCGCCAGCGGTTCGGCCTACAGCGTCGCCCTCACCAACGCTCAAGGCTTTGCGACTTCCCAGGCGGGTACCCTAACTGTTATCGCCGATACCAACCGCCCATCGATCCTGTCGGCTGTCGACTCGTCCGATTTCACCCACGTCACCGTGACCTTTTCGCGCCCGGTAACCCAGGCCAGCGCGCAAACCACCGCCAATTACACCATAGCGGGGCTGACGGTCGTCTCAGCCGCACAGTCCACCAACAATGCGGCCGTCGTGGTTCTTACGACCTCCAGCCAAAAGGAGGGAACTGCCTACACGCTGACGATTAACAACATCAAGGACACAACCTCGAGCGGAAACCTGATTTCTCCCAATAGTCAGATTGCTTTCACCAGTCCTGTTTTTATTGTTACCGGAGCTGGTGCCCTCTCGTCCACCAACGGAACTTCCTTCGATGTCGGAGTAAGCTTTTCAATCCCGCCCAGCCAGGCGGCTGAGACAACCATTGCCAACTATCACCTTTCCTCGGGAACCGTTACTGCCGTCACATTGTTTACCAATTCGCCGGAGGTTGTTTTGACCGCTACCGGCCTGGCTGTCGGCAGCAACTACACCGTCACCGTCAGCGGCTTGACCGACAGTGTTGGCAACGCGATCCCGGCTACCAACCTGAGCTTTACTGTCTCCAAGATGCAATGGGGCGTTGTCGGCGCCGATCAGCTTCAGCTGGGCAACGGAGTTGTGCCGGTAGCCGCCAATGGTTTTGACATCTATAGCGATGGCATTGCCGAATGGGGCAACTACGACGAAACCACTTTCGTTTACGAAAAGATTAATGGAGATTTCGACAAAAAACTGCGCGTCGAGTATCAGGACCCCTCGAGCGAATGGGCCAGAGCCGGCCTGATCGCGCGCGACGTGCCAGACTTTGGCGCGGATGCCGCTACGCAGGAAGGCAGCCAACCGGGAAACACCCCTGCGTTCCCTTACGATGGTACAGCCGGCCGCTATCAAAAAATCCATGTCAATCCTGTGGGACCCACGCTCACCGGGCCCGGAACTCTCGGCAATGCCTTGTGGGAAGGCAACCGGCGGTTAGATACCGGCGGCGGCTGCACTACAGCTCTGACCGGTGCGAATTCCGCCCCGCAGTATCCCCATGCCTGGTGCCGCCTCCAGCGAGTCGGCCAGGTGTTCACCATCTACCGGAGCGATGACGGCGTGAACTGGATCAACCTCGGCAAAACCACCTGGGGCGTTGACGATATGTCCAAGACAAACATGCCGGCCACACTCTATGTCGGACCCGAATTCAGCCCGGAGAACGGCAATATCGCCGCCGCCTTCCATGGCATGTTCGTCGCCAAGATGCGCGACTACGGGGACGTCACCTCGTCGGTCGGCGCCCCGACCCTTACTTTCCAACGCACGCAAACCGGCCTCACAGTTACCTACACTGGCACGTTGCAGTCCGCTGACGTGGTGACCGGTCCCTGGTCAAACGTGCCCGGAGCCAGCAGCCCATTCACGGTCACGCCGAGCGCGCCGGAAAAGTTCTATCGCGCCGGCCCGTGATTTAGTTTGCGCGAGAATAAATTGATGGATTGAGGAGGTCGGGTGCAAACCCGGCCTCCTTGCTTTCTGGCGCGGGGCCGAAAGCCCCAGATGTGGCAGCCCGGGCTGGAGCCGTGCGGGAGCCTGCACCCGCTCGAAATCTTGCCAGATTTCATGAGTTGAATTACTTTGCGCGCCCGGTCCTGGCGGACGGCGACCATTGCGGCGGCCAAGATGCGGAACGGCCAACAAGCCAGGATAGATACTGAGATTTGAACTATGTCCGAATCATACATTCAAGACCTGTTTGCGGAGAGAATTGGCGGTCGAAATTACGGTAAATCACAGGCGATTTATAAATTTGAAAAGATCAAGCGAGCCAAGCGAGCGGCGATAGCCGCGCACCCCGGTGCGGAGATTATCGACATGGGGGTGGGTGAACCTGATGAGATGGCTTTCCCGGAGGTGGTGGATAAACTCTGCGAGGAGGCGCGCAAGCATGAGAATCGGGGCTATTCCGACAACGGCGATTCAGTGTTGAAAGCGGCTGCAGCGCGCTACCTGGAAGCGGTGTGCGGGGTGAGGGGGATTAACGCTGAAACCGAAATCATTCATTCGATCGGCAGCAAGGCTGCGCTTTCGATTCTTCCGGCGACGATGATCGATCCCGGTGATTACGTCTTGATGACCATCCCGGGCTACCCGGTATTCGGCACCCACGCAAAGTATTATGGCGGCCGGGTCCATAATTTGCCGCTGACCGAGGAAAACCAGTTCCTGCCGGAGCTGGATTCCATACCAACGGAAGTGCTGGGAAGAGCCAAAGTGCTGGTGCTCAATTATCCGAATAACCCGACAGGCGCCAGCGCGACACCGCAGTTTTTTGAAAAGGCGGTGGCCTTCGCCCGGCGCCACAATCTGGTGGTCATTCACGATGCCGCCTATGCAGCCCTCGTCTTTGAAGGCAAACCACTCAGTTTTCTGGCCACGCCCGGCGCAAAGGAAGTGGGGCTGGAACTCCACTCGGCCAGCAAGACGTTCAACATGACCGGTTGGCGCTGCGGTTTTGTGGCCGGCAACGAACTGCTGGTAAAGGCCTACGGCGACATCAAAGACAATACCGACTCGGGCCAATTTCTGGCCATCCAGCACGCGGCCGCACACGGCTTTAGCCGGCCGGAGATCACCGAAAAAATCGCCGCCAAATACTCACGGCGAATGACCGCGCTGGTGCAAGTGCTCGCGCAGGCTGGGTTCAGTGCGCGCAAGCCAAAAGGTTCATTCTTTCTCTATGTCCGGGCGCCGCGCGCGGCCGTCAAGCCCGACGGCACGAAGGTGCCATTTGCCAGTGCGGAGGACGTCTCGCAGTGGCTGATCACCGAAAAGCTCATCTCGAGCGTTCCTTGGGACGATGCCGGCGCCTACTTGCGTTTTAGCGTTACTTTCGTGGCAAAGAATGAAGCCGATGAGTCCAGGATTCTGCAGGAAATTCAACGCCGATTGAACGACGTGCAGTTTGTGTTTTGATCCGGCGAGGCTGGGCCGTTAAGAAAGATAATTGACCACGGATGAACACAGATAAACACGGACTAGGAATCGGTTAGGGGGGCTTACCGTTTGGGTGAGCGTCGTTGCTGGTGCGAGTCCTTCTTTTATCAGTGTTCATCCGTGTTCATCCGTGGTCTAAAACGCCGTTTTCAGGTTTGATGGCATGAATTGGTTCGGGATATTGGTACTCGTTTTCGTGGCTTTGCGGTGGGCGGCGCAATTGTGGCTGGAGCGGCTGAATGCGAGCTATGTTCGGGCGCATGCCGACGCGATTCCGCCGGGTTTGCGGCCGGCGATCGATCCGTCGACCTACGCGAAGGCCGTCCAGTACACCTTGGCGAAGAGCCGTTTTCGAAAAATCGAGCTTAGTTATGACGCCGTGGTGCTCGTGCTGGTCCTTTTTAGCGGTGTGTTAACGTGGACATTTGGCTTGTACCACCGCGCTTTAGGAGATTCCCCGTGGGCAAAAGGCGCGGCCTTATTTGGGATCGGCATGGTCTTGTCGATCTTGGAGCTGCCGTTCGGCTGGTGGGCACAATTCCGTTTGGAGGAGAACTTTGGGTTCAACACCTCGAGCCAAAGAATTTGGTGGATGGATCGGCTGAAGGGTTTGTGCCTGGGGATTCTGCTGGGGTATCCCTTGGTCGTGTTGATTCTATCGTTAGTCAAGTGGACCGGCACGTCCTGGTGGCTTTGGGCCTGGTGCGCGGTGATGGTTTTCCAACTCTTGATGACTGTTCTTGCCCCGGTGCTTATCCTGCCATTGTTCAACAAGTTCACGACTTTGCCCGAAGGCAGCCTGCGCGAGCGCTTGCTCAAGCTGGCGCAACGGACCGCTTTTCGCGCTCAAAGCATCCAGGTGATGGACGGCAGCAAACGGTCGCGCCACTCGAACGCGTTCTTTATCGGATTCGGCGGGTTTCGAAAGATCGTTTTATTCGAC
>Ga0222749_10001303_pt1 | contig 12886 bp, 10 predicted proteins | sample IncBWH2Mmetat_FD_197234 | JGI IMG/M metagenome (GOLD analysis project Ga0222749, IMG submission 197234) | Metatranscriptome of lab incubated forest soil microbial communities from Barre Woods Harvard Forest LTER site, Petersham... | ecosystem: Environmental > Terrestrial > Soil > Temperate... | reverse complement strand
GGCGCGTCAAGGGTCTATCCTGACGAATCCGAGCCATGCGCTCTTGGGTTAGTCATGAAGGACAATGTTCAGGAGCGAACTGTGGACCCGGAGTTCGCCGTTGTATTCAATAAACCCCAGCTTGCGGAAACGATTCATGAAGAAATTGACTCGTGCCCGGGTTGTGCCCACCATTTCGGCCAGCACCTCCTGGCTTATCTTGGGGACCACCGTCTCCGGTGTGCCTTCCTTGCCAAAGTGCGCGAGCAGCAAAAGGACCCGGGCCAGGCGCTTTTCGCTGGAGTTAAAAAGCTGATCCACCAGGTCCTCTTGCACACGAAGGTTGCGGGCCAGCAGATAGGCAACGAAAATGTCGGAGAAAGCGTGTTCCTCGTGCAGCGCGCGTCTCATCTCTTGTCTATCGATCTTGAGTACCGCGCCCTCGGTAATCGCGACCGCACTCGCCATGCGCAACGGCTGGGAGTTAGCAACGCACTCCTCTCCTAAGAAGCTCCCTGCTCGCAATAACGCAATGGTCGCTTCCTTGCCGCTCGAGGAGATCACGCTGAGCTTGACCTGCCCGCTCTGTATGTAAAAGACGGCATCCGCCGGCTCCCCTTGTGAAAAGACAATCTGGTTCTTTTGCAGGTTGACAATCGTCCTGCCCAGGCCGGCTTTCGCCAGAAAGACCGCAGGATCAAAGTTGCGCTTTTTCTTAATCGGGATTTTGATATTTGCTGCCCCCGTCATTCCTCTCGGATGTGTTCTGCCGTTGGTCATGGAAGCCTCCCGGGAGATCCCGGTGTGTAGCCCGGCCCCATACACTTCTGCTCTGGGGCCTTTTTACTGCCCGGTCCCTCGCATCGAGACAAACTTACTTTCGTCTCTTTCGAAGGTAGCAGGCCGCAAAAGCTACGGGGAAACGCGTTTGGCCTGCGCGGAAATCTTTCACTGCGCGAGTAATTACGCGCGTTCACTACTACAAGGATTTGGAAGAAAACTGCGGGGGGGGGGGGCGTGAGTTTTACGCTACGAAACTCCTACTTGCAATATGCGGTTATTCAGATTTATACTTCGTGTCACTTCTCATGGTTAACGGTCCGCTACGTTAGCCATACGCAACTTTAGAAGGAGGCCACATGCCCGGCAGCCGGGAAAAAATGAACAACAACGGAAATAACGGTGGCAACGGAAACAACGGTAAGGCCCAGCAGCCGCTCAATTTCGCCAACAAGTTGATTGCCTCAATTCCCCACGGCAGAAAAGGGAAGCACAGCTTGATCGTTGCCAAGATCCTGGCTGACCTTGACCGGTTGGACCTGGAGACGGCCATCCTGGTTCCACTGGACGGCCTGAATGGGGAGAAGATGGAAAATGTCCGCTCGGCCTTGAACCGGGCCACCAAGCAGAAAAAGCTCTCCGTGGCCACTTCCACCGACAATAAGTACTTTTACGTTTGGCGTACGGATGCGAAAGGTTCCCAGGTGGCCACTGCTCCCGGCAAATTGGCGTCGCAGATTCACCACCAGCGCTGATGGCCTCCGGCCGTGAAGTTCAACCAACGAGGCGTGCGGGCGTGTGTGTGTCTAGAGCCGGCTGGACAGCAACAAGACAACCAGGAGTATGAGCGCCAGAAAAAGGTGTTGATAGCCCCAATGTCTGCGCAGCCGCCACGATCGCAATACCTGCGGCAACATGAGAAGTGCCGGGATAACCAAAAAGATTGAAAGTTCCGAAAGCACTTCGTCCCTCCTTCCTGCCACTCACTCTGCACGGGCATCCAGTTTAAATTGATTGGTTTGTATTAGCCTCTGAAGGTCATAACTAACAGCCATTCTCCATTTGGCGGGGACTGGGATAAATGCAGACAAGATAACGAACCATGGGGTGATGAACCAAATCAACCACGGCCTCACAAGACGCCAACGCATAACCCACTCCTATTCATGCGCGCTCTGGTTAAGGCGGCCAAACAGATGCGCTTATCAAACAGGCTATCCCACATCCAGGCAGGCTGACTGTTCAGTCCGGGACAATATCTATTCGCCGGTTCTCCGATCATGCGGCCCGATTCCTTGCTGGCTTGCCTGTATCTTCTGAGCCGCTACGCCGCGGGAGCAAGGTACGCAAGTTCATCCGCGCCTTATGCAACTGAGACTTGCTGTTGCCAATCGAGCATCCTAATATTTCCGCAATCTCGTTGTGCTCGTATCCTTCTATCTCGTGGAGCACAAATATGATCCGGTACCCGGGCGGGAGCTCTGCTATGGCCTGCTGGATCGTCATGCGGTCAACCGAACCATGAAGTGCGTTGTCCCTCGTCGCGATATCGATTGGCCCTCTGTCCTCTTCCTGCGGATCCAGGCTTTGTTCTAATGAAATCTGCGCAATGCCTTTCTTGCGGAGGTGCATGAGCACGATGTTCACCGAAAGGCGATGCAGCCAGGTGGAAAATGCTGATTCGCCGCGAAAACTCGCAATCTTGCGATAGAGCTGCATAAATGCGTCTTGCGTGAAATCTTCCGCCTGGGCATAGTTCCCTCCCGTCATACGCAGGCACAAAGAAAAAACCCGCCGTTTATGCCGGGCGTAGAGGGCTTCAAAACAACCCGTGTCTCCCGCCTGCGCTTTTCTGATCATCTCGCCTTCCGTCATCTCAGCGCGGGGCGTGGCTTCTGCATTGAAGCAAGTTGTTTTTCTTTGGCAACCAATTTTCTGTTGAAACGGGCTTTGAAGCGCTTCCTGAAACACCGTGGTTTGTGACAAGAGCTCTCTTTTCGTGGAAACGAATATGCGGACTTCTTCTGAGATGCTCCTGAGTACCTGAATGTTGTGCCATCGATTCGCAACTTTGTTCCCGAACGATTGCCGGGCACATTGGGCGTCGACGACTAGACCGCATGTTTCTGTCTCGCTGCCCGGATATTCATCGGGCGGCGCCCTTCCGAAATAGGTAGGCCCCCCAGCTACTCTGAAAATGTTTTAAGATAGATATATTGCTGACATGCGTATTTTGTAGATGTAGTCGGGTGTGGCGTGTACACGTTGTGCTTTGAATGCTTACCTTGAACTCTCTCGTACGTCTTGAGGTGTTATGAAACGTCTCTTTGTGATTCTCTCTTTCCTTGTCTTGCTGACCGCTTCTCTCTCCGGCCAGGATATGGCCTCTTTCGAAAAGCGGGTCACGGTGAAAAAACTTGCCAACGGGCTCACGGTCGTGATCTGTGAACGTCCTGAGGCCCCGGTGGTCTCTTTCTTTACCCATGTTGACGTGGGTGATGCGCAAGATCCCAAGGGCGAGACCGGCCTGGCGCATATGTTTGAGCACATGGCCTTCAAGGGCACAGACAAGATTGGTTCGACCAACTGGCCCGCCGAGAAACTGGCGCTGCAGAAGGTGGAGCAAGCCTACCAGGCCTATGACGCGGAGCGCACCAAAGAAGTAGGCCGCGATGAGCAGAAGATTGCCGCCACAAAACAAGCCTGGGAAGACGCCCGGGAACAGGCCGAGAAGTACGTATCGGTCAACCAGTATGACGAAATCCTCGAGCGCAACGGCGCTGAGGGCATGAATGCCAACACTAGTGAGGATGAAACCCAGTACTACTATTCCCTGCCCTCCAATCGCGTCGAGCTTTGGGCTTATATGGAATCAGAGCGTTTTCTGCATCCCGTGTTCCGGGAGTTTTACAAGGAGCGCGACGTGGTGCATGAGGAGCGCCGCATGCGCGTCGACAGCAGTCCGCAAGGACGGCTGATAGAGCAGTTCCAGGCGGCAGCATTTGTAGTGCATCCTTATCACAATGAGGGAATCGGAGACGCATCGGAGATCGAAAGTTTTTCCGCCACCGATGCCCGCAAGTTTTTTGAGAAATACTACGTGCCGGCCAACATGGTAGTGGCCATTGTTGGCGACGTGAAGGCGGCGCAGGTCATGCCGATCGTCGAAAAATATTTTGGCCGGCTGCCGGCCAGGCCCAAGCCTGAGCCGCTGAAGGTGGTGGAACCGCCACAGCGCTCCGAACGTTCGGTCAGGATATTTGACACGGCGCAACCGATTTACCTCGAAGGCTATCACAAGCCTGACTTTCGCGATCCTGATGACGCCGTATATGACGTGTTGAGCGATCTGTTCTCCAATGGCCGCACCTCGCGGCTTTACCGCGCTCTGGTGCGCGATAAAAAAATCGCGGCGGTGGCGGAAGGATTCGGCGGATTTCCAGGAAATAAATATCCCAACCTGTTCGCCTTCTACGCCATTCCCACCCGGGGACATACTCCCCAGGAATTGCAGGCGGCCATCCACGAAGAGATTGACCGGCTGATCAACCAGGACGTGACCGACGAAGAGCTGCAAATGGTGAAGATACGCGCCAAGGCCGACCTGATCCGTGGGCTGGCCAATAACGAAGGGCTGGCGCAGCAGCTCGGCATCACACAGGCCTATTACGGCGACTGGCGCGAGCTGTTTCGCCAGGTTGACCGCATTGAAAAGGTGACCAAGGCCGATATCCGGCGAGTGGCAGCCACGACCTTCACGCGCGACAACCGCACCACCGCCTTTCTGGAGAACAACGCCGTAGCGTCTAACTCCGCATCATCGAATTCCAAAGCAGGAGCCAAGCAATGAACCTTCAGAATCGAGCGCTGCGTACGCTGCTCAGTGCAGCCCTTTTGCTGTCCCTGGCCGGAGTGGCCCAGTCTCAGGAAAACGATCAGGGAAGCGCCCAGGAAAAGAGCTCCGGGCCCTCCGCTGCCCCGGAAAAGAAAACATCGGCTGGGCTCACGCGAAAAAAGGGCGAGGCTGCGGCCGCGCCGGCCGGCTCCAAGCCCTGGGAGAAGATTGCAGTTCCGCCGCTGCACGCATTCCATCCGCAGCATCCCAAGCGCATCGAGTTTTCCAACGGTCTGGTGGTTTTCCTGCAGGAAGACCACGAATTGCCTTTGATCGATGGAACCATTCGCATTCGCGGCGGTTCGCGTGACGAACCCGCGAACAAAGCCGGATTGGCGGCCGTATTTGGGCATACCTGGCGCCTGGGCGGCACCACCAGCAAGAGCGGTGATGAGCTAGATGACTTTTTGGAAGCGCGTGCGGCTAAGGTGGAAACCACGAGCACCGTGGATTCCTCAATTCTCTCCTGGTCGTGCCTGAAAGAAAACTTTGACGACGTGCTGAACATCGCGGCCGACGTGCTCGAGCATCCCGAGTTCAGGCAAGACAAGATTGACCTGACCAAAAAACAGATTGATACGGCTATTTCGCGCCGCAACGATGATCCTGAATCTATCGCCGGGCGCGAAGCCAACAAACTTGCTTATGGCGCTCAAAGTCCATACGCCATCACTCCGGAGTATTACACCGTCGCCGCCGTCACCCGCGCCGACCTGTTGGATTGGCACAAGCAATATGTTCATCCCAACAACATGATCCTGGGGATTGTGGGAGATTTCGACTCCGCTGTCATGGAGGCCAAACTGCGCGAGGTTTTTGGCGGGCTGCCGCGCGGACCCGCGGCCGAGCGCGACCCCAAAGTCGCCATTGATCCCGCCCCGCCGGGAATTTATTTCGTCGAAAAAGATGACGTCAACCAAAGCACCATTGAGATGGTGCACCTGGGAATTCGGCGAGACAATCCCGATTATTACGCGATTTCGGTCATGAATGAGATTCTTGGCGGCGGATTCTCCGGCCGGCTGCTTTCGAACTGCCGTACCAAGCGCGGACTCGCCTATGGCGTCGGAGGCGGCGTCGGGGCCTTTTATGGCCACGTTGGGACCTTCAGGCTTTCCATGGGCACCAAGAGCAGCACCACGGCCGCGGGCATTACCTGCCTTTACGACCAGTTAGATGACCTGGAAAAGCAGCCGGTAACCGAAGTTGAACTCAAGCGCGGCAAAGACACCATCTTGAACTCATTCATCTTCCAATTTGACGATAAAGACAAAGTCCTGCAAGAGCAGATGGTCTACGAATACTTTGGCTATCCTCCCGACTTTCTGGAACGCTTCCCCGAAAACATTAAGAAAGTCACGGTTGATGATGTGGAACGGGTGGCGCGCAAATACATCCACAAAGACCAGTTGAAGGTGCTGGTGGTAGGCAATTCCAAGGATTTTGACCGCGATCTTTCCACTTTTGGGAAGGTCAATAAGATTGACATCGCCATTCCTGAAGAGGCTCCCTCCGGCGCGCCGGCTGCCGCTAAATCCATAGGCTCAAACCCGGAGGGCAAGGCCCTGATTGCCAAGGTCGCGGCCTCCCTCGGCGACAAGAAAAAACTGCGCGCCGTGAAATCCATACGGCAAACCCTCACCAGCGTCCGTAAGACTCCGCAGGGCGAAATTCCACTCGACCTGGACCAGACCATCATCTATCCCGACCAGGTGTATGTGAAGGCAAAGACCCCCATGGGCGAGATGGTGACCTTAATCACACCGCAAAATGCCTCTATGAGTATGGGAGGGCAGCACCGGGATATGTCCTCGGCCATGCGTGATGAGAACCTGAAGGTGGTCAGGCGCGATCTGGTCTACATCGCGCAACACGCCGGGGACGCGAAATTTACCTTTAACGCCTCCGGCGACGACACCGTTCAGGGAGTACCGGCGAAAGCTCTGGCCATCAATGCCGACGGAGTTGAAGTAAAGTGGTATGTCGACCCCGATACCGGCCATCTGTTGCGCGCTGCCTTTCACACCCTAAGCATGCAGGGTCCGGTGGACCGCGTGGTCGATTACTCCGATTGGCGCGACACCGGCGGCCTCTCGCTCCCTTATAAACGAACCGTCACGGAAAACGGTGAGACTTCGAGCGAAGATACCATCAAGTCGATCGAACTGAACCCCGCGGTTGATCCCAAGCTGTTTACGCCGTGAGAAATTGGGGAATTGTAGAAGTGCGTAATCGGGTAATTGATTAACCTGATTATTTACCTTAGTACCTCCCATTTCGGGACAAACTAGTCACGACTGCATATTCCTTTTTAACTCCTGCCGTATCTCGTTCTTTGCGGGACATGAGAGGCGAATAGCCCCGAAGGGGTGACGTATTATAGCCCAGCAGTTCACTGCTGGGTCAGCCAGGCAAATCCGCCAAGTCCTGTAAGGACGACGCTCATAATCCGGGAACTTTAGATTATTTCTCAACGTATGAGTTGACTGAGGGCAAGCTTGCCTCACACAGGAGGTATGCCGTGCAGCGAATTTTTCTGGCCGTATCCGTTTTCCTGGTTCTGGCTTTGCCCGCGGTCGCGGATGAATGGAAGAAGGACTATGCCATTTCCGCCAAACCAGACGTGCACCTCAGCACCGGGGATGGTTCAGTAGAATTCATCACCTGGGAGCGCAAACAGGTGAGTGTTTCGGTCTTGACCGAAGGCTGGCAAATTAACTCTGATGGCGTGAGGATTGAAGAGCGCCAGGTGGGAGACCGCGTTGACGTGGAAATCCATACCCCACACAACGGCTGGTTTTGCCTGTTTTGCAACCGCTCCATTCACGTAAACATAACCCTCCCGCAGGATGGCAATCTCGATCTTCACACCGGCGATGGTTCCATCAAAGGTTCGCGGCTCCACGGTGCTATGTACCTGAACACCGGCGATGGCTCGATTCACATCGAAGATGCTGACGGCCAGCTTTCGGCGCGCTCCGGCGATGGCGGCATTCACGTGGACGGGCGATTTGACGCTTTGAGAATCGAAACCGGCGACGGCAGCATCCACGCCGATATCAATCGCGGATCGAAGATGGCAGGCTCCTGGTATATGCATTCCGGCGATGGCAGCATTGATCTCCGGTTGCCCCAGGATTTTTCGGCGAACCTGGATGCCCGCACCGGCGACGGCAGCATTCAATCTGACCTGGCTTCATTAAGCGATGCGGATACGCACCGCAACAGCCTGCGTGGAAAATTGAACGGCGGCGGACCTCTGCTTGAGCTGCGCAGCGGCGATGGGTCCATTCATCTCGGGAAGAATTAAGGTAAACCACAAAGAACACCAAGGAACACGAAGAAATATTCCTATTACCTGGGTGCCCATGCGCGCGAACAGCGCCAGTGCGAGGACACAAAAAAACCGCCCTGGCAAAGAAACCAGGGCGGGGGCCAACATTGAGAACTGTGTATCCGTCTATCGGTAGGTAATGTCGTCAAACTCGATGTTCCAACCTCCGGTAAAGGTGACTGTAATTGTTCTGGACGCATTTTTCCATCCAGTGGTCACAAGTTGCATTCCTCCAGTAGAGACATTTTGAGTTTTGGTTTGACCGGCGCCGTCGCTGAGGGTCAGGGTTCCGGCAACGGAAGTGGCTACTTTCATGCTGATGAGAACGTGCGAGCCATTAGCAAAGCTGAACGTCCGCTTATTGCTGGTTGCGGAGCTGAAGTAAATGTTGTTCGTTGCATCGCTCAGGTAACCTGGCTCCCAAGCCCACTGGCCAACGCCGAAGTTAATTCCGCCAAAGGTCCCGTTGATCGAACTGTAGGGAGACCCAGACGGAGCAGGACTGTCGAAATTGACAACGCTGACAGCAGATGCGGATGTAACCGTGAGCGATGCCGCACCTTTGATCCCAGACATGGAAGCATTGATCGTCACCGGCCCGCCTGCGGCCATTCCAGCTGCCACACCTGTATTGCTGACGACAGTGGCCACAGAAGAATTGCTCGAACTCCAGGCCGCCTGTGTGGTGAGGTTCTTGTTCGAGCCGTCGGAATAGTGGCCCGTAGCAGCAAAAACAACGGTGCTGCCGACCGCGATGCTGTCTGGACTCGGCGTTACCGTGATGGATTGCAGCGTCGGCAATGATGGAGGAGCAGTAACCGTAAGTGACGCTGTGCCCGTGACACCCGATAACGAAGCGGTAATCGTTACCGGGCCTCCCGCGGCCACGCCGGTTGCTACACCAGTATTGCTGCCGATCGTGGCCACAGAAGAATTGCTCGAACTCCAGGCCGCCTGTGTGGTGAGGTTCTTGTTCGAGCCGTCGGAATAGTGGCCCGTAGCAGCCAAGACAACGGTGCTGCCGACCGCGATGCTGTCTGGACTCGGCGTTACCGTGATGGATTGCAGGGTCGGCAATAATGGAGGAGCAGTAACCGTAAGTGACGCTGTGCCCGTGACACCCGATAACGAAGCGGTAATCGTTACCGGGCCTCCCGCGGCCACGCCGGTTGCTACACCAGTATTGCTGCCGATCGTTGCCACAGAAGAATTGCTCGAACTCCAGGCGGCCTGAGCAGTGACATTTTTAGTTGAACCGTCGGAGTAATGGCCTGTCGTGGTAAATGCAATGGTGCTGCCCACCGCAATGCTGCCTGCGCCCGGGGCCACCGCGAGGGACTGTAAGCTTGGTACAGGCGGAGGCGGTGGAGGCGGGGCCGAGCCGGCATAAAATTCGTAAGCGCCGATATCGTAATTTGCCCCTTGCGAACGCAAGACTCCCTCATGGTCCGCAGGATTCCCGTTCCAGGCCATGTAGTTGTTATAAGTGTTGCCTGAACTGATGGTAATTCCTGCGTCTTTCGCCGGGCTTGCTGACTGCAAGTGGAAATTGTTCAAGGATAAATCCGCGAACAGCGGGTCAGATGTAACGCTGCCGCTCAGGAATGAGGGCAGAGGCAGACTGACCGTGCTGTGCATGATGTTGTTGGAACCGCTGACATACGTGGCGTTCCACCCCGAGCCGCTGCCAAAAGGCTCGTTCCCGAATTGGTACACGATGTTATTGCGGATTCGGACCTGCAGGCCGGGCTCTCCCCCGTTGATCATGAAACTTCCGTTATTGGGAAAGCTGGCCACAAATGGGCCGCAATCATACAGCGTGTTGTTGTAAATTTCCACCGCTCCCCCGCCCACCGGGCCCGTGTTGGTGATGTACGCCATATAAATGCAGCTATAGTCACCGGAGTCGCCATCCTGCGGGGTCGGCCCGATGCCGACGTGGTAGATCACGTTGTTGTAGGCCTCCACTCGTCCCTGGGAGGGATCAACAGTGGCGAAATTGATTCCGTCACAGGGATCGTCGTGAATCAGGTTGTCGTGCACGGAAAGATCGAACTGATTGTGTCCAGTGGTGTCGCCGGCTCCTCCTCCGCCGAGCGGCGAGGAATGGAACTGCATGGCGCGGCAACTGCGATTGTCGTGAATATAGTTCCAGGCTGACTCCACGTGGTTGGTGTCGCTGGAAAAATACACCGCATGCTGCTGCTTGCCGGCCGCCACCACGCCGATGTTGGTGGCTTCATTCCCCAGGAACTTGATAGAGCTGATTTCGTTGGTGGTAAAGCATCCATCCTCGCCGTTGGCCGTGGGACATTGGAAGTTATTGCCCACCACCCTCCAATTGCTGGAGTTGGTCGGGTTCATGCCTTGCTCGCTGGGACTGAAGAACAGACCAGCTACGGTCACATAATTGGCTGAGACATTGGTATTGGGCACACGCAGCCCATAAGTAATGCCGGAAGCGCCCAGCGTGGCCTTCGCGCCCGGATAGCCAACGAAAGCAACGGGATTGCCCGCCGTTCCGCCACTCTCCAACTCTAACGTGGCATCGAAATTATCCACGGTGGTAGCTGTTACTCCATCTTCGATGTAGCAGACGTCGCCCGCCTTCATGGCGCTCTTGCATTGGGGAATAGTGGCAAAAGGACTGGCGAAGCTGCCGCTGTTGCTGTCGTTACCTTTGGAAGAAACGAAGAGCAGCTTCCCGCTGGAGCGCACGGTAAAGGGAACGCCGTTGGAGGCGGCGCCATTCACTGTGACGACAAAATTGCCCGCGCCCGCCGTGCACGCTGAACCCAACTGGACAATAATTTTCTGGTACCAGAAATGGGAAGCGCCCCATCCGGAATATGAGCCTGAAGGCCCAACCACGCGCAGGCAGTTCTCTCCATTCCAGGTAACGGTGGAGCTGCCCTGGGAGGCGCCAAGGAAATTTCCGTAGAGTGTGACGTAAGCGCCGGCAAATCCATTGACGTTCTCGCCGCCGGAGTTAGGAGCGCTATCCAGGTCGGTAAAAAATATCCGCGGGGCGGGCGGCGCAGATTGCGCCGCGCAGGTTGTGGGTGAATATAGAGGTAAAAGTAACAATATGAGTACGAATGAAAGAGATTGTAGTTTAAGTTTATTCATGCCTCTCCTTAAGGGACGAGGCTAAGAAAGCATCTACTTACCCTCAATCAGGAGAGCACCTAGGAACGTACTGAAAGAACTGTAGCCCTAAATACCAAAAGTGCACGTCCCTTGGGCTTGGCGAAGGTAAACGGAGCGGAATTTAGACATGTACGCGTGGTCCGCCTGGGCGCCTTCATCTGTGCGACCAGCGCGACTGGGGATTTTAGATCGCTGATGAACGCCTGTTGTAACCTCGCGAGCGGCTTGACGAATCGCATATAATCCGTTGATGCGTTTTACTTTGGCCGCCAGCCTCGTCCTTATACTGACTTGCAGCGGATGCGACAGTTTTAAACAAGGCTTTACGGAAAGCTTCGACAGCAGCTACAAGCAAAGCTGCCGCGACAAAGTCATGCAAAAGGGCATTGGCCAGCAGGACGCCGAGAAGTACTGCGACTGCACACTGGCGAAATTCAAGGAAACCAAGTCAATGGACGAAGCGGCCAAAACCTGTATCGCTGAGCTCAAATTGGGCGCCAACCGCTGAATTTTTTAGTCCTCTATTCCCGTTGCGTACAGATGAAGAAATAAATCCATCTGTCTGCGCGCTTGTGCTGCCAATGGCCGAGCGTGGGTAATCGTGGGTAATAAAGAGGATTTTGTTGTCCGCTGATTCTGCGCTGCCAGATTCCCAATGAAGTTTTTGCCGAGCGCGGATAAAATTGCGCTCCCCTTTGCACACGAAGAAATCAACCACTTCCGCATTTAGCTTCTGGAAAGCGCGCAGTCGAAGGCCCCCGAAAATGTCTCAACGTTACAGGTCGTATCAAGGCATTTTCTGAAGACTTGCCAGTGATGCGATGATGTCAACTCAACCACCGTTTACGAAGGCTGTTGTGATGAAAGATCTTCGGCGCTTCAGTTCGTATAGGATTGGATTGAAGAAAAGTTTTAAGGACCGCCGTCCTGCGTAACGATTCCGCCCAATGGGCATCCGAGCTTTTCGGTCGCTTGCCCAACAAACTTCCCTTTCGTCTCGTCGATCTTCCATGCAGCCGTGGCTTTGAGCATGGTCTTGGCCAGTTTTTCATCTCTTGCGTTGTATCCTGCGCTGTTATTCAGCACTGCCACAAGCTGCCCCGGAACCTCTTTTCCATCGGCTTGGCATGTGCCAATGAACATTGGCGAGGCCGCTGCATGAGCCGGAAACGGAAGCACGTCACGAATCAGCCCGGTTTTCGTATTCACCAGCAGTTCGTACTCGCTTCCGCAAATCTGCCATGAAGCCAGGAACAGGCGGTCAGAAATCTCAGAGCCCCCCAGATTCTTAAGACCCAAATCCTTGTGCCGTTGTTCGAGAACAGCCACTGGTTCATTGGAGTCGCGTTTCCCAACCAGAGACTTGGGGATATCGGCTCCGCATTTGATCCCCGCAAATTCATCCAGCGCCCACGCTTTTCCGCAGACGATGATGAAAAGAAACAGGATCACACGAATCTTGAACGTTCCAGGATTCCGGCGCAAAGCACGGTGTGTTGCTGACAAGAGTTTTTGCTCCATAGAGAAGTCATTGTTGCACAGCGGCAGAACAAATAGAAGCCATTGTTGCATTCATACTGGAGCCGGGTGCCCCATTCGCGCGACCAGCGCGAGTGGGATTTTTAATTGTCCATTCTCATGAAGTATACGAAGATGACAGCACAACGTTACACCAGCGCTGGAAGCGCGGCACAGGTTAGCCCAGCGCGGAAGCGCTGGGTAAGCTGAAAATGACGCGAGCCCTGGAG
>Ga0222749_10001301_pt1 | contig 12893 bp, 8 predicted proteins | sample IncBWH2Mmetat_FD_197234 | JGI IMG/M metagenome (GOLD analysis project Ga0222749, IMG submission 197234) | Metatranscriptome of lab incubated forest soil microbial communities from Barre Woods Harvard Forest LTER site, Petersham... | ecosystem: Environmental > Terrestrial > Soil > Temperate... | reverse complement strand
GCTGAAATGAACGGGGTGAACGTGCCTTACGGTTGCCGCCAAGGCCAATGCGGAACATGTGCAACCAGATTATTGGCAGGGGAGGTTCACATGGAGCGAGAAGACGGATTGGGGACAGAGCTCAAAGCGCAGGGCTACATACTCCCGTGTGTAAGCCGGGCGCGTAGTGACATCCAGATGGATGCTTGAAACCTGCAATGGTTTGACCAGAACCCTGTGCTGTTTTCAGAACGGAACTTCAGGAGATTCTTGCCTACGCTTTACAAAAATGTACAAAGGCGGTGTTTGGCGTTACCGACTGCGCCCTGTAGGAAATTCTGGCAACTTTGGAGGCTGACCTTTCGGTGATAGCAACTGAAGGTGATGAAATGAAGCGGCGGGATTGCCGGAAGCGTTTCAGTCCCCAGGGCATGGTCAGAACTTTATATTAATGCGCCGTGGATTTTCCACTGCCAAGACGACCCCCCACCCTTCGCGAAATGCGCCACGTTGTCCAGTCTCATGACATCCTTTACAAAACGTCTCGGGACATCCTTTACACTCCCAAAATGCGCGAAAGGGTGGGCTACCCGGGCCGTGAGACAACGTCTCATCCCCCGTACGTTCGGCGCCTCTCAGGATCCTCGACATCGCGTCGGATCTCCTCCATGTACTCCCGGAACGTCGGGTTGTTTTGGGTGACGCTGTGACTCTCGTGCTGCCAGAACCAGAGCCCGCGCTCGCCGCCATCAGCATGAACAAACCAGTAATCCCCGCCGCCATTCGTCCCGACCACGACGTATCGGTCAGGCCACGGGATCTCGTCGGCTTCGCTCTCCCCGATCGTCATGACATCCGACGTCTCGCGCGCCAGTTGGTTCTCGCAAATAATCTCGTCAGCGTTGACCCACAAGGGCGCGCGGAACGGTAGCTCTCTGACAATACGTTGCGCCTCGTCCGCATCTGACAATAGGAATTGCCTGTAGTCACTCGGCAATACGACTCCGAGAGTCTCTTCGATTCTGCGAATATCGCTCTCCGTCACTCGCACCCCGCCAACTCGCTAGCGTCCGTCGAACACGCTAATAGACTGACCAGTCTAACCGGATAAGACTCGTTTGGATACTCTGGGCTTGGCGAGAGCTTGTTTCAAAAAATGGCTTCGCGAACTGACGAAAGGACAAACCTCAGGGGCTGAAGCCCAGGACTAATCATAAAGAAACTAAACGCACGGCTGAAAGCCGTGCTCTTCCACGGTAGTTCGTACATCCATCGCCGCACCGAGAAAGAGTGTGCCTCTGACGAACGCAGAGCAGAAAGTTTCGGCACAAAAGGGATTCCTCCGCTACGCGTCGGAATGACAAGAAAACAGAGTTTTTCCGCAACCTCTGCGGGATGCGCGCCTGCCTTCGGCACGGTCGAAATGTCAGCGTAAGTTATTGAAAACAGGCAACGTCGAAAAACCGCTGCATTTCATCACTTTGGGTGAGCCCTCAGGGGCTCATCCCGGACAGAGTGGAATTGTTCATTTTCAACAGCTTAGCGGCACGACTAAAGTCGTGCCCTGGTACACGTCTTTACGCTGGGCGTCTAGCGCGACTGGCTCGGTTTCGTTGACCTGGCGCGCGTGTTGAATCGGCTCAGCCTTACGATCGACCAGCACAATCATCGCTGGCGAATCACGATGCCGGATATCGCGCCTTCTGCTGCGCCATGACAAATTCATGATGAGGCAGTGAATCAATCGTGAACGGTTTGCGCCGGAGACGGTGATCGACGCCGCTGGGCGACGAAGCCGCCGCATGCACCGCCCACGAGTTTCAGCGCGTGGGCCACAATGTATGCGAAGGGTTCGGGCTGCGCGCGTCAAGACGACATAGATCAGCGCCGCGACCACTCCCACCAACGTCCCATGCAGAATGAAACGGGATTCGATCCGTCGACCCACCCAGAGCGCTCCCAGAAAGCACATGACGAAGGATCCGGGGGGAAGCAGTGTAATGCAGGAAATTCTCGCCAAGACGCAAGCCGAGAGGAACAATCGCGAGAATGAGAGCCAGTTCCGCGAGCAGCCCGCCGAGCAAAATTCGTCCCCAGTGGATTCTTGTGCTGCTCATTACCCTACTCCCGTGCCGCATGTAGAACGATCGGCGATTATAGCAATAGGCGCTACATATTAGCCTTTGAATGAATGTCGATAGCGACTGCCGTTTCCTGAATCAGCGTTGATCTGCGTTCATCCACGGCAAGCCGGGACAGGTCTGCGGCGAGTTTTTTGTTTTTGGCTGAGCGCTGATTGCTAGATCATCTACTCGACTACCCACAAATTCTCAGCGAAGGGCCACTCTTCATCAATCCACTGCGCTTCACAAATGAAACCGGCGTGCACTGCCATCTGCGACAGTTCATCTGGCATGAACTTGTGCGATGACTCGGTCCATATGGTCTCGCCTTGCTCGAAGGAAACGCGGCAGTCTGCGCCTGGGATGGTGACGACCTGGCTTGCCAGCGAGCACAGATGCATTTCGATTCGCCGCTCGCTTGCGCACCAGCGCGCCTCATGACTGAAGTTGCTGAGATCGAAGTCCGCTCCCAGCTCGCGATTGATTCGGGCCAGAAGGTTCAAGTTAAACGCGGCAGTGACTCCCGGCGGATCGTCATAAGCTTCGAGCAACTGGGGCACTGGTTTCACCAGATCAGCGCCCAGCAGCAGTGCGTCTCCGGGCTGAAGGTGGCTTCGGACCTGCGCCAGAAAAGCAGCCGCCTCGTCGCGCTCGAAGTTGCCAATGCTGCTTCCCAGAAAGAGCACCAGCAGGCGCTCCCCGCGGGAACGGTATTCGGCAATCCGCTCTAAGCCCTCTTCATAGAAACACTGCAGGGTGCGAACTTGCGCCCCTGGCACTCCGGCAAGCTCATGGCTGCAGCGCTCTAGGGCAGTCAAGGAGCCGTCAATGGCGTAGTAAGTAAGCGGACCTTGCAGCTCGCTGATGGCTCGCAGAATTGGCTTGGTCTTGCGCCCGCTTCCGCTGCCCAGTTCAGCCACGATGAGGTCGGGGGTCAGGCGCAGCGCGAGCGTCTCGGCATTGCGGCGCAACAGGCGCTCATCGGCGCGGGTGAGTCCGTATTCGGGTAGCAGCGTAATTACGTCGAAGAGCGCGCTGCCAATCTCATCGTAGAAATACTTTGCCGAGAGCTTTTTGGGAAATTTGCGCAGTCCTTCGCGAACATCGGTGGCAAACTGCTCAATTACGTTGGCAGTTTTTAGGCACGGGGCTTCGGTTGTTACTACTCGGGGTGTCAGTAAGGTTGCTGGCATCTTAGTTTTCCACGACTCGGAAAGTTGTGTAGGCATAGGGATAATCCCGGCGAAACCAATTGCGAAAGCTTGGCCGAATCAGGCGGGTGTCGGTTGCGCACGACGCGCCCTTCAAAACAAAATGATCATTATCAAAGAAGTTTGCTGAATACCCCGGATACGACGGGGATGCTGCGAAACCGGGAAATGGCTTGAACAAGCTTCGTGTCCACTCCCATCCGTTACCGATAAGTTGCGAGATTCCGAATGCACTGTCTCCCGCTGGGGTTGCGGTAACGGAAACCAAATCAGCGTTATGGAAGCTGAAGTTCCCAAAATGGGCACCGGCTGGTTCGTTTCCCCAGGGAAAAACTTGCTCGCCTTCCCGCATTCCAAAAGCGGCGCGATGGAACTGTTCTTCTGTGGGCAGGGATTTTCTGGTCCATTGCGCGTAGGCCTCGGCCTGCGACTGCGTGACATAAACCGGCCAGTCCAGCGGGAGCGGTACTTCGGCATTCATGCCGCGATAGGACCATTGATCGTTACGACAAAGCCAGTAATGCGGCGGCTCGCCGCCGGCTTTTACGAACTCCAGGTACTGGCCGTTGGTGATTTTGTGCTTGCTCATGGCAAACGCGGATACATCCCGCGTGTGTTGCTCAAACTCGTTGTCCCAGCCAAAGCCATCTTCGTGCTTCATGCCCAGGGTTACGGTTCCCGCGCTGACTTCCATCATTTGCAGTTGTGGGCTTTTTTGATTTAAAGACGGACCGCTGCCGGCAATGCTCTCGTTCTCTAAGATTTTGCGGGTGTAGGGTAGGTTGTGCAGGATGTAGGTAAATGTTTCGGCGTGCATGAGGCGGTGTTCGAGCGCCATATCAATCATCTCTGCGGGCGCTGCTTCCATCGCGCTGTCGAGTTTCTTGCGCACCGCTTCTACGTACTGGCGGGCATGATCGACGGATGGCCAGTCGCTGGGCTGGTCCTGGGGAAGCTGGCCGACCGGCGGATCAATCCCGAAGGCAAACAGATTGTCTAACTCTTCACTGATGGGGTTGGACCCGAGGCCGTTTTTTCCTATGAGGTTCCAGTCGAAGGCTTCCAGATGTCCCATGTAGAAAAGAATCCGGTGCCGCTCAGGGATAGGCCTGTCGAAGTAAGCTTCAGGGCGCACCCGGCGGAAGAGACGATCTGTCAAAGCGCGCACCCGGGCCATCTCTTGGCGCTGGTTCGGGGCCGATTTTTCGGAACGCGACTTTGTTCTCGTGGTGCTGGTGGGCGGCGTGATGACGGTAGGTGACATAGGCATGTATCCTCGTTGCGTCCGCTTTAAATAAGATGATTCTTCCGTGATTCCGTTGCAGAATGTACGAAATATTTGCGCCCGTTAGATTTGCCGATACAGCCAGGACTTATAGATGCCAAAGTTATGGAGGATGATTCTCAATATCACCCACTCAAGTTGCCGTGCATAATGCTAAGCTTGTGCCTGCTGTAAATCAAAGGCTTAAATAAAATAATTTGAACTTCCCCCATGCCTATCTTAAGATGCGTATTTACAGGAATTTAACAAAGATACGGCAATTTAGTAAGTTACAGGTAGGGATTTCGTCTCGAAACGCGTTCTCAAAACTGATCCACTGTATCCGGGCCCCCCAAAAGTTACAATGAAAGCCAAAGAATTCTATGAATGTACACCTGCGTCCGCAGCAGCCCGGGGACGATAATTTTGTTTATGGCGTCTACGCCAGCACTCGCCAGGAAGAGGTCTCCAAGTGGGGATGGGATAAGCCCCAGCAAGAAGCATTCCTGCGCATGCAGTTTATGGCGCAGACCCGCTGGTATGAAGCCGCCTACGCCGGGGCCGAGTACCAGGTTGTTCTCCGAGAGGAGCAGCCCATCGGACGAATGATCGTACTTCGCGGCCCACAGGAATTTCATCTTATAGATATTTCTTTGTTGCCGGAACATCAGAGCTGCGGAATTGGCACCGAGCTGCTCACCGCACTCATCATCGAATCCCGGCAGGCAGGCGTGCCGCTGCGGCTTCAGGTGTTAAAAGGGAACCGGGCGGTTAATCTTTACCAGCGCCTGGGCTTCTCCAGGTTCGGCGAAGATGAAATGTACTACCGCATGCAGTTGAATCCCGGGTAAACTGCGGAAACCGAAATTGATTTTCATCATACTTACAGGCGGCCCTCAATGACGGACAATCTAAGCAGCAAGATTTTTTCCGAACATCTGAATTCAGAATTCAAAATATTACTGCCAAACTCGGAACCATTAACGTTGCGTCTGACCGAAGTCAACGAGCGCAGCACTGCACCGCAACAGGAACAATTCTCGTTGTATTTTCGTGGTCCGCATACGCAGCGTCTGCAACAGCAGATTTACCGGCTGGAACACGAAAAGATCGGCTCCCTCGATCTTTTTATCGTGCCCATTGGCGTTGACCAGGAAGGCATGCAGTATGAGGTGGTCTTCAACCGGTTCCGCAAACCGGAGAGCCGGTGAGCGATCCGCAAAAGATTACGTTGCGTCCCGTGCAAGCCGACGACGAACCTTTTCTTTTGCAGGTATATACCAGCACGCGCGAGCAGGAGTTGTCTTTAGTCCCTTGGAATGAAGCCCAGAAAGAGGCTTTCGTCCGCATGCAGTTTGAGGCGCAGAAGCGTCACTATGACACACAGTTTCCCGGTGCAACCCACGATATTATTTGTCAGGATGAAAAACCCGTTGGCCGCATCTTCCTGGCCAGATTGCCTGAAGCTTTCCACATTGCCGATATCACTGTGCTCCCGCAAAGTCGCAACGCAGGAATCGGATCGTATGTTTTAAACGGGATTATTCGCGAAGCCACCCAGGCCGGCAAGCCCGTGAAGATTTACGTTGAGAACTTTAATCCTTCATTGCGTCTATTCGAGCGCCTGGGGTTCCGCAAAGCTGAAGAAAAAGGATTTCACTTCCTAATGGAGTGGAAGGGCTGACGGAGCGGAAGCGGGCAGGCCACTTCCGTTCCAGTCTGATCAAATTCCCACTCTCACCGCGGCACATGGCAAATGATCGCCGTGTACGTTGGTACACGCATACCACGTCTCGGCGGACCTGCGGGAACGATAAACAGTGCAATCTTGCCCACCCCGCCCTCGAAAACGTATGTGCCTTGGCTCAGCGCAGTACCTGGTTGTCCCCGAAAGCGAAGGGCATACGTCTCCGTTTGCGTTGTTGATGCAGACGGATTTCGACCCAGATTTTGCATTCCCACGTGAAGACCTCTGACGGGAGTTGCTACTTTGGTCTCGTCATCGACTGCGATAAGGGTAAGAAATACTGGTCTTGGTGAGGCATGCACCTGGAACCTGGTACCGATGTGAGGACGAAAAGTGTCAGCGCTCATGTACTGCAGAGGAATTTCTTGTGCTGCGTTAAAGGAAGGGATCCCGGTCGCGAGGGCCTTGTTGGCCGCTTCGAGCGGCGCAATGGCTGACGCGACAACAAGCCCTCCCATTCCAACGAATTGTCGTCTGGAAAGGGTCATCTATTCTCCAAGTTTGGAATACGGGGGGAGTGAACCTACTAACTGTAACTCTTATTGTGTTTTGTTTCAATATGAAAATTTTCCGGCATTGGGAAGAATGTGTAAAAATCTCGAAATTTTCTTGACAAATCCATGAGGCAAGGGCAGAGTAACAAAGCAGAACCAAGCACATTAGTACATTGCAGCAATAATCACCTCTGGCTCCCCCCAGGATTAACTACAAAGTTAACCAGAGTTTCGGCCCCTTGCATTGATACCGGGAGAAAGCAGTCTCACGCCAGTTTTATTAAATTCATGATCCCTCTGGCGATTGGGATTTCTGGAAGAATCAGGGGCCCGCAACAAAGTCATACCAGGTCACACGCACTACTTTCTACTGAAATGCATTTTGCAGGGAGATTGATCCTTTGAAATATTTACACCGCTCCAATCGTCCTACTTGGGCGCGGGTGAGTTCCCCCGTCTTCGTCTTTACATTCATCCTTTGCGCGCTAATTCTGGCTGGATTTCCCGTCTCTGTCGGCTCGCACCTCTACGCTCAGGGCAATCAGAAAATTTGGCTCCAGGATCCCCAGCCTCTGGCGGTGACCGCTGACTCTCCCGCCATAGGTGCGCCCACGCGCGCCGCCCAAGCTTTTGCTGCCAGCCAGGTGCAGCCGCTAACCCTGGCGAAGGGGCGCTTTTATGAGGAGGATGGAATCGAAGGTCTGGCGGTCGGTTATGCAACTGCCGGAGGCGGAGCTGTCGCCGTGTATCGCGGCAACCTGGATGCCTTCGCGCCACAGAGCGAGGAATCGTTTCGTGCCATTGGAGAGAGCCGCTTTCCTTCACCCTTTTTGCCGAACGCGCGGCTTTTTGAATTGCCGCAGCGGCCCGACTTCCTTGCTACCGGCGATTTCACTGGAGGCGACCATCTCGACATCGTAGCTGCCACGAAAGGCAGCAGCGCGCTTTACATTCTGGCCAATGACGGGCATGGAAATTTCACGCCGTATCCGGTGTTTACGCTGCCAGGAATCGTGACCAGCCTGGCCACGGCAGAACTTGATCCACATCAGAATTCCAGCCAGATCATTGTGGCCATTGAACGGCCGCAGGGACCGGCATTGCTGGTATACAGCACTTCCGCCAGCGGCTTATATCTCATTGGTGCATATCCGCTGCAGGCTCCGGCAACTGCCCTGGCAGTCGGCAATCTGGATGGAGATGCGATCGCAGACGTGGCCGTTGTTTCCGGCGGCAATCTCTTTATTCTCCACGGCAGAAATTTGACGCCGGCGGGAAATCTCACGCAGGGCCTGGAACCAGTGCCGTTGCCGTTCTCTCCGGTTGCAATTGCCCTGGGCTCATTCATTTTTGATCGCGACAACCGCTCGCAGATGGCGCTACTCGCCTCTGATGGCAGCTTGAATATTGTTGCGCGCAACGGCTTTGACGCGACCCCATGGAGCCTGGAAGAAGTCAGGGCCCGCAGGCAGAGATTGCTGAACGGAGAGCCTGACCCCTATGTGGAGCAACAGAAGACTTACAGGCCTGACACCTGGAAGGTGATTGAGAACATGCCGGCTGTGGCCTCATTGGGCAATTCCGGTGTGGCGCCCGTTCTCATGCGCACCCACATTACCAACTATGGCGCTGATGATTTGACGGTGCTGGATTCCAGCACAGGGCAGATGAACGTCATCGCTCATGATTTCCATTCCATAGAAGACAATACCTTGCCGCCGGGTACATTCCCGCAAGGTGTGCGTCTGAGCCGGCCGTATACCGCTACGTCTCCGGTTGCCGCGATTCCTATGCGCGTCAATGTGGATGGACGTCCCGGAGTGATTTCACTACACAAGGACCAGATGGCGCCTTCGGCCATGATGCCCACTCCCGATCCCACGTTCTTTCCCAATCGCTTTGATGACATAGCGCCTAGAGGCACGGGCGTAACCTGTCTCAACACCGGCGGCGTTGATGGATCTGGCGACTGTACGTTACGCGAGGCCGTTATCAAAGCCAACGGCGACAACATCAGTTTGCAGGCTGGGACCTATACGCTCACCATTGCCAAAGTCGCCAATGACTGCACCGGTAGTTTTGGCGCTCTGTCGGTGGACCGCACGATGAATATCACGGGCGCCGGGCAGAACTCCACCATCATTCAGGCAGGAACAGCCAGCTACAATCCAGGACCGGCCAATGGCGTTGACATGGTAATGAATGTCAATGAGGACCTCGGAACAGGAGCCTGTCCAATTACGAACGCCAGCGCCAGCCTCTCCAATCTCACCCTCCAAAACGGGCACAATCGCGGCACGCATGGCAACGATGGTGACGGTGGCTGCATGGAGTTTGACACCGGCTCAAGCGGGGCGGCCAACCTTACGCTGACCAACGTCACGCTACAGAATTGCGACACCACCCAGGGAAACGGCGCCGGACTGGCCAACTTCAATTTCACCGTTCCTGGTAACGGGCTCGCGACCATCACCAACAGCATCATTCAGGGCAACAAGGGAGCAGATAGTGTCGGCGGCGGCTCCGTCGGTGGCGGGATATGGGTGTCCTTTCCTTCGCGTATGTTAATGACCAACACCCAGGTCATCAACAATAGCGTGCCCATCGGCGTGGGTCAGGGTGGTGGTCTTAATATTTTTTCCAACGTGTCCGGCTCCAGGCAAACGATTATTCACTCGAGCACCATCTCCGGCAATCAGGCCAACGGATCGGGCGGCGGAATCTGGGCTGCCGCGAATCTGCTGATCGACCAAGGCACCATTATCAGCGGCAACACGGGCGGCATCGGTAACCTCGTGAACCAGAAAGACGGCGGCGGGCTCTTTCTGAATACGAAGAACCCCGACTCGGTCACACTTAGCAAAATCACTATCACCACTAACCATGCCCCGAACGGCAATGGCGGAGGAATTTCGGTAGGCAATCTCAGCGCCGGCTTTGGGACTCTGAATATGAGTTTCAGCCGCTTGGCGGGCAACACTGCGCTCTTAGGAAGCAACCTCAATAACATTAACGGTACCGTCACTGCAACCAACAACTGGTGGGGCACCAACGCGGCGGCGAGCACGGTAAACAACACCACGACTACAGCTACGATCGATCCATTCATCGTCCTGACTCATAACGCGACTGCAGCAATCATTCGTATTAATCAGAGCTCGACGCTGACTGGAGACATGAGCAAGGACAATCACGGCAACGGTGCCGCCCTGGCCGGCAATCTGAATGTGATCGTTGGCTTACCCATCACCTTTGACGCTCCCGTTTTGGGAACCATTCCTCAGGCCCAGCCGGAAACACTGGCCAACCCTGTGCCCACGGCCACGGCGACCTTCAATGCGGGTGGTGTATCAGGACGCGGCTCGGCCCATGCGACCGTGGACCAGGCGGTCGTCTCGGCCAACTCCAATCTCATTGCGACCGCCACTGAGGTGGGTACAACAGTTACCATCACCACCGTTGGTGCGCACAATTTCACGGCAGGCCTAGGCGAGACGGTCGTTATTTCCGGTGTCGGCATCGGTGGCTATAACGGTACATTCCCAATCCTCGCTACACCCACAGCAACAACTTTTACCTACACGGCTGCGGGGGGTCTGGGCGCGTCAAGCGGAGGCTTGGCCAATGTCGGCATCATCATTCTGCAGCCGCCCTCCATCACCAAGAGCTTTGGCCCGAACCCGGTCGCGGTGAATGCTGCCAGCACCATTACCTTCAGCATCACCAACGCTAACGTAATCGCAATTGACTCCAGCTTCACCGATACTCTGCCGGCCGGCATGGTGGTTGCCACCACACCGAGCGTCGTCAACGCCTGCGGAGGCACGGTGACCGCAACCGCGGGCACGGGCACGATCAGCTTTGCCAATCCGGCTTTGCCGATTGGCACGTGCACCATCAATGTGAACGTGCAGGCCTCTCCCGACAACGTCTACAACAACAGCGTCACCATTGATTCCGCCAATGCCGGCAACGGCAACACCGCTTCCGCGAGCCTCACGGTCATCAATCCGCCGCATATCGTCAAGGCTTTCGGCGCCGCCTCGATTCCGCTGAACGGTACCACCAGCCTGACGTTCACCATTGACAGCAACAGCAACCAGAACCTGACGCTGACCGGTGTCGCGTTTACCGACAATCTGCCGGCAGGCCTGGTTGTGGCCACACCTGGTAATCCAACTACCAACTGCGCTGGCGGAACAGTGACTGCGGTCGATGGGTCCTCGACTGTCAGCTTGAGCGGCGCCAGCGTTGCTCCGGTCTCTTCGTGCACCGTCTCAGTAACGGTTCAGGGAACAACCGCAGGCGTGAAGAGCAACAGCGTCACCGCCACCTCCACCAATGGCGGGACCGGCAACACCTCGATCGCAAACATCACAGTGGTAGGCCCTCCGACCATCAGCAAGGCCTTCAATCCCACCAGCGTTGCGTTGAACACCAACAGCACCTTGAGCTTTACCATCACCAACCCCAACACCGCCAGCGCGCTGAGCGGGGTAGCCTTCACCGACAACTTGCCTGCGGGCGTGGTAGTGGCGGCGACACCCAACATAACCGGCTCCTGCGGTGCTGGCACGATCACGGCGGTAGCGGGAAGCAGCACCATCACCCTCTCCGGTGGGACGCTGACCGCGTCACCGGCGGCCGGATCATCGTGCACCTTCTCGGTGGACGTGACAGGGACAATTGCAGGGAGCAACAGCAACACTACAGGCGCAATTACTTCGACCGAAGGCGGAACGGGCGCCACCAGCAACACCGCGGTCCTGACCGTAGTAGCGTCGCCTTCGATTTCCAAGGCTTTCGGCGCGGCCACGATTCCGCTAAACGGGACGACTTCGCTGACCTTCACCATTACCAATCCAGCAGCCAATACGGTTGCCGAGACCGGTGTTGCCTTTACGGATACCTTGCCGGTCGGCCTGGTAGTAGCGACGCCGAACGGGCTAACCAGCACCTGCGGCGGCGCAGCAACCGCAGTAGCTGGATCCACCAGCATCAGTCTGACGGGCGGGACTATAGCAGTGAACACCTCCTGCACCGTGGTCGTGAACATAACTGGAACAACAGCCGGCCAGTACCTCAACACCACAGGTCCGGTTAGTTCTACCAACGGCGGTAGTGGCGGGACGGCTTCAGCTAGCCTGACGGTGGTCGCGCCGCCGACGATCAGCAAGGTCTTTAGCGCACCGCTGCAACCCATCGGTGGTTTGACTACTTTGACCTTTACCATTCAGAACCCCAACGCGACCGTGGCCCTGACTGGGATTGCGTTTACGGACAACCTGCCCGCTGGCTTGATCCTTGCCAATCCGCCGAACGCGAACAGCACCTGCGGTGGCACTACGACTGCGGTTGCGGGGGCGACATCCGTAAGTTTGTCGGCTGGCACGCTTGCGTCCAGCGCTTCCTGCACGGTATCCGTAGACATAACCAGCACAACGGCTGGGGTGAAGAACAACAGCGTACAGGTGACTTCAACCGAAGGCGGCACGGGTAATACGTCGAATGCCACGATCACGGTTACATCACCGCCGGTGATCATCAAGGCGTTCGGTGCGGCCTCGATTCCGCTGAACGGCGTGACTTCGTTGACCTTCACCATTCAGAACAACAACACCACGACCACGCTGACCGGCATCAGCTTCAGCGACACGTTACCGGCGGGGCTGGTGGTCTCTACGCCCAACGGTCTGACGGGCTCTTGCGGTGGTGGAACAATTACCGCCACGCAAGCTACCAACGTCATCAGCCTGACGGGTGCAACTCTGGCGCAAAGCACCTCGTGCACCTTCGCGGTGAATGTGACCGGCATAGCGGCGGGCACGCAGAACAACACCACGGGCAACGTCAATTCGAATGAAGGGGGTGTGGGCGGGACAGCTTCAGCCAGCATTAACGTGGTAGGGCCACCTTCGATTGCCAAGGCGTTTGGAGCAGCGGCGATTCCGTTGAACGGCACCACGTCACTGACATTTACCATTACCAATCCGCCGGCCAATGCAGTGGCCGAGACCGGAGTAGCTTTTACTGACACGTTGCCGGCAGGACTTGTGGTGGCCACGCCCAATGGGC
>Ga0222749_10001298_pt1 | contig 12916 bp, 9 predicted proteins | sample IncBWH2Mmetat_FD_197234 | JGI IMG/M metagenome (GOLD analysis project Ga0222749, IMG submission 197234) | Metatranscriptome of lab incubated forest soil microbial communities from Barre Woods Harvard Forest LTER site, Petersham... | ecosystem: Environmental > Terrestrial > Soil > Temperate... | reverse complement strand
GACGAGGAATATGAATGGGATTGAGAACAAAAGAACGCGAGATGAATTTGCTGACATCGGTGCTCCCCCGATGGTTCGGGGTTTTCCTTGAGTTTGTAACCGAGCGAGTTTTGTAACGTCAGAGCTTGGCGGCTCCCGCTTCATCCCAGAAGTCAGATCTCTGTTCACCATTTCGAACTCCTGACTGGACGCTTGGAATTCTCGCTGGCTAAGTGCTTAATATATTGGAGACCTGGCTTTCTGAGCGACGACCAAAACAATTAGATCGGCACGCCAAGTCTTCTTTTGGTCCACCGGTGAAGAACTTCTTGTTTATAGTCGGACCGCCAATGCTCAAACAACTGTAAGAATTAACAGGTGGTCCAAATGTGTTGGGCCCTCCCTGCTGCAAGTCTAGAAAACCCCCTCAGTTCTAAACCTAGATTTTCCAAGAACATCAAGCACCCAGCGCGATTAGTTTCCTACCATGAGATGACGACGGCTGGGAGCCTGTCATTTTTACCAGTTGTAGCTCTCTTTGCCGGCTCGATACACTCGCCCCGTTCATTATCGGCTGTCCCCCAGCGTCTATGAATGCAATCAGCGATAGACCGGCTTGGTTCCTACTAACTCGGCACTGGCTGAGTCTCGTGGGCGGAGCGTTTGTCACAACGGCGGTGATTTCCTGGCTCTTTGTGCTCCCGCTGCAGATTCGCGGTCATGTAGACAATCCTTATTTAGGAATCGTGATTTTTCTGGTTCTGCCGATAATCTTCTTTGCCGGTTTAGCTCTGATTCCGCTGGGTTTGTATCTGAGTAGACGTCGTATTCAAAAGGGGTTGGGTGAAGCCGCCTTCGATCGCAAGGCTGCTCTGCACCGGGTGGCCTGGTTTCTTGCCTTGACCACCCTCGCCAATGTCTTGATTGGGACCCAGGTTACGTATCGGGCCGTTGAGCACATGGAGACACCCCAATTCTGTGGGGGAAGTTGCCACGCCATGAGCCCTGAATTCGCCGCCTTCCGGAATTCACCGCATTCACGACTGGAGTGTGTCGAGTGCCACGTAGCTCCCGGCGCAGCCGGTTGGATCGCCAGCAAGACGAGCGGAATTCGCCAATTGGTTGAGACTGTCATGAATAGTTACCCGAGGCCGATTCCTTCGGCTCTCGAGAGTAATCGTCTGGTGCCCGCGAGCGAGACATGCGAGAGCTGCCATTGGCCGCAAAAGTTCGCCGGTGTGACTCTGCGTGTGATCAACAAATACGCTGAAGACGAAACAAACACTCGCACGCAAACCGTACTAATGATGAGGGTAGGAGGGAACAAGATCGGGGGCATTCACGGTGCTCACTTGAGCCCATGGGTTCACATCCGTTTCGCGGTATCGGACCCGGCGAGGCAGGCGATCCCGTGGGTCGAATACAGAAACACAAGAACCGGGGAAATCAAGACTTTTGCCAGTTCCGACTCCCCGCCTGATTCCGCTAAAACTCTGCCGAAATATGACATGCAATGCGTTGATTGTCACAATCGCCCGACACACTCCTTCGACTTGCCGGATCGCGCTCTGGACAAAGCACTCGCCCGTGGCGACATTGCTGTCACTTTGCCTTACATCAAGAAGAGAGGCATGGAAGTGTTGAAGGCGGATTACCAAACACGTGAGGAAGCGACCGTCAAATTGCCGGCCGCTGTCGTCAGTTTTTATCAACAACACTACGCCGACCTTTACGCCGCACGTTCTCAAGACATTAGCGAGGCTAGCCAAGCGATTCTTGCAATCTACAATCGCAATATCTTTCCGGATTTGAAAGTCACCTGGGGCACATACCCGAACAACCTCGGCCACATGGATTTTCCCGGTTGCTTTCGCTGCCATGACGGTTCTCACACCACCGCGGATGGCAACGTCATCACTCAAGACTGCAGCACTTGCCACGAGCCATTGGCAATGGATGAGGCGTCCCCGGAAATCTTGAAGACCCTCGGCATCGCAGAGCAAATCTCGAAAGTTCAAAAACAATGACCCTCACGATTCTGGACGATTAGGCGAGGAACGACATGTTCTGACAAACAAAAAGGAGAGTACCTATGAACTGCACGTCGATAGTTAAGTTAGCCGCTGTATTACTGATCGGGGCAACGGCTGCGTGGGCTGCGGATGGGGCAGCCCTTTACAAGTCCAAGTGTGCAGGTTGTCACGGGGCCAATGGAGAAGGCAAACCTGCGATAAAATCCCCGGCTGTTAAAGGAAGCAGTATGGACGCGGACGCGATTGTGGCGCACATAACTAAAGGTGAGGCGACCAGCAAGGCCCCGCACAATAAGGGCATCGCCGGGCTGACTGACGACCAAGCCAAGGCAATTGCGGAGTATATAAAAACCCTCAAGTAGTTTGATCTGAATTGAGGGGCTTGAAACCGTACGGCAAAAGTTCTTGGTGAAATCTCGGTTGCGCCACATGGCATCGGGAGGGCTGCTACACGTGCGTAAAAGTGTAGCGTAAAGCCAAGGAAGTATCTGTGCACAATGCTGGTGGATCTGCAAAACACGCCGAGGAAACCGCATCAGAACCAGTTCTTGAATAGTTGGCGCAATAGTGCGCCGTGAAAAGCGCTGGACTTCAGCGGGTGCAACTCCCGCCCGGGAACTGTTCGCTCCACCCGGTAGCAATCGAAGCGGTGGCGGAGGCAACGAAGCTGTCGGAGGTGGTAGCCTCATCGAGGCACAGGAGCAAGAACGTCACCGGATTGCACATGAGCTTCGCGACGACGTTGTCCAACGACTTGCGCTTCTCTCGCTAGAACGCGAAGGAGCCCAGGAAGATATCCCTAACGTGGCATCGGAACACCGCACCCAAATCGGAGTCTTTCCGGGATGCGCCCCGTCCGAGGGTATCACCGACAACTCAAAGGTTGTTAGACACTGGCCCCAGCCAACTGAGGGACAGGATAAGCATTTCCACAAGGCCTCCGTCTACTTTGAGTAAGCTTTGTGACCTCGGATTTTACCCCTCCAAGCTAACTGACCTCACCGCACGCTGACACCTCCCGTAACGAACGAGGTGCGCCCTGGCGACCTACCGCGAGCGTCGGCAATCGGGCTCGATTACCTAGGGATTTCCCTAATTGCTCCCACGTCTCCTCCTGGATAAAAGTACCAGCAGCTGACCCAAAAGCCTCTGGCAGCGACATGCGAGCCAATCCAGCGAGCAGGAGTCTTTATGAAAATCAGCTCCACTGCACTATTGCTGTTCGCTCTTCCCGCCATTTGGATTCAGCCTGCTGCGGCCCAGTCCCAGGACGGGCAGAAGCAAGATATCCAACAGCTCAAGGACAAGCTTCAGCAGTTGGATCAGATGATGAGCGAAGTTAAGGGCGAGATCAGAGCGTTGGAAGACGCGCAGGGGAAACCCGTGGCCCTGGCAGTCGGACAAAATCCAGGCGAAGGGAAAAAGACGGCTGCTCCGCAGGAACCCCTAATCGCCGTTCCCTCCGAGGCAATTATCTCTCAGCCCCAGGCTGGAACAGTACCGTTAGAAGGTGAAATCACCGAGCGGCAGAATAGCGTCACCTTTTACGGATTCGCCATGCTCGACTCCGGATACGACTTCGGGCAGGTAGATCCGAACTGGTACGACGTAGTCCGTCCCACCAAGTTGCCGTCCTTCCACAACGAGTTTGCGCCGAGTGGGAATGTCTACGCTGGCGTGCGCCAGACCCGTTTCGGAGTGAAGTCATCCACGCCCACGCCGTACGGCGATCTGAACACAATATTCGAATTCGAATTATTTGGAACCGGAGTGGATGCCGGCCAAACCACTTTCCGCCTGCGGCATGCTTACGGCGAGTTGGGCCAGTTTGGAGCGGGACAAACCTGGAGCCCGTTCATGGATATCGGCGTCTTCCCGAACACGCTGGAGTACTGGGGGCCGAACGGAATGGTCTTCTTCCGCAACGTACAGATACGCTGGATGCCGATCCGAAGGAAAACAGGTAGCGTGACTCTCGCTCTGGAAAGACCTGGCGCCAGCGGTGACCAAGGCATTTATGCCGACCGTATCGAGCTGAGTAACATACGGCCCCGCTTCAATTTCCCTGATCTTTCAGGGAATGCGCGGATCGACAGGAACTGGGGCTACGTACAGATGGCCGGCATTGTCCGGAAAATCGGATGGGTTGACACCAGCGGCAACCCCATCAATCTCGGAGGCAGTCTGGTGGGCTGGGGCGTGAACCTGACTTCGAATCTCAACCTGTCGAAAAAGAATGTTGCAAAGCTGGCATTTGTTTACGGCTCTGGCATTGAGAACTACATGAATGATGCGCCGGTGGATGTCGGTATCCAGAACAATCCTCCGAACTCTCGCGTGCCCATCAAAGCCGTTACTTTGCCGGTGTTGGGCGTCGTCACGTTTCTCGACCACACCTGGAACGAGCACTTTACCAGTTCGGTCGGCTACTCGCTGGTTGACATCCAGAACTCAAACGCACAGAAAGTATCGGACTTTCATCAGGGAGACTACGCAGTCGGGAACCTGCTCTACCATCCGATCCCGAGGGTGACGATGGGCGGTGAGTTTCAATTCGGCAGGCGCGTGAACTTCAGGGACGGATTCAGTGCCAACGATTATCGAATGCAGTTCTCATTCAAGTTTGATTGGGACAAGAGTTTCAAATCCCCGACTCTATGACTCTGGCCTGGCGGAAAGAAAGGAAACGTCAATGTTCAATCGAAACTGGGCTGTAAAGTTACTCCTCGTCGCAACAATCATTGCGCCATCTTTGCTTCCGATACCGGCGCTGGCCCAAAGCCCGCGAAGTCCGGTGGCCCCTCGCCGGGAGGTCGTGGCTGCAGTAGTTCAGGAGGCCTACGACAAATTCAAGAATGAAACCAAGGGGAAGAACGCCGATTACATTCCCTATCTCGCACAGGTGGACTCCAAACTATTCGGGATCGCGATTGTGACCACCGACAATCAGGTTATCACGATGGGGGACGTGAAATATTCATTCTCCATCCAGTCGATTTCCAAGGTTTACACGCTGGCGCTTGCAATGGAAGCGTTGGGAGCCGACAAGGTCTTCCAAAAAGTAGGCTCCGAGCCTACGGGACGCCCCTTTAACTCTCCCGTGGCGGTCGTGGATATGCCAACACACACCGGCAACCCTTTGGTTAATGCGGGCGCCATTGCCACCACCAGCCTGATCTCCGGCAAGGATGCGGATGAAAAATGGAACAAGATCCTGGATTTCTACAGTCGCGCGGCCGGAGAAAAGTTGACCCTGATTGACGAGGTCTACAAGTCCGAAGCCGCCACCAACACCGGCAACAAAGCGCTCTCCATGCTCTTGGCCAAATATGAGCGGATTTACGCTGATCCATTTGAGTCGGTCGATATCTACACCAAGCAGTGTTCGGTTGGCGTAAACGCCTCGCAGCTTGCCCGGATGGGCGCCACTCTGGCGAACAACGGCATCAACCCTTCCACCGGAGAACAGGTGATCAAGACGGAAGACGTTCCTCACATCCTCAGCACGATGATGATGGCCGGTCTTTACGACGGTTCTGGTGGCTGGGCCTGGCATGTGGGACTTCCCGCGAAGAGCGGAGTTGGCGGCGGGATCGTAGCGGTCGTCCCTGGAAAAGGCGCAATCGCCGTCTTTGCGCCGCCACTCGACGAGGCTGGAAACAGTGTCAAGGCGCAAGAGGTGATCGACTACGTCAGCGACAAGCTGCACTACAACCTCTATTCGCCGGCGTCGGTGGGTTGGAAATAGCGGTAGTCACGAAGAACTGAGAAAGATCGGTTGAAGTACCAATGGCAAACACTATTCGGAGAATGAGAACTCGATTCCTACCGTTGGCTCTCGCCCTTGGGTTGGCCAGTTACGGAATGGCCCAAGGCGGAGATTCCCAACAAGAACCTCCGAATCATAGTAAGCAGGACACGACTGACGAATTAGAAAAGCTTGACCGGCTGATTGAACAAAACAAGCAACTGGAAAACCAAAACCGAGAACTGATGACGGAGATCGAATCTCTGCGTGGTGTGCTTGCGCAACAGTCCGGATCAACAACGAAGTCAACTGAGACAGGTGCACCGACGCAGGACGACACTGCACACGAACCAAAACCGATGGCGGCGGATATCTACTCGGAGCAGGGAGACAAGAAAACTTGGGGAACGTACACGCCCAACCAAGGGTACAAGGTGGCGAATACAGAGTACGGCGACATGAGTATCAGCATATACGGCTACGCCCGCTACCTGAACCAACGAGGTCTGGATTCAACGTTTACAGACGCATTGGGCAATATCAAGAGTGTCCAGCAACGCCAGGATATCCAGCTCAATAAAGTACAGATAAAGTTCCTCGGGTGGATCCTGAACCCGAAGTTCCGCTATTTCCTGTATGGGTGGTCTTCCAATGCTTCGCAGGGCTTAGGTGCTCAGGTAGTGCTCGCCGGCAACCTGAGTTACTCCTTTAACAAAGCGTTTAACGTGGGCGCGGGGATTAGGTCCTTGCCGGGTACGCGCAGCGTGGAGGGCAACTTTCCCTTCTGGCTTGGTGTCGATACCCGCCTTATCGCCGATGAGTTCTTTCGCCCTTCCTACACTTCAGGCGTTTGGGCCTGGGGCAAAATCGGAAGCCGACTGGACTACATAGCCATGATCGGCAACAACCTGAGCACCCTCGGCGTAAGCGCGGCACAGCTCAACAATGGGTTAAACACGGTATCCACCTCGCTCGTCTGGATGCCCAGTACGGGCGAATTTGGCCAAGGCTTTGGCGACTTCGAAGATCATCAAAAATTGGCGACCCGGCTTGCGGCACACTTCACCCGGAGCAATGAGGACAGGCAGGAACAGCCAAACAGCGATCAATTCGAGAACACACAAATTCGGCTCGAAGACGGGAGTGTCATATTCACGCCCAACCTTTTTGGTCCCGGTATTACCGTCAACGACGTGACCTACAAGATGGCCGCCTTTGATGGCGGTATCAAGTATCACGGGTTCTCGTTGGAAGGGGAATACTATCTACGGTGGCTCGATCATTTTCACGGACTGGGCACTACGGGACTTCCCACCGTCTTCTCTCACGGCTTCCAGTTGCAAACCTCGGCGATGGTTCTGCCTAAGACTTTGCAGGTTTATCTGGGAGGATCGACGCTCACCGGCAACGCCGCGGCGCTGGACGCGTACCGGGCAAAGTATGGCAATCCATGGGACTTTCGGGCCGGGCTCAACTATTTTCCTTATCACAACAAAGTCATCCGCTGGAACAATGAATTCCTTTACCTGTACAAATCTCCGGTGGGCTATACCGCCGTTCCCTTCGCGCTCGGAGGAACCGGACCGGTCTTTGCTTCCACTCTCGAGTTAGCCTTCTGAGCGGCCGAGTATTTTGTCGAAAAGAAATAAGGATCGTAACCACCTCGATGACACAACTCCTCAAATAACGGAGTCCATGGATGAAACGTTCCTGTGATTCTTGGCGCCAGAGAATGGTCCGATTCGCTTTCGGCTCAGTCATTCCTTTAGTGGTCTGGTGCAGTCTTGCAGTTGCACAGTCCCAACCCGACCAACCCGAGCTGAACGACGTTCACTTCCATTTGACCAATTACATTCAGGAAGGCACGGATATTCATGACTTTTTGAAGATCATGGGTACAAAAGTTGGACGCGTCGCACTATTCGGGATCCCTCTTCAGCAGGAATGGTCGTACCAGAATTCCGGAGACTTTGCTCCGACCTACTACCTGCAGACGGACGCACCGCTCTATTACTACTCCTTCACCGACGCATACATTGCGATGGCATACCGATCGCTCTCGAGGGAGGAGCGGAGGCGCTTCGATCCCATGATCACTGGGTTCAACCCGGCTGACATGTATGCAGCCGATCACATTCGTCGTGTGCTTCAGACTTTTCCAGGCGTGTTCTCGGGTATCGGCGAGTTCACGATTCACAAGGAGTTCGTTTCGGCTAAGGTGGCAGGCGAAGTTGCGAGTCTGCAAAACCCGGCCCTTGATCGGATTCTCGATTTTGCTGAGACGGTCGGACTGGTCGTGCTGCTACACAGCGATATGGATGTGCCGTTCGCAAAGGAAGGCTCGCCACCCGTTTACCTGGACCAGATGAAAGCTCTTTTCAGGAGGCACCCACACACAACCATCATCTGGGCTCACACTGGCATGGGCAGAGTGGTTCGACCGATAAAGAACCACGCTGCCCAGTTGGCAGGGATACTTGCTGACCCGCAGTTCAGTCGTATCTGCTTTGATATTTCCTGGGACGAGGTGGCAAAGTATGTGGTGTCGAGCCCGGAGGCGACCAGTGTGGCTGCTGACCTTCTCAATCGCTACCCGGAGCGTTTCCTGTTCGGCACCGACGAGGTAGCGCCATCAACTCAAGAGCAATACCTGAAGGTCTACCGCCAATATGAGCCTTTGTGGAAACTTCTGGACGAGAAAGCGCGGGAGAAGGTGCTAAAGGGGAACTATGAGCGGCTCTTCGATGAGGCTCGACAGAAAGTCAGGGCGTGGGAAATGGCTCAGGGCTTGGGTCCTTCAGCGAGTTCCCGGTAATATCGGCCCGTTCAGCGATTCGAACAAAAAAGAGGACTCCTAATTCCGATTCATTTCGGCAAGCTTTCTCTATCGCCTTCCATCGGAATAACCCGGAATCCGGGGGCTTTGTAGTCCGGTGTGACGTATTGTTTCGGTATCGCAATGACGTTCCCATCCCGCAGCGAGGAGTAGTGGGGCGAACAGATTTCGACGCCCGCTTCATTAAATTTGTCCTGGATGTTCTGACGCAGGTCCGAAAAGATGTTCAGCATCTCCCGGGGAACGTCGGTGTAAGCATTCAGTTCGGAAGCGACGTAAAAATCATCTAACCTCGTCTGCAGGATGAAAGGTGCAGGCTGTTGCAGCACATGCCTCGTAGTGAGTGCCGCACTGATCAGCAGTTGATGAACGGTTCGCCAGGGAGCGTCGTACCCGATCGTCGCCGCAGTATGAAAGATCACTCCATTCTTCTTGGCCTCGACGCTGTAGTTTTTCACTGAACCGCCCATGACCGTCGCATTCGGGATGGTAATGATCTCTGCTTTCGGCGTAAGAACGCGGGTTACCAGAAGATTCTTTTCAGTCACCTCTCCCGTAGTCTCGCCGATCTGGACCCAGTCGCCGACCAGGTACGATCGCATGTAAGTCAGGATGACCCCGGCGATCGCGTTGGCCACGGCCGAGGAAGATCCCAAAGACAGCAGCACGCCGAGAAATATGGAAATTCCCTGGAAAGCCGGGCTCTTAGCTCCCGGCAGATACGGAAATGCGACAATGACCGCCAGACAAAGCACCAGAATTCGGATCAGCTTTTCGGTCGGTTCGGCCCAATCGGGATAGAATCCACGGATCTTCAGGTTCCCCTTCTGTATCTCGTCGAACACTAACCGGAGCAGGCGAATCAGGTAGTTCGTGGCCAAAGCGATTACCACTACCACCATCAAGTTTGGGAGGTAATTCAACGCAGACTCGCCTAAGGATTCTAGTTGCGAAAAAACCCACTTCGACACCGTGTGTGAAATTTCCCGTGTGGAAGAAAAGAAACCCAGAGTGATCGTCAAGTAAGCTTCGACAAACGCAAGGATGAGCAGCCATCGCAGAATTGCGCCCACGCCCAGAGAAATAGGACCCAGGTAAGCGACAGAAATATGCCAGGCCGACTTTGGTACAAGGCGCGCACTGGTCTGAATCTGTTTCTCAATGCGGTCCCGAACGGCAAACCGGATTCTGCGGACAAGCCAGCAAACGGGTACCAGCACGAGGGTGGCAAGCACGGTTTTGATGGCGCCGCTAAATATCAGTCGCCAGCTGTGCTCCTCGTGATAGTTTCGGATTGCCTGGCGAATGTTCTCCGCGTACTCGGATGCGAGCTGCGGCCGCGGCTTGCCCGCGCTCTTCGCATCGAAGTCGGTAACCGCAAGGAGCAATTGCTTGTCGCTGAAAATCTCGCTCCACGTACTGCGGTTTTCAACGCGCACTGATTCTGGCGAGGAACTACTTTCTTTGGCGACGGCTAGGATGCGTTTTTCGATACCGCTGGCGCGGTCTTCTGGTGTCAAGCCTCCCAATGTCTCGTAAACGGTCAAAATCGGGCGGCCTTCGATTACGACTTGACCAGGCGAATTGATGTCTTCCTGTGGAGAACCCTGGCTGCCGCTGGCGGGTTGTGTTTGTGTGGGTGCAGGTGTGACCTGGTTTTGCTGTGCCAATGCGGGTAAGGAACAGGCAGAGTGCAGAACAAGCCAAAGCGCAATGCCGAAGCAAACGCCATTCGGTCTTTTTTTCATAAAGGATGCTACCAGACGACGAGCGGGCCGCACCGTCGCAGATGCTTAGAGTCAAGTCGCCCGTTGACGCATGCGTCTTTATCCCTCGGATAGGCCTGAGTCCCGTCACGCTTTCGGTGCTCAAAACGCGATACTCCGCTCTTCGCGACGATGGTAGGTCTTGCCTCGGTTACCTCTCAACTGGGGAAATCCCTAGTGCTCGGCAAACTGAGCCTGGCGAGCAGACGAGTTGTAAGGCGATCCCTTCCGATTGAAGAGGCACCCTGCACTAGGGGTTTCCCTAGTAGCAGTGCACCCTGCATCGCAGTACAAAACTCGTAAAGGTGGTTATGGGCAGAACCGATCAACACCGATTCGGAGTTGGATCGATCTTGAATGCTGCCAGGCGCGAGCGCTGTTCATCTAAGCCGAGCAAGTGTCCACCCGAGCAGCAAGCGACGTACACGGACTCACGATATGAACTCTAGACGACGGGGCAGTTTTCTACAAACCATTCGAGAATGCGCTGCGATTCTCTGCGCAGTGGTCCTTCTTCCCGGAAACGCCGTGTTCGCAGCGCAGGACCAGAAGCCCGCGGCTGCACCGGAACAGGCTGCGGTTAAGATTCCGGCGGACCAGTTGGACTCTCTGGTGGCGCCGATCGCGCTCTATCCCGACGCGCTACTCAGCCAAACCCTGGTGGCCTCCACCTATCCTCTGGAGGTGGTTCAGCTCAAACAGTGGCTCGACCAGCACAAGGACTTGAAGGGGAAGGCGCTCGCGGATGCAGCGCTAAAACAAGACTGGGATCCAAGCATCCAGGCCTTGGCGGGACTGCCTGACCTGGTCAAGCAACTGGCTGACAACATCAAGTGGACGACGGATCTTGGGAATGCTTTTCTTGCGCAACAGAGCGACGTGATGGACGCCGTGCAGCGCATGCGCAAGAAAGCTGAGGACGCAGGAAACCTGAAGTCCAGCGAACAACAGAAAGTGGAAACCAAGGTCGTCGAAAATAAGCAGGTTGTCATCATCGAGCAAGCTAGCCCAGAAGTCGTCTATGTGCCCAGCTACAACCCAACCGTTGTGTATGGTGCTCCGGTTTATCCGTATCCCCCGATCGCCTATCCGCCGCCCGGTTACTATGCGGCCGGCATGGCCATATCGTTCGGTGTTGGGGTCGCGATGGGAGCCTTCTGGAGTGGTGGCGCGGGTTGGGGATGTGGATGGGGCGGCAACAACAATGTCTACATCAACCACAACAACAACTTCGTCAACAACAGCAACCGGCAAAACATCAACAACGCGAACCGCGGCAACCGCGTATCCACTCAGCCCGCAAGAGGTAATAGTAATTGGCAACACAATCCCCAGCACCGCGGGGGCGCACCATATTCTGACAGGTCCACTGCGAACAGGTTTGGCGGTACTACTCGAGGCGATTCCCTCTCGAACCGGCAGGCAAATGCACGCCAGAACCAGGCCAGACAACAACCTGCAGGCGGCGACCGAGGAGGCATGAGTAATCGACAACAGCCCGGCGGCGGCGATCGCGGCACCGGCAATCGAGACGCGTCCAACCGCGGTGCCAGTGGCAATCGCGGCGCTGGTACTCGAGACACGTCCAACCGTGGTGCCGGCGGCGGCAATATGAACAACCGAGGAGGTGGAGGGGATCGCGTTGGCAATCGACAAGTCCCGAATTCCCCAAGCGCGACCAACCGGAGCGCGTTTGGTGGAGCATCTTCCGGCATGAGTGGCAGCGGGGCGCGCGCCAGCAGTTCGCGTGGTTCTTCCAGCATGGGAGGCTCTCGTGGTGGAGGTTCCCGCGGCGGCGGAGGCGGTCGGCGGAGGGAGCTAAGAACCATGATCACCGAGGGAAATATGAAATCAAGACTATCCAGATTCCGCACTCCGATTGGTATCTTCGCCATCATCCTGGTTGCTCCGTGGTGCATGCTGCCAGGTTTCGCGGCAGCCCAAGTGCAATCTGAGCCGCAAACCGTGACCACGGCGCCAAAGGCGTTCGACAGTCCCCAGCAAGCTGCTGAAGCTCTAATCAATGCTGCGGGAGCCTATGACGTGCCGGAACTAATGGCGATCTTCGGACCAGACGGCAAGGACTTCGTTGCCTCTGCCGATCCCGTCGAAGACAAAAACAATGCCGCTGCGTTTGCGGCAGAAGCCCGTGCCAAGAACTCCATATCGATCGACCCTGCAAAACCAAATCGGGCGCTCATCATTGTTGGCGAGGAAGAGTGGCCGATGCCGGTGCCCCTGATAAAGAGGAATGGCAAATGGTATTTCGAAGCTAAGTCGGGCCGGCAGGAAATCCTCTTTCGCCGGATTGGAGCCAACGAACTGGACGCCATTCAAGTTTGCCGCGGTTTTGTGGATGCCCAGAAGGAATACGCTCTGCAGATTCACGATGATTCCGGGGTAAATCAGTACGCGCAGCGAATCTTCAGTACTCCTGGAAAACAGGACGGCTTGTACTGGCAAAACCCGGACGGCACATCTGGCGGCCCGATTGGCGATGCCGTTGCCAAGGCGTTGGAGGAGGGCTACTCCATCGGCAAGTCAGGATTCCACG
>Ga0222749_10001293_pt1 | contig 12932 bp, 11 predicted proteins | sample IncBWH2Mmetat_FD_197234 | JGI IMG/M metagenome (GOLD analysis project Ga0222749, IMG submission 197234) | Metatranscriptome of lab incubated forest soil microbial communities from Barre Woods Harvard Forest LTER site, Petersham... | ecosystem: Environmental > Terrestrial > Soil > Temperate... | reverse complement strand
GCGGCGGCCAGCAACGGCGAAAAGCTCGATTATATCGTGATTGTGACCCCCAACCACGTTCACTATGACCCTGCGATGAAAGCCATTAAAGCCGGCATCGCTGTCATGTGCGAGAAGCCGCTTTGCCTCAATCTCAAAGAAGCCAACGACCTGGTCAAAGCCGTTCGCAAACACAATGTCCCCTTTGCTGTTGCCCACACCTACCTGGGCCACTGGACCACACGCTTCTCCCGCTACGTGGTTCGTGCCGGGCTACTGGGGGAAGTTCGTTGGGTCGATTCCTACTATTTGCAGGGTTGGCTGGCCACCAAGCTCGAAGCCACCGGCCAAATGCAGGCCACCTGGCGCACCAACCCCAAGCTGGCCGGCGGTTCGGGCTGCGGCGGCGACATCGGCACCCACGCCCTCATGCAACTAAGGTATGTCACGGTACTGGATGTCACCGAGGTTTCCGCCCAGCTCGAAACCTTCGTCGAAGGCCGCCCGCTCGACGATCACTTCACTGTCTACTGCCATTTGAGCAATGGTGCCAAAGGTCTGGTCCGCGCCTCCCAGGTCTCCATCGGCCACAAGAATGACCTCGGGCTCGAGGTGGTCGGAACCAAAGGCACACTCCGTTGGCGCCAGGAAGAGCCCGAATCCATCACCATTCACCTGGCCAATCAACCCGATCGCGTTTACTGGCGCGGCGCTGTCAGCCCGGGCGACGGATTCCTGCCCAAGGATGTGCCGGCCGATCTGATGGCCGAACCCACTATCCCCTCGGGCCATCCCGAAGCCTTCCACGATGCCTATGCCCGCCTGCACCGCTCGTTTGAAGCCGACGTGCGCAAGTGGAAAGCCGGCGAACCCTTCCAATGCGACGGCTCCAAATACGCCAATATCGAAGACGGTTGGACCGGCCTTGCGTTCATCGAATCTGCCGTGAAGAGCAGCGAAAAGAAAGGCGCCTGGACGAAGATGCCAAAGGCCGTGTAGGGCACAAGGTTATCAAGTCTCAGGTTCAGGTAATGGCGTCGCTTGGCGATGGGGTGAGTCCTACGAGCCAGTGGCCGCCGTTTTCTCATCAGAGAGAGGCGCAAAGAGAAACAGACGGCGTGGCTACACGCCGTCCGCCTGATTTCCCAATCTCATTAACACCGGGCTTAAGCCCGGTGTCGAACGTGCCTTGCGCGGTTAACTGTTTTCAACAGTTTACCTCGTAGCAGTCTAGTTTTGCGCAACAACTCAACTCCCGAGCAATGGCCCATCCGATCGTCCCGCGTGCGTGAGGATGTGCTCTTGCAGGGCGTTAAGTGTCGTTTCCTTTCTGCCTTTCACCCTACTCGCCCTCAGACAAACTCGTTGATAATGTTCTCCAGCATCTCCTGGCGGCCACTGGTGTTGGGCGTAATGTCACCCTTCTCGAGCATGTACTTTTCGAGTTCTTTAAAGCTGGTTTTCCCGGCTTCAATCTTCGCGCCGATACCGCTGTCCCAGGAGCTGTAACGCTGGCGCACAAATTCCGCCATCCGCCCATCTTTGCGGATGGCGGTGGCAATCTTCAAGCCGCGGGCGAATGCATCCATGCCTCCAATGTGGGCATGGAACAGGTCCACGGGTTCAAAACTCTCGCGCCTCACCTTGGCATCGAAATTGGTGCCCCCAGTCCTGAACCCGCCCATCTTGAGGATCGAAAGCATAATCTCCGTGGTCAGATAGACATTGGTCGGGAACTGGTCGGTATCCCACCCGAGCAACAAGTCGCCCGTGTTGGCATCAATGGACCCAAGAGCATTGGCGGCGATGGCAACTTCAAGTTCATGCTGCATGGTGTGGCCGGCCAAAGTGGCGTGGTTGGTCTCGAGGTTCAGCTTCAAGTCGTCCAGCAGTTCGTATTCCCGCAGAAAATTCAAACAGGCCGCAGCGTCCGAATCGTATTGATGCTTGGTAGGTTCCTTGGGTTTCGGTTCGATGTAGAATTGGCCCTTGAACCCAATTGCTTTTTTGTGATCGACAGCCAGGTGCAGGAATTTACCCAGGTGATCCAGTTCCCGTTTGAGATCTGTGTTCCACAAGGTGCTGTAGCCCTCCCGTCCTCCCCAAAAGACGTAGCCCTCGCCCTTTAGCTCGTGGGTGACCTCGATCGCCTTTTTTACCTGAGCTGCAGCGTAGGCAAAGGCGTCCGCGTTGCAACTGGTCGCCGCACCGTGCACAAAACGCGGATGCACAAACAGGCAAGCCGTTCCCCAGAGCAACCGCACCCCCGTTCGCTCCTGTTCCTGCTTCAATACCTTCACTATCCCGTCGAGGTTTTGGTTGGTTTCGCTCAAGCTCTTGCCTTCCGGCGCCACGTCGCGGTCATGGAAGGCATAAAACGGCGCTCCCAATTTTTCCAGGAACTCGAAGGCTACCCGTACGCGTGTTTCCGCCATCTTCATTGAGTTCGTTCCATCCTCCCAAGGGCGGATCGCGGACCCAACGCCAAACATGTCCGCCAACTGTCCGCGGATCGTGTGCCAGTAAGTGACCGAGAAGCGCAGATGCTCCTTCATCGATTTGCCATCAATCAACTGGTCGGCGTTGTAATGTTTGAACGCCAGCGGGCTTTTTGAGCTCGGACCTTCGTATTGGATTTTTGAAATGCCGGAAAAGAATTCTTTGGATTGCTTTTTCATGATTCGCAGACTGTTTCGGCCAGCCTAATGAGCCCGTTCCGGAACGCAAGCGGGGAGTTGGAGGGTGCTGACCTCGAGTTCATCTTTCCGCGAAAAAACCACGCCAGACATCACAGGGAACTTATCGCGAAGCGTTTGGAGGGCGTCCCGGCTAGCCGGCGCTTTCGTGTGGCGGCGCCTCTCCCGAAAAGCGGGAGCAAGCTCCGCGCACTCCAAACGCTTCGCGGCTATCGGTTACGAAATCTGTTCCAGAGGCGCCCGCTTGCGCCGGAGCAAGCAATTGCTATTTGCGTCCCAAGCGTTCCATGAGCTTGGAGTGGATGCCTCCAAACCCGCCGTTGCTGAACACAACGACCACTTCGCCGCCTTGGGCCTTGCCCGCCACGTGATGAACGATCGCCTCGACATCCGGCAGATAGGCGGCAGGTTTGCCGGACTGTTTCAAATCCCGCATCAGCTTTTCAGGGTCCAACCGCTCCTGCGGGGGCAACAACTCCAATCGCGCGATTTGCGAAACCACCACTTCATCGGCATCAGCGAACGAATCCGCCAACTCGGCCTGAAAGACATTGCGTCGCGTCGTGTTACTGCGGGGTTCGAAAATTGCCCATAGTTTTTGGTTCGGATACTTAATCCGCAGGGCCCGCAGCGTTTCGCGAATGGCCGTCGGGTGGTGGCCGAAGTCGTCGACCACCGTCACGCCACCGGCGATGCCGCGGATCTCCATCCGTCGTTTGATGCCCTTGAAGGTATCGAAGGCGGATTGGATTTGGTGGTTCTTTAATCCGCAATGCTTGGCGCAGGCCACGACCGCCAGCGCGTTGCGGACGTTAAGTTCGCCGACGAAATTCGTATGAAACTTAAAACTGGGAATCTCGAATTCGGTGGCCGTCGGGCCATAGCGCAGGTTAAAGCCTTGGATCGCATTACCCTCGCCCAGGCCGAAGCGTTTTACCGGACAATGGGTCACATTGAGTAAGGGAGCCAGGTTGGAATCATCGCCGTTGCCCAGTAACAGGCCGTTGCGCGGGATCAACCGGATGAAATGGCTGAAACTGGTCTTGATAGCGTCCAGGTTGGCGAAAATATCCGCATGATCAAATTCAAGGTTGTTGATAATCGCCACTTCGGGCAGGTAATGAACAAACTTGCTGCGCTTATCGAAGAAGGCGGTGTCGTATTCGTCACCCTCGATGATAAACCAATCGCTGTCGGTGAAGCGGGCGCCCTGGCCAAGGTTATTGGGAATGCCGCCGATGAGATAGCTCGGGGTAAGCCCGTTGTGCTCGAAAACCCAGGTCAGCAACGAGGTGGTCGTGGTCTTGCCATGCGTGCCGGTCACCACTAAAGAGCGCCTGCCCCGAATGAAGAAGTCCTTCAATAGCTCCGGCAGCGAGCAGTAAGGCAATTTGTGGTCCAGGACGTACTCCGCTTCGGGATTTCCTCGTGAAATCGCGTTGCCAATAATCACCAGATCCGGCCGGTAAGCCAGGTTTTGTTCCGCATAACCGGAAATAACTTGGATTTTGCGATCCGTCAGGAAGGTCGACATGGGGGGGTAGACATTCTGGTCTGAGCCCGTGACCCGCACGCCTTTTTCCTGCATTGCGGCAGCCACCGAAGCCATGGCGGTGCCGCAGATCCCAACGAAGTGAACCGAACGAATTTGCGAAAACATCAGGTCCATCATAGGCTCCAAGTCAAGCGTGAAAAGGCAAAACAACCGGCCAAGCCTCCAGAGGGCGCCAGCCCACAGTGCGCCTGACACGCGGACATTCGTGTCCGGAGCAACCTCCGGCTTTCAAACCGCTCGAGCAGCAGCCCGAGGCCGAGCTTGGAACCAGGGTCGTAAAGGGCTGCCGGTTCAAGAGTCAGCTCCCCCGGTCCGCCTCCCCATCGCACTGACGATCGCCGGGTCCGACAGCGGAGGAGGTGCTGGAATTCAAGCCGACCTCAAGACGTTCGCCGCATTGGGGGTCCACGGAGTAACGGCTGTCACTTGCATCACGGCCCAAAATCCAAAAGGTGTGTTTGGCATCCAGGCCTGCGCACCTTCAATGGTGCGGGACCAGCTCGCGGCTGTCTTCGAAGAACTGACACCCACAGCCGCCAAGACCGGCATGCTTTTCTCCGCAGCGATTATCCACAGGATTGCTGATTGGCTGCAGGATCACCGGATTCCCCTGGTCGTCGATCCCGTAATCGTTTCCACCAGCGGAGCGCGCCTGCTTGCGCCGCCTGCCCTTGATGCTCTGCGCCGCCGATTGCTGCCGTTGGCCAGCCTCATTACCCCGAATCTAAGCGAGGCGGAGGTGCTCACCGGTACGCAACTCAGGTCGGTGCAGGACCTCCGCGCGGCAGCAAAACAATTATATCGCCGATTCGGCGTGGCGGTGTTGGTCAAAGGGGGACACCTGAAGGGTTTGCGCGAGGCAACGGACATCTTCTACGACGGCAACGAAGAGTTGTTCCTACGCGCGCCTTTTGTGCGCGGGATCCGCACCCACGGCACCGGCTGCGCTTACTCCGCTGCCATTACTGCCTATCTTGCCGCCGGAGTGCCGCTCTTGGCAGCTGTCTCCCGAGCGAAGCAATTCATCACTGAGGCCATCGCGCACAGCCACCGGATCGGCCGCCATCGCGCGCTGAATAGCTTTTGGCTTCCGCACCGGTGGCGGGCGTGAGTGCAGACTAAACGGCGCCGCAATTCAAACGACAGCGGATTGGCGAGCTAAGCGGAGGGGACTGCCGCCGCGAGGGCTGCAGGCATGGCCGGGGGAGCCGCAGTGGGCATCTCGACATCGGGCCTTTCATGTTCGTTCTCCGCTGACTTGGATTCGCGCTCCTCACGAGCTCGCAGAACCAACGTGAGCGCTTTGAGCGTTATCTCAAAAGCCAGGAAAGGTTTGGCAATGAGGTCCTGGGCGCCCAGCAAGGCGCACTTTGCCCGTGAATCAAAATCGGTGTGGCTGGTGACGAAAACCACCGGAGTCGTGCGGTTAGCCGCAGTCTCACGGATTTTTGCGCAGAGTTCAAATCCATCCATCCCGGGCATTTCAATATCCAGGAAAATCACGTCATAGGGCTGTTGAACAGCCAATGCCAGCGCGCTCTGGCCGTCGACTGCCACATCAGAGCCGTTGAAGGCTTTCTTGAGGGCGAACGCCACGGCCCTGAGGCTAATGGGCTCGTCATCAACGGCCAACAGCCGAACGGGCGGGGCGTTGGCCAAATCGGGTCTCGGGGTGCGAGTGCATAGAAACTCCAGCAAGTCCATGGCCGCGGCGGCAGTGCGCAAAACGGAAGGCGTGACATGAGCGGCTTTGAGCGAGACTTGTTTCAGCAGGCCGTGCAGCGCGGTCGCCAACAACTTGGCGGAGCGCAAATGCGGTGAGTCTGAACTTTGCTTAATCAACTCAACCCCTTCGAGGAGTTCCCGCAGCACCCGCAAGCGTTCGTCATCGTCAGGGGCGCGGCTCAATCTTTGGAGCTCTGCGCGCAAGAAAGCGAGATTGTTTCCCCCAAAAACATGGCCTGGCGGAAGAAGCTTGGGCGCCGAGGGTTTTTGGGCGGCTGTGGTGGGAGCAGGTAATGTGTTGGGCGGCTCAGATGGCGCGCTGGGTGGGGCCACCGGGCCACTCCACAGCTCTTCGTGAAGCGTATGAAGGAACTCGGCCATGACAGGGTCCTCGACCAGGCCGTTGCGCGCCAGCTCTTGCTGCGCCGCCTTTTTGTCAAGCCAGTGATTCCACCGGCGGAGTGCTATCAGTGCAGCCAGGCCCGCACCCAAGGTGGCAACTACACCAACACCCCACAGAAAGAGCTGTTCAATCCGATCCGCGTGGACCTCGGGACTGGCTTCGGGGCGCTGCGCCATTTCCTGAGCTTGCCGTTTGAGCCCCGCCTCCAATGCGGCAACTCCAGAATCTGAAGAATCCGGCGAAGCCGGCGCGGTTGAGAACTGCTTGTCCAATGCGTTTGCGTAAGGATCGGCACCTAGCACGACTTGCGCGTGCCCGAGTATCAGGATCAGTGAGCCCACCGCGTACCACCAATGGTGCAGCCGAAATTGTGTTCCCCTTACCTCAGCCTTTGGCGATGCGGCCCGCTTTATCGGTGAACGGCCATTGCTTGAATCCGCTGCCATGCGGCTAAAGTTCTTTCCACGAGGTGACGACGTAAGCACGGGTCGGGCCCGAAGACAGCAAATCCTCATCGAAATGGAAATTGTAATGCCCATTCATTGCGATGATCGATTTTGTGACGCTCGCGCCGATCAGCCCGTTGTTATTGCCACCGCCATTTAAGGTGAGATTGGCCTCGGGCGCATAGACGACGCCGATGAAGCTCGAGTTGCCCCCGTAAGTGATGCCGGTCACGCCCGGCAAACCGTAATAGTAAAAATTTCTAGCCCTGCCGCTATCCACCGTCACCGAGCCACTCATGCTGGCAGTGCCCGAGACCTGGTAAAGAATCAAGGTACCCGAGACCCCGTCGGTGGAAAGGATATGAACATTGGACGGGTTAAAAGTGGTCGTATCAACCCTGAGCCGCACGGTGACGCCGGGCTCGACCAGGATATCGCTTGAGGTATTAATGGAATAATCGCCGCTGGTGGTGAAATCGTATCCGGTCGTTCCGCCAATCGTAGTCGTTGATGCCGGAAGCCAGAGCGTCGTCGGCAGGACAACATCGGGAAAGGATACGTTGAAATCGGTGTTGATGCTGCCCGATACCTGGCTGGGGGCGACGGCGGAGGCGGCGGAAGGCCCCAGGTACAAGTTTCCGGAGATGCTATGGTTACCGAAATCAACCGGGCCATAGACGCTTCCGACGTTCCCATTGGTGCTGGTCTTGTTCGAAACATATTGGCCGTTCGAGCTCAAGGCCGGGTTACTTGAGTTGAAACTGTCGGCCGCCACCCCATTGCCGTTCAGTTGGATGGTGCTCACGGCCGCGAATGCGAACGTGATTAAGGGCTGATTGGTGCCCGCAACTTTTGCCGTTCTGGAAATATAACTGCTCGAGTTAATCGGTGCGGGAATGAAGGCAGTAGAATAAATATAAGGGGTGTTGGAGGCTCCGAAGGTTCCATTATAGATATTAACGGAAAAATAACTGCCGTCAGCGAATGTCCGCTGCTTGGAGTAGACTTGTTGCCCGGAAACCGTGCCGGGCGTCCAGCCATTTGCGCCCGGGTTATTCAGGTCATCTTGCAAGTGGGTCAACGCTTCCTCAATCCCGGCTTCCATAACGGGCACAGCTCCATTCCAGGTCTCCGACCGCATGGTCACCTTGTAGCGGCTGCCGATGAGTGCCAGGTAACTGGCCAACACCGTCCCGATGGTCATGATCATGACCAGGGTTAAGATTAGGGTATTCCCTTGTTCTCGACGAAAAGACGCGACTTTCATTCTATTTAGTGGTTGCGCAGGCAAATACTGGCAGATTCCACAACCTCGTTGTTGACGTTGGCTCCGAAAATTTGCCGCGAACACGACCAGGTGACTTGCACCAGTTTAGCGTTGGTGATGTACGCCGGGTCGTAACAGGTGAAGGTGTTTGATTTGGGCGTGCGCTGATAAATCCAGAATTGCAGCGAGTTGCATCCGGTCAGATAAGTATTGGTCGCGTTACCGTTAATACAGACCAGGGTCCCCGTGGCAGGATTCAACTTGTATTGGATGACGTTGCCGCTCTCATCAACAAGGGTGATGCTGTTGGTCGCGTAAGCCGTCACCTGCTTGGCCTGCCGGATGGTCCGCGACATGTTATCCAGCGCCATGCGGCTGTGCAAAGCCATGTCGGTATAATTTGTCGCCGCCACGAAGCTACGGCTGGTGAAAAAGGAAAGCGCGGCGAGTGCTGTCACGACAACCCCCGCCAGCCCAGTGGCGACCATAACCTCCAGGAGGGTGAAGGCCTGGCCAAACCTTGCTTCACTTTTAATAAACATAGTTTTGCAAACCATAACGGGAGACATACGTCGTCATATTTCGTGTGTGGGTCAGCCCGCGCGACTGCCAGCTCAACGAGATCTTCACCGCCCGCAAGTCATTGCTATAATTTTCCGAAACCGGCGCGTTCGTCACCTGCACCGTCCCGGTATAGATGAGGGAGCCAGCGGGCGTGTTGGTCGGATTGGTAATCGAATAGGACGCGGTGAATCTTGAAGGAATATAGCCCGGCAGGTTGACGACTTGATCCCAACTCAACAGGCGAACCACCTCCATCTTCTCGGAAAGGATTTGCGTGGCCCGTTCCTCTTCCCGGCCAACCTGGATTTGAGCAAACCCAAATGTCAGGCCCGCGTAAAGCGAAACCAAAAGCACGCCCATCACGCCTACGCTCACCATGACTTCAATCAGCGTAAAGGCCTGACTTGAACCTTGTCTATGTTTGTTCCTGGTCATTTCTCGATCGGAAAATCACTTTAGAGACAGCATGATCCATTCCGCTGCAGTTTCTGGATTGGAACTGCTCATGGCATTAGTTAACGCGCCTTGTGTCTTAGTTTGAGACACTTTTAGTGAATGAACCTCCTCCAAATGCTTCCTGCGTGCTATCTTCAGCCCATGAACCGAGTTGACCGCTTGATGGCAATGATTGTCCATCTGCAAAGTCGGCGACTTGTCAGGGCGGAAGACATTGCCGCCCATTTCGAGATTAGCGTTCGAACGGTTTATCGCGACATTGCGGCTTTGGGCGAAGCGGGCGTGCCCATTTTAGGAGAAGCCGGCGTTGGCTACGGACTCGCAAAAGGGTATTATTTGCCGCCTGTGATGTTTACTGCGGAGGAGGCCAGTGCCCTGTTCATGGGGGGAAAGCTCGTAGAGCATCTCACGGATGCTTCGTTGCGCAAGCACATGGAGTCTGCGCTGCTGAAAATTCGCTCGGTACTCCCGCGCGAGCGGCAGGACTATCTCGATCGATTGGAACGCTCGACCGTCTTGATGGCCCATGGACAGACCCTCGCCGCTCCTCGATTATCCAGCGAGGCCTTGATTCCCATTCAGCGTGGCTTGGCCGAGCGACGGGTCCTGGGCCTTGATTACCAAGGCGTGCAGCGCCGCGAAATGACTCGGCGCGACGTCGAACCCCTTGGCCTGGTTTATTATTCTGACAATTGGCATCTCATTGCCTATTGCCGTCTGCGCCGCGATGTGCGTGATTTCCGCACCGACCGGATTTGCAAGATCCAGTTACGCAGTGAACTCTTCTCGGAACATGCCAAATTCTCGCTGCGACGCTACTTGGAAAACGCCGCGCGGGAGGGCAAGTTCGAGGCCGCCCAGGTGAAGTTCAAGCTCGCAATGATGGAACGGGTGCGCCGCGAATGGCACTGCCGGTTAGTCGAAGAGAGAGCTGAATCCGACGGCGTCGTGGTTACATTGCTGGCGTATTCCCTGGGATGGCTGGCCGATTGGCTCCTGTCGTTCGGCTCTATGGCAGAAGTTCGTGCTCCTGAGGCCCTCAGACAAATGGTGGCCCGGGAGGCCGAAAAGGTATTGGTGAATTACGCCCTTGCCTCCAAGGTAAGCCCTTGTGCGCAAGGCCCGGAAGATCTTCCCGCACCGACAGCGAGTCCGGTCCTCGCCTAGATCCAAGACACAAACCAGTGCCCATAACCGGGATACGGGCTTTTGCCGCGTGCCCTCACCAAGCCCCAAGAACCGGAGGGCGATGTCCGAAAGTCTCCTGACATAGGGTTGTCACAAGGGTGATCTAGATTGCCCACCATGATGAACTCTAGAACAAATTCAATTGAACTCCTGCCCGGAACGATTGCGCCACAGCAGTCCTATAGCCCGGATCAGCCTCAGGTCTTCGTGGCGCGTTCGACTGTTGTTCGCGTTGATGGCCTCCGGATTTGGCGGCAGCCGCATTCTTCCTCAACTTTTCATTCGTCCCGTGACGGTGTGGGCGAGTTCTGGGAGAGCTTGAGCTACGCAATCCTCTGGTTCAGCGCGCTTCTTGGCATCGGAATCTGCTTCGCGTAAGCGTGGAATTCTGGCGTGAGGAGAACTGGCCACTCCATTGCTTCGCACTCACTTGTCCCGGAGGGACATTCGACAATAGCCCAACGCTTCAGCGTTGGGATCGACGGCCGAAGCGGGACAGTCCCGAAGGGACGGCTGAGGAATGCTACTCGGATTCAGCCGTCCCTCCGGGACTTAGAGAGTATTACGCGCTAAACCCAACGCTGAAGCGTTGGGCTATTCTCATGCATCCCTCCGGGATGCAAAATGAAATTCTAGTGGCATTGGACATTCTAGTCCGCAGCAACATCGCCCCTTCCAGTGCGGGTCCGCCAATAACCGAAAGCGTAGGCCAGTTTGGCCCCCTAGCCCTGCTAGGCGACTCCATCTGTGGTCGCCCTGAATCTGCGCGGAAATCCATCCCTGAATTGAAAGATCGGTCCTGCGTGGGGCAGAATCTGCGTGCCAAAACCGGCTCAATCTTGTATCCCCATATGATGACCGGCACGCGTCCCATTCAGAACCTGGCGCTGATCGGCTTCATGGGAACTGGCAAATCCTCCGTTGGCCGTTTGGTCGCGCAGCTTTTGCATTTCACTTACCTGGATACCGACCAGGTCGTTGAGTTTCGCGCGCATAAGTCCATCAGCGAGATTTTTCAGCAGGACGGCGAGCCTGCTTTTCGCGAATGGGAACGGAAGATAGTCGAAGAACTCACGCAGCGGAAGAAAACCGTCATCTCGACCGGCGGCGGATTGCCCGCCAATCAGTCCAACCTCGATAGCCTCAAAACCCACGCACTCGTCGTTTGCCTCTGGGCTTCAGCTGATACCATTTTTGAGAGGGTCCGCGACCACAATCATCGGCCCTTGCTGGCTCAAGCCGATCCGCTGGCCAAAATCCAGCAACTCCTTTCAGTTCGTGAGCCGTACTATCGTCAGGCCGATGTGTTGGTGAATACCGAACAACGTTCGGTGCGCGAGGTTGCGGTCCAAGTGATTCATCAGTTTCACATGGCTCAGGCGGCTCACCGATGAAGGAGGCCATCCGGCAACGCGCCCGTGAATTGGGTTTTGATGACTGCCGCTTCACTACTGCGGCAGTCCCGGAATCCGCTGCGCGTTTTCAAGAGTGGCTCGTAGACCGACGGCATGGCGAGATGGCGTATTTGCAGCGCAATGCACATAAGCGAGTGGATCCCCGAAAGGTTCTTCCCGGAGCGAGAACCGTCATCACCCTGGCCGCCAGCTACGCCCCGAGCGTTGAAAAAGACTGCCCACCGCCGCTGCCCGGCATCGTAGCCCGTTACGCCCGCTATCAAGACTACCATGACGTTTTGGGCGCCGCTCTCAAGCAATTGACGGAGTTTCTCGAACATTCGGACGGACCGGGAACACGCTCGCTTTGGTACGTCGATACCGGCCCGCTGCTGGAACGTGATTTGGCGCAACGGTCCGGATTGGGTTTCATCGGGAAGCACACGAATCTGATCAGCCGCCGGTTGGGGAACTGGATTTTTATCTCGGAAATTATCACCACACTCGATTTGCCACCGGATGCGCCCGAGACAAACCGTTGCGGTTCCTGTGCCCGCTGCATGGCTGCGTGTCCTACCAACGCCATCACGGCACCGTTTCAGTTAGATGCTCGTCGGTGCATTTCCTATCTCACCATTGAACTCAAGGGGCCTATCCCTTTGGAGTTTCGACGCGCCATCGGAAATCGCATCTATGGTTGCGACGATTGCCTGGCTGCCTGCCCCTGGAACCGCTTTGCTCGGCAAGGGCAAGCCATGCGCAACCATTCTCGCCCGGAACTCGCCGCGCCGGATTTAATCGAGTTGCTCTCGCTCGACGAGGGGGAGTTTAAACGCCGGTTTGCCGGGACGCCCATGCTGCGGACCAAGCGCCGGGGCTTGCTGCGTAACGTTTGCGTCGCCCTGGGCAATATCGGCGATCCCGCCGCGCTGCCCGCCCTGCGCCGGGCGGCCCTGGATCCCGAACCTCTCATCGCTGAACACGCCCGCTGGGCCATTCAACAAATCGTTTCTCGACGACGAACAACTCGGCCGGGCCAAAGCTGAACGGGCCGGCAATCATGTTTGTGGGAAACGTCTCCCGCACCGTGTTATAGCTCATTACGGCGTCATTGTAGGCTTGCCCGGCAAACGCAACCTTGTTCTCGGTCGAGGTCAACTCCTCCATCAGGCTCATCATGGTGGTGTTGGCCTTGAGATCGGGATAGGCTTCGGCGACGGCATACAAGCGACCGAGCGTCCCCGCTAGCGCTGTCTCGG
>Ga0222749_10001292_pt1 | contig 12946 bp, 15 predicted proteins | sample IncBWH2Mmetat_FD_197234 | JGI IMG/M metagenome (GOLD analysis project Ga0222749, IMG submission 197234) | Metatranscriptome of lab incubated forest soil microbial communities from Barre Woods Harvard Forest LTER site, Petersham... | ecosystem: Environmental > Terrestrial > Soil > Temperate... | reverse complement strand
TCTTTCCCTTCTCCCGCATGGCCGTTGACTCTTAACCTCGTCATCCCTAAGATGGCACTCGATTCAGAACTTCATACCGAGGCTGCAATATTGGCGAAACCAACCAACGCTGCTCCCCGCAGTCTGTATCGCGCGATCGCAACCGACATTCACTTCTGGATTCCCTTGAGCGTCCTACTCGGCGGAGTCTTCCTGCTGGATAAGCTGCGTTGAATTCAGTCCAAGACAGCGCGCAAACAACCGCGCCTCTGAACAGCGCACGCCTGCGGACTCTTCAGGCGCTGGGTATGTTCTGCGGTTTCGCAGCGGGAGCCTGGCTTGGCGGTGCCGAAGCACCGATCAAACTCGTCAACCCTGAAATCTCTCCCATCACCGTCTCGCTCGTGATGGTTTGTGGAGTCTTCCTCGCCCGCTGGAGCGTCCCCGCCCTGGTTCGCGGCACATCGCACATACGGGCCGATGTCGGTCAGGCTCCTCACCTAGTTGTGTGGGCCATCCTCGCCGGATGCATGTGGGCCGTCGCCAATACGCTGACGATCTACGCCATCCGCAACGTGGGACTGAGCATCGCCTTCCCGTTGTGGAACACGAACAGCCTGCTCGGTATCTTCTGGGGATTTCTTCTCTTCAAAGAACTCCACGCCGCAGGATGGAAGCGCTGGTTGGGAGTGATCGGCGGCGCCCTCTGCATGTTCGCTGGAGCCACATTGCTCGCCGTAGCATCGTCGCACGAAGCCGCGCCCGGTAAAGCGACGCTCGGAATTGCCGCTGCTTTAGGCGCGGGAATTCTCTGGGGCACGATGTACATCCCTTATCGCAAGGCGTATCTCACCGGCATGAACCCGCTCTCGTTCATCACGTTCTTCACCGTGGGTGAACTGATCACCATGCTGATCCTGGCGATCAGCTATCGCGGAGCGGCCCCGCTCTGGCATGAACTCAGCACCGCTCGCGCCGTCCTATTCTGGCTGATGCTCGGCGGCTTCGTGTGGGTCATCGGAGATCTCTTCCAGCAATACGCCACAAAATATGTCGGCATCAGCCGCGGCATTCCCCTGTCAAACACCAATCAGCTGTGGGGACTTTTGTGGGGCGTGCTCGTGTTTCACGAATTGCGAGGGGCCGGCCACGACACCTATGAACAGGTCGTAGGTGGATCGATTCTGATGGCGCTCGGCGCGGTAGCGATCGCGCTCTCATCGGCCACCGAGAGCGAGCACTCCTCCTGGAAGGACGCCGCTCAGCGCGAAGGCGACCGATACGGCGTCGAGGATGAATACGTCCGCGCCGGCATGGAGGGCCGCGCCTATGAGTCCTCTTCGGAGGGCAGGAGCGTCCTCGACTGGCTGCTGATCCTCGTCACGACAGCGCTCTTCGCCGCACTCGCCATCATCTCCAAGCCTCCGCAGGTGGACGTAAGCTTTGGCTGGGCTGCGGCACTGAGTGTCGTGATGTTCACGCTGATGTCGGCTTGCGGAGTCGCCCTGTGGCGCACGACGCGCTTTCGCTGATCTCGCCCGTTTATCGTACTAGGTTGATTTCGTTCTAGACAGACTCCGCCGAGCCGCTACACTGGTTGCCAACCAAAAGGAGACTCTATCCATGACAGGTGCTCTGCCAGCGTTTGCTGTATTTATGTTCGCACTGGGCTCGATGCAAGCTGCCGCTCAGGTGAATCCTTACAAAGAAGGCACTCCCGGCGTCACCGGTTATCGCTCGGAGGTGATGGCCGAGGTCATGGTTCAGGAGGACAAACTGACCCGTCTTGCGGAAGCCATCCCCCCGGATAAATACACCTGGCGGCCATCCCCTGACACCCGCTCATTTGCAGAGGTGTTCCTGCACATCAGCGCGGCGAACTACAACTTGTACAAACTGGTTGGCACGCCGCCGCCGACAGGCCTCGATATCAAGAGCCTTGAGAAGTCCACTTCGGACAAAGCCAAAGTCGTCACCACTCTCAAAGATTCCTTTGCTCACGCCAAGCAGGCGATCAAAGCGATGCCCGACGCGGATCTGGAGAAGAGCATGGATTGGTTCGGCGGCAAAAATACAGAGCGCGGCATTTTACTTTTCATCGTCCGTCACGCCGCCGAGCATCTCGGACAATCCATCGCGTACGCGCGCTTTGCCGGGATCGTTCCACCCTGGACCGAAGACGCGCAGAAGAAGCCCCCGGAGAAGAAATAAGGCATCACGCGTCAACTAGGATCCAAGGGTGCGAATTTGGCGAGAGCCTGATGACGGAGCCCGGGGTCTGGGGTCTGGGGTCCGAAGTCTGAGGTCTGAGGCCTGAAGCCCGGGGTCTGAGGTCCGACGTCTGACGCCCGACGCCGTTCCTGTGCTAGATTCGGATGTCCGATGGATCTCGCACCCAGCATCTCTACCCAAACCCTGACACGCCGCTTCGGAGACCTCGTCGCCGTTGACGGCGTGAATCTCCGTGTCGCCCCCGGACAGTTCTTCGGTTTCCTTGGACCTAATGGCGCGGGCAAGTCCACGACCATCAAGATGCTGACAGGATTGCTCGCCCCAAGTTCCGGGCGAATCGAAATTCTGGGTCTCGATCTCAATACTCATCCGGCGGAAGTGAAACGCCAGATCGGCGTCGTTCCCGAGGGTATGGCTTTGTTCGGCCGTTTGACGGGTGCTGAGTTTCTGAGCTTTGCCGGAAGAATGTACGGGTTAGATCGCGAAACTGCCGCCAAGCGTGCCGCCGAATTGCTCGACTTCATGCAACTCGCAGATCAGCCCAAAAAACTTGTGACCGATTACTCCCATGGCATGCAGAAGAAGCTTGCTATGGCGGCTGCAGTGATTCATGGACCGAAAATTCTTTTCTTGGACGAACCCTTTGAGGGTGTTGACGCCATTGCCGCCGGCACACTGAAGGCAATGTTGCAGCGCATGATTGCCCGCGGCGCCACCATTTTCCTCACTTCCCATGTGCTGGAAATCGTAGAGCGGCTGTGCAGTCACGTTGCCATCATTCATCAGGGACGGCTCGTTGCCCAGGGATCCCTCGAGGAATTGCGCGCTGGAGTCGAAGCGCAAACGCCCGCCGGATCTGACAATGGAGTTCAGCCTTCAGGAGAGAAGCTGACGCTGGAAGAGATTTTCCTCCGCATTGTAGGAGGAGGCCGCCCCGCCGATCAGGAACTTTCCTGGCTTAGTTAGAGAACGTGGCAAGTCAATTGACTGGATCCCCCACGTGGCCCGCCGCAGGGGAGCCTTCGGAGCCCGGGACTACAGCTCGTGCGAAGCCGACAGAAGCCTCCGGCGGTGCCCAACAGACATTGTCTCGAGCGAATAGTTGAAGGTGGCACCGCACTCACAACACACTCGATAGCTGTGATTGTCGATCGTGAATACACGGCTCAGTTTTCGATGATGACAACCGAATGCGAAATCCAATACATTCACAAATGGTTGGGTGACGCTGTCCCACAACGGAGCATCTTCTGACTGCCTCATGTTGCATCAACCTCTGGAAACCAACCTATAGTGTCTGTCGGCATTTCCCGATTGCACCTGAGCGCCGCCCACTCTCATGAGTGACGGTGATCACTTCTGTCGCAGGGCTTCGGGTCCCTCGAAGTTGCATAACGTTAGGCCGATGCCGCCCAATGCCTTCCGGGCCGATGCCTGGTTTGCGCCCTTGTGCAAGAATGGAACTCGAGATGACATCTGCTGCCGTGCGCTCCCAACTTACGGCCGTCGCTGAGCTCCGCTGGCGTATGTTCGTCAACGGACTGCGCACCCGCCGCGGCAAGATGGAACTGGCCTCGCGCATCGTCATTACCTCCATTTTCGCTATCGGAGGCTTCGGTGCTTTCGCCTTCGCGATCGGCATGTCGTGGTTCTTTGTGTCGGACGGCCGACCTGAACTCCTCGCCATTCCGCTCTGGGGTGTCTTTCTCTTCTGGCAGTTCTTTCCGGTGATGGCGACAGCTTTCACGAACAATCCAGATTCGTCCGAACTGCTCCGCTTCCCGCTCAGCTATCGCGCGTATCTCCTTGTGCGCCTTGCGTACGGCTACTTCGATCCGGCCAGCGCGTTGGGATCAGTCGGTTTGCTGGGCGTACTTATCGGTGTCACCGGTGCCCGCCCAAGCCTTTTTCCCTGGACGCTATTGGTCCTGGCGACGTTTGCCCTGTTCAACCTGGTGCTGATGCAAATGGTCTTTGCCTGGATCGAACGCTGGTTGGCACAGCGCCGCACGCGCGAGATTTTTGGCGTGCTCTGCATTCTCTTCATGCTGAGTTTTCAGCTCATCGGCCCCATCGCTGAGCGCCTCAGCAAAGGAACTCATCCCGACCTCCGTCGCGACCTCCAGATTGCCGCCCAGGTGCAAGCGGTATTACCTCCGGGCCTTGCAACCGGTGCGATTGCGCAGGCCTCTCAGGGTCACCTTGTTGCCGGGCTCACTTCGCTTCTCTTCCTGGCAATGCTGACGCTATTTGTCGGATTCCTTCTTCACGTCCGCATCCGTGCTCAGTTCCGTGGCGAGAACCTTAATGAAACTGCGGCTCGTCCGAGGGTGAAACAAGTGCATCCCTTGCAGTTGGGCTGGCACCTTCCGGGGTTCTCGCAGTCCGTGGCCGCTGTATTCGAAAAAGAGATGCGTTATCTGGCGCGAAGCGGTCCCATGCTGCTCACCCTGATCATGCCTATCTTCATGCTGCTGATCTTTCGCTTTGGCGCGATGAATGCTTTGCGACACTCAAACTCCTTTGCGCGCACGCCGGATATGGCGTTCCCTGGCGCGGCGGCCTACTCCCTGCTTGTGCTCACGAATCTGGTGTACAACAGCTTTGGGGGCGATGGCGGAGGGATGCAGTTCTTCTACGCATCTCCGATTCAATTCCGCCATATCCTTCTGGGAAAAAACCTGACCCATGCCGGCGTACTGCTGTTCAACGCAGCGTTTGCCTGGATCGCCGTCACCTACCTCTACGGAGCCCCGCACATCGCAGTGACGGTGGCAACCCTCGCCGGTCTACTCTTCGCCGCTCCCCTGAATTTCGCCGCCGGAAATCTGCTCTCGCTGTACTCGCCGAAGAAGCGTGACTTCTCCACGTTCGGACGGCAGAATGTCTCGCAAACAACAGTTCTCGCCAGCTTCGGTATGCAGATCGTGATCGTCGGCCTGGGGACTGCGATATTTGCAGTCGCACACTATTACAACGATCTCTGGATCGCTGCCGTACTCTTTCTGATCCTCGCCGCGATCTCGATCCCCGTATATGTGGTAATCCTCCACCGCTTGGACAACATTGCAGTTGAGCGCAGGGAAACACTGCTAGCGGAGTTATGCCGAGCATGACAGCGGCGCTGTCAGAACTCTTCGCCGTAGATGACCAAGGGGATCGATGCGGGTTCGGTGCCCCAAAACCCCTCGACGTCCATCAAGTGATAGTGATTCCCATCTTCTTCAGTAGATTCACTCAACTTCGCGCAAATCCGAGACAAAGCCTTTAGCCCGAGCCGGTTCCCTGTGATTTCTATTTCTCCTTTTCGCGACATCACTATCTTGATCCTCGCGCCCTCAGGACGAACCTCATCTACTGACCTTGGCACGACCCCTCCTTGGGTGAATTAAATCGATGTGCAGTCAAGCGTACCGGTAGAGACTTTCGGCTGAGGTGATCAGGCTCTCTCCGGCTCCGCCACAAACCGGTACCCTACACCCCGCACCGTCTGCAAATGCTTCGGGTTTCCCGGATCGTCCTCAATATAGCGGCGTAACCGCACCACAAAATTATCGATCGCCCGCGTATCAGTATCCTCGTGCAATCCCCACACCTCTTCCAGAATCTGCTTGCGGGAGACAATCTTCCCATCGTTCTGCACCATGTGCCGAAGCAGTTCTGACTCCATCAACGTCAGATGAATCGTAGTGCCGCCCGACCGCAATTCGAGCGCCCCAAAGTCGATCGTCTTCCCCGCAAAAGAGAATCGTCCGAAGTCACCGATATCACCTTTGTTGTTCTGCGGAACCGCAGCCGAGTTGGAGTTCCCTCCTTGCATCCACTGGCTTCGCCGCAGGAGGCCTTGCAGCCGCGCCAGCAGAATCGAAAGATCGAACGGCTTGGCCAGATAATCGTCCGCCCCCGAGGCGAATCCCTTGAGCACGTCCTCCGGCCGCCCGCGTGCGGTCAACATCAGCACCGGCACATAGTTTCGCGCCGCCCGCAGCTCCGACACGACGGCGAAGCCATCTTTCCCCGGCAGCATGATGTCGAGCACGACTACGTCGAATGGCTCCTGCTTCTGCACAAGCTTGTCCGTTGCGCCTTCTCCATCTCCCACTACTTCAGCCACGTACCCTTCTGCCTCCAGATTGAAGCGCAACCCTTCGGCCAGGTGTAGTTCATCCTCGACCACCAGCACTCGGCTCATTCTCGCGCTCCTGCCGGTGGTGACGGCAATTTTGGTAGTTCGATGACCAAAGTTGTTCCCTTCCCTTCTCCTTCACTCAAGGCATACACCGCACCGCCGTGTTTCTTCGCAATCGACTTCACGATAAACAGCCCCAAACCCGTTCCCTTCACCTGAGCCAGTGACCGGGGCGTGATGCGGTAAAACCGCCGGAAGATCCGCTTCAAATCGTCCGGATGAATCCCGATTCCATGGTCCCGGACCTTGAGCACCACTCGCTTACCATCCGATGCCTCCAGTCGCACTTGCACATCCACATGGTCGCCGGAATATTTGACCGCATTGTCCAAGATATTGGAGACAGCAGTGCGCAAGTCCTCCTGGCTGCCTCGCACATGCACTCCCTTGCCGTTGATCGCAGCTTCTTCGTAACGCAGAGACTCCGGCTGGAGGTGGAAGCGTGTTCGAGTCGCCTCCATGCACTCGCTGACCAACTGGCTGAAATTCACATCCGTCTTTTCTCGCCCAGCCCTCTTGACGCCGGCCCGGCCCGCCCTAAGCACCTGCTCGACTGTTTCGGTCAGCCGGTCGGCATCTTTGAGCATCAGGCTGTAGAACTCCTGCTTGCGGGCCTCAGGCAGTTCGCGCCGTTGCAAGGTTTCCAAGTGCAGCCGGATGGATGCCACCGGCGTTTTCAGTTCGTGGGTTACCGCATTGATAAAGCTGTCGTGCTGTTCACTGCGCCGTACCTCGCGAACCAGAAAGATGGTGTTGACCACCATCCCGGCGATGAGCAGCGCGAAAAAGATGATCCCGAAAACCAGCAGCACACCTTCGCGCCAATTGAGGATGATCCAGCCGACGTTGAGCGCGACCGCCAGCGCCACCAAGCCGATGCCCAGGATGATGAAGAAGACGATAGTTCCGCGGCGGCTCGAGATGCGCATGATCTTTGGGAGTGATTCTACCGCGCTAGTGCGCATCCTGGGAGCGGCGATGCCCCGTGCTTGCCAGATTTAAATAATCATATAAAGTCGTATATATTTATAACTATAATTCGCCTACCGCATCTGATCCAAAGTCACCGAATTCCTCTCAGGAGAACCGGGTTTTGAAAGCCTCTGCCATCTACGCCTGGATTCTCGCCCTTCTCGTCGTATGTCCGGCTGTGGCCCAGAACTTGGACAGCGGCGGCTACTTCGCGAACTGGTTCAACCGGGTCGACAAAACCCAATCCGAGCAACCCCATTGGATCACCCCTCTGTTCACAATTACCCCTCGCCTCGAAGAGGAGTTCCGCTCTGCCATTACATGGACTCCAGCCACAGGCGGCGAGAGCTGAACTACGGGAGCGGCAAGGGACTCGAACTGATTCCAACCGAGCATACCGAGATCATCCTTGGCGTGCCCCCCTATCAAGTTCCCGCCGAGGGACCGGCCGGCGGCGGCAATTATCCCGCTCCTGCTGAAATATCGTCTGCTCGCCAGTAACGAGCAGCACAGCAACTACATCGTCACGGCGTTCCTCGGGGGCAGCATTCCTGCCGGCCGCTTCGCCACCAGGTACGGCTCCATTACGCCGGCCATCGCCTTTGGCAAGGGATACCGCAATTTCGACTTTCAGAGCACACTGGGCTGGACCATCCCGACCGGCGGCCGCCAAACCACCGGAACTCCAGTCGCCTACAACACCGCATTTCAATACCGGGTGCTTGGCAAATTGTGGCCGGAGCTTGAGGTCAACGTAACCCTGTGGCCGAATGAAAGTGCAAAGCTGGTCGGACAGAAACAAGTATTTATGTCACCCGGCCTGGTGGCTGGCTGCTTTCACCTGTGGAGGCGCCTGGGAATGAGCGCCGGAGCAGGCGAGCAAATCGCTGTCACCCACTTTCACCAGTACAATCATGCCAAGGTGCTCTCGATTCGCTTTCCCTTCTGAGGGGAAACCGAAGGTTGAATCTATGAAAGACAAGAAGACTCGCGGGATGGACGAAGCGATGGTCCGTCCGCGCGACGCCGCCGTTCAACTGCAGATCAGTTATCCGACCATCAAGCAGTGGATCTATCACCGCAAGCTGCGCGCCGTGAAGACGCCCGGAGGCCATTACCGAATTCCGCAAGCTGAGGTCGACCGCCTGCTGCATCGGACTCGCGGCCACAATGAGGAAGAACGCCGCGCCACCTATCAACGCATCAGCGGACGCAATCAGCTCGTCGGCCGTATCGTGGACGTTCGCGTCAGCGGACTGGTGGCCCAGGTTACGTTATCTGTGGGAGGGCAGCTGATCACTTCCTTGATCACGTCCGGCGCTGTGCGCGAAATGCAGCTGAAAAAGGGTCAAACCGTCGCCGCCCTGATCAAAGCCACCGAAGTGATGATCATCCGCGTTTGAAGGTCCACGTGGTCGTGTGGACGGGCCGCATGAACGTTGGAAGACCGGCCCTTCAGGGCCGCGAAAAAGGCTAGCACAGGGCGGGCTTCAGAGACTGCGTGAGAACTGGGTTTCTCGGAGAACTGTGGACCGAAATCCATCTCAATCCAGACGCGGAGCGGCGAAACAATTTAGCCCAGGACGTAAGTCCTGGGTAAAGTGGAAAAAAGGTGCAAGTCCCTAGGGACGACACCCGTTCTCACGCACGCACTTCAGTCCCCGTTGGTCGTGTGGATCTGTGAAGAAGAAAGCCCCGGCGCAAAGCCGGGGCTTTTTAATAAAGAAATCCTCTTGTCTTAATCTCCCGCTGCCCAAGACTCCGCTGCCGCGCCCGTCGCAATTAATCGCCCGTTCGGCGAAGCTACCGTTCCTTGTTCGATCTCCTCGAGCTTCACGCGCTTGATATCCCACGCCAAGCCGAGCTTCTGTAGCGTCCAGATCCCGTACCAGTTCGTATCGATCTCGTACCAGGTGAAGCCGTGAGCCGCCGACGTGGGATGCGCATGATGGTTGTTATGCCACCCCTCGCCGAAGGTCAGCAGTGCCACCCACCAGCTATTGGTTGAGAGATCGCGCGTTGCAAACCGCCGCGTTCCCCAGGAATGGGTGGCCGAATTCACCAGCCAGGTCGCGTGCAGTCCAACTACGGTGCGCAGGAAGCTTCCCCACAGCAGCCAGGGTAGGCCTCCGATGGCGAACAATGCAATGCCGACCACAATCTGCGGAACATAATGATATTTGGTGATCCAAACGTGAAACTTATCTTTGGCAAGATCGGGGACATACCGCGCCAGCGTGGTCGTGTCATGGTGCATCGACTTGCCCATGAGAATCCATCCCATGTGCGCCCACCACTTGCCGTCGACCGGCGAATGCGGATCGCCGTCGTGATCTGAAAATTGATGATGGATACGGTGCGTCGCGACCCAGAAAATCGGACCGCCCTCCAGCGCCAGCGTTGCGCAAACCGTCAGAAAGTATTCGACCCACTTGGGGGTCTTGTAGCCGCGATGCGTGAGCAGCCGATGATAGCTCATTCCGATACCCAGGCTGCCGGAAATCCACCACATAACGATCGCGACGAAAAATGCCTTCCACGTGAAAAAGAAAAGCGCTGCCACAGCCCCGACGTGAAACAGAGCCATAAAGATAGCCGTGATCCAGTTAATTTCGTGTTTTGCCGCTTGAGGTTTTTCGAGATCTTGTAAATCCATATCCAAGGAGAATCCCCATTTCCCGTTGTCTTCGACGTTGAAGACACCTGAAATTAAGCTATCAGCAGGTCGGAGGGGGTAACTGTAATACTTGTGTAATAGGGAGATTGCGGGGATTACCAGGGTAACGGTACGGCCTTTGCGCACGAAGAAAAACGAAGGGGAAGTTCGAGATTCCAAGCCTGACCGCAGATGCCTCTCTATGCGGCTTTGCCTTTCACCTGCACGCCGGCCCACTTCTCCAGCAACGTAAGGGTCGCCGCATAATCAAGGTCTTTGTTGCCATCTTCTGTGGCCAATTCGTAAATCTCTTCCACGGTTTGCAGACCGGGCAGCTTCACGCGAGCCTCTTTCGCTGCCTCCAGAGTCAGGAGAATATCCTTGTGCATCAACCGCAGCGGGAAGTTCGGGGTGAAGTCGCGTTGTAGGACGAATGGCGCCTTGTATTCGACGACTCCGGATCGCACCATCGTGGCCTCGATGAGCGACACCAACTGCTGCGAATCGACCCCTAACTTGGTCGCCAAAGTCAGTGCCTCGGCGAATCCCTCATAGATCATCGCGATCTGTAGATTCATGGCGAGTTTGGTCGCCTGTCCCTTGCCGGTTTCGCCCATATGGAAGATCTTCTTCCCCATCGCCGCGAATAGCGGTTTCAACCGTTCGATGTCTTGTTCCGCTCCGCCAACGATAAAAACCAGCGTTCCATCGCGTGCTCCGATCTTGGATCCGGTCATGGGGGCATCGACCCAGGCAACGCCTTTCGCCGCCACTTTCTCGGCGAATTTGAGCGTTGCGGAAGGAGAAATCGTGCTGGAATCCGCGATGATCACACCCTCGCTGAGTGACGATTCGGCGCCGTCTTTTCCAAAAATTGACTCTTCTACCGCATCCGTGTCCGAAACACAAAGCCACACGACTTCCGCGCCTTGCGCCGCCGCCGCAGGAGTCGGAGCTACTGCCGCGCCTTCCACCAGTTTCCCCGGAGTCCGGTTCCATACTGTCACTTCGTGGCCGGCCTTCACCAGGTTCGAGACCATCGACTGGCCCATGATTCCTAATCCCAGAAATGCAACTCGCATGCAGAACTCTCCTCCGACGCACTAGATGGGCGCTTTCGGATTAGATATGACCTGCTCGAACTTGGTCAAGCAAAGCGCTCGGTTTTCTAACGTCATGCCGTGAACCCGGAAAGCCGAGCACATGGCTCCTGTCGCGGTTCGGCCCTGTACTCGGTTCGCACAACTCATTACCGTCGTACTCGTAAAGAAAAGTAAAAAGCAGCTTGCTAGGGGCAAGTTTCATCTAAAATTTAAACTGAGCTACTTGAGAAAAGCGCGGCATCGGATTTACCACTCGGCTATTCGCTGCATTCAGTATTAACATGGAAGCCATCACTATCCGCTTCAAACCGGGCCCTGTAGCAGGATGATCAAGCAAACGCTTCGCAATCCGGCTCTCCGCAAGCGCGCCACCCAATTCGGACGTCTGGTGCGCCATTCGGCGGTTACTCCTCGGTCGGGGCAGACTCACAAACCGCGCCTCGCCACTAACGGTGAGTTGGGCGTCACTTTCATCGGTCATGCCAGCTTCTTCGTACAGATTGCAGGAAAGAGCGTGGTGATCGATCCCAATTTTGCCCGGTGGCTGTTCGTATTGAAGCGGCTTCGCCGTCCGGGCCTTCGCGTCGCGGACCTTCCGCCCATCGATCTCGTTCTGGTTTCGCACGCGCACTTCGATCACCTGCATCGTCCGTCGTTGCGTGCGCTCGTGAACAACAACCTGCGGACGCGGGGCATTGCTCCCGCGATCATCATTCCGACGCACGTTTCTGACCTGGTTTCCGATCTTGGCTTCTCTGAAATTATCGAACTCGACTGGTGGAAGAGTTCGCGTCACGGCAGTCTTTCGGTCACACATGTCCCTTCAAGGCATTGGGGCGCGCGCATCCTCAAAGATTCCCATCGCGGCTATGGAGGCTTTGTTTTGAAGTCAGGAAAGCATTCCGTCTATCATGCCGGCGATACCGCGTACTTCTCCGGATTTTCGGAAATCGGCCGGCGTCTTGCTCCCGAGCTCGCTCTGCTCCCAATCGGGGCATACAACCCGCCGCAATTCCGCAACGTCCACACCAATCCCGCGGATGCAACCAAAGCCTTTCTCGACCTCAACGCACGGTGGATGGTTCCCATGCACTACGGCACGTTCCGCCTGTCGCATGAACCGGTCGACGAACCGCTGCAATTGCTCGACCACGAAGCCGAAGCCGCTGGCATCAAAGATCGCGTCATCGTCCTAGAAGAGGGCGTAACCCGGTTCTTCTGACCTCTGCGAACCTCCGTGTCCTTGGTGGTAAAAGTTTTTCTTCCTTTTTGACACTCCATTAAAAGTCTCGGTGTAAACTGCTCGGAAAATCTCTCCTATGGAGGTCTTTATGTCCGCAAAACCCATTCCCGAGGGCTATCACACGCTCACTCCATTTCTCACTGTGCGCAACGCAGTACGGGCGATGGAGTTCTACAAGCAGGCATTCGGAGCTCAAGAACGAGGAGTTGCGAAGGGACCCGACGGAAAAGTGATGCATGCTGAGCTGAAGATCGGAGACTCGGTGATCATGTTGAGCGACGAATATCCCGAGTTCGGCTCGCTTTCTCCGCAGTCCGTCGGCGGCTCTCCCATGGGCCTGCACATCTATATCGAGAACGTCGATGCTGCTTTCGATCGCGCGGTAAAAGCCGGAGCACAGGTTGAAATGCCAGTCATGGATCAGTTCTGGGGCGACCGTTATGGCAAGCTCAAAGACCCCTTCGGCCACAAGTGGTCGATCGCCACCCACGTCAAAGACGTTTCTGCCGACGAGATGAAGCGCAGCATGGACGACGCAATGTCCAAGATGCAGAAGACCGCGTAGATTCTCG
>Ga0222749_10001283_pt1 | contig 12973 bp, 12 predicted proteins | sample IncBWH2Mmetat_FD_197234 | JGI IMG/M metagenome (GOLD analysis project Ga0222749, IMG submission 197234) | Metatranscriptome of lab incubated forest soil microbial communities from Barre Woods Harvard Forest LTER site, Petersham... | ecosystem: Environmental > Terrestrial > Soil > Temperate... | reverse complement strand
TCACCAGCGGCGGTACTGAGGCAAACAACCACGCCATCAAGGGCGTGTTTTTCTCACTGCGCAAGAAAGGCAACCACATCGTCACGTCTCAGATCGAACATCCGGCGGTGCTTCAGCCTTGTCGGTTCCTCGAACGCTTGGGGGCGGAAGTCACTTACCTGCCCGTGGACGCCACCGGTTGCGTGAACCCCGAGGATGTTCGAAAGAGCATTACTCCGCAGACCATTCTGGTCAGCGTAATGCACGCGAATAACGAGGTGGGCACGATTCAATCCATTGCGGAAATAGGCCGTATCACTCGCGAATGTGGCGTCTTTCTCCACACGGACGCCGCCCAATCCGTGGGCAAAATACCCACAAATGTCACAGAACTCGGTGTGGACTTGCTCACGGTGGCGGGACACAAGCTTTACGCACCAAAGGGTGTGGGCGGCCTCTACGTCAGGCAAGGCGTACCACTCGAAGCCTTGATGCACGGCGCCGGACACGAGGCCGGCCGGCGCGCCGGCACCGAAAACGTACTGCTTGACGTCGGCCTCGGTGCAGCTTGCGAACTGGCCGCGGCCGATTTGGAACCCCGCCGTGCGCGGCTGGCCAAATTGCGAGATTACTTTCAATCCGGATTGAAGGACCTCTTCGGAGACTCGCTGCATCTTAACGGCCATCCCACCGAGCGTTTGCCCAACACGCTCAACGTCAGCTTTGCCGGCCGCCTCGGCACCGAGGTGCTGGAAGCCCTGGATGGGGTTGCGGCATCCACTGGCTCTGCTTGCCACAGCGGACGCCGTGAGCTTTCACCCGTGTTGAAGGCGATGGGCGTCTCAGAAAGCATTGGCTTGGGCGCAGTGCGCTTCAGTCTGGGACGCTGGACGACTGCCGATGAACTTGACCAAATATTAGCCTTGTTCCGATCGCGCATCTTGAACCATCGACCTTGACGATCAGATCAGGCGACATCCTTGACATCCAACCCGATCGATACGAGGTGGGGTTTGACACGAGGTCTGCTTTGTAGATGAGGGCCCTGCCTTGTTCCGCGACGCAGCTGCTTCGGGCGCTATAACGCCTTTTGGGCCGCTCGTAGCATCGGGTCGAGTACGGATGGCCTTTGGGTAAATTTCGGCAAGTATGCTGTTGACAAGTCGACATGAATCCCCTTAATTTCTTGCTTAAGCATCGCTCCTTATCTTTTCAGGAGTAAATGTGCTGGAAAAGGCAGGAGCGGCGCGCGTAAAAAAATGTCAGGCAACGACCAGCCGTAAACCAGCCAGTGGACCGTCAACAAAAACATTCTGATTTGAACGGAGGCATATGAAATTCGATAACCTGTCCCAAACTCGCATTAACGCGAGGCAGCCGTTGCTGGCGCGTCATCAAACGTCGCACACCCGGATTTCTCGCAGGAAATTCATTGCGGCGACGGCCGGTGCCTCGGTGCTCGGCTCGGGGCTCTTTCGGCCCCTGTCCGCTTTGGCCGCTCCTGGCATCGGCGACCTGCTACCCGTCCCAAACACGCTGAACGTCTTTGGCGTGGACATTCACGTGCAGGTTCCACCAAAGACCGGGGCCAATACCGATCCGGCCACGGTTTGGAATTTCCAAGGCTACTCGGGTATTGGGCTTATTAACACGACGGCGACGCAGACCAATAGGAAAACAGGCGTCGTCCGGGAAAACCTGGACTCTCACGGCAATCACATGACCTTCCTCCAAGGCGTTTACCAGGGACGGGATGGCCACGTCCGGGAAGGGATTTTCGCACTGGTCTGAATTGACGTCTATGACCCCCAGTTTGGGGGTGCGCAGATCCATGATTTCAACCCTGGTATCAGGCAAGATGGACTCTTCTGGACGACGGTCCTCGACCCAGAAGATGTCCAGGTCGACTTGGCCGCTGGCACCGCAACCCTTGAAGTGGACGATCTTCACATCAGCGATTACGGGGACATCCAGAACGCTATCACAGGCGACGATGGCCCGCCGGCACCCGCTATTGTTTCGTTCAAAGTCCAGTGGACGGCCACTGGCGCCCTTGTTCCTCGGAATAACGCGGCTCAACAATTCCGTGGTGAGTTCTATGACTTCCCAAACACGGTCGCGCAAATCGAGTACCAGATCCGCACGGGCGATTTAGACATTGTGTCCGCGCCGCTGGCCGACTCGAAGACCGCTGCTGCAGAGTTTGGGCAAGAGAGTAACGGGTCATTCTACTGAACCGAACGCTGCTGTTCAAGTCCGTGGGGGGGGAGCGGCGGTTCCGAATAACTCCTTTGCAGCCGAGAACCGCGGTGCGGGCTTGAAGGAGCTAATTAAAGGTGTTGGCCAGCAGGGGGCCGCTCCTTTTCTCCTCGTGGAGCAAATGTACTAATAGCCGGGAGCGCCGCCTGAAAAAAAATGTGGGTCGCAAAGGTCACTTTGTCTATGAAAACGATGGCTACCGCGCTAAGCGGGCGTGCGCGTCAGCATCGAGGGGAGTTCGTATTGGCGTGACTGGACCTCCATCGGGGCCAGTTTGACCTCAACCATTTCCGCACTCAGGTTCACTTCGGCTCGCGCATTTCCGCATTTCCGGATAGGCCATTCTTGCCTTTCCCGGTAACAACTGGCGCCATTACGGCGGAGATGGGAGCAGGAAACGCCATATCGATGCCCGCCCATCTGGCACCTCTTGGATTTCTTTAAACACAAAACCAACAGAAAGGACTAAGCGTATGCAAAGAAAGTCGGCTAATCAGCAACAACGACCGGCATGGGAGAGCAGGACCTGGCGCGGACTCAGCCGCCGCAGGTTCTTCCGGAACGCAGCGGGTACCGGAGCGGTGCTTGCGCTCGGCTCAAAAATCGGAACCGCCAGGGCGGAAGGAGACGACGACCACCCTTGCCAGGCCCCACCAAGGCCCATCCCGCACATCACCAGTCCGCCCGGGATACACTTCTTCTTTCCCGGCCCGGTTGACGCGGATTACGTAACAAGCCCCACCACTGGCCACGATCCCTCCACCATCACCGACTTCCAGGGTGTGATAGCCTCGGCGGATATGGTATTCTCGGGCACCGGAACGGATCTCAACACGGGCAAGAGCGCTACCTACAACTTCCACGCGGACATGCGCTTTATGAAGGGTGTATTCGTCGGTCTCGATAATGAAGAGCACCACGGCGAGATTGGCTTCGTGTGACTTGACAGCCTCGGGGGCCCGTTGGGTCCCCATTCGTATGACCCGGGAATTATGGCTGGTTCGCTCGTCACATGGGGGGTTCGTTACCCTGTTGGCAGCGGCGATGTGGACATTGATGGCGGAACCGCGCTATTAAAGGTTCACGGGGTCTGCTCGGTGTTTGATGTTTTCACCGTTCCGAATAGCTTCGATCCGACACACGCGCTTGGGATTTTCAGCGCGGTCATTGATTCGATGAGGATCGATTGGAGCGGTGTAACCCGCAGCGTTCTGGGATTCAGTGACTCGACCAGCAAATTCCGGGGCGACTTCTACCAGTGCTCCGCCAAAATCGCAGTCGAGGCCACGACGCCACCGGATACCGGGAACGGCTTCCACTTCAAATCCGATCCGGCGACGACCACAACCAACTTCGCCCAATTCGGCACGGAGCATAACGGCGTGTTTTTCTGATTGAGCCGTAGTTAGGGGTTTAATTGCCTACGCGGCGGGCAGCTCATTTGGGCGCCCGCCGCAGTGGTAGCCTTTGCCGCCGGCCAGTATCCCAGCGGGCCAAAAAACTGTAAGAATTGGTGAACTGCGTCGTTGTACCGACTGGTTATGCGATCTGGTTGGCACGTTTTGTCCGCCGAATGCGCATTGGATGATCGAAGCACATCACCGAACGAGTGAAAGCAGATGTGTATTTGAATTTCATGGTTGGAAGACGCTGAGTAGATGCGGGCTTTGGCTGAGCTCGATACTGTGCGCTCCCAACGACGTAAGCCAATCATGATGAACCGAAATCAAACGAAACCAAGAAATACCAAAACCAAAGGACAGTCATGAAGAATCCAAAAACAGAAACGGATCGATTCCTTCCACGATGTACAAGGCGTGCTTCGCTCGCGCTGGTCATCGGGCTGGCCGTCACCTCTTTCGCCTGGCTGGCGGCTCGCGCTGGCGGGGACGGCGCGACCCGCCTGCGTTGGGACCTCATCCATCTAACGGTCAATACCCAGGGCTCCTTCCTGGATGCAGGTGGCATCGACTGGGCCAAGGCGGCCGACGGCTCGCAAATCACGCTAACCGGTTCGGGAACCTGGCTATCGGCGCCGGGTGAAGGAGAGCATGGGGAGGGGGCCGTAACCGGAGGGGGAACTTGGGAAACGTTCGATAATACCGGAATATCCACTGGTAAAGGCACTTACACCGTTACGAGACTCATCGAGTACACAGAGGTTCCTGGCGTCACTCCCGCTGTAGGCACTATCGATAGCATTGGCAACCCTGAAGACTCTCGCGCCGGCCTTGTTATCTTCAAGGTCCTTTACTCGGACGGCGAAGAAGGAGTGCTCACAATCAGTTGCCATGGCGGGGGACCAGTGCCAGCACCAAACACGGTGTTCGAGGGGATCACCACGACAAAGGGCTTCGTCGGGTATGTTGACCGCGGTAAACCTGTCGGCGGAGTCGATGCGAACAGGACTGCATTTCACATTCTGCCTCGCGGCGACGACGACGGCCACGAGTAGAGTAAGTAAACTGCGTAGTCCACTTCGCTGCCGACCTTTGGTGTCGGCGGCCGGAGTGGGCAAGGGCAAAGTGCATTTCCGGGATCGTACGCCAATCCTATGCAACCCAAAACACACCAAAACACCAAACTCAAACACCCAAGGGAAATCATGAATAAGTCAAAAATAGAAATAGTTCGATTCGTTCCACGGGGCGCCAGGCGCTCATTCCTAGCTCTGTTCATCGGACTGGCCGTTACCTCTTTCGCCTCGGTGGCGGCCCGCGCGGATGACGGCGGGGGGGCTACCCTCATGCGCTGGGACCTCATTCATCTCATTAAAGGAGTGGTCAGTTCCGGCGGGTTCGATTTCGCCAAGGCGGCCGACGGCTCCCAGATCACGCTCACCGGTTCCGGAACCTGGATATCCGATCCGGATCAGGGAGAACACGACCACCAACGCGCGACGGGAGGGGGAACTTGGACGACAATCGACGGTAAAGGCGCTTCCACGGGCAACGGCTCTTACATTGTCACCGGGGTCGCTGACTCCGAAGGGTTTCCCGGCAGCAATGGTTCACCTGCACTAACCGACAACATCGGAAGTGCTGAGGATGCTCGCGGTGGTTTGCTGATCCTGCGGGTCCTTTACTCCGACGGCGAGCGAGGGGTACTGACCGTGAGTTGCCATGGCCCGGGAACTCACGTTCCCAACACGGTCTTCGAAGGCATCACTGCGACCAAGGGCATCGTCGGCTATGTTGACCGCGGCCAGAACGAGGATCCTACCGTCGATGCGAACCGCACTGTCTTTCACGTCTTGCATCACGCCGAGCACGCCAGTGGCAAGGGAACTTCCTTGCTCGGCCCGGGCATTGTTAGCGAATTTCGTTTCGACCAACGCCACGTCGAATGCAAAGTGGACCACGCAGTTATGAAGGACGGGACGGTGATGCAAATGTCCATGGAGAGTACGAGTGTGGACTTGGTGGCAATTGACAGCGTGGTCAAGACCGTGACCATCACCGGCTCAATGGTTTCGATTGTGAACTTGCTGTCGCCAGACGGTACGAAGGTTACCATGACTGAGACCGTGCCGTACACTGCCTTTGCTAAGGACGACGACACACCAGGCGGGGCCGACGTCTTTTCACTCACGGTCACCTATGATCCCAATGCGCCTAAGCCGAACCAGTTTGGTTTGTTCGGCAGTCCAGCGACCTTCACCGGCCCGACTCTCACGGGCGATGTCGAAGTCGAATAACCGTGGCCTCGACGGCTAACCATGTGAACCGCGCTGAGTTTCACGTCTGCGCGATTTGATGGCTGCTTACGCGCTCGCATCCCGCCCTGACGCCCAGGTGTCGGTGCGCGGGATGCGGGCGTGAAAAACTTAAGAAATTAATCATGAACCAATCCCTGAATTACAATTCCAAAACCTCCCTGCTGCTGGGTCTGACAATTGCATACAGCCTCAGCGGAGCTTTAGCTTCGCGCGGAGCCGAAATCGGCCGCGAAGTAGCTATCCCACGTCACCTGCAGGACGGGGAGGAGTTTCAAGTGTCACTCAAGCAACTTCTCGAGCATGGGCGCAATCTCTTCACGGCCTCCTGGACGATCGAAGAAGGCGGTGGCCGGCCTCTCATGAAAGGAACCGGAGCGCCGTTGAGCGACCCGAGTTCTCCCCTCCTCTTCCCTCGCAACTTCAACCGGCTCTCTGCTCCGGACGCCAATTCCTGCTCAGGTTGTCACAACCTGCCATTCGGGATTCCCGGCGGCGGCGGCGACATCGTCGCCAACGTCTTCGTTCTGGGGCAGCGCTTCGATTTCGCGACGTTTGACCGCGTTGATTTCATGGCGACTAGAGGTTCCTAGGACGAATTGTTGCGCCCGGTCACGCAACAAACCCTCGCCAACTCGCGCGCCACCATCGGCATGTGGGGTTCTGGGTTTATCGAGATGCTGGCCCGGCAAATGACCGCCGATTTACAAGCCATTCGCGACGTGACACCACCGGGTGGAGCCAGCCCGCTTTTGACTAAGGGCGTCTCGTTTGGAACCATTATCCACAGAGCCAATGGCACATGGGACACTTCCCAGGTCGAGGGGATCCCCGCCCCGAGCCTGGCCACTGCGGGACCCCTTGCCCCGCCCAGTCTTGTTCTGCGCCCCTTCCACCAGGCCGGCAACCGCGTTTCGTTGCGCGACTTCTCCAACACCGCCTTCAACCACCATCACGGCATCCAATCGACCGAACGCTTCGGCAAAGATACCGACCCGGACGGCGACGGCGTCGTCAACGAGATGACTCGCGCCGACATGACCGCAGTTTGCATCTTCCAGGCCACCATGACGGTGCCCGGTCGCGTGATTCCCAATGATCCAGACATCGAGGCGGCGGTGCTGGTCGGCGAGGGGAGATTCCAAAGCGTCGGCTGCGCTCAGTGTCATGTACCCAGTCTGCCCCTGGACAATCAGGGCTGGATTTTTACTGAGCCGAATCCTTACAACCCACCCGGCAACCTGCGCCCCAGCGAGGCGCCCACTCTGGCGGTGGACCTGACTTCGGACGAACTGCCCTCGCCGCGGTTGAAGCCTGACGATTCCGGCGTGGTCTATGTCGAGGCTTATACCGACCTCAAACTGCACGACATCTGCGCCGGACCGGACGACCCAAACATCGAACCGCTCGACATGAATCAGCCCGCCGGCTCCGCTGGGTTCTTCGCCGGCAACAGGAAGTTCCTCACGAAGAAACTCTGGGGCGCGGCCAACGAACCACCTTTCTTCCACCACGGCAAGTTCACCACCATGCGGCAAGCTGTGCTGGCTCATGCAGGCGAGGCGCTGGCCAGTCGCCAGGCCTTCCAGGCCTTGACCAAGTACGAGCAGGACTCCATTATCGAATTCCTCAAAACCCTCCAAGTGTTGCCCCCCGGCACAAAACACCTGGTGGTAGATGAGAACGGCCACCAGAAAAGATGGCCGCCGAACGCTTCGGAGGGTGATGACCAACATCGGTGATGGCAAAGCCAAAATGGCGCCCTCGGAATCTCAGCTCTCGTTAGGAAGTAACTAAACCGCTTCCAGGCCCTTTCGGGAATTTTTTCCTATGCCTGGAATGCAATCGCGCAGAAGGAGGATCTGGCGCGTGAGAAGGACGCGTAAAAGGCGCAGTAGTTTGAACGAAATCGCTCTCAATGGATCAAACTATCATGCTCAGCGCCTGCCGCGGTTTTTCGTCGCGATGGTTAGCAATAATGTTGCTCCTCCCCTGTTTCGCGGCGGTGCTTCCGGCCTCCGCACAGGAATTCACCCGCCCTGGCGAGCCCGGTCTGAGAGTGGGCCAGCCGGCGCCGGCATTCCGCCTAAAAAGTGCGGACGGAGCCGAAGTGGCCCTGACGAACTTGCTCACGCGAGGCAATGTCGCGCTCGTCTTTTACCGCTCCGCCGATTGGTGACCTTACTGCCGCCAGCAGCTAGTTGAGCTGCAAACCAACCTCAAGGACATCGAAGCCGCCGGCCTGCAGGTCGTGGGCATCAGCTACGACTCGCTCGCGGTGCTGCAGCGCGCGCAAGCCAAACACCACATTACTTTCCCGCTACTGTCCGATGAAGGCAGCCGGACGATTGACGCCTACGGAGTTCGGAATCGCGAAGCTGAGGGCCGGGCCAAGGGGATACCGCACCCGGCTACTTTCCTGGTGGACAAGCAAGGCGTCATCCGGGCCAAGCTGTTCTATGAAGGCTATACCAAGCGGCATACGAGCCTGGAGTTGATTCAAGCGGCGAAAGCACTTCGTTAAACTCCGTTCATTCCGATCGTGAGTGAGCCTCGCCACCGGCCAGCCCGTTCTCGCAACAAAATCCATTGGGTCATGGAGTGCTCGGGAGGAACAGCCTCTTCTTACGGCGTCACCGTAACACGGTTGTAACAATTCCGCCACTTTGGCGTCATCACGGATTCCTAATGTCCCGCGGATGAGAAACCAGCCGGCGCCGGGTTGATATTGAGTTTGAAGTCTACCGTTCCGGACCACGCGGGAATTTGAACTCTTTTCAATGGAACTTCAAGGACAGCCCGAGCACCTGCCGAGGTCGGCCGGGAAATGCAAGGCAAGCGCTGACGCAGCCTCGTTCCGGCTTCATTGCGTCGCCCCTCATACCTGCGGCTGTCACGTTTCGTCACCGGCTTTGTTCCTCGCCCTCCAGCAGTGTTCATTTGCGTCGTGGTGCATGCCCGTTTTGTTCGTCTTCGTCTCCGCGTTAAGCCTCTCGGCCTCCGAACGGGCTGCTGAACCGAAGTTCAACGTCCAAAACTATGTTGTAAACGGAGGCGTTGCTCTTTCCAGCAACACGGTGAATTCTATTTTGTCGAGGTACACTGGAACAAACGTCAGCCTCGCAGAACTGGCCAGCGCCGCCGCGGACCTGCGCTCGGCGTACGCCCAGGCGGGCTACACTAATCTCAGCGTTGCCATTGCCCAAGACCGCATTACCAACGGCGTGGTTACCATGAATCTTTTTCGAGGGCTTATGCCACAAGTCCTTATTTCAGGAAAACGATACACTAATACCAACACCCAACTGGAACTCACGAAAATTGCCAAGTCGCCAGCGCCCGGCAACACAAACGCTCCGCCTGGATTCCGTGTTCAAGCCTACGAGATTACCGGTGACACCTTGCTCTCCACGAACACCTTGATGTCTATCTTCGCGAAACGCACCGGAACCAATGTCACCATCAATGAAATCCTGCAAGCCGCTAGCGATCTGCAGTCAGAGTACCGCAGCCGGGGCTTTCCGACAGTGGTGGTTTCATTGCCACAGCAAACCCTGAGCAATGGCATTGTTAAAATCAAAGTGTTTGAGGGTAAGATCTCCGATGTGCTTGTGGTCAAAAATCATTTCTTCAGCTCGAATAACGTCATGCGCGCCCTGCCCGGGCTCCACACCAACACCATTTTGAACGGGACGCTGTTCCAAGCCGAACTCGACCGCGCCAACGCCAACCAGGACCGCCAAATCTATCCTTTCATCGAGCCTGGCCCTGTCCCTGACACATCCGATCTGCGCCTCGAGGTTAAAGACCGCCTGCCGCTCCATGGCAAAGTTGAGTTCAGCAACCAAAGCTCCCCCGGCACACCCGAACTCCGCCTCAACAGTTCCGTTGCCTACAATAACCTCTGGCAGTTGGAACACTCCGCCGGCGTCCAGTACAGTTTTTCTCCCGAAACCTATAAATCTGGCGACCAATGGGCCTTTTACGACCAGCCCCTCGTTGCCAATTACAGCGGTTTTTATCGGCTTCCCATTGGCAATTTCGAACCGGTGGAAGACATCATCACCGGCAGCCAGGGCACTTTCGGCTACGACGAGGCTACGAGAAAATTTCGGCTCCCTCCCTCCTCGGGCCGGCCTGAACTGAACTTCTACGGAAGCCGTTCCACTATCGACAGCGGTCTGGAAATCCTTTCCGACCAGCTCATTTATGACGTCCCCGGTGTGCGCCAGGTTTCCCGTCAGGATGTCCAGCAGGACATCACCCTAAACCAGGGAGTTGGGTTTCGCTTAAGCGCGCCTTTGCCCGAGCTCGATAAGTGGCGATCCACTCTTTCCGCCGGATTGGATTACAAGGATTATGCCCTGACGACCTTCAAAACCAACAACTTTTCCTTTACAGAAATAACCCTCAATGCAAACGGGGTTCCCAACCCTCCGGTGGTTAGCAAAGTTGCCTCGCCGGTGCCAACGACAGTTCGGTCCGTGGAGTACCTGCCGCTGTCTTTGCATTGGGATGCGACCAGGCCCGATAAAACGGGAATGACCACGTTTGGTTTTGGATACACTCCGCAGTTTCTAGGCCAGCTTTTCTCCGAAAACAGCGTGGCAAATTTTCAGAGCGTCGCCGGCTCGACTAAGGCCAATGGCTACTACCAAATCCTCACCGCCAGCCTGGCCCGCGACCAGGTGCTTTACAAAGAATGGCGCCTCGGCGTGCGCATGGACGGTCAATGGGCCAACCAGCCGCTCATCAGTAACGAGCAGTTCGGCATCGGCGGCCTCAACGGCGTGCGGGGCTACCGAGAAGGCGAAATCTTCGCCGACACCGGCTGGCGCCTGACCTCCGAACTCAAAACCCCACCCCACGTCGTCGGCACTGTCTTCGGCAAAACACCCCTCGTTGTACGCGGCTCAATCTTTATGGACTACGCCGAAGGCTATTTGCTCGACCCCAACGGTCGAAACTCGCGAATTCCCCTTTGGGGTACCGGCTTTGGCGGCGTCGCGACCATCGGCCCTCACTGGGAAGGTCGCCTGCTCTTTTCCTGGCCACTGGAAACCACCGCCACCACGCAAGCTGGCCAACCTCGCTTCGACTTCGGTCTCAGCTTCCAATTCTGAACATCAAACGCTGAAACGCTGAAACGCTAAAATGCTGAAACTGAAATGCTGAAATGGCAAAGCTGCTAAAAGCCAAAATCTCCTCTCGTCATTCAGCGTTTCAGCGTTTGCCTTTTCCAGGTTCTTCCCCGATTCGCGTTCATTCGCGTTCATTCGCGGTTAGAATGCTTTCAGCTTTTCAGCTTTTCAGCGTTTGTTTTTTCCGTCACGCCTTTGTAACATTTAAACACTTCGGACTTGCGCTCTTAGGAGCTACTGTTTTCTTCGTGAGAATTTTTGCTGTTCGTGTCTGCGAGCCTCGTCAGCTTTGCGCTGCTGGTGGCTTCCATCCGTGTGTATCCGTGTTCATCTGTGGTATAATTCTTACCTGTTGCCTGTGCCTACCTCAGGCCCACGCCAATCCGGTCGGTGCTTCTGTGGCACAGGGCTCCGCCTCGTTCACGACCCAAGGTTCGCACCTGACCATCCAAACCTCCGATCACGCCTTCATCAACTGGCAAAGCTTCAACATCGGACTCGGCGAGATCACCTCGTTTGTCCAGCCTTCCTCCACCTCGCTCGTTTGGAACCAAATCCACGACCAAAACCCATCTCAAATCCTGGGCACCCTGAACGCCAATGGCTACGTCGTCCTGCAAAATTCCTCCGGCTTTTACATTGGGGGCCAGGCCTCCATCACTGCCCACGGCCTGCTCATGACCACCGCCCCTATCCCCGTGCCCGACCTCTCCGGCAGCGGTGCCTGGAGTTTCAACGCTCCGCCTCCAACCGCCAGCATCATCAATTACGGCCAGATCAATCTCAGCAAAGGCGGCTCCGCTTTTCTCATCGCGCATGACATCGAAAACCACGGCAGCATCTCAGCTCCGGAAGGCGATATCGGCCTGTACGCCGGCAAGCAAGTCCTCATCTCCGATCGCCCTGATGGCCGCGGGCTCAGCGCGCAGGTTACTCTCCCAGACGGCTCGGTTGATAACTCCGGAAAATTAGTTGCCGATGCCGGCACGATTTCCATGCGCGCCCAGATTGTCAACCAGGGCGGGCTGATCCAGGCCAATTCCGTGCGGGAGGTCAACGGAACCATCGAATTAGTCGCGAGCGATAGCTTGAACTTGAACGCGTCCTCCGTGATCTCGGCAAAAGGCGACGCAACGGGCAAGAGCGACGCCGGAAGCGTCACGATTAAATCCGGCAACACCTTCTCCGATCAGGCCGGCTCGGTTATCGACATCTCAGGCGGAGCCCAGGGCGGCAACGGCGGCCAGGTCGAGATCTCAGCTGCCGCTCTGAACCCCATCCGCTCCAGCATCCAGGCACGAGCCTCAGGCTCTTTCCTCGGGGGGCATCTTACTATCGATCCTTACGACCTGATTCTGGACTCTGCTTTCGTGAGTTCCTTGATTCCGGTCCTCAGTGGCGGCATCTATCAAATCAACCTTCAGGCCGACCACAATATTACCCTGAGCACCTTCTGGACTTTAAACGATGCGGCCTCAAGCTCCTTGTTGACCCTGAGCGCGGGTAACAACATCGTGTTCGCTGATGGATCCGCAATTAAAGCTGGCAACAATTGGAGCGCGGATCTGTGGGCCGGCACCGCACTGGCTGCCGGCTCCCTGCCAACGTCCGGCAATGACTCCGTCCTTTTGAACGGGAGTGGTTATCTGGAAACCAAAAATGGCAACATAACCGTCTCGGCTCCCGGACAGGTCACCGTTCAGAGCGGGGCGATTCGAACCACCCATGGCGGCAATATCAAAGTAGATGCCACCTATGGCGATGTGAATACCGGGATTAACACGAGCGGGTTTACCTATAACTTTGCACCCTCTCCTTCTCCGCCCTACTACTACTCAGTTTCCTCCAGCCTGGGCGGGATCGGCACGGCCGCAGGTGG
>Ga0222749_10001279_pt1 | contig 13022 bp, 10 predicted proteins | sample IncBWH2Mmetat_FD_197234 | JGI IMG/M metagenome (GOLD analysis project Ga0222749, IMG submission 197234) | Metatranscriptome of lab incubated forest soil microbial communities from Barre Woods Harvard Forest LTER site, Petersham... | ecosystem: Environmental > Terrestrial > Soil > Temperate... | reverse complement strand
GTCAATGTCACCGATAGCATAGATCATGGAAGGCGTGGCGCCACGGCGCAGAAATTTGTTCACGATGGTGTCATACGTAGAGGGGTCTTTGCATACCGCGATGGTCTGAGCAGAGATGCCCGCGATGTAGTCGTCGCTGCTTTCCTTAAGGATATCCATCAGATCAGGTACTGCCTTGCAAGCCCTGCGAGATTGGATCTTCTGGATGGCTTCGTTTAGGACTTCCCGGTCAGACGAGCGAAGATTGGCTATTGCTTGGTCGGTGTCTAAGTCACGCTGCGCCTGTTTTGCCCGGTCCGCGGCACTCGCTACTCCGGCCGCCATAGCGGGAGCTTCCTCGGCGTTCCTCCTGTCCAACTCCCAGATGGCTTCTTGTCTGCGGCGTTCGCGCCCGGCTTGGTTCGAACTCATGAGCGAAACCAGGAGAAATAACGCTAATACGCAGACAACAATCGTTACCAACGCAGTTTTGAGCATCGACTCCCCTGTCGGCTGGCTTCCGTTGCCCAGCATTAATTGTAGGGTGAAAAGGAAGTTGGGCGAGCGGAACAGTCGGCACGATGGTGATTGTCCCTTCAGATCGCCAAGTCTCCAGCTGTCGGCAACAGGGAAACTATCTCCAAACGGGCTTCGGGGAAATCAATCGATAATGTCGTCGAAGCCGACTTTGGCCCCTGGGGCGCTCTGTGGTTTAACCTCCGGCCGGTGATCCAACAATAAAAGGCGTCACAGCCGCGGAGCGCGAGTCAGATGCGAGAAGCCGACTGCCGGGTACTGATCTTTTTCGGCCCGAGAGTCAGGTCCCTTCCGTGCTGCTAGCGGGGATGTCCAGCCCGGCCTTGCGCAGTCCTTCGATGACCTGCTCGACATTCTCGGCGTTGTACCACTTGCCATACTCCTGGCGTGCGGCTGTTGCGAAATCAGGACGAAGAGCGAGCAACGCCCGGATCGCTTTCTGCGCTTCCTCGTGCCGTCCGAGCTGAGCGAGCGCTGCCGCCTGGATCCCGGGCACATGGTAGTAATTGGGCATGTTGATCCGAGCTATGCCTTCGAGTACTTCCTCGTACTTGCCCTGCCGGTAAGCATTCCAGCATCGGGCGAAATAAAAATATCCCGGGCAGTTGGGGTTCAGATGCACGGCGGACTCAACCATATCGCAGCCGCGGTCCCACTCGCCTGATGCGGCAGTCAGCAAGCCAATATAGGCCCGCGCCGCGGCATCCAGCGGATTGAGCAGCAGGGTCCGCTCCGCCTCGACGCGGAAGGGGACCATCTCTTTGCGGAAAAAATAGACCGACGCCAGCGCGTAGTGTCCGAGAGCATGAGCGGGCGCCAAATCCACGGCGCGCTGGGCGGCAGCCAGAGCACGATCCAGAGGATTCGGGCCGGCATTGTATCCCTGCGCGAATTCACCGCGATAGATCATCGACAACATGGCCCAGCTATCGGCGTGATCCGGGGCCTCGCGAACGGCGCGTTCGAGAATTTTTCGAACCGCCGCATGTTCCTCGGGCGTGATGCGCGTGAAATAGCTGAAGGTACGGAGCACAGCCTCTTGCGGTGTAAGTTGGTCCTCGCTCTTGCCGCGGAGCGATTCGCTCATGCAGCGTGGAAGAACGCCGTACTGATCGGCGACGGTGGACACTATGCAGGGGACGAGATCGTCTTGAAGTTCGAAAACCGCTTCCGGACTGAACGTGCCCTCATAGGTTTCAGCCCAAAGATGAGCGCCCGAGACTGCGTCGACCAACTGCACCGCGAGACGCAGCTTGGTCCCCGCCATGCGCAAACTGCCTTCCATGACATAACGCGCGCCCAGTTCTTTGCCAATCGCTCGCAAGTCGCCCGACTCGCTTGAATATTTTGCGGTCGAACCGCCCGCGACTACGCGGAGATAAGAAAAGCGCGAAAGACCGGTAATGACTTCTTCCGATAATCCTTCGGCGAAGGCCTTCAGATCCGCATCGCTTCCCGAGTACTTCAACGGGAGGACAGCCACCCAAAAGCCCTCGCCCTCCCGAATGGCGGCTCTGTCTTCACCTGAGCCCGTTTGCGCCCGGGCTGGGCCGGACGGAGTTGCAGGCGCGGCGGCAGCGTCGTGTACTTCGAGCCCCGCCTTGCTCAAGCCTTCAAGCAAATGCTCGGTCAGTGCGTCGTCGTACCAGTTTTTCAATTCGTCGCGCGCGATGACGGGGAAGTTGGGCCTGATCTTCAACAACTCCCGAACCGCGTTGCCCGCCGCAATCCTTTCGCCTAATTGCCCGTTCGCGGCGGCGACCATGAGTTGAGTGCGCCAGAAGCCAGGAAGGTTCACCTTGTGTACCATCTCGCGTGCGCCTTGGTAGTCGCGCTGGCGGTAGGCGTTGAAGACGCGAGGGAACCAATACCAGCCGGGATGGTTGGGGTTCAGTTGCATTGCTCGGTCCGCCAGGGCACAGCCGCGTTCCCAATCGCCGCTATAGGCGATGAGCATGCCGAGGTACCCAAGGGTGTATCCCTCGAGCGGGTTCACGGCGATTGCGCGCTCCGCCGCGGCGCGAAAACCTGGCAGGTCGTGCAGAAAGAACAACGTCGAAGCCAGGCCAGCTTGCGCGAGATGGTTGGTCGGGTCTGCGTCAAGGGCCCGCCGCGACGCCGCGAGCGCCCGCCCCAAAGGATCCGGCCTCAAATTGAAGCCGTGTGTGTATTCCTCACGGTATAGCAACGCGAGATTCGCCCAGCAATCAGCGCGATCGGGGGGCTGTTTGACTGCGTGTTCCAAGGCTGTTCTCGCGGCAAGGTGCTCGACTGCGTTGACGCGCTGATAGTGCCCGAAGCTACGCAGCACCGCTTCATAAGGACTAAGCGTTTCAGGGTCGCGATTGCGCAGTGCGTCCGTCATGCTGTGTGCGAGGACACCCTGCGTGTCGGCGACGGTGCAGACAATGCAAGGGACAACCTCATCCAGAAGATCAAGGGTCGAGTCCGCCTGATAGGTCCGATCGTAGGTTCCTGCCCATAAGCCTGCGCCGGAACTTGCGTCCACCAGTTGCACGGCGATGCGAATCTTTGTTCCTGCCGGTCGAATGCTCCCTTCCATCACATAGCGTGCACCCAGTTCTCTGGCTACGGCGCGCACGTCGACCGCTTGATTCGCATAGCGTGCGGTGGAACTCCCGGCGATCACACGAAGATAAGAGAATTTCGAAAAACCCGTTAGGATATCGTCCGTCAGGCCGTCGGCAAGCGCTCGTAGATCAGCGTTGCTTCCGGCGTACTTGAAGGGCAATACGGCGACCCAGAAACCTTCGTCTTCCCGAACTACAGCACGACGGGCGCTCAAGTCGGGCGCAGAGACGGTCCGCGCCGCCGATGGGGAAACTGGCGCCGCGCGCGATCCCAACCGCGCCAAGTCGCGAAATTCGTTGCTGACGTCACGCGCAGTCTGCACGCGATGGCGCGGATCTTTTTCCAAACAGCGGCGCACGATGCGGGCCAGATCGCTGGGCAGATCGGGGCGCGCATCAGTGACGGACGGTGGTGCGTCCCGTAGAATCGCCGAGACCAACTCTGCCGCCGATGTTCCCTCAAACGGCCGACGTCCCGTCGCCATCTCGTGGAGCAAGACGCCGAGAGAAAAAATGTCAGTGCGATGATCGAGCGGGCGCCCCGATGTCTGTTCAGGAGACATGTAGGCTGGCGTGCCCATCACTACGCCGACTTGCGTGCGGCTGTCCGAAGTCATCGTGGCATCGTCTGCGTTTACCGCGTTAATGTCTTTGGCTAAGCCAAAGTCCAGCACCTTGACCCGGCCTTCGCTTGAGACCATTACATTGGCCGGTTTCAGGTCGCGATGCACAATGCCCTTTTCATGCGCAGCCGCCAGTGCATCCCCCAAAGCACCGGCAATCTCAACGATCTGCTCGAGGGGAAGTCCGCCTGCACAGATGAGCCGGTCAAGCGGCTGACCCTCGACGAGTTGCATCGTCAGAAAGTGGACGCTGTCGCATTCCTCCACCGAGTAGATCGTGACGATGTTTGGATGGTCGAGTTGGGCAAGGGTCTTCGCTTCACGACGAAAACGCGCGAGCCGCTCGGGATCCCGTGCCATTTCGGCAGGCAAGACTTTGAGTGCTACGTCGCGACCGAGTTTAGCGTCGGTAGCGCGATACACTTCGCCCATGCCGCCCGCGCCCAGCGGCGACTGGATCTCATACGGTCCGAGTTTTGTCCCCGGAGCGAGGGCCATGAGTGGCAGCAATTATAACCTTGGGTGCGGTTTCCAGTATCTCTGATGCCCAGGCGGAGGCCAACCGGTTTCCGGGAATTGGTCGGGCCAGAAGTCGGCTTACAGGAAGCTTCACTAGTTATCCAGAAACGGGCTTCGAGGAAGTTGGCTGGATTGGTACGACAAGTCGGCTTCGCTCCAGTTAACTTCCGGATGGCCCGAAATCCGCCAATAGGCGGGGTTTGCCGCCAACCTACCAAGCCACACTGTCTCGAATGCCGGGTTCAGATGGATGTCGATCTGCCGGACTGGATCGTCGTTCGCACTAGCCGAACTCATCTGGGGACCGCGCTCTCCGGAATCGGAGATCGCATCCAATCTGCAAAGTATCTCCACTGCTCCAACAACGGCGTGAGGTTAGTTTCTTACGACTCGGGGAGACGACGACGGTAGGTGATCTGGCGGCCCCTTCGAAGTTCCCAATCTTGAAGCGGATTCTTACACAGGCAGGCAAGCAGGACCTATCGGCTCAAAAGACTTATAGGTGAGGACAAACTCCTGATGTCCGAGGCTTTCGGAGCAACTCTGTGTCCCCGCAGCCACGTCCAGCACCTTGCCGTAGATCTCCTCGCCAACTTCGTCCACACTGGCTTCGAGGCGCAGGATTTTCCCTGCATTTATATCCATGTCGTCGCTCATGCGCTCATAGGTCTCGGGATTGGCGCAAATTTTGATTACAGGTGAAATCGCAGAGCCCACAACCGACCCGCGGCCGGTGGTGAACAGAATCACATGAGAACCGCAGGCGATCAGTTCGGCAATTTCTGCATTGTCGTTTATATTAGGGAACCCGAAGCGCGGCTCACCATCCGGCACGACGTCCAGCAGGTACAACCCACCTCTTCGCGGAATATCGCCTGGTTTGATGAGCCCAGAAATTGGCGAGTCGCCACTCTTGCAATACGCTCCGATCGACTTTTCCTCGATGGTAGTCAACCCGCCCTCGGCATTCCCGGGTGCGAAACTGGCGTGGCCCATCTGCTTGTAGTAATACGCGGCTTTTTCGACTGACCTTTTCAGCTCGTGGCCAAGCTCCAGCGTGATCGCTCGGGCGGACATGACGTCTTCCAATCCGATCATTTCGCCGGTTTCCTCGAAGATCGTGGCTGCACCTTGCTTCACCAGCATATCGAAGGCGCGTCCGACCGCGGGATTAGCTGAGATTCCGCTGGTTGCATCGGAACCGCCGCACACCGTTCCCACTACGAGTTCGTCCACCCGCAGCGGAGCTCGCGGTACTTCGGCAATCTGCCTCAGGGCGTTTTCAACCCACGTCTTGCCAGCGTCGACAGATTTTCTTGTTCCACCGGTTTGCTGGATCACGACGGTGCTCACGGGACGGCCGGTCTTCGCAATATTCTCCTCGAGGCGATGGCGATTGAAGCTCTCGCACCCCAGAGACAGCAGCAACGCACCACCGACATTTTGATGGGTACACAGCTTGTTCATCATCCGGTCAGCGTAAGCATTGGGGTAGCAGCCCCCAAAGCCGATCAGGTGAACCTGTTGACCTTTGAAAGAATCCACGATCTCGCGGGCTACGTGATGAGCGCATTCCACGAGGTAGGCGACAACGATACAGTTTCGGATCCCTTTTCTTCCGTCGGAACGAAGAAAACCTTGCAGCGTGGGCAAGTTATTTGACCTGGAATTACTTGACGAAGACATGATCTTTGTCCAGAGTGTAGGTTGCGATATAGTCACTCTTCAAGTTATGTAGGTGAATGTGGGCTCCGCCCGGAATCATCTCTTTCGCGGAGCCAATCGGAACTCCACACTTATACACCCTTTCCGCGGCCTTAATATCACCAGCCGCGACTTTGTGCCCGATGGCAATGCTTTCAGTAAAGACCACTTCATGGCCGTCGATCACATCCCGATCGCCCGGGCTTACTGGCGCGACCACAATGAGCACGTTATCGTCGCGATGGATTCGCAACAGCTTTCGTGACTTCCCTTCGGTTTGCATCGAAACATTCCCTGCGACAAGTAAACCGGCACCAGATCATACACCACATAGCCTAGCACCTTCTCGTAGACGAGCGTTTTGACGATGCTCTACTTTGGTTGCAGTTGGTCCTTGAACTTTGCAGGATCGCGATACTTCACGGTCTGCAAATGTTCGCAATAGAGAACCAGTTCCCCCGGCACCTTGAACACTTCGTATGAGACCTTTACCATGCCCAATTCCGGATACTTGGGCCATTTTTCAAGATGAGTGCGGATAGTGTAAATCGTGTCTCCCACAAACACCGGTTTAATGAATCGCAGCTTGTCATATCCGTAACTGAAGGTGTGGATATTGTTGTGCGCCATCAAGCCAAGACCGAGGCTAAACACCATGGCGCCGGCTACCAATCGCTTGCCGAATATGCCTTCCTCTTTAGCGAACACATCATCCGCAACGTAAGGGTGCATGTCGAGCACGATGGCGTTGAACAACATGCTTTCGCCCTCAGAGATGGTGCGTCGAATCGAGCGCGCCCGTTGGCCGACCTGGAAGTCTTCATAGAGCCAGTCTTCGGCGTTCCAGACCGGAATTTCCGTGTGTTTAGCGGCATCGGGATTGGCGTTGATCACGAATTCTCCTTCGGCCTCAGGCAATCTGCCGTGAGGAAATGCGGTGGGCAGCATAGTGCTCGTTGAGCCAACGGACCAACTCAGCATCTGGCAAGTGTCCTCGCAAACAGCGATTGATTTCGAGTCCGGCGGCTTCGAAAAAGCGCACGAATCCGTCGAAACGTGGACGCACAAAAGCAGTCTGCAGGGTTCGAAGTGTGCCAGAAAAGAAGCTATCAGCGGCGGCGTCCACCGAATGATCCGTCCAGGCCTTCAGGCTTGCAGGCTGTCCGCCTTTTCGGAAGTACGTTCCTCTTTGGTGCTCGGTGCTGGCGAGCCATTTGGCGTAGGCAGTTGCTTCCGGTTGATGAGTGCTGTGTCGGCTGACCGCAATCCCAGTGCCACCAAGCATGGTTCCGGCACATCCACGCTGGCCCGCCGCAGGCACGTTTGTGAACTTCAGGCGAGGTGAACTTCCTATGCGGGAGTAATTCGAGTATCCGAAGCCGTAAGGGCAGTAGACCGCGTCAGAGCTCGAAACCATAAAGTCATAAACCTGAATCGGGTTCCAGTCGACGGACTTGAAATGAGCAAGTGAGATCAGCGCGTGCAGGCGATTGAGCGCCTCATACGCAACGACGTCGCTCACAAATTCCTCGGAACCTTCCGCAATGGGATAGCCGAGATTCGCAGTCAGCGTGAAGAAAAGACTGATCGCGTCTGTGGGACACGCGGGCACGATGATGAATTTTCCGGCAGCGCGAGCTTTCCTTCCGAGTTCCAGAACCTCTTCAAAGGTATGAGGAACTACGGCGAAGAACCTCAATAACAGATCGGAACGATACGATGAAACTTGCGTCGCGGCATCGATAGGCAATGCCCAAAGTCCTCCTCCATACCAATAGGATTGCCACGATGGTCCGACGGAATCACGAGCAAAGCCTTCTTTCTCTTGTTCGCTGAGGCAGGCAGCCAAATCGACGAGAACTCCGTGCGCAGCGGCGAATCCGACGAATGGATGATCCACGATGAGCAGGTCGTAGCGGTCGATATATTGCTCTATCGGAGCCTCGCCAAATTCGCGCAAGCTCCTCCGATCCCACTGAATGCCGATTCCGGGATGTTGCCTTTCATATTCAGGAGCCCCTCCGATCAGGGGAGCGTATCCACGAGGATGGTCCCATGTAAGCCCCTTCAGAGTAATGGGAGTTTTTGTTTTCAGCGCCTGCCTCCAGAGCGGCGATGTTTTAATATTCTGCCGAAGTGGCCGGACGTTTCTCGGCGAGCAGGATGTGCTCGCAATACATCACTACCTCGTCACGCTGGTTTAACACTTCACACGCCTCGATTACGCGTCCATGGTCCTTCCGCTTGGAGTGTTCCTGCTTTTCTTTCACAGTGACACGGGTACGCAGGGTATCCCCAATGAACACTGGTTTCGGAAAGCGCAGCTTGTCATAACCGTAGGTAAAAGCAACAGGATTGATTTGGCTCGCTGTCAGACCAATCCCGATGGCGAAGGTCATCGTACCGTGGGCGATCCGCTGGCCGAATGGAGTTTGACGCGCAAACTCCGCATCCACGTGATGGGGGAAGTAATCTCCAGTGTGTCCGGCGTGGATCACCACGTCGGTTTCGGTAATCGTGCGACCGGATGTCACTCGATGCTCGCCCACAACGTAGTCTTCCCAATACTCGGTTCGGGTCATGATGGCAATACGCGGGGATTGAGTGTCAATTTATTTCCACCGATCGCTAAGGACAGTGTTCGGCTTGCCACGGCAAGGGCTTCCTTCACCTGCGGCGGACCAACGCTGTCTCCGATGCGCGGGAGGAAAGGAACGGCCATCGCCGCAAGCGCTTCTCCGTGCTGGTTCAAGATCGGAAAGCTGATGTTTACGACGCCGTGCACTTGATAACTCTCCAACTCTTCGTATCCACGCCGGCGAATTTCGTCGAGATGGCGTGCGAGCCTGCCCGGAATTGGTCTGCGAGAGCGGCGGCGCCATGCGGCCAGCACGTGGGTACGGACTTGATCGCCCTGAAAGGCGAGGATCAGGTGCCCGGAAGCTGTGTTCAAAAGATCGACGTTGGCGCCTAACCGGACCGAGAAGCCCGTATTGCGCGGCGCATCCACTTGGGCAACGACCACCACCTCTGCGCTGTTAAGCATGGCAAGATGGCAGGATTGTCCAGTACTGTTTGCGACCTGCTGCAGCAGTGGGCGCGCCTGGGCGATCAGGCGCTGCAGCGGATGATGTTGATGAACGATTTCGAATAACTTCAGGGTGAGCTGATAGCGCTCGTCGGAGCCCGTGCGGGAGATGTAGCCGCGCTCTTCGAGACACACGAGCATGCGGAACACTTCATTGATTGTCCGTCCGAGATGGCGGGCAATCTCGCTATGGTTTAAAGCTTCTGACACGGAAGCAAGGAGCTCCAGGACATCCAAGCCTTTTTCAAGAGCCGGTGCTGCATAACGGACCCGCCTGGAGTTCGCTTGCCGAGTTGGGAGGGCACGTCGGGTGCTCATAGCTCAGCCTTAAACAGCCTACTACAAATAATTTCTCTAATGAAAATATAATTTTACGAATAGAATCGCTAAGGGAGCTCTATTTCTGTGACGACTTCGGATCCTGGCAAAGATGGAAATCTCGAGAAGCCGCTGCGAGGACTTTTGGTGCTGGATTTCAGCCAGTTTCTTTCCGGCTCTCTGGCGACTCTTCGCCTGGCGGACATGGGTGCCCGCGTCATTAAGATTGAGCGCCCGGGAGCAGGAGACCTTGGCCGCTCGCTTTATTTGAGTGATACCGATGTGCACGGTGAGAACACTCTCTTTCACGCTATCAATCGCAATAAACAGAGTTACGCGGCGGATCTGAAAAGCCTTTCTGACTTGGAGAAGCTCCGGCACCTGATCACGCACGCTGATGTGATGGTGCAGAACTTTCGTCCGGGCGTGATGGAACGGCTTGGGTTGGGTTACGAGAGCGTGTCAAAGTTCAACAGTCGTTTGGTCTATGGCGTGGTTAGTGGATATGGAAATGCCGAAGCCTGGCGCGATCGTCCGGGGCAGGATCTACTGGCGCAAGCGCGCTCCGGAATCATGTGGCTAAGCGGCAACGAAGACGATCCCCCGACACCGATGGCGCTAGCGATTGCCGATATGCTCGCGGGACACAATCTATGCGAAGGAATCCTGGCTTGCCTGGTGCGGCGAGGAGTGAGTGGGCGGGGAGGCCTAGTGGAGACCAGCCTGATCGAAGCATTGCTCGACTTCCAGTTTGAAGTGCTCACCACGTATTTGAACGACGGAGGCCGGCTTCCTCGGCGAAGCTCGTTTCGCAACGCGCACGCCTATCTGGCCGCGCCTTACGGCGTATACGACACGTCAAACGGATATCTGGCGCTGGCGATGACGCACTTGCCGACCTTGGGTAAGTTGTTGGCCTTGCCCGAACTCGAAAAGATTTCCGATTCAGCTGAAGGCTTCCGCCGCCGCGATGAGATCAAACGCGTGATCGCCAAACGCTTGAAAGAAGATTCCAACGAACACTGGCTGGAGATTTTGAACGCAGCCGACATTTGGTGCGCCGAAGTCATGGATTGGCCGAAACTCCGTGCCTCAAAGGCCTTTGAGCAGCTTGCCATGTTGCAGACTTTAACCGATGGTCGCGGAAGTGAAATTCTGACCACACGATTGCCGATTCGCCTCGACGGAAGAATGCTTACCAGCGAACGGCTGGCGCCAAGAGTGGGAGAACATACCGAGACGATTCAGAAAGAATTTGGACTTTAGCTCAGGCGGTACACACGAACCGCATTGTCGTGGAATAGTTTCTTCTGATTCATTTTGCCAGCGCTCTGTGTGATTGACTGCAAGGCTTCTACCCACTGCTTGTAGCTGGCGGAGAGCGTACACACTGGCCAGTCGCTTCCGAACAACACGCGGTCCCAGCCGAAGCATTCAATCACGTGGTCGACATAAGGCCGCAGATCCTCCGCCGTCCACTTCTGCGGATCGGCATACGCGACGAGGCCCGAAATCTTGCAAACGACGTTGGAAAACTTGGCAATCTCCGCGATGTGTGCGCGCCAGGGATCGAGAATGTTTTCTTTCACCTGCGGGACGCCGCAGTGGTCGAGGATGAAACTCACCCCGACGCAGCGCGCAACCAGGTTAACGGCAATTGGAAGTTGTCGGGCGAGCACACAGATGTCGAAGGACAGGCCATAGTTGGAGAGTGCGGCTACATTTTCAATGAACGTTTGTCCCTGACCAAGTTCGTCAGGCTGCGTGTGCAGCACACGGCGAATTCCTTTCAGTTTGGAATGCCCTGCGATCTTGTCCAGATAAGACCTGAAATTTGTATTCTCCGGCCGGCCGCAAGCGACGATTCCTTTCAGAGGGTTGTCAGCTCGATCTGCAAGCGTGAGCAGATGACGCGTCTCGTGCAGCATGAAAGGCTCATCGACGTCTGCCTCCAAGTGCACCGATTTCACGACGTTCAGGCCCCTTGTTGCTTTGAGGTAGTCCGTCATGCGGAACGAGCGGTTCAATCCTGGAAGGGAGTCAAGCCACGAATAACGAAAGAGCTCTAGATCCCAAAGATGCTGGTGCGCGTCGATGATCTGCATACGGAGCGGAAATCTATCTGGAGCTGCAACGACTGTCAAATCATTCGCAGTGAAAAACCTCTTCCATGTTGGCCCACCATTCACCCTGGGCGCGTGTTTCCATCGGCTTCTGCATCGGCATCATGATGGCCCACCATTCCTGCGTCTTCGGGTCACCCGCCATGGTCGCCATATCAGCGGCGTAGTCTGTACCGTGATATTCAAAATAGCCGAAGAGAAAGTCGTCTTTCAAATAGATGGAGTAATTGCGGATGTTGCAACGCTGGATCATGGCTAGAACCTCGGGCCATACGGCTGCGTGATACTTCTTGTACGCCTCGATGAATTCTGGTCTTACTTTGATCACAGAACCATAACGCTTCATTTCTGCAGTCCTCTCGAACGTTTGCATTCTCTGAAGCCGCTCTACTATATTCGATGACCTTGACCGCCGGCTACGGTTTGTGAGGAACGCGCCGAAATCCAGGGGAACCGAACATGAGACAACATCGCATCACTTCTCTCGAAATCCGAGACGTGCGTTTTCTACTGGAGCATGGCGCAGGCAGTGATGCTGTTCACTCTGGGGCCGAGTACGCATTTGCCACGACGCTGCTCAATTGCGACAAGGAACTGTACGGCACGGGAATCGTGCTAACTCTTGGCGAGGGAAACCAACTAGTCTGCCAAGCGATTGAATTGCTCGGCAAAGAACTAGTCGACCGGGAAATCGAAGAACTCATGGCGGAGTTTGGCGTGATCGCGCGACAGCTTGCACAGCATCCGCAGCTGCGGTGGCTCGGGCCGCACAAGGGAGTCGTCCATCTGGCGCTTGCCTCGCTTACTAACGCATGTTTCGATTTATGGGCCAAGAGCCGAAGCGCTCCACTGTGGCGATTGCTTCTTGACCTCGAGGTGAAGGACGTCGTCGACCTGCTTGATTTGAGCTATCTGGAGGATGTGCTCACGCGGGACGAAGCCGAACAGATTCTGTGGAAGCATATGGGTTCGCGGGCAGAACGGGAAGGCATCCTTCGTGCTGGATATCCTGGGTACGACACTTCTGTGGGCTGGTTCCAGTACGAAGACACGCAGGTGAAGGAACTGGCGAGGCAAGCCATGGAGCGAGGCTTCCGCGCGTTCAAACTCAAAGTGGGATCACGCGATGGTCAACGAGATGTGCGGCGGGCGCACATGCTGCGCGATCTCGCCGGACCCGATGCGCTAATTATGCTGGATGCCAACCAGCAATGGACGCTGCCCGTGGCGCTCGAAATGTGCCGGGCGTTGCGGGACATGTCGCCATATTTCATCGAAGAGCCAACCCACCCGGACGACATTCGAGCGCACCAGACTCTCGCTGAAGCGATGCATCCGATCCCAATTGCGCTCGGCGAACATGTGCCCAACCGGATTTTGTTTAAGAACTTCATGCAGGCGGAAGCGGTGCAGATCGTGCAGGTCGACTGCACGCGGGTTGCTGGAATTTCAGAGTTTCTCGCGGTGAGCTTGCTGGCGCGAAAGTTCGGATTGAAGGTAGTTCCACACGTCGGCGATATGGGGCAGATTCATCAGCACC
>Ga0222749_10001267_pt1 | contig 13120 bp, 12 predicted proteins | sample IncBWH2Mmetat_FD_197234 | JGI IMG/M metagenome (GOLD analysis project Ga0222749, IMG submission 197234) | Metatranscriptome of lab incubated forest soil microbial communities from Barre Woods Harvard Forest LTER site, Petersham... | ecosystem: Environmental > Terrestrial > Soil > Temperate... | reverse complement strand
CGCTTGATCGCGTCGGCCAGGTCGCCCGCCGACTGGAAGCGCCGCTCCGGGTCCTTCGCCATCGCCTTCTCGACCAGCGCGTCGATCGAGGGCGACACGCCCGGCGGCGGCGGATCCTCTTCCTCGATCTTGCGAAGGATCGCCAGCACCGTCGCCCCCTGGAACGGAGGCCGGCCCGTCAGCATTTCGTACATCACCGCGCCCAGCGAATAGAGGTCGGTGCGAGCGTCGACCTCCTCCGGCGCGGCGAACGCCTGCTCGGGGGACATGTAGTAGGGCGTGCCGACCATGACGCTCGACAACGTCAGCGCCTTCCCGTCGGCGAGCGATTTCGCGAGGCCGAAGTCGAGGATGCGGACCCGGCCCTGACGGTCGATCAGGATGTTCGCGGGCTTGACGTCGCGGTGGATGATCCGGTGGTCGTGGGCGAACTTGAGCGCGCGGGCGACCGAGTGGGCGATCTTGAGGGCGCTCTCGGGGTCGAGCCTCTTCTCGGCCATGATCTCCTTGAGGGAGCGGCCCTCGACGTATTCCATGACGATGTAGTGGAGCTTCCCTTCGGTGCCGAGGTCGTGGATCTGGACGATGTTGGGATGGACGAGCTTCGCGGCAAACCGGGCCTCGCGCTGGAAGCGCTGGAGGAAATCCTCGCTGGCCTGCTCCCCCGACAGGAGGGTCTTGATGGCCACGTGGCGGTTGAGGTCGGGCTGGAAGGCCTTCCAGACCTCGCCCATCCCGCCCTTCCCGATCGGGCTCAGGAGGACGTACTTTCCGAGGGACCTGGGGATCGAGGCCATGGGCGTTCTATTATACTGACCTGCCCGGCTCCCGGCGGGACCTCTCCTCCCCTTTTTCGAATCCGGGGACCCCGGCCTCCCGGCCGCCGTCTACAATAGAGGACCATCATGTCGATGCGCTGGAAGACGGCCGCCCTGGCCCTGCTCCTGTCGCTCCCGTACGGATTCGCCCAGGAGAATCCCGGGAAGGCGGCCGCTCCCCGCCCCACCGAAGGGGAGCGCGCGGCGGCCGCCAAACGCGGACTCACCTGGCTCCTCCGGGCCCAGAACCGGGACGGCTCCTGGGGGCTCGACCAGGGGCGCGAGGGGTGCATCAGCTGCACGGTGGTCGCCTCGCTCGCCCTGATGTCCCACGGCAACACCGAACGGGGCGGGCCCGACCCCGACGGGGTCCTGGCGATCCGGCGGGGCCTCGAGTTCGTGATGCGCCACGCGCGCCGCATGAAGAGCGACATCTGGAAGGGCGAGGAGACGCTCGTCCAGCGCAAGCTGGGCCGCAGCATCCACTCGATCTTCGCGACCGTCTTCCTGACCCAGGTCCACGGGCAGCGCGCGGCGGGACTCTCCAGCGACCTCCACCAGGAACTCCGCGAGGCGATCTCGCAGCTCGCGGAAATCATCGTCCGGTCGCAGGAGCCCGACGGGAGCTGGCACAAGGAGACGTTCGGGAGCCTGAAGGCGACGTGCATGGCGTGGCTCGCCCTGCGCTCCGCCGCGTCGGCGGGCGTGGACGTCGAGGACGCGTCGGTCCGGAAGACCCTGGAGTTCCTGAAGGCGCAGTGGAATCCTTCCTCCAAGCTCTTCGACCGGACGATCGGGAACGGGACGTACCAGACGATCTACGCGACCGCAAGCTGCCTCCGGGTGCTCTTCGCGATGGGCGACGCATCCTCGCCGGAGGCGCGGGGCGCCGCCGAGGCCTTCATGCGGCTTGTCCAGACGGGGCAGATGGGCGGCGCGTTCCTGACGGTCGAGGGCGAGGACTACCTCTCCGCCGCGCTCTTCACCCAGGCGCTCCTGATCGAGCAGGACCCGCGCTGGAGCGAGTGGTTCCCGTGGATCACGGGCGAGCTCGTGAAGCGGCAGAACGGCGACGGGAGCTGGACGAGCACGGCCTGCATCAGCGGCCGGACGTTCGCGACGGCCTGCGCCGTCATGACCTTCCTGGCGCCCTACCGGATGCTGCCCATCCTGGAACAGTGATGCCGCCCCAGATCCTCCGGACGGCTCTGGGCCTCCTCGCCGGCGCGGCCTCCCTCCTTTCGTGCGGGAAGCCCCCTCCTCCTCCGCCTCCTTCCCCGGCGACGCCGGTCTCGCGCGCGGTCGATTTCCTGATGGCCCACGGTCCCCAGGGGCTCTGGAGGTCGGCGTCGACGGAGGTCCTCGGGAGCGGCCAGGCGCTGACCCCGTTCGTCCTCTACGCTCTCTCCCACGCGCCGGCAGAGACCCTCGACCGCCACCGCCCTCTGATCGAAAAGGCCCTCGACCGCCTTCCGATCGCCGGGGGCGAGTACCCCTCCTACTCCCTGGCCCTTTCGATCCTTGCGCTCCGGCGCCTCCGGCCGGCCCAGGACCTGAACCCGCTCATCCGGGAGCTCAAATCCAAACAGCTCACGGAGGAGCTCGGATGGAGCGAAAGCGACCCCGAGTATGGCGGCTGGGACGAAGGCGGGATTCCCGCGCGGAAGCCCCAGTGCCAGCGGCCCAACCTTTCGGTGACGGCCTTCGCGTGCGAGGCGCTCGGGGGCGACGCCAAGGCGGCCCGTTTCGCCGAGCGGTGCCGGGCGGCGGACGGCGGATTCCTCTTCACTCCGAGCATGACCTGGGCCCATCAGAACAAGGCGGGCAAGGGCGGGTACGCGACGGCCACGTACGACGCGCTCCGGATCCTTCTGCCCCGGGACGCCGGGTGGGGCTCGGTGCTCCGGACTCGCGACCTCCCCTCCTGGCTCACCCTCCCGGAGGAGTGGGGCCGCGCAATGATGTATTACAAGCTCTTCGCGGAGGCGAAGGTCGACCCCTCCCCCCCGATCGCCCGGATCCTCCTCGCCCACCAGCAGCCCGACGGCTCGTGGGCGAACACCAACCGGCTGATGAAGGAGGACGAGCCGCTCGTGGCGACCGGCCTCGCGCTCATCGCGTTGTGCCTGTGCCGGTAGCTATATAATAGAAGGATGCCGTCCAAGGCCACCCCGTTCGAGAAGGCGGTCTTCACCGACCCGAAGAAGCGCGACCTCCGGGGCCGGTGGGCGCTTTTCGTATTCCTCCTGGTCACTCTCGGGATCGTCTACTGGGTGGTCCGAGACCTCGTCTACCAGCGGCTCGTCTACCGGTACGCGCAGGAGATCTTCCATGCGCTGGCCAGCGCGGCCGTGGAGAAGATCGAAGCCGTGGACCTCGAGCGCGAGGGCAACATCACGCTCAAGGGCGCGGAAGCCTACACCCACCACGGCGGGACCCGGCGCCTCTTCTTCCGCACCGAGCAGCTGCGGCTGACGCTCGACGGCATGCCGCTCCGCGACACACGGATCCGGGTGATGAGGGTCGACCTCTTCAGGCCGGAGATCCACGTCCGCCGCGAGGCCGGCGGCGAATGGAACCTCGAATGGGCCCTCCAGAAGGCGCCCCGGCCGCCCCAGGAGCCGCCGCCCCCCTCCGCCGAGGAGGCCACGCGCCGGCACCCCTGGCACGACCCCGACGAGGGCTTCCCCCGGAACGGCGTCCACATCCACGACGGCGTGGTCCACGTGACGTTCGTCCCCAAGTCGGGCCGGGAGGTCACCTGGAGCGTTCACTCGGTAAACGGCGTCCTCATCCGGGAGGGCGGGATCCTCAAGCTCAACCCGTTCACCGGGGACTTCTACGGCGGCCGGATGACGGTCCATTCCGAGATCCCCCAGACCAATCCGCTTCTCATCCGGCAGATGAAGATCGACGTGCGCGACGCGGACGTGGCGAGGATGTCGGCGGGCGCCCACTTCATCAAGCGCCGCATGACCGGGCGCTTCAACGCCGTCTTCGCTCTGACGGTCGACCCGGGGCTCTCCGCCCGGCGGCCCATCGCCTCGGGCCACTGCGAGATCACCGACGGCGACCTCTGGGAGGTGCCGGCCCTCTCCCAGGTCATCCACGTCCTGGCGCTCAGCCCGGTCGCGGAGAAGCGGATCGACACGGCGGTCCTCGAGTTCACGGTGGAGGAGGACCGCTACCGGATCGACAAGATGCATTTCCTGGGATACCCGGTGAGCCTGTTCGGCGACGGGTCGGCCAGCCTGGCGGGGGATTGGATCGACGTGACCTTCATCCCGAGGCTTGGCAAGAAGGACTGGAGTAGTATACTAGGCGTCATCGGTGCTCCGCTCGACCTCCTCTCGAACGTGTTCAAGGGTCTCTTCGTGCCGGTCACGCTCAAGGGCACCTTCGAGGACCCCCAGTTCCAGGTCGGCGTCAGTACCGAACCCAGCCCCGAGATCCGGAAGCTGATCGAGGAGAAATCGCCCCGGTGACCAAGCCCGCCACACGGATGGAGCCCTCGCCGCAGGCGAAGAAGCTCGTCGAGCAGCATATCCAGGCCATCGACACCCAGGGGGACGAGGCGGCCCGCAAGTTCACCTCCGCCCAGTCCGTCCTGGCGGCGGTCTGCAGCCTGCTGAATCAGCGCCAGAAGTACTTCGGCGCGACGGGGGAGCACTTCAGCGTCCATGAGTACGACGGCATCCAGGTCATCGACCAGCTCGACGAGCGGCTCCTCAGGCGCGTGCGGGCGATGCTCCAGGCGTACGTCGACCGGGCCCGGAAGAAAGCCGACCCCAAGGCGATCGCCCTCCTCGGGGAGAAGCTCACCCCGGGGGCCAAGGAGATGCCCCAGTATCCCGTGGGCTACATGGTCCACTACATGATGGTCGCGGCCTTCCAGGGCTTCGAGCCGCTCGTCGAGGAGGGCCACGGGTTCGAGACGCCGGCGCTCGAGACCGCGATGGTGCACCACCTGCTGGCGATCCTGGACAAGTACGTGCTGACCCGCGAGAAGCCCGTGATGCGCCACTTCAGCGACGTGGCGCGTGAATACAGCGTGGTGATGCGGCTCAAGTGCGCCTGCGGACTGGAAAAGTTCGACGTGAAGCTCCAGGCGCTCTGCCAGACGCCCGCCGGCGACCCGTTCGACCGTCTCGATCTCCAGTGCAAGCAGTGCGCGGCGCAGCGGTCGATCACATTCGACCTCCCGCACTTCAAGGACATGTACCAGATCTAGCCGCAATTCCAGGCGGCCAAGGAAAACCCAGGGGCTGGAACGCGAACATGGCCGAAAACGAAAAGCGGCTTCCCCTCAAGGGCGCAAGGGTTTGTGACCGATATGTTGCTTAGAAGTCGCGGTTGTCTCTCCACGAGACACTCTGTCCAATTCATGGCTTCCAAGGCCATATCCGCCTGGTCTTGGATCTAGCCGGGGGCCCCCCGAGATTCGCGCTCCTTTACTCCCCCCAGGGGCTGTGCTACGATCTTCGCCCATGAAGACCCTCGGATGCGGGATCTCCCTCCTCCTGCTCCTGGCCTGCGGTGAGAGCCCGGCCCCCCCCAAGACCCCCCCGGCGGCGGCTCCCCCGGGGGTGAAGGGTCCCTCCCCGTCCATGGAGGCCAGGCCCTCGCCGGCCCCCCCCGCCTCCCAGGAGGAGAAGCCGGCGGCGCAGAGGAAAGCCGCGGAGCCCGGGGAGAAGAAGGAACCCGTCGACAAGAAGGGCCGCGCGAAGTCTCCCGAGCTCTTCAAGAAATACATGGCGTTCATGGAGGGCAATGGCGAGCTCTTCGAATCGATCACCTCCGACGTCGAGGAGAAGAAGGGGGACGCCGTCATCAAGCCGAAGGTGGTCAAGCTCATCCAAAACGCCGAAGGCGCCCGGGCGCTCCACTACCGGAAGAACCCCGATGAGGACAAGGAGCTGGACGACGACTTCGAGCTTTTCCTTTTCAAGGTGAGATCCGTCGAGACGGCCACGTGGGACGCGGACAGCAGCAAGGGGCTGCTCGAGAGGATCCAGCGCCAGTGCATCGTCTGCCACGACAAGTTCCAGTAGGCCCCCCATGGACAACCGGGAGATCGCGGGGCTTCTCGAGACCATCGCCCATCTTCTCGAGCTCCAGGACGAGAACGCCTTCAAGGTCCGGGCCTACCAGAACGCCGCCCGCGCCATCGAGGGGCTGACGCAGGACGTCCGCGAGCTGGTCCGCGAAAAGACGCTGGGCGAGGTCCCCGGAATCGGCGAGGCGCTCGAGCAGAAGATCACCGAGCTCGTCACCACCGGGCGGATGGAGTACCTCGAGAGGCTGCGGGCGGAGGTTCCAGGCGGGCTCCTGCGCATGCTCGAGATCCCCACCCTCGGGCCCAAGAAGGTGAAGGTCCTCTGGCAGGAGAAGAAGATCACCACGATCGAGGCGCTCCAACAGGCGTGCCAGGAGAACGCCCTCGTCGACCTGAAGGGGTTCGGGGAAAAGACCCAGAAGAAGATCCTGGAGGGCATCGCCTTCCTCAGCCGCCACCAGGGGCAGGCCAGGCTCGACGAGGCGATGACCGTGGCCCGACGGCTGCTCGCGCACCTGAAGTCCGGCCCGGGGGTTCAGCGGTCGAGCCCGGCGGGCAGCCTCCGGCGCTGGAAGGAGGTGGTGCGCGACGTCGACCTCTTGGTGAGCTCCTCCTCTCCGTCGGCGGTGATGGACCACTTCGTCCGGGCGGAGGGCATCGACGAGATCCTGGGCAAGGGCGAGACCAAGTCGAGCGTGCGCCTCAAGAGCGGCCTCCAGGTGGACCTCCGCGTGGTGTCCGACGAGCAGTTCCCCTTCGCCCTGAACTACTTCACCGGGAGCAAGGAGCACAACGTCGCGCTCCGCCAGATCGCCCAGAAAAAGGGCCTCAAGCTGAGCGAGTACGGGATCTTCAAGGGTTCAAAATTAATTGAATGCGCCGACGAGGAGGCGATCTACCGGGAACTCGGTCTCCCGTACTTTCCCCCGGAGATGCGCGAGAACACGGGCGAACTCGACCTCAGGAAGATCCCACAACTTATTGATTTCAAGTCACTTAAAGGGGTATTTCACACCCATTCCACATGGAGTGACGGGACCGCGGATATCGAGGCGATGGCCCAGAAGGCCCGCTCGATGGGGCTACGGTACATGGGGCTCTCGGACCACAGCAAGGCCGCCACCTACGCCAACGGCATGGACGAGGCCCGCCTCCGGAAGCAGATGAAGGAAATCGACCGGCTCAACGGGACCTGGACGGACTTCCACATCCTCAAGGGCCTCGAGTGCGACATCCTGCCCGACGGCGGGCTGGACCTGAACCCCGGGGTCCTGGGCGATCTCGACTTCGTCATCGGCTCGGTCCACTCGCGGTTCGACATGCCGGAGGAGGAGATGACGGAGCGGGTCTGCAGGGCGCTCGCGAATGAACATCTGGATTTCCTGGGACACGCGACGGGCCGGCTGCTCCTGAGCCGCGACGGGTACAGGATCGACCTCGATCGCGTGATCGACGCGGCCGCCCGCCACGACAAGATCATCGAGCTGAACTCCCATCCGAACCGCCTGGATCTGGACTGGGTCCACTGCCGCCGCGCGAAGGAGAAGGGCGTGATGCTCTCCATCAACCCCGATGCCCATTCGACGGCGGACCTGGAGAACATCGAGTACGGCGTGGCGACGGCGCGCCGCGGCTGGCTCGAAGACAAGGACGTCCTGAACACCCGCGACTTCGACGGGGTCTGTGAAATCCTCGGGATCGGATAGGACTTCCCGCGCGCGGAGGATCGTGGCGGGATTGGCCCGCACGTATCCCGACGCAGAGTGCGCGCTGGTCCACTCCAGCGCCCTCGAGCTCCTGGTCGCCACCATCCTCTCGGCCCAGTGCACGGATGTCCGGGTCAACCTGGTGACGAAGGAGCTCTTCAGGAAATACCGGAACGCGAGGGATTACGCGGAGGCGGATCCGCACGACCTGGAACTGGCCATCCGGTCGACCGGGTTCTTCCGCAACAAGGCCAAGAGCCTCCGGGGAGCGGGCGCGGTTTTGGTGGAGAAGTATGGCGGCCGGGTTCCGTCCACCATGGAGGAGCTCCTCGAGCTTCCCGGCGTGGCGAGGAAGACCGCGAACGTCGTCCTGGGGACCTGGTTTAGGAAGGCGGTCGGCGTCGTCGTGGATACGCACGTTCGCCGTCTGAGCCGGCGGCTGGGACTGACGCGGGAGGACGATCCGAAGAAGATCGAGAAGGACCTGATGGCGCTCCTGGCCGAGAGCCAGTGGATCGGATTCTCGCACCGGCTGATCTGGCACGGCCGGAAGGTGTGCAGCGCCCGGAAGCCAAAGTGCGATCGATGTGTGCTTGCCTCTTGCTGTCCGTCGGCCGGGAAAATATGCTAGTGTCGGGAATCAACCCATGATGAAGCTCAACGAGATCAAACCCGAGGACGTGCTGGCCGGGAAGTGCTGGCTCATGGAATCCGGCGGGGAAGAGACCAACCCGAGCGTCCGCGAGACGATCGGCTTCGCGAGCGATGACGTGGGCCTCTTCTCGGCGGTGGTGAAGATCGCCGACGGGAGCGAACACGTCGCCCTCGTGGTCAAGTCCTTCCCGCAGGGGGGCGATGACATCGACATCTTCATCCACACCAAGTTCGGGTGGATGAACATCCATGCGCCGGGATTCATGAGGGCGATCGGGAAGTACAGCCACGACATGTTCCCGTTCGATTACTTCCTGGCCAATCCCTGGAAGGGCGGCCGGCAGCCCGAGCCCGACAAGGCCTCCCCTCACAACAAGATCTTCCGGGAGACCGCCGTCCGCATCAAGGCCATGCCCGCCGGCAAGAAGTAGGCAAGAGGGAGACTGTTCCACGTGGAACAAGCCGCCCTCCCCGGGCGTCGCCGGTCGGGCTAGGCGATGACCCCGAGGCGACGGAGGATGTCGCTCAACTGCTTGTTTGAGGCGTAGGGGATCACGATCGCCTCGGGCATGATCTCGACCCGGACCCCCACCTTGTCCATCAACTTCTGCTCCAGCTCCAGAAGATAGGGCGCGCGGGCCGGGGTGCGTGAGGCCGACGCCGGCTGGGGACGCCGGGTCATGAGCTTCTCGACTTCCCGCACGGAGAGGTCGTCCTCGAGGATCCGCCGGAGCATCTGAAGCATGGCGGCCTTCTGGGGGATGGACAGGAGGGCCCGCGCGTGTCCCATGGAAAGTGTTCCACGTGAAACAGCCTCCTGAATCTCCAAGGGAGCCTCCAGGAGACGCATGAAATTCGCCACCGTCGGCCGTCCCAATCCGACCGCATCGGCCAGCGATTCCTGGGTCCAGTTGTTGAGCTGCATGAGTTGCTTGAAGGCACGGGCCTTTTCGATCGAGTTGAGGTCCCGGCGCTGCAGGTTCTCGACGAGCGCGAATTCGAGCATCTTCTGGTCATCCACCCGCCGGACGACCGCGGGGATGCGCTCGAGGCCCGCCAGCTTGGAGGCTCTCCAGCGCCGCTCCCCCGCCACCAGCTGGTAGAGGCCCCCCGGAACCGATCGGACCACTACGGGCTGGAGGAGGCCATGTCGCTTCAGCGACTCCGACAAGGTCCGAATCTCCTGTTCGTCGAAGTCGGCCCGGGGCTGGTACGGATTGGGTCGGATGAGCGCGACCTCGACGGTGCTGCTGGTCTCGGCGACCGGAGCGGCGCCCGCCGGCGGGGCCTCCGTGTCCGCTCCGCCGATGAGCGCGCCCAGACCCATTCCAAGACGTTTGATCTGCGACATGATTCCCCCCTCTTCACACACTCTCTCCATTCGGGAGCCGTGCGACTCCCAACCGGCGTTATTATAGCACGCGGGCCTCGGGGATTGCGGCTATAATTGACCCTGGGCACAGGCCCCGACGAGCGGGGCTGGATGACCCATAAATTATACATGACCAGCGTTCGCACCCTCGCCTACACCACCTACGGGGAGATCACCCGTCGCCCCCTCTACTACATCCTCCTGCTGAGCTTCGCCGTCGCCGTCTTCTTCTCCAAGCTCCTCACGCTGTTCTCCTTCTACCAGGAGATGAACATGGTCCGGGAGATGGGCGTCGCGACGCTCACCTTCTGGGGATTCATCGTCATCGTCATCACCTCGGGACTCGTCGTCACCCAGGAACTCGAGGACCGCACCGCCGTGACGCTCCTCTCCAAGCCCATCCGCCGCTCCGATTTCCTCCTGGGCAAGTTCCTGGGCATGTGGCTTTCGACCATCCCGGGGGTGCTCGTCCTTTCGGGCGTCCTCATCATCACCCTGTGGATGATGGCCCAGCCCCACCTCCATCTCACCGACCGGGAGGTCGCCGACGGGCTCGCGAAGGGCGTGAGCCCCTTCGCGACCGCCTGGCACGCGATCTGGAGCCAGTTTGTCCTCACGCAGGGCGCCGTGGTCCTGGAAGGCGCGCTCCTGTCCATCCTCCAGTCCGCGATCCTGGCCTCGCTCGCCGTGACCTTCTCGGCCTTTTTCCCCAACGTCGTCGCCGTCGCCTCGACCACCCTCGTCTTTATCCTCGGGAACATCTCAAGCTACATGGTCGCCAGCGTCGAAAGCATGAAGGTGGGGCCGCTGACGTTCGCCGCCCGCGGGTTTGCGTACCTGGTCCCGAACCTGGGTTACTTTAACTTGCAGACCCATTTCAGCGAGGGTAAGATCATTTCGTTCCGGTATCTCGCGATGTCGTCCGCCTACGCGGCCCTCCTCGTGAGCGCCGTGTTTCTCGTGTCCTGTTCCCTCTTTCAGAAGCGGGAAGTGCGCTAGCCCATGAAATACGGGATCCTGGGAGACATCCACGCCAACCTGGAGGCCCTCGACGCCGTGATCGAGGAGATGCAGAAGCAGGGCGTGAAGAAGTACGTCTCCGTGGGCGACCTGGTCGGCTACGGCGCCAACCCGGTCGAGTGCATCGACAAGGTCCGACACGAGCTCAAGGCCACCGTCACCGCCGGGAATCACGACTTCGCCGCCGTCGACAAGCTGAACATCGACTTCTTCAACGCCTACGCCCGCGAGAGCGCGCTTTGGACCCGGAAGACCCTCCCCGAAGAGCACAAGCAGTACATCCGCTCGCTCAAGCTCGTCGAGTACTGCGACAACTTCACCGTCGTCCACTCGACGCTCTATTCGCCGGAGCTCTTCGAGTACATCCAGACCAGCTACGACGCCCACCTCTCCTTCGAACAGCAGACGACCCCGCTCTCGTTCATGGGCCATTCGCACGTGCCCGTCAACTTCTTCAAGCGGAAGAACGTCTCCTTCAACATGGACACCGAGGTCAAGCTCGACGACCAGACGAAGATCATGGTCAACGTCGGCTCGATCGGGCAGCCGCGCGACGAGAACCCCGACGCCGTCTGCGCCGTCTACGATTCCGACGAGGGGCTGATCCGCGTGACGCGCGTCCGCTACGACGTCGACAAGGCCGCCAAGAAGATCATCAGCTCCGGACTCCCGGAGATCCTGGCCGAACGCCTCAAGTATGGACGGTAGCGCGAACATCGCAACGGCGCCGCCCGCCTCCCCGCCGCCCCCGAAGAACCCCCTCCGGCGGATCTATCACTGGATCCTCTCCTGGGCGAACCACCCGTGGGGCACGCTCGTCCTGGGGGTCCTCTCGTTCCTCGACTCGTTCATATTCCCGATCCCACCGCTCTTCCTCCAGGTGGCGCTCTCGATCGAGCGGCCGAAGCGCTCCTTCTGGTACGCGTTCGTCGACACGGCCGCCTCGGTCGTGGGTTCCGTCATCGGGTTCTACATCGGCTACGCCCTGTGGGAAAGCGTGGGCGTCCGCATCATCGGGGTCGAGGCGCGCGACAAGGTCGGACTCGAGCTCCGCGCCCACGCCTTCAAGTTCATCCTCGTCTACTCGTTCCTTCCCTTCCCCTACAAGGTGATCACGATCGCCTCCGGCGTCTTCCATGGCCACGTCAGCCTGGCGACCCTCCTCCTCGCCTCGACGATCGGGCGCGGCTGGCGCTTCTTCCTCCTGGGCACCATCTGCTTCTTCGCGGGGAAGCGGGCGAAGGAGTTCATCGAGAAGTACTTCAACCTGGTCTGCCTGGGCGTGGGAGTGCTCGTCGCCGGGATCGTGGCCTACATGATCTTCTTCGTCAAGAGGTGAGCGGTCGGGCTAGTCCTTCTCCCTCTCGACCACCTGGATGTCGTCGACCAGGATGTAGGCTTTCTGGGCTTCGTAGGCGTCCTGCTGACGCGCCGTGAACCGGATCGCGTCGAAGTGGTCCTGGGTCGTGACTGTAAGCTGCAGCTGGCCGTCGTCGCGGCGGAATCCCAGGCCGCCAAAACCGATGGGGACCTCGACCGGGATCCACTGGTTGACGCTCTTGCGCTCGACGGCGAGGTTCCGGAAGAGGGTGTAACGCCGCTCCTCCACCCGCAGCCCCACCTCCATCGACCGGGCGTTCGTCATGTACCGGAACCGCAGGAGGAGCCCCTCCCGCCAGGTGAAGCGGGGGTTGGGCGCGATCGCGGCGGCGACCGTCTTGTCCTTCTGCTCCCTCGACAGGAGCGCCTCGTTCCGGAACCACGTCCCCTCCTGCAGGAAGAAGTGCCCGCGGTTGGCGTCCACGGGATCGCAGCTGGTGTAGAAGATCGTGCGCATCCGTGGGCGGGCGGAGTCGAACGCCGCGATCTTCCTTGCCAGGGCCGCGGGGTCGAGCGGATGGAGCTCCGCGCTGGCCCGGCCCACCTGAAGCTCCTCGCCCGCGCGGATCGCGTAGGCCTGGCCCCCGTCGGGGTGGACGACGATGGGCTCGCTCAGGGCCGCGACGCGGAGCCGGTCGTCCCCGGGCGAGGTGGAGAACCGCGCGCGCGCCTGCTTGATGACGAGCGCGATCCGGCCGTCGCTCACGATCCAGTGCGTCGGGCCCGTCGAATCGACCATCGCCTCGCCGGTCCGGATCTGGAGCCACGGCGCCTGCTCCTGGGCCGAGAAGGCGACCGAGATCGAGGTGTTGTCGCCCAGGACCACCGGGTGGCGGCCCTCGACCTGGAAGCTCGCGCCCTTCGCGGAGGTGAGGACATCGCCCTCGGCCAGTCGCACCACGCTCCCTACGGGCGTCTCCTTCTCCTTCTCCTTGGCGCCCTTCCGCTTCACGGTCACGAGTCCCGTGACGTCCGTGATCTGCACCTCCGAAAGCACGCGGGCGAGGATCGTGTGGGACGGCCGCGCGGGCGGCTCCTCGGGGCGCGTCTCCTCGAACTTCGGGGGCGGAGGCGGGACCGCCGGATCCGGCGGCGCCCCGGGCGCCGGCCCGGG
>Ga0222749_10001259_pt1 | contig 13146 bp, 12 predicted proteins | sample IncBWH2Mmetat_FD_197234 | JGI IMG/M metagenome (GOLD analysis project Ga0222749, IMG submission 197234) | Metatranscriptome of lab incubated forest soil microbial communities from Barre Woods Harvard Forest LTER site, Petersham... | ecosystem: Environmental > Terrestrial > Soil > Temperate... | reverse complement strand
GTTAGTGGCGCAGGGTAACGGCGCGACGCGCACAGGCCACCTCACCCTCGCGAGTCCCGCCGTACTGCTCAAGAACGCCTTCGGGTTCACGCTGGCTGTAGGAAGTATTCCCGCCACCACGGCGCGGACCTGGATCAGTCTGGTCGCCATTATCGGCATTGCGTTCGCGCTCGCCGTTTGGACGTTTCTACGGGCGCAGGGAGTGGAGACCTGGGAAGCCAGCCGCAGCCAACGGTGGATCATCGCCCTTGGGATCATCGCAACTATCGTGCTGCCTGTGGCGATGGCGGACACCAACTATGACAAACCGGCCCCTCATGCAACCAACGCGCCGTCGATACAGAGGCTTTTCTCTCGGGCGGGAAGCAGTCTGGCTTTGACACAGCCCGGTGGGCAGCCGCCTGCGCGGTGTTGCAGCACGATCCTTAACCGAGAGGAGTGGCCTCCGTTTGGGACAGATGAGCCTACGCGGCGGGATTTGCTGGTGCTGTTGCCGGTGGATAGCACGCAGCCCGTTAGGGACGTGCATCTCCAGGTAACGGGAGAAAACGGACTGGAAGCAACCGCTCCTCCAGCCGCGCTCGCGCCTGCGCCCCAAGCTCTTGAGACGCACACCTACCTGAATGATTTCGGCCCGGCGGCGGCTGACGGGCACCATGTGGTGACAGGCTGGGTGGCACGCATTCCCGTAACGCTGATCCCTACTAGACCCTGGGATATCGGCGGTGTGCGCTATCCGCTGCGGGTAACGGGCACGTATCAAGTCGCAGGCGAGAGCGCGGTGCGGTCATTCAGCGCGAGGGCCGCTATTGACGCGCAAGTGTCGAAGGCTATCTACGAAATGGGTGTTGCAGCGCTGATTCTGCCGCTCCTGTGTTTTGGAGCGGCGTTCAAGCGTTGGAGGGAGACGCGGTGAGCGAGGCGAAGGTAATTGGGGCAACCGACTACGCTATCGAAATGGACGGCCTCACACGTCGTTTTGGCGACTTCGTGGCCGTCGACGGTGTCACGCTAAACCTCCCCAAGGGACAACTCTACGGATTCCTGGGCCTGAACGGCGCGGGAAAGACGACGACCATCCGAATGCTCACCACGCTACTGCCACCTAGCGCGGGCACCGCCAAGCTTTGGGGACACGACGTGACGAAGGAACCACTTGCAGTGCGGAAGCTCGTTGGGCTGGTGAGCGATGAGACGAGCGAGAGTCAATCGGCGTGGACGGCGCGCGAGTACCTTTCGTACTTTGCGCGTATCCGCCACATGCGGAATCCTGGGGAGGAAGTCGAGCGCATCTTGGACGACGTCGGCCTGGACGCCAAGTTTCGGGGAAAGCTGATCCGAACCTATAGCACGGGCATGAAGCGAAGGGTGGAAATCGCCCGGGCGCTCATGGGTCGTCCCAAAGTCCTTTTCCTGGACGAACCCACGCGCGGGCTGGACTTGCCGGCGAAGCGCGATATGTGGAGCCTTCTGCGCCGACTCGCGGCCACGGAGAGCGTCACGACGTTCCTCAGTAGCCATGACGCGCAAGAAATCCGCACCTTGTGCAGTGAGATCAGTGTGATCGCCGGAGGCCGGCTTGTTCACACGGGTGTAACGCGTGAGATGGGCGGGGACCTCGATGCCTTCGAGGAATGTCTCATTGGGATGCTGACTCAGTCAGAACGTATCGAGCCAGCGGGATCGCACTTTCGAGCAGAATAAAAAGTTATTGTGGAACTGCGTGGGTGCAGCCCTAGTAGGGGCGCGACTGTGGTCGCTTGCCAGCGCCGCAGTCACTTTGCCTATCGTATAGAAAACAACGAAGGACAAGAGCGTCTTCAAACGGTTGCTGCCCTTCGAACTCGCGAACTTGGAAACATCGTCACTGGCGTATTCACTCCCGTGCTCGCGAGACACTCAAAGTCGTTTTCGCTGATCAACTGCATCTCGGTCGGCGTTGACCGGATGCAGCGAAACTTTGAGCCTATGCGCAAGCAGGTCGAAGGCTGGCAGAGAAGTAAGTTGATGGACGTCACGGCCAAGGTGGTCATCTACGAGGCTTTTGTGGAGGGCAGGCGGAAGCTCCCAAACATCTTGCGCGCATCCTGCATGACCTTTACTTCTTATGTCGCGCAGAGATTTATGTGGCGTCCGCCTCGGGAAGCACATAAAGACGGGTCGATCACGCCAGACCAGCGCCACATAATTGTGGAGTAGCAGAGTCAGGGTGAGAGACTCAGGATGCCTGGGGAGCCAGGTTCAACAGGCGGCGCAGCGCACTAATGTCAGGGCGTATCTCATTCGGAGAAACATTTCTTTCCTCGCGGCGCTCCCAATCGAGAAGCAGTGCTTCCACCATTTCCTTGCCGTCTGGATCACGAACGGCTTCCAACGGCGTGCGCCCGCCCAACGCAGGGATCTTCTCGTGGACCCAGCTTTCGACTTGCTTCTGCATGGTGGCTTGCAGGAACTTCCTGGCTTCCGGATCGGCCAAGATCGCCTCCATCTCGGCATCGTGCAATTCCGCTTCCTCTGCATCTTGTGGCGTGTTCTTCCGCATCTGTTCCAGCGTTTGGGCGAGCGTGCTCTCGTGAGTCGCCAGGGTCCCGAGTCGTTTCTCAATCTCTTTGCGCATCCGTTTGGCCCGATTCTCCGAGTTCACCTCCGCGATCACACGTCCCTCGGAAATCTTGATGTGGCCCAGGAGGGTGTTGTCCCAAGTCTTAAACTTACGATTGCCTTTCTTGATCCAATCGATGTCCACCTTCCGCAGCTTCCCGTCGTCGCTCAGTTCCGCATCGTCGAGCAACTCCTCACGGGAACGTCCCACTGCGAGCGGAGCCAACGCGTCGAACGCCGCTTCCGCCGACTCAATCCGAAACGTCAGCGTGTGAAACAGCAGCAGGTCGCCGTCCGTATTGCACAGCACCGGCGGGGCGAATAGCCGGTCCCGAATGTCCAGGTAGGTGGCTCGAATCAGATCTGCATATCGCAACAGGTCGTGCGGCGCCAGATAGCGATTCTGTTTGGCAATTCTCCTCTTCAGTGTTTTTCGGAGTTCGATGACCTCGATCTTCTTGTCCGGCGGAATGCAGATGGGAGCCATACTGCCGAACACGGCAAGTTCCGGCTGGTGCCAGATCTGGGCAAAAAGCAGGTCTCCTTGCCGCAGGTGTCGCGACCCCGATCGCTCGATGACTTCGGTTTCTCCGCCAACCAGAACATCCCACACCCTCATGCGCTCACCGGGTTCATTCCAAACGACCTCGTAGAAGCTCAGCGGCTGGGTTGTAGCCTGCTCCAGAAAAATCCGTTGCATCGCGGTTAGCTGCTTCGACTTCTCCAGCATGTACCAGCGAGCCACTACGCCGCCCCGCCCGCGCGCGGTGGTCCGCCGAGCGTCCGGATTCCATTGGAACAAGAAATAGGGCATGAAGATCTGACGTTCGTCTCCAGCCTCTTCCAGCGGCTTCGGAACGTCACGCATGTTGAAGTCTTGCCACGCTTCATAGATCCGTTCCCCGAACTTACGCAAAGCAAACCTGGTGATCTCCCCCGTCAGGCGGTCCGACTCTTCGTGCTGCCGCGCCCACACGTGGTCGATAGATGGAGCATAGCCGGGCAGGCAGCAGTGCTTGTACTTCTTGCCGCTACCGCAGGGACAGGGATCGTTTCGTCCGATCTTTTCACGCGCATGAAGGGGCATAACGTTGCGACATTATCGCGCGGGGTTGTGGAAAGGCAAGGGCATACTTGGTGGATTTTCTTTCGCGAGGAGAACCAACATGTCCCGATCAATCCACGCTGCACAAGGCGAGTCGTTATCCTACAACCACCACCAGCACCAGTTCCTGACCTTCCTCAAACACGAGAGAGGGTTTGCCGACGCTACGATTGTCAACCGCGAACGTTCTCTGAAACCCTTTTAGGCTGGCTGGTCGCAGAAGACGTGCCACCGTCCTCAGTGTCGCCGGTGGTGATTACCAAGTACTTCGCCGGTATCGTGGCGGGCCGGTGGAAGCGGACCACCGTCTCGTTCCAGGTACAGTCTCTGCGCTCGTTTTTTCGCTATGCCAGCAGTCGAGGTTGGTGCGCGGCGGGCATCGCCGAGTCCATCGATGCACCCCGGGTCTACACGTATGCAAATCTGCCGCAAGGGCCGGCGTAGGAAGACGTGAAAAAGCTTTTCACCAGCGTCAACGGCACGTCGCCAGTTCAGATCAGAAGTCGCGGCGCGATCCTGCTTTGCTCGGTCGACAGCCTGCGCGTTGGCGAAGTCTGTTGCCTGCGTCTTGAGGACATCGATTGGGCGGAAGAGAGAATCTCCGTGCGCCGCCCCAAACAGAGGAAAGCCCAAACTTATCCCCTGACGGCCAAGGTTGGGAATGCACTTCTGCGGTATCTGAAGGAGGTGAGGCCCCGGTGTCCCCACCGGGAAGTCTTACGGACACTCAGGCGACCATACCGGCCCGTTTCGCTTGGCGCTCTTTCCACGATGACTCGGAAGCTACAAAAGAGGCTCGGCCTGAAGCTCATCGGAGAGACCCAAGCTCTGCGGGATGTGGGCAACCTCGGGCTGGGAGGTATCGCGTGAAGATCACCGATGCCATCCACGAGTTCATCCTCTATAAGCAGTCGCTCGGCATGACCTATAAGAACCGGGCACTCAAACTGACCGCTTTCGCCCGCTGGGCCGGACCCGTTGAAATCGACAGCATAAGTCCTGAGACGGTTCGCAGGCTCCTTGATGCTGGCCGACCGGTGACTGCGGAGTGGTTCAACAAGTTCTCAGCCCTGAAAATGTTCTTTCGGTTTCGATTGTCACGCGGTGGGGGTCGAGTATTTCTTCTTCTGTGGTTCCGCATCTAGAGACATCGGGGATGCACTTCCGATCGCATCTAGTCTGGCAAGAGAAATTCAGTCCTTTAGTTACCCCTTCAACTTCTGTTACGAAAACCGAACACGGTCAGAGAAACATGACTTAGGTAATTATAGGTTGCCTCTGTCCCTGTGCAACTCTTAGCACAGTCATGTCAGGGGAGCAGTATGTTATACAAGTCGCACCAGTCTATTACTGGAACAATCCTAGTCGCCGACGACCAAGCCGCAAATCGTGAACTGCTAGAAGAACTCCTCACAACCCAGGGATTCAAAGTCATCACCGTTTCCGACGGTGCGGATGTTGTACCAGAGTTGATCAGAAGTCAAGTCGACCTGGTGCTAATGGACGTAATGATGCCTCGCATCACGGGCTTTCAGGCCTGCGAGAAAATCAAGAACAACCCGGACACGTATTTGATACCCGTGATTTTGATTACGGCACTTTCTGACAGGCAGGACCGGATCGAGGGTATCAAGATGGGAGCGGATGATTTCTTGAGCCGTCCCGTCGATAGAACTGAGCTGCTCGCTCGCGTAAGGTCCCTGCTAAGACTTAAACAGCGCACGGACGAGTTGGAGCGGGCCGAGTCGGTCCTGTTTTCGCTCGCGCAGAGCATTGAAGGCAAGGATCCCTACACGCATGGTCATTGTGAACGCCTGGCAGAGTATTCGGCTCGTCTGGGTGAACAACTGGGGCTCTCGGAGGATCAAGTTACCGCTCTACGTCGTGCTGGAATCGTACACGACGTTGGAAAGATTGCTGTACCCGATGCAATTCTGCTGAAGCCCGGCCGATTGAGTCCCGACGAATGGACAATTATCCGCGAGCATTCGGTGGTCGGCGAGCGCATTTGCGCACCATTAAAATCATTTCGCTACGTACTTCCAATCATTCGGCACCACCACGAAAAGCTCGACGGTTCTGGGTATCCCGATGGGCTCCGGGGCGAGGCTATCCCAATTACCGCACGTGTGCTGCAGATTGTCGACGTCTATGACGCGCTGACCACTGACAGACCGTATAAGAAGGCCTTTCCCATCACCGATGCTCTGCAAACTATGAAAGAGGAAGTGTCCAAAGGCTGGTGGGATCCACACATCTTCGATCAATTCGAGCGCCTCGTCACGACCGGGACAGCAGAATTCCTCTCTCGTGGCGCAGCGGCTGCGGGTGCGAACCCCTAAGAACAGGAGGGTTTTCGGAACATGAGGCCAGTCTTGGGCACGTCGCTATCACGCTTCAGGCATGGCGCAACTGGAGTCACGCCCCACGCACAGACACGGCCGGCTGTAAGAGTTGTGCAGCGCGCTGCTCTGATCGTATTGTTCGTGCTCACCGGGCTGGTCAACCAGAGTCTCGCCGCTCCGCCACAGGACCAAGCGATTAGCGAGCCCCTTAAACAATTGAGTCTCGCGCAACTCGGCAATGTCGAAGTAACGACGGCCTCTAAGGAGCCAGAGAAGATCTCGAAGACCCCAGCAGCAATTTTCGTCCTCACTCAGGAAGACATTCGCCGTTCCGGGGCCACCAGCATTCCGGAGGTACTCCGTCTTGTCCCGGGAGTGGAGGTAGCACGAATCAACTCCAATCAGTGGTCTGTGAACATTCGCGGACTTGGGAGTGGTTTCTCGAAATCAGTGTTGGTATTGATTGACGGCCGCACCGTCTATACACCCCTCTATGCCGGCGTGTACTGGGACGTACAGAACGTGTTGCTTGAGGATGTCGAGCGTATCGAAGTGATTCGGGGGCCCGGGGGAACGATCTGGGGCTCGAACGCGGTCAATGGCGTGATCAACATTATTACTCAGAATTCTAAGGATACTCGCGGAACCTACGCATCCACCAGGGCCGGAAACGTCGATCAAAACCAAGGCGGAATTCGCTACGGCGGCACGCACGGAAACAATCTTAACTATCGTGCCTACGCCATGGGATTTGGCCAAAATCCGGAATTCCACCCCCGTGGCGGCAACTATGACGCCTGGCAACTGGGACAAGCGGGTTTCCGAACGGACTCTCAGCTGACGGACCACGATACCCTGACAGTTCAGGGCGATCTTTATAAGGGAAGCATCGGACAGCAAGTGGGCATAGCCTATTATTCGCCACCTTCTCAACTCACCCTAAACGCAACCCAAAACGTATCGGGCGGCAATCTCCTGGGGCGCTGGCGCCGTGAACTCAGCAATACTTCTGACGTCCAAGTCCAGGCTTATTATGACCGGACATATCGTATCGGACCACTATTAGGAGAAGCTCGCAACACGTTTGATCTTGACTTGATTTACCATTTCGTCCTCAAGGAGCGAAATGAAGTTATCTGGGGGCTGGGAGCTCGATGGAGTCCTAGCGATTTCATCCAGACTGTCTCTACCCTCAACTTTCTCCCGCATCACCAAGATGACAAGATTTACAGTGCGTTCGTCCAGGACCAGATCGCGATCTTCGAAAACAGACTCTGGCTGACTGCCGGGTCGAAGTTTGAACACAACATCTTTACGGGGTGGGAAACCGAGCCGAGCGCGCGTTTGTTGTGGACGCCGACTTCCCATCAGACGTTATGGGCGGCCGTGACGCGCGCGGTACGCACGCCTTCTCGTATTGATGAGGACCTGCAACTGACCGGTCTGGTACAGGCAACCCCGCCAGTGTTTGCTTGTATTTGCGACAATCGCCAAGTCGTTTCGGAAACGCTGCTCGGGTACGAAGCCGGATATCGCAAGCTGGTGACGTCCAGCTTTTACGTGGACGTTGCAGCTTTTCATAACAAGTACAGCAACCTCGTTAGTTATGGGGATGAATCGATTTCGACTGTGGCATCGCCGCCTCCCCCCTACACTCTCATTTCGCTCCGGGCTCTCAACGGCATTATGGGATCCACCAATGGGGGCGAAATCTCGCCCGATTGGACAGTGACCCATTGGATGGATTTCAAGGCCACATATTCCTATGTGAGCCTGAATTTTCTGGATAAACCGACCCACACGAAAACCAGTCAGGTCTCTTCCTACGAAGGATCCAGTCCGCACAATGAGGCAACTGCACAGCTTCGGTTCCATCTGCACAAAGGACTTGACCTCGATCCTACTTATCGCTATGTGGGTGCGCTGCCAGCCCTGGGCGTGAATGCTTATCACACTGTAGATGCCCGGCTGGGTTGGCACTTTGCAAAGGAATTTGAGCTGTCCGTGACGGGGCAAAATTTGTTCCAGCCTCGTCATGCCGAGTTCGGTCCCGTGCTCGTCGAGAGGAGCGCTTACGCGCAGATCACGTGGAGACGGGCTGCGGATTGATATCAATGAAACATCTTCATGGTACCGACGGCGTGCGCCGCGTTCCGGGTGATCGAGCGACGAGACCCGTTCTTAACCTCCGTCCGCTACTCATAGCTGTCGCCGCAGCATGCGCTTTCCTTGCCATCCCGGCCCTCCACGCGCAGAATCCGAGGCCCACTGACTACGAAGTAAAATCCGCTTACCTATACAACTTTGGCCGATTCGTCGAATGGCCTGAGAAGGCCGCGGCAAACCAAGGCGGCCGTTTTACTGTCTGCGTTTTCGGGCAGGATCCCTTCGGCCCCAGCCTCGACGCCACTCTTGCTGGCGAGACGATCGGCGGCAAAACCATAGTCGCCAAACGAATTTCCAGTGCGCAGGAGTCGGACAATTGCCAGATTCTTTATCTGAGCCTTACGGAAGCCAGCCGTCTTAACAAGATTATCGCTGAGCTCGACCGGAAATCTGTTCTGACCGTCAGCGATATGCCGCAATTCGTCAACCGTGGGGGCATGATCCAGTTTGTCCTGGAAGGGAAGAAAGTTCGCTTTGAGGTCAACTTGACTGCGGCCCAACGCGCGGGCCTGACGCTCAGTTCCGAGCTACTCAAGGTGGCAACCGCCGTCAGAAGGAACCCACAACCTGGAGATTGACACACCATGGCCAGAAATCAACCATACTCGATCTCCAAGAAACTCACCTTGATGAACGTGTTAGTGAGCGCTGTGGCCTTGCTTCTCGCGAGTGGTGGTTTTTGCGCCTATGACTTGTACAGTTTTCGCGCGGCCCTGGTGCGAAATGTCTCCGTCCAAGCACAGATCATTGGAGACAATACCATCTCTGCTCTGCTGTTCAACGATCCCCAATCGGCGGAAAAGACGTTATCAGCCTTGCGTGCCAACCCCAACCTTGTGCACGCCCAGATTTATGCGCGCGACGGAGAGCCTTTCGCAGGATACTGGCGTGATCGTGCGGGCGAGATCATGGCCGCGCCCCCTATTCCCGAGGGTCAAACCCAGAGCTACTGGTTCAAAGACGGGCATCTGGGGATGGCGCGCTCGATCATTTTCCAGGGTAAACCAACGGGAACCGTGTACATCCTTTCAGATCTAGGAGCGATGAACGATCGGCTTAGGAGCTACGCTCTGATTGCCGGTGCCGTATTGTTCGCCTCTCTGCTGGTCGCCTTAGGGGTCGGCCTTGTGATTAACGGTTTGATGGGCTCACTCTATTCCAAGCTGGAAACCGGTAATCGTTTCATGGATCTATCAGTCGACATGTTTTGTGTCGCTGGGTTCGACGGGTTCTTCAAGAACTTGAACCCATCCTTCGAGAAGACACTGGGCTTCACTATGAAAGAGCTTATGGCGAAGCCTTATCTGGAGTTCATACATCCGGACGATCGTCCGGCGACGGTCGTAGAAAAGGCCGGTTTGCAGGAAGGAAAAGTCACTTTCGCATTTGAGAACCGTTATCTGTGCAAAGATGGCTCCTACAAGTGGCTGTTGTGGAATGCTGTTTCTGTGTCCGAGCAAGAATTAATCTATGCTGTGGCGCGAGACATTACCGAGCGCAAGCGAGCCGAAGCCTTGCTCCGAGAGAGCGAAGAGCGGCACCGCAAATTGTTTGACAATAATCCACATCCGACCTGGGTCTTTGACCGGGAGACGCTAGGTTTTCTTGCGGTAAACGACGCCGCAGTGCGTAAGTACGGCTATTCCAGGGACCAATTCCTGGCTATGACCCTCAAGGACATTCGCCCACCCGAGGATATTCCCGCCCTGCTCAAAACCGTACGCTCCCTCGGCGAAGGAACTGAGAGCAGCGGTGCGTGGCGCCACCGACTAAAGGACCGAACCGTCATCGAAACAGAGAACACCTCCTATGCTTTAAACTTTTTGGGTCGTGCCGCGCGCGTTGTTGTTGCAGTGGACGTCACGCAGAGAAAGCGGGATGAAGCAGAAAAGCGCGAAATCATGGAAAGCCTGGCCGCTACCAATCAAGAGCTCGGGCTTCGCAATCGCGAAGTCGAACGCGCGACTCAGATGAAAAGCAAGTTTCTCGCGAGCATGAGTCATGAACTCCGGACTCCACTGAATGCGATTGTAGGGTTTTCCGATCTGCTGGCCGAAGGAACTCCGGGTCGACTTAACGACAAGCAGAAGCGCTTCGTCAACCACATCAAACAGGGTTCAACGCATCTGTTGCAGTTAATCAATGACATTCTGGATCTCTCCAAGATCGAGGCTGGACAACTGGAACTGCACAATGAGGAGTTTCTGGTAAAAGATGCCTTACCGGAAGTGCTGTCCACTATTGCTCCACTGGCAATGGCCAAGAACATCCGCATTGAGCAGAATCTGCACAGCAATTCTCTGGTTAGAGCAGATCGAGTGCGTTTTAAGCAGATCCTCTACAACCTGCTCAGCAACGCGGTCAAATTCACTCCCAAGGGTGGCCTGATTACCATCGAGTGCGCTGATCTCTCGGAGTTCGTACACGTGTCGGTAACTGACACCGGAATCGGCATCAGGGCCGAAGATCAGAAGATTGTCTTTGAGGAATTCCGACAGGTCGAGGGAAGTGCTGATCACGCCCCAGAAGGCACGGGATTGGGGCTTGCCATCACGAAACGGCTGGTGGAACAGCAGGGAGGCCAGATTTCGGTCGAGAGCGAAGTTGGAAAGGGGAGCCGGTTCACCTTCACTCTTCCAGAAGCAGAGCCGACATCAAAAGTTCCGGAGATTGCCAAAGCGGCACCAGCCTCTCTCGCTACGACGTTCGGTCGTCTTACGCCGCTCGTGCTCATTGTGGATGACGAAGTCTCGGCCCGTGAACTTCTGGTCAGCTACCTGGAATCAGAATATCGGGTCGCGGTGGCCAACTCAGGAGTCGAAGCTGTCAAGAAAGCTCAGCAACTGCGGCCAGACGCCATCACCCTGGATGTGTTGATGCCCGGCAGCAGTGGCTTCGAAACCTTGGCAGCGCTCCGCAAGAACTCCGAGACGGCAAACATCCCGGTCATCCTCCTCTCCATCGTGGATCAAAAGCAAGTGGGTTTCGCCTTGGGTGCCGCCGACTATCTCATTAAGCCGGTTCGCAAGCCGGCGCTGCTGGAGGCGGTTCGCAAGCATGTGCCGTCGCCTGCCGACGAGGAGTCCTCCATTCTGCTGGTAGACGATGATCCCAAGGCTTTGGAACTGATGGAGGAGGTCTTGCGCTCTGCCGGGTACGAGACGCAGGCGGTTCGCAGCGGCACACGAGCGTTAGAGGTTTTGGCCAACAAAGTGGTGGGCGCCATCCTGCTCGATCTACTGATGCCAGGCATGGACGGGTTTCAAGTCATTTACCACGTTCGGCAAGAGCCAGCCTTCAGGGAACTACCGATTCTAGTGATGACCGCGAAGAACCTCAGCCAGGATGAGCTCGCTCTCCTCAACCGGGAAACGCAGGGTCTGCTGCAAAAGGACCGCTCCTCACACGAGCAACTCATCGCCGAAGTTGGTCGAGTAGTTCGCGGCCGCGCTCTGGCAAAATCTGCGGGACAACCATGATCAAAGTGCTCATTGCCGAAGACAACCCCGTTAACCGAGAACTGCTCCGCGAGTTGCTCGAATTGCGTGGTTATATAGTTCTGGAAGCATGCGACGGTCAAGAAGCGCTCCGCATGATTGAGCAAACTAAACCAGAACTGATGCTGCTGGATATCAGCATGCCTGGAATGGACGGGTTTGCAGTCGTACGCAGGATCCGCGAGAATCCTCGCCTGGCGCAGCTGCCGGTAGTCGCAGTTACGGCGTACGCCATGCGAGGTGATCAGGAACGAATTCTCAATTCCGGGTTTGATGGCTATTTGTCGAAACCGATCAATCCGCCCTCCCTCATTAAGGAGCTCGATCGCCTCCTGAATAGGGATGACCTGTCGGCCAACCGAGATCAGACCCAAGAGGGTCAACCTGCGAAGAAAACAGGGTCTTTGGGTGCAACCAGCAGCGGCATCTGATCAGTCTATTGGAGTTGGATCCTAGGGTTCGACTTTTTCCACGTCGGTTATAAATTGCCGAATCGACTGCTGACACTGCTCACTTGCATTTGTGAATTGAATCCCTTGCCGCTGCTCGTTGCCCCACACGACGATACCGCCCACCTCAACGGTCATCGCCGAGATTGGTAATTGGAAAGACAATCGAACAGCATCTTTGAGTCTCAAGCCGGCTACTTCCACTTGCATCCCTCCTTGACTCAGGTTCCAACATACCCCACGGAGCGTTCGGGAACCCACTGTGCACGCGACCACCGCCTGGATTGGAACGCGGACATATTTGCGCCGATTTTCCAGCATTCCTCCACTCACAGTACGAAAAAGAACGCGAAGCTTCTGTCTATCCACAGGTTTTTGAAGGAAAAAGGTCGCCCCGAGCGCAAACGCATCTTGCATAGTCTGCCTCTCGTCTCGTCCTGTCACGATGACGATGGGAGTGGATTTGTTCCATGACGATTTGCGGATAAGGCGCGCCAGCTCGAAACCATTCAGTTTTGGCATTTCCAAGTCTAGGAAAATTCCATCGAACTTTTCCTGGTTCACCGCGCCGGCGGCTTTTTCGCTGTCGCTGATAGGGCGCACATCGGCCTTCAGAGACGTAAAGACCTCGTTCATGAGTTCCAAGCTTGCGAGGTTATCCTCGACCACAAGCAGCTTCAGCGGTTGCATGCATCTATCCTCATTTTTGGTGACCGGTACGTTTACTATAGTCCGCTGACCGCGCTTGCTCGAGCGATAACGACCTAATTCCTGTCCCGAAGGTCGATTATCTCTCGCCAGGCATCTTCTGCGAATCAGGCATTTTGCAGTCGCATCGACGCGTTGCGTTACTAACCTGGAACCCTGCCTCTCGAATCCGCAAAGACTGGAAGGCATCAGATCGCTTCTAGTGTGACCGGGACGCAAAGACGAAAACGCCAATCGGATCAGTTATCTGTAGTAGTCCTGCCCACCGGATAACC
>Ga0222749_10001252_pt1 | contig 13183 bp, 9 predicted proteins | sample IncBWH2Mmetat_FD_197234 | JGI IMG/M metagenome (GOLD analysis project Ga0222749, IMG submission 197234) | Metatranscriptome of lab incubated forest soil microbial communities from Barre Woods Harvard Forest LTER site, Petersham... | ecosystem: Environmental > Terrestrial > Soil > Temperate... | reverse complement strand
ACTGTGATCGTCCACCAGAATGCAGATGTCCACCAGATCGGGCACCTCGCGCACCGTCGCCTCCAGCGTTTTCTCCGCGTTGTAAGCCGGCAACACCACCGCGATGCGCTTCCCGTCAATCATTCCTTTTCTCAATAACCTGGTTCGGCTGCGGACCCATCCGAGAATCGATGGAGCGACGCGCGTCTTCGCCCGTCCCGCAAGCTGATTTATTCATGATACCCTGTGCTCGCTGGCTCCACGCAGGCGGACGCTGAACCGCGAATCACTTCCCCTATAATCATGCAAAGGATCACCTTCAAAACCCGCAAGAAACGTGAAATCCTCGACATCACCAAAACCGTGGAGGCCCTGCTCCAGAAGAATCACGCGCAAGCCACGGGAATCTGTAATCTGTTGATCCTCCATACCACCGCGGCGCTGACCACCGCCGATCTCGATCCCGGTACCGACCTCGACATGCTCGATGCCTTTGAAGCCATGATTCCCAAGCTGCACTACCGCCATCCCCACAACCCGGCGCATGTCCCCGACCACATCCTGTCAGCCCTCATCGGCACCTCAGTCGCGCTGCCCTTCGAGCGTGGCCAGATCCTGCTCGGTACTTGGCAGCGCGTCGTACTGATCGAACTGGACGGCCCCCGCGAACGCGAACTGGTCTTGAGCGTCACCTCTGAGAGTTAGCCAGAGAGCGCAAGCCCTTTCCTATTGACTGAAGTAGGCCGAAAGTCTCTTTGACATTCTGCGCCGGAAGAGTAGCATCGCTCGCGTTAACAGGAGAGCCAGCATGATTCTCACAATGCGCCACCTTCGCGGGATTGCGAGGCTATACCCAGGGCTGACAAAGGCTGCGCTGGTGTCAGCGAGCCTGCTCATGTCAGCGGTCGTTGCAAGCCAATCCACGCAAGCGCAGACGGTTCATCTTCTCCACGCATTTGACGTCACGGACGGGGCAACCCCCGTGGCCTCCTTGATACGGGATTCTGCCGGCAACCTTTATGGCACGACCAACGCTGGCGGCACCTCCGGCGCAGGAACAGTGTTCAAGTTGGACAAGGCTGGCGCGCTAACCGTACTGCACAACTTTTCCGGCCCTGACGGATCAGAGCCTCAGCCATCCGTGCTCCGTGATGCTGCAGGCAACCTCTATGGCACGACCGCCTTTGGCGGCACCGCTGGCCTCGGAACGGTTTACAAAATCGATGCTTCCGGAGTTCAGACTGTTCTGTACAGCTTCACCGGGGGAACCGACGGTGAATATCCCCTCGGAAACTTGATTCGGGACAAGAGCGGCAACTTATACAGCACCACCTCTGCGTACCCGGCGGGAACTGGCGGTACGGTATTCAAACTGGATACCACCGGCACGTTAACCACGCTCCACACCTTTGCCGGTGCGGACGGGGTCGTTCCAACCGGAAATCTAGTGCGCAACGCCGCGGGCAACCTTTATGGCACCTGCAGCCTTGGTGGCACTGGCGGGGGTACAGTGTGGAAATTGAATAAAGCCGGTACTCTGACCGTCCTTCATTCTTTCGATGGGACTGACGGAAACGATCCATCCGGGGGCTTAATTGCCGACGCCGCCGGAAACCTCTATGGCACAGCCACCGACGGCGGCAGTGACAACGGTGGAACTGTCTTTCGGGTGGCTGAAACCGACGGCTCGTTTACCCTGCTGTTTAACTTCGACTACGGAGCAGCCGGAGGCTTGCCATTCGGAACCTTGGCTCGCGACGCGGCGGGGAACCTCTACGGATCCACGATTACCGGTGGAGGGGGCTGCACCAGTGACATCCATCTGCAGGGTTGCGGAGCCATCTGGAAACTGGACACCAACAACCAGATAACCGTGCTCACCAACTTCGGAAATGGCAACCGCGGAAGGACACCCTATGGAGGCGTCATCCTGGATAAAGCCGGCAACCTCTACGGAACCACGAGCGGCGGCGGGCGCAAAGGCTGTCCTCAATGCGGAACCGTGTTCAAGATCACTCCTTAATCTACATTGGTGTCGGACTAGCCGGCCGTTCTCCGTTCCTGTTCTCCGAAATGGGTGACCCACTCTTTCCGCGTTCTCTGCGGAAAGGATGGGAGCGAGGCCGAAAGTCCAGTTCGGCGCCGTGCGCCGGAGGCATATAATCAGGGTTGAGAGGTCTGGTACGAGACACCTCCGGGAATCTCTACGGCACTACTTTCCAGGGCGGGATTGGGTTCGGCCTGGTGTTCGAGATCACGCCTTGAATCCCCCGCCGATTAGCAGGATTCGCGACCCTCAACCCAGAACCGAATTCCCCTTTCTTCTTCTTCTGAGGAACAAAATCAACCCAACCGCAGCCCGTCATCCATAGGGCGCGCCAGCGGCCCGAAGGATCTCGCGCGCTGTATTTCGAACTAACCCGTGCCCGAACTTTCCCCGGGTTCCTCCCCGCCGTGAACCGGACCCCATCCGGTTTCTTGCTTGACTACGGCTTCAGGAATAGATAAGCTGACGCATATTGCATTATCTGCAAGATAATGCCAGATCTTTGACAACCTGACCTTGGCGAAAGGCGAAAGCGGCCCGCTTCACTCGTTTCCCGCTGTTCCAAAACGGAACCGCCGGCGGCGCCTAACTCCCATGTTCTCTAGATTTTGCGTGTAACTCCTTTAAACTCAAAGATCTAGCACATAGTGCCAAAATAACTGACTTGTTTTCAAGATTTTGCGCCAAAAGAGGGGGGAGGGGTGTCCAGTACTAAAGAGTAATCTTTCCCAAGACGGGAACGCCAGGAGCGTTCAGACCATCCCTGATTTTCTCCTCCCAACGCTAGGGCTTCGTCGGTGGCGGCGCGCTAGCCGGTGCTGTGCCGGGCGCAGTTGGAGCAGCATCGCCCGGAACCAGCGGGGTTGGCCGGTAGAGCGCCGTCTTCACCGAGTCCGGCAGTTTATCGGCGTGCGCCAGGAGCAGGCTGACTTGCCACATTTGGGTTTGCGATAGCGACTCGCTGAAGCCCGGCATGCCCGTAAGGCGGATTCCGTTCGAGACCTTCCAGTAGGTTTCGCCCGGCTCGTCGTCGGTTACGCCCTTGCCTTCGAGCAGCTTCGGCGGCTTGGGAAACATTCCCCGCGCGATCGCGGTGGGCGTGCCCCCAGGCAGGCCGTGGCAAACCGCGCAATTTTCGCGATAGACCTGTGCCCCCGCAGCGAAGTTGGGTTCGTCCGCCGGAACCGGCACGGATTTCGGCATCTCCCTCGCGATGTGGGCACTCAGCGCCCCGTGCGCCAGCATTTTCTCAAATGGCATGGCGGACGCCGCGGTAGCCACTGGTGCCCCCCCGGTAACGAAGTACACGTACAAGCAGATCGGGACCGCGATTAATCCGATGATCAGGCCAATTAAGAAAGTTTTCAAAGCAATCTCCTAGAGGTGAAATCGCAGTATACACATTCGAACCAATTCTCGACTGCAGAGAGGTAGCTGGCTAAGTCTCTATGCTCTGCTTTCGGCAAAAGGAAACGCCGCCTGGACTGCAAGGCGGCGTTGTCTAGAAACAGATCGGGCTCAACGTCCGGAATGGCCTCCGTGCGAACTCGAGCCTCCACCCGAGCTGCCGTGATAACCGGAACTCCCGTGCGATGATCCGGAGCTGCCGTGATAGCCCCCGAACGAGCCCGAGCTATGCGAGGACGGCGCGGAATAACCGCGGCCTCCATACGATCCGCCGTAAGACGGCGCGCTGTAGCCGCGATACCCGCCGTAGTTGGCGGATCCGCTGCTGCCGTACGAACGGGCCGAGTAGTTGCCGCGGCTCTGGGCTGACGGATAATCGTGCGGCGCCGGCATGACTCGTCCCGATGGCCGCGGCACGCTGCCGCTGGGCGTGCTCCGTCCGAAGTACGGGCTGGAGTATGAACGCGACGACGACATGTTCGGGACCGTGTTGTGGGCCGTCGTCGTCGCACGGCTCACGCTGCCCTCTGACGGGCGAGGCACTGAGCGTGACATCGGCGACTTTGATGGCGTTGCTGCTCCTGATCTCGTGCTCGAAGGCTCCGCAAGCGACCGAACCCCGTTCTGCGGCGGCCGAGGCACGTTGTGGTTCATCGCCATCTGCGCCGGTTGCGACGGCGCATTCCGGCTCGACATCGCAGGACTGCTCACACCGTGATTCGACATCGCAGCGGTATTGGAGTTGCTTAAGCTCTGCGGCGGCCGCGGCACGAAGCGTCCCGCTGGTTGCGGCATGGACCTGGCGCTGCTCGATTGCCCCTGGGGCGCACGGTTCGCTGATGGTGTCGCAACTCCGTGAGCCGCCGGAGTTCCGGCGTTTTGCGCGCCCGTCGGCCGGGAGAAACTTGCCGGCGGAGTCATTCTGCTAACCGTCGGACGCGAAGCAATCGCGGCAGACGGCTTGGCGGCTGGCAGACCAGCTTTCGGCCCAAGCACGCTGGCGCGGGTCGGCGAGGCATCTGGCTTGCTGATACTGGACAGGTTTCGCAGATTGCTGGGTGAAATCCTGGCCGCGTTCGAGGCGACCGGCAAACCGCGCTCCAGAGTATTTCGGGGAACGGCGGTCAGTGCACCGGTGCTGGCATAACGCGGCATCGCAATGCCGTTTCTGCCGTAGCCGCCTATGTTCCGGTTGTTGTAATAGTTGTTGGTGATGTTGTTGATATTCGTGATACGCGTGTTGCTGATGTTGACGTTGCGGAAATAACCGCGGCTTGCGCCATACCAGGGAAAGAATGGCTCACCAAAACCCAGCGGGCACCAGCCAAATCCGCCGCCGAAACCGAATCCAATGCCAAAGCCCGGGCCGCCAAACCAGGCCACCAGCGCGGGAGCGTAATAAGGCCGCACCCAGTAGGGTCCAGGAGCCCAGCCCCAATAGCCGCCGTAAGAAACCCAGCGGCCGTAGTGGAACGGAGCGAATCCCCACGGCGCATCGTCGACCCAGGTCCATCCCCAGGGGGCGACCCAGGCCCAATGTCCGTAACGATAGGGCGCCCAACCCGGTGCGACCGCAGTGGGAACCCAGACTGGTCCGTAGTCAGGGGTCTGACGCCAGGAGCCGTACTCGTCGAGATCTCCGGCGCCAACGACGCCCGGCGCAACGTAGCGCGCGGAAACTGAGTTATCTTCACGCTTGTCGCGGACCTTGCACCAATCATCGAAGCCGTCGGGCGTCGACGCCTCATAGACCTGATGGGTCAGGGAGTTTCCGCCGGTGAAGCGCGCTTGCTGACCGGCATGCACTCGGACCGATGGACCCTGGCCTGTGGCCTCGCCCTCGCCCTTCCACACATTCACCCGGGTGGAGTCTCCAGCGGGGTCAACATCGAAGCGGTAGTCACCGGCTTTCAACACGGTGAACGCTTGATTCGGGGTGTCGATTTCATAGACTTCGCCGTCATAGAGTTTGCGGATGTGCAAGTTCAACGTGCCCTGATGCAACTGGACTTGAACGGCATTGTTATTGACGTTGGTCAAGGTCAAACTGGTTTCGGAACTGATGCGCATCACGCCGGTGCCGAGATTCAGCTCTGCGCGCGAATCCTTGTCGGCCCAGACATTGTCCCCGATCGTGAGCGGACGATTCAGCGAGCCTTCTACCCAATCGCCCGTTCCTTGCGGTTGAACAGAAACCGATCCGGTCATGTATCCCAAACGTGCCGCACGGCCCGGAGGATCGGCTTGCTGTCCTGAAGAAGATGGCGCAGGTTGGCCCGCCGGGGGTGGCGGAGCCTGGCTCGCGGGATGAGACGATTGCTGATCCGCGGCCGAAGGCGTGGACTCTTCCGCTGGGGGAGCGGGCGCCTGGTCCGCAGGGTAAGCTGATGGCTGATCCTCGGCCGAAGTTGTGTCCTGGGCGGCGGAAAGCGTTGCTACGGTTGCGGTCAACAATGCTACGAAAAAGCTGATTTGCAGTAAGCGCCCGAATTTTTTCATGACCCGAATCCCCCTGGAACACTGCCAATCACTGCGGTGTTCCTCCAGTCACTTACGCCGACGCTACTTGAACCGAGGCGCAGGTGACTGAGTACTTCTGCCTCTATGATTATGAACCCTAAGTTGGCCAATGAGTTGCGGAAACATTACCGCAGTGCGGCGATGCGGGTGGGGGTTGGCGGGTTGCCCGGCCATGTGTATGTCATTGCCGGACTTCCGACACGAACCGGCTCCATACCTGATAGTAGCCTGTATACGCGTATGACTGAAGGTCGTCGGTGACGGAAATTTCTCGCATGGAGAGAAGTCCCGTACGGTCGGCGGGCGCGAGCCCCTTGAAGAGCGTACGGTGACCGGTCTTGAGGTCGACAGTTACGCTTGGACGGCTGCGGAAGAACTCTTGGCGTTGGAGTTTTGAAAGGGCACGACTTTCCTAGCCGTCGGAGTCCTTGAAAACGATGGTGGCGCGGCTTGAAGTCGCGCCTGTTCAAGGTTCATCTACGTCTCGCCGCGGTCGGCTGTGTTATCGGTTTGATTGGCGCTGTGGCTGCTTCGCAGCTGCTTCGTTCGCTCTTGTTCCAGGTCAGCGCCCTCGATCCGGTGGTGCTGGCGCTGGCCGCCGCTGCTGTTCTGCTACTTGCCATTGGGGCTTCGACTCTGCCCGCGCGGCGCGCGGCTTCGATTGATCCTATGCAAGCGCTGCGGATGGAGTAGCAAAAACAAAATCATCAATTCAGTGTCTTCGCGAAGCTGAATGTCTGGATAGGCTGTAACTAATCGAGCGTTCCCCCACGAGTACGCGTTACCTTCGTCACCGCCCGAACCGGGCGTCACCAATGAGTTCTCTGCACCCTGTGCTAGCTTTTTCTTTGGCCCGACTCGGAATCAAGCGCGGCCGCAGGGTGCTGGCGCTGGAAGTGTATTCAGGGAGCCGATGGGGGATGCATTGGAAGCAGGGGCGGCAGTGCAGCGCGCGATGGTTCAGCCCGAGATCGTTCAACGGGAAATCCACGGCACTAAATTCATTGTGGCCAGTGGGTCGATGCAGCGCTTCATGGCGATGGTCGAGCGGGTGGCGGGGCACACTGAGACTGTTCTGATCACGGGCGAAACCGGCAGCGGCAAGGAACTGATAGCTTGCAGCGTCCACGAATTCTCCTACCGCAACGGCAAACCCTGGATCGATATCAACTGCGCCGCTCTGCCTGAGCACCTGGTCGAGAGCGAACTGTTTGGCTACGAAAAAGGAGCCTTCAGCGGCGCTGACAACTCCAAGCCGGGACTCTTCGAGCTGGCCGACAAGGGAACCCTTTTCCTGGATGAGATCGGCGAACTGCCATCTCACATTCAAGTCAAACTGCTGCGCGTGCTGGACGGCGCTGCCTACTATCGTTTAGGGGGGCATCGCAAGATCACAGTGGATGTTCGGATCGTTGCGGCGACGAACCAGGATCTGGAAGTGGCGGTGCGGGAAGGCCGCTTCCGCAAAGATCTTTTCCATCGTCTGAGCCAGTTTCAGCTTCGGGTTCCGCCTTTGAGAGAGCGGCCGGAAGACATTGTCGCCCTAGCTGAGCATTTTCTACGGTTGAAATCGGCGGAAATGCGGTTCAGCGCGGACGCTCTGCGAACACTTCAATCGCACTCGTGGCCGGGCAATGTTCGCGAGCTTCGGAACATCGTTGCCAAAGTCGCGATGGCCGCGTCCGGTACAGAGATTGGGGTGGCTGACGTGCTGGCTGAGCTTTCAGCGGAACAGCAAAAGGCGGATATCCCTTTACCCTCTGGCGATCTCCAGGACATGGAGAGACAGATGGTGATGAAGGCGCTCGAAAACACCGGGGGACATCGGGCGAAGGCGGCCGAGCAGTTAGGAATTTCGCGACGGACGTTGAGCCGAAAACTCGGCGAATATAAGATCACGGCGGCATTCAGCGATAAGAGCGGCGACAAGAGCCGGGCGTTGGGCGCGCTCAGCCTCAAGCAGAAGAAGTTTTTCCGGGCGAAGGTCAAACTTCCGGTTCTGCTCAAAGACAGCCAAGGCCAAGAAACACAGGTTACCGCGGTAAATCTCAGCGTAGGCGGTATGGGCTTGGAAGGACTGCCGGATCCGCGGCGATCGGAGGGGCAGATGGATATCAGCTTTGTCCTACCCGACAGCCAAACTCGCATCGAGGCGAAGGTGCAGATCGTGTGGGCGGATCTCGACGGGCGGGCGGGAGCGACATTCGTGGTCATCGAGCCCGCGGTTTACAAAGAGCTGCAGGAGTGGACGAATCAACGGATGAAGGAAGAGGGTTGGGAACTGCCTTTGTAAGAGCGCAGCGCTTCCAGCGCCCTCACCGGTTCGGTCCTTCCACTCCACACCATCACGTCTTCTATTCAGGAACGGCAAAAAGTTAGCTATGGAGTGATCTCAAACACCGTGCCGACGGTGGTCACGTTGTCGCCGACGGTCGTGCCATAGAGATTTCCGGCCAGGTCAAAAATGACGCCTGACATGGGCCCCGCTCCGGGATGGTCAGAAAATTTATGCACCATTTTCTCATCCCACCCACCGTTCCCGTTCGGCACCAGCTTGAAAACGACGCCACACCCGGCGTTGCCGCATAGGGTGGTATAGCCACCTTCGATCGTCGTGCCATAGAGATTTCCCTGGTCGTCAAAAGTCAGGCCGGCATAGGGGCCTTCTCCATTGGCGACGTCGAAGCGGTGAATCACAGTCTCTGTCCAGGCCCCACCGGAATTTGGCGTCAGCTTGAAGACGACACCGTCGTAACGTCCTCCGGCTGCCGTCGTGCCGTAGAGATTTCCTGCCGAATCTAAGATGAGGCCGTCATGGGGATAGCTTCCGTCTGTGCCTGCCCTGAAGTGATGCAACACTTTCTCCGTCCAAGTTCCACCGGAACCGGGTTGCAGGGTGAAGACGGTACCCACGCTGCCATGTCCACCTTCGTACGTCGTCCCGTAAAGATTTCCTGCGTGGTCGAAAACAACGCCACCGAAGGGGCTATAACCATCTCCGCCACCCGTAAAACTGTGAAGCACACTCTCTGTCCAGCCTCCGCCTGATTTCGGCGTCAGCTTGAAGACCGTACCCCCATTGCGGGTGCCTCCTGAGACTGTAGTGCCACACAGGTTTCCTGTTTGGTCGAAGACCAGTCCGGCAAGAGGGTTTCCCCCATCCGCGCCGGAGAAGCTGTAAAGCACACTCTCCGTCCAGATCCCACCCGACGGGGAAAGCTCAAACACGACCCCACAGCCTCCGGTACAGGCGCTATTGCCTCCTCCGTAGGTCGTACCATAGAGATTTCCCGACTGGTCAAGGATCAGACCGGCAGCGGAATCGGCTCCATCGGTGCAGCCGGTGAGAGAGCAAAAATCGTATAACACGCTCTCCGTCCAAGTTCCGTCCGCATTCGGGGCAAGCTTGAACACAACACCACCTCCATGAGCGCCGCCCTGCCGGGTGGTGCCATAGAGATTTCCTGCCTGATCGAAAATCAGACCGCCCGTGGGCACGTATCTAGCCCTGTCACCTGGGAACTTGTACAGGGTTTTGTACGTGCCTTGCGCCGAGGCACCGGACGCCAACAGCAGAGTTATTGTGACGAACGCCAGCAAGGCCGCACCCAGCTTTGCCATGCGTTGATTGCACTTCATGGAATCCTCCTGGGGAACAACGGAAAGGCATTCGGGGCTCAGGAATGCCTGGTTGACCGCACCCATTCTATGCCCCAGCCGCTCCGCCCGGCAAACGCTCCAAACGGAAGGTTGCCTGCGCCAAATTGGCCGCTCCCGCTGGCTCGGGGACAGATTGTCCCATCCGCGTCGAGTGTCTGTCTGCCTAAGTCTTTTCTGGACAACGTTCCAGATTTTTTCCCGGTGGTGACAGGCTTGCAGCCATAGCTCGAACGCTCGAGGTGCATCGGGCGTCAGGAGCTGTGAAGTCTATGGCGGGAGTTAGCAAGGTCACTTCGAAATTTCGTCGCCTGGCATTCTGCTGGGTGATGCTGGGTGCGACCTTGGCCTCTGCTGGGCCGAAGAAGATGTCCAAGGATCTGCGGCAACAGTCTTCGGCGCAATGGGTAAACGTCATTGTGCAGTATCGAGTTCCGCCCAGCCAGAAACACTTCGCGAAAGTCGCTGCCCGGGGCGGAACACTCCATCGGAACTTGCCCTTGATCAACGCTGCTGCGTTTGCGGTACAAGGCAGGTCTCTCGCGGCGCTGGCAAAAGATTCGAATGTTGCGTACGTTTCGCTCGATCGCACGGTCCGGGCTACTGCAACTGTTACGGACCTTTACGACCAGGCCGTGCTGGCTCCATACGGGTGGTCGAAGAATTTTTCTGGAAGTGGAGTCGGGGTCGCGGTCATCGACAGCGGAATCACGGGGGGGCGGGATTTCACTCTATCGAGCGGTACGGGGTCGCGCATCGTCTACAACCAGAATTTTGTCAGCGGCCAGAATACGGCTGCCGACTTGTACGGACACGGCACCCACGTTGCCGGCATCCTCGCAGGGAACGGGATGAATTCGCGGGGTACGAGTTTTCGCAAGACCTTCATGGGCATTGCGGACGGTGCAAGCCTGATCAACCTACGGGTTCTCGACCAGAACGGATCGGGTAATGACAGTGCGGTGATTGCGGCTATCCATAGGGCCATCAGCCTGAAGAGTAAGTACAACATCCGTGTCATCAACCTCTCGCTTGGCCGCCCGGTTTACGAAAGCTACAAGCTGGACCCGCTTTGCCAGGTGGTCGAGGCGGCGTGGAAGGCGGGGATTGTCGTTGTGGTGGCGGCCGGGAATGAAGGGCGCAACGACTCGGTGCATACCGATGGATACGGCACCATCGCCGCGCCGGGGAACGATCCTTATGTGATCACTGTGGGTGCGATGAAGCCCATGGGCACTTCGACGCGCGCCGATGATCTGATTGCCAGCTACAGCTCCAAAGGACCGACGCTGCTCGACCACGTGGTGAAGCCAGACCTGGTCGCGCCCGGCAACTTGATGGTTTCGGTGTTGGCGTCTTCGACTGCGACCCTGGTGAAGGCTTCTCCAAAAAACGTCGTTGCCCTGAGCTCCTATAGCAACAACGCCAAGGGTCCCACTTCCTACTTCACGCTGAGCGGCACCAGTATGGCTGCTCCGGTTGTAAGCGGAGCCGTGGCGCTGCTGCTGCAGAAGAATGGCGGACTCACCCCTGACCAGGTCAAGGCCCGGCTGATGAAGAGCGCATATAAGACTTTCCCGCGCTACAGCACCGCGAGCGATCCTACCACCGGCAAGCATTACACCAGCCAGTACGACATTTTCACCGTGGGCGCAGGATATCTGGATATCCAGGCGGCTTTGTCGAGCACGGACCTGGCACCAACGACGTACGGGAGTGCCAAGTCCCCGGCTGTGGCCCGTGACCGGAGTGGAAACGTGTACCTGGTCACCGGTTCCTCGGTGCTGTGGGGCGGCTCGATCATGTGGGGCACTTCGGTGGTCTGGGGCACTTCGGTGCTCTGGGGGACGAGCACAAAAGGCGAGTCAGTCCTATGGGGATCTTCGGCACCCTGGGGCTCCGGCGATGACAACGGTTACAGTGTGCTCTGGGGCACTTCTATCATCTGGGGTACATCGAATATGAACGACACTGAAGCCATTCCAATCGAGATCGAAGGCGAGAAGTAGAGCTCGTCCGCGGTCGCGAGGCACCCTTCCGACAGCCTCAGAGCGCATTACTTAAGTTTGCCACATTTACCGCAAGTGATTGCCCTCACGCCAGTTAGCTGTTATCACTGGCTTAATCCAGCAGTTCGAAGTCCCCTCCTAGGGAAATGGTGCAGAAGGGCTTGGCCCGGCCCGCGATCTGGAATGCCTCGCTGAGGGATGCCGACACGTTATCCGCATTGCCAAAACTCGCAGGTAAGATTCTGATCACCGTCCTCATTGGCGGTTTTCTGGGTGCGACCCTGGTGCGCCTGGCACCCGGCTTCGGGGTCGACGAGGAAGAACTGGATTCGCGCCTCAGCGCCCACAGCATTCAGGCCCTGCGCGAAACCCGAGCCACTGAGGCCAACCTTTTCGTTTTCTATTCTCGCTATCTGAGCCGGCTGCTGCGCGGCGATCTCGGAAATTCGCGGACTTTGCAACGGCCGGTTTCGCAGCTTGTTGCCGAACGCCTGCCCGAGACTTTGAAGTCGGTCGCTCTCGGGCTGGCCCTGGGCTGGAGTGCTGGTTTCTTTCTTGCCGTGGCGATTGTGATGTCGAGAGCCTGGTACCTCGACCTGCTGGGCAGTCTGCTGGTAGGCGTACTGCTCTGCCTGCCCGCGGCTGTGCTCGCGCTGCTATTTGTGCTGGCACAAGCGCCTGCGCGCCTGTTGCTTGGATTGGTGGTCTTCCCGAAAATCTTCCGCTATTCGCGGAATTTGCTGGTGCGGAGTTCGGCATTACCCCACGTTCTGACCGCAAGAGCAAAAGGCTTGGGCAACTTGCGCGTGCTGGTGTGGCACATTCTGCCGACGGCCGCGCCGCAGCTTCTGGCCCTGCTCGGAGTCACGGTCAGCTTCGCGTTCACTGCCGCTATCCCGATGGAAGCCTTGTGCGACATTCCCGGAATTGGCCAACTGGCATGGAAGGCTGCCCTGGGACGTGACGTGGCTCTGCTGGTGAATCTGACCATGATCGTCACTTTGGTCACGCTGGTCGCCAATTCTGCTTCCGACATGATGGGCAAAACGTTTCGCGTGGGTGAAGTATGAAGTGGGCACGCACAACGGCAATCGTTTTTCTGCTGGCGGTCTGCGCCGCATGTTTGCTGGCGAGAGTGCTGGCACCGGCCTCGTATGCTCACCAGTTTCGAGAAGAACCCAACGCTTCGCCTTCGCGCCAACACCTGCTGGGTACAGATGACTTAGGGCGCGACCGCTTTGCCCGGGTGCTGTACGGTACGCGAGTGTCGCTGCTGCTGGCGCCGGCGGCGGCTTTGCTCTCCAGCTTGTTGGCAGCTTTCATCGGCGGTATAGCGGGATTCGCCGGCGGCCGGGTGGAGCGGTGCGTGATGGCAGGTACGGATCTTTTCCTGTCGCTGCCGTGGCTTTTCTTGCTGATCACGGTTCGCGCACTTTTGCCGCTGAACGTATCTCCCATGGTTTCAGTCTTGATCACATTTGCCATGCTGGGATGCCTGGGATGGGCGGGAGCGGCCCGCATCATCTGCGCCGACGCCCGGGCGCTATCACAATCGGATTTCATT
>Ga0222749_10001236_pt1 | contig 13324 bp, 19 predicted proteins | sample IncBWH2Mmetat_FD_197234 | JGI IMG/M metagenome (GOLD analysis project Ga0222749, IMG submission 197234) | Metatranscriptome of lab incubated forest soil microbial communities from Barre Woods Harvard Forest LTER site, Petersham... | ecosystem: Environmental > Terrestrial > Soil > Temperate... | reverse complement strand
TGCGAATGATGCCCCTCCATGAATATGTGATCTCAGAGGCCAAGCGATCGTTCTTGACCCAAGCAGCCACGAGCGGGCTGCGATCAAGCTCAAAGGCTTCGCTTGCTTCCCATCGACTGTCGAGTACGGCCCTATCGATATGGGAGTGGTTGACGTGTTCACGAACTTTCCCTGTGTACCAAGGCAGCATGTCATCCGTCGCCCGGATCGGCCGCTCCGTGTCGAAAATGAACAGGAGCGCCGCTCTGTTTTCGAAATGAATTGCCTGGCTTGAGGGGTTCCCCCACGCTGCTCATGTAAGATCGGTGCCGCGATTGCCGCAATCGAGGGACAGAACTCGCTCAAGGCACGGCGGCAAGGGATGAATAATAGTTCAGAGAGTCGAATGGTTGCGACGCTCCGGCAAGAGCCAAATTACCGGTGATTGGATCGATTTGAAAGGAAGTGACTTGCGGAGGGGCGCGCTCGTAGTTTGCTGATGCGCCGACCGCAAACAGGAAAGCACCGGATGCGTCGACGAGGAGGGTTTCGGGAGACATCAGCTGCCCGACGGCTGTCATGTTCACGAAGTGCAGTGCCCCGTTGTGGAGTATCTTGTAAACCGCGATCGATCCTGCGAAGTTCGGTTGATAGAGAACGTTGTGCACCGAATCGACGGTGATATATTCCGCTGAATCTTGTCGAGGGAAGAAGAAAGTTCCTGGCACAGGCCGCAATCGGCCTGACCAGTGATTGACACTATATCCGATCAAGCTTGGGACTTGGTCGCGCGCGAAAACGTACAAGAAATCGGCGCTGCCGGAGATCAGAGTTGCGCCAAGTCCGGCGGCAAACGGGCCCGGGAAGAGGACTTGGCCTATGTTTCCGTTGTTGAGATCGACAGGATAGCCCGCGATGGCACCGCTGACAGGATCCACAAGATAAATGAACTTACCCGTCAGATCAGTTCGAATCGAAGTTGGGTCCGGCGGAAGCTGACCGCCAAAGGTTAAAACGACTTCGTACTTGGCAGGAGTCAACACACCTGTCATGCGATCGATGCGGTATCCGGCCAGCGACGGAGTGGAGCGATCATAAATGGTCACGTACAGAAAGTTCCCACCCGGATCGATGCCAATGGCAGTCGGAAAATCTCCGGCTCCGCCGGTAGGAAATGGCGAGCCAGGAACCAGCGTCAGACCGCCGGTTTGAGAGTCGATGGTGAAGGCCAAGATTCCCTGGTACTCGATGGCAAAGAGAAATTTTCCCGCTGGATCGGCGACCACCATTTGCGGGCCTGAACCAGCAGGCAAGGAAATGTAAGTGGGTCCAGTCAAACCGCCTTTGGAGCTGATCTGAAACAGGAGAATGTTAGGGAGGTCTCCGGTCGCTGCATAGAGAAATTTGGCTTTCGGTGCTGCCGGAATTGTGTGCTCGGGCGACCCTGACTGGGCATTCAGGGTAAGCGGAAGAATAATGAAACAAGCTGCGGCACAGAGTTGGCGAACTTGGCCAGAGAGGAGCATGCGACCTCGATCAATGCGCGATAAAAAACACAAGGACTTGATTCCAAGTTTCCTTAAAAAGACAAGCGATACAGTCGGAACCTCGACAGAGTCGCGGCAATTCAGATGCGAATGGTTTGGACTAGGTTGGCAAACAACCGCAACCAACTAACTGTTGCAACAGGCGAAACAAAGGTCCGATGGGAAAGGAAGAGAAGAAGAAAAAGGAAGAGGAAACGGATTTTGATCTGAGTTGACGACGATGAGTTGAGCACGCGCGAAAAAAAGGCAAGAAAGAAGAGGTAGAAGAAAAGGGATTCTGCTCTCTTTCTCCTCTTCCTCTTTTCCTTGCCCCTCTCCTTTACCCCCTCTTTCTTTTTTCCTTCCTTTTTTATAGAGGGGGGCGCGTTTTCGAGCCTTCCTTCCCTTCTCCCATCAAGCCGAGGAGGGGTATATATGTATGTGATGTCGAAATGTACACACCCCAATTCCGTGGTGGTTCTAAATCGGCTGTTCTCCAGTCTCTGAGGGTCCGAGTCTGCGAAAGACATTCAGCGACTCAGCGGCCAGCAAGACATCACTAGACCATCTACATCACTGGACGGCAGATGTGGCAGGTCGCAACGTGCTCCTGTTGTTTCACCCTCAATTGCTTGCCAACCATTTCCGCTTCACTAAGTTCCTCGGAGCCAGCCTTCGAGTCGTGCTTTAATCGCTCACAATCCTCCCGAGCATCTTGCAACGTCCTTAGTAGCCGTCGGTTTTCGTCGCATTCGATAGGGGCGGTCATTAAGAAATTTTACACTGAGGGTGGACTGTCGGATCATATCGAGGGACCACTCAGGGCAGCGACATGTCAGTGAATGAGAAAGTGCTAGCTAGGGGACCAAAACTCGGTGATAAAATTGACCAATGCGGCAGCGTCGTCTTGAGGATTACATCGAACATGCAGACGATCTCGCGCAAGAGGTGGTGAACGCTTGGGGTATCAACGTCAGCACGGGCAATGCCGCTACCGTAACAACCGACTTCAAAGCTCTATTTGAAATAGCCTGTCAGCATCGAACGGCCAAGGAAACCGCAGACAGCCATCGTGAGTTCAATATCTTGAGCGAGCAGGACATCACGAAGGAAAAACTGACTCGAGAGTCCTTTGCGAAAGCCTACATGGCATATTGGGAAAAGAATGCCGTAGTGTTCTAGTCCCGGCAACCCCAGTCAAGGACTGTCTTCGTCCGCGGGGCGCTGAGTGGAGATGTACGGAGTCGAGGTCATTCCCTGAACCGCAGCCCGGTTTGCAAGGGAGAGCGAAAAAACTGCCTCAAGGAATCGGCGTGTGGCGGGTTCACTTCAGGCGTTGTGCAATGCCGCTAAGGTGTGGCCTCTTGGCACGGTCTTTATCGGGTGGTCCGCCTTTTTCTCGAGGCGGTTCTAATCCTTTGCGGATAGAAGCAGTTGGGTCCTTTGTTTCTGGAGATACGTTTGGGCCCGTCGTCATCGTGAAGAACAACGTTCAGGAGTGAACTGTGTACCTGTAAATTGTCACCAAGGTCATAGTTGATAAAAGGTCATAGTTGATAAAGCCGAGTTTCCTGAATCGATTCATGAAAAAGCTAACTCGCGATCGTGTCGTTCCAACCATCTCTGCCAGAGTCTCTTGGCTAAGCCTAGGGACCGACATTTCGGAGACTCCTTCTGTGCCGAATTGCGCCATCAATAGAAGAACTCGCGCCAAACGCTTCTCACTGGAATAAACAGTTGATCCACCAGATCATCCTGATAGCGGATATTCCGCTTAAGCAGATACTTGACAAACATGGCCGACAATTTTGGTTCGCGGCTCATTGCAAGCATCATCGCCTTCTTTCCTACATGCAGCAAAATACACTCCGTTAGGGCAATTGCAGACGACGTGCGGACGAGCTGGCCAGCAAGCCCCCTTCTTCAAAAAAATCTCCTTCTCTCAAAATGCCGAGAGTCGCTTTTCCCAGCTTCCGAGACAACGCTCAACTGTACGTTTCCCTCTTGGATAAATAACAATCCGTCAGTCGAATGGCCTTGAGCGAATATTGTGTTCTTCTTTTCAAACGATACGATCTCCCTACACCTTTCCAATGGTTGAAAGAAAGGTGCGCGGATTAAAATCCAGTTTCTTACTTCCGAGAGTGATTTCGTTTTCGCAAAGGCCGTCCTGACTGATGCCGCCACTGTCCATTATGGCGGATGCAGTCAGCCGAAGACTGATCTCACATGATCACAATTTATAAAGAGGTACGGCTCGCGCGTAACGGGTCAATTCGCACCGTTCGCGCCGTGAACTGCCGCGGCTTCTTCGGAATGAGCATTAAGACGTAGCAGTTTTCATGGACCGCCTGACCATTTTCATCGGCCTTGTTTTCTGTCAAGTTCACAGACTGTTCACAGATGGCGCAGCGTGGAAGCCAACCTTTGTGGGACATAGATGCATCCTGGGAGAGACGGTCCTAGACTAGCAGTCTGTGGCGAAAGTGCGCCCTGGGGCCCCGCCGTATGGCTGGCTCACACTCTCGACCGCTGCACCTCGTAAAGCAGCTGAACGACGCCGTCCGGAAACTGTTGTACACCGAGCAAGCGGAGCGTCACCGCGCGATGCCTCGGTGCAAGAAGTGGAATGCCTTCCCCGATGAAGGTTGGCACGACGGTGATGATGAACTCGTCAATCGCGTCCTCGTCCAGGAAGGACCCGATGATCTCGCCTCCACCCATCATCCAGACGTTCTTGCCAGCTTGCGTGCGGAGGCGTTCGGCGAAGGCACCGATCGACTCGGTGACGAAGTGGACGCCGGCGGGCACAGAAGCAGGCGGCGGCCGCCGAGAGAACACATAGTGCACGGCAGCCGCACGGAAGCGCGCGCCCATCTGCAGACTCCGGTCGAAGGTCTTACGGCCGAGGATCTTGGCATCGGTGGAGCGCTCGAATTCCGGGAGACCGTAGAAGCCCTTTGGAGCCGGCCGTTCCGTCAGCCAATCGAGATTGCCATCTGGTCGAGCCACGTAGCCGTCCGCGCTCGTCGCAATATTCACGATGATTTTTCGCTGTGGCACGCCCCCCAAGTCTAGCAGGCCGCGGTGCAAGTCTGGATACCTGAAACAAGAGATACCTGAAACAAGAGATGGTGTGATCCACAGGGATAGTTCGTAGAATGCCCGCATGGCGATGAGCAAGCGGAGTGGCGGGGAGAAACAAGAAGACATCTGGATCGCGCACACGGAGTTGGCGGTGCCGCCGGGACATCCTTTCTATACGCGGTTGAACGATTTGCTGGAGGGCGCCAGGTTCGACGAGTTTGTGGAGGGATTATGTGCGCGCTTCTATCATGCGCGACTGGGACGACCATCGCTACGGCCTGGAATTTACTTTCGGGCGGTGCTGGTGGGGTATTTCGAGGGCATCGATGGTGAGCGTGGGATCGCGTGGCGGGTGGCCGATCGCTGGCGCTGCGGCGGTTTCTGCTGATTGGACTGAACGAGCGAACGCCGGACCACTCGACGATATCGCGGACCCGACGCTTGATCGACATCGACACGCATCGTGAGGTGTTTGCCTGGGTGTTGGGGCTGTTGGCAGAACGCGGACTGCTGAAGGGGCAACGGATGGGCATCGACGCGACCACCTTGGAAGCGAACGCGGCGATGCGGTCGATCGTGCGCCGGGACACCGGGGAAAGCTATGAAGAGTTCTTGCGGGGATTGGCCAAGTCGTCTGGCATCGAGACGCCGACCAGGGAAGACCTGGCGCGGCTGGACCGGAAGCGCAAGAAGCGGACCTCGAACAAAGAGTGGAGGAGTCCGGCAGACCAGGACGCGCGGATCACGAAGATGAAGGACGGGCGGACGCACTTGGCACACAAAGCAGAACACGCGGTGGATCTGGACACGGGCGCCATCGTGGCCGTGACGCTGCAGGCTGCCGACCAGGGCGATACGACGACGCTGGATGAAACGTTATGCGAGGCGGGTGAGCAGGTAGCAGAACAGATCCGACGGGAGGCCGAGTTGCGGCCCCAGGAAAAGCCGAAGGTCCACCTGCAAGGGATCGAGGAACTGGTGACGGACAAGGGCTACCACAGCGGTGCGGTGATCAAACGGGTGAAGAGTTATGAGGTGCGCAGTTATATTCCGGAGAAGAAGCAGAAGGGACGGCGCGACTGGCAAGACAAACGTGCCGAGCAGCAGGCCGTTTACGCGAACCGGCGACGGGTGCGAGGCGACTACGGCAAGAGCTTACTCCGACGGCGCGGGGAGCTGATCGAACGCAGCTTCGCGCACTGCTACGAGACCGGCGGTATGCGACGCTGTTATCTGCGGGGGCGGGAGAACATTCTGCAACGGCAGTCGGTACACGTGGGAGCGTTCAACTTGAGCCTGATTCTGCGAAAACTGCTGGGAGCGGGTACGCCGCGCGAACTAAAAAGCCCTGCTGGACAGGTGTTTTCGCGCCTTTTGCGCTCTCTGCTAACCCTGACGACGGTCGGTTCGCTAATCTGGCGGTTTACTCGCCCGGCTGGCCTCCGCATATCACATACTTTTCGTTGCCGCACATCTCGTCCTCGCTGGCGCATTCTGAGTCGTTCTGCCACGGGCTGCTAGGCTAGCTTTCGCTCAGCTTGAGGTCTGAGCAATATTGCTCACCGCAAAAAGCAGTCAGCCTCTCGGAAACAGCTTTTTGGGAGTGTGCATTTTTACTATTTTTCGGTCGGCTGTGACTTGTACATTTTCACTACAAACAGGGTTGTTTATTTGGTGGCGCAGCAACTCTCCCTCTCTCTCATGGGAACTGCGCCACCTTTTCATCATAGAGCCTTCCCTCCCGACACCCGCAACATCGTGAGGAGTTTCTACTGTAAAAGGACGGCCCTGATGAGGAGTGTCAATCGTTTTTAGAGTTTGGTGAACTAGTGTGCGCGTGATCAGAGCTCGCGACGGTTTTGAAGCTGTCGGAGCTGTAGGCACGTTTGACTTTCGACACCAGCGGAGAAATCATTATTTTGTCGAGCGCGGACCAAGTTGCTCCCCGCAAAGTTGCCGTCTCGCTTTCCTACGCATTCATTCATCCCTTCATACGAAGTTGACTTCCGCGCATTCGGAGTCTCTCGAAAGGGGAGACCATGACGCCCGTAGCAGCCAAGATTCTCAAAACATTTGATCCCAAGACATTTCTCTCGACCATTGACGGCGGCAGGAAGATCGTAGCCTTTTCCAAAAAGCAGGCAGTCTTTGTTCAGGGCGACTCGTCCGATGCCGTCTTTTATCTACAGACAGGAAGGGTAAAGCTCACGGTTGTATCTAAGACGGGAAAAGAAGCCACAATCGGCATTCTGAACGAGGGTGATTTCTTCGGAGAAGGGTGCCTTACAGGGCAGCTTCTTCGCCTGTGCTCCGCAACCGCAATGACCGATTGTTCTGTGATGCGAATCGATAAAAAGTCCATGATGGAAGTGCTGCACCGGGAATCTGCGTTTTCCGATGTGTTCGTGGCGTACTTGCTGGCACGGAACATCCGATACGAAGAGGATTTGGTTGACCAGCTTTTCAATTCTAGCGAAAAGAGACTAGCTCGGATTCTCCTGTTGCTGGCTCGCTTCGGCAAGGACGGCGCGCCCCAGACTCTAATCGCCAATATCAGTCAGGAGACCCTCGCAGAGATGACAGGCACGACTCGCTCGCGGGTTAGCTTTTTCATGAACAGGTTTAGGAAATTCGGGTTCATTGACTATCACGCGGGTGATGATTTGCAGGTTCACAGTTCACTTCTCAACGTTGTTCTCCACGACTAGAGCTTCATTCCTCATAATGAACGAGGGTATGACCGCCCTGGAAGCATCCCACGAGCCGAGAATGCTTGTGATGCACTACCCGGGCTCTGGCGTCACGATCTAAAGTCACTGAATCCTGACAAGCAAAAACCCCGCCGCGAGGCGGGGTTCTGTTTCATCAGTTAGAAGCTAAGGCTTAGCCCTTCCACTTGCGACGGACCACTCCAGCCAGACCGATCAGCCCGGTCCCCAGCAGGCTCAAGGTGCTGGGTTCTGGAACTGTCGATGTTCCGCCTCCGCAACTGGTGATGGTATTGCCCTGTAGCGTCACTGCGCCGTTTCGCGCCAAGGCACTCCCGCAAGTGATGCTGGCGCTGGTATTCAGGGTTATGCTGGTGAGCGCAAGTACGTTTCCTGCGAACGCGGTGCTTGTACCCAGAGTCGCCGAACTGCCAACCTGCCAGAAGATGTTCGGGTCGGTCATCGGCTTACCGGTCAGGCTATTGATGAAAATGACAGACGAGGCGCTTCCGGTCGTAAGCGAACTGCCTATCTGAAAAACAAACAGCGCACCAGGCTTACCCTCGAGAGTCAGAGTCATCCCCGTGCCTAGATTTGCAGACGTACTAAACGTATAGACGCCGGAGGTGAGAGTCATTCCACCCAAGTCCTTGCCCGTCAAGTTGCCAGTGGACTTCAGGTTCTGCGCCTGTATGTACGCCGCGGTCAGATCACTCTGGGCCTTAGCCGCGGGCCCGTTACATAGGTTGGTCGTTCCACTCACAGTCAGGGTTCCCGCGCCGGAGAGAGCGCAACCCGGGCTGACGCCGAGATTTCCAATGAGGACGGTTGAACCAGTATTGGTCACGGCCGAACCAGCCAGCACGGCGTAGGTGCCGGCGGTTACCAGATTGATCGAGTTCGCAAAAGCACTCAGCACCAACACGGGGAGCAGCAAGAATGAGAGGGCCAACCAACGAATGACGCGGGATTTCATATCTCCTCCGCTAAGCCCTTTGGGCGGGAAATGTGAATGTCCGCCCGATGGCAATACGGGCAGTTTTCAAGACTGTACTCCAGACGAGAACGATCACGACAAGGAGAAAAGATACTTCTTCAGACGAAGGCGGAACTGTTCACAATTGCTCACTTTTCATAAATTGTCTGCGGAGTGGACCGGCGTGATTGTCTCATCCCAAAAAGGTCCGTGCCTCCAATTCAACAGGGCAAATCACCGACCGTCGCCCAGTATTGGCGTGCATCTCTCGATGCGTCGTTCGTACTCGCGATAGGTGGAGGCCTTCACGAGTTCGCGACGGCTGATTTTTTCAATAATGCGTCTGCCGAACCCCTGCCGAATTAGTTTTCGAATACCGATCTTCTTGACCAACTGGCCGTGGGAAAGACCTCGGCTGCATCATCGGTTCGTGCGGCTCGCCTCTCGCCTTACGCGTGTACTCGATGGGCGTCTGACGCATTGCATCCAGATCGTCGCCCTCCTCCAAGCGCCGGTCAACTTCTTTCCCGATGCGATATGATTCGGGTTATTTAAGGCGGCTTCTAAAGACCGGAAGCGTGGGTCGTTTTGCACGGTTCTTGTCGGGAGTTCCGCCGTGCTGCGGAGGCGGCTCCGAAAGCTTCTTTGTGGGTGCAGTGGAGTTCCTTGCTGCCAAAGCTGACGATTCTCCGTCATCATCATGAAGAACGACATTCAGTAGTGAACTGTGGACACGCAAGTTATCGCCGACGTCGTAATGGATGAAACCCAGCTTCCTGAATCGGTTCATGAAGAAACTGACCCGCGAGCGCGTGGTCCCGACCATCTCTGCCAGAGTTTCCTGACTTAGTTTTGGGACTGACACTTCGGAAACGCCCTCGTTGCCGAAATGCGCCATCAACAGAAGAACTCGTGCCAGTCGCTTTTCGCTGGAGTTGAAAAGTTGATCGACCAAGTCGTCCTGGTACCGGATGTTCCGCTTCACCAATTGCCTCGTGAACATAGCCGACAATTTTGGCTGCATGCTCAATGCATGCATCATTGCCTTTCTCTCAACATGCAGGAGCACGCAGTCGGTCAAGGCTATAGCGGATGACATTCGCATGAACTGGCCGCCCAAGCCGCCTTCTCCAAAGAAATCTCCTTCGCTCAAGATGCCCAAAGTGGCTTCCTTACCGGCTTCCGACACGACGCTGAGTTGCACCTTTCCCTCTTGGATGAAAAACAGCCCATCAGTCGCGTCGCCTTGAGCGAAGATCGTGTTTTTCTTTTCAAACGACACCATTTCCCTTCCCTTGCCAATAGTTGACAGAAAGGTGCGGGGATTGAAATCGTTTTTCTTGGCGGTCGTGACTTGCTTTGACACAAAAGGCCGTCCTGACGGAAGTGCAGCCAGTGTCAATTATGGAGGCAGGGACAACTTTAAACTGGTCTCTAATGCTCACACCTGCCTAATCTCGTCGGACCGAATCCCGTAGTATAGGACTGAGCGCGATTTCAGAGGTAGTCTTTGCGTCAGTTTCCTGCGAAGCCTGCCGACTCTGCCAGTCAGCTACTTCTGTTCGCAGGGTGCGCATACCATTTAAGGCGTTAGCGATCGCTTGTCTTTCTTGCGGCGTTCCGCCGTGATCCTCTGAAAGCACGCGCTGCCGACCATGTATTTTGCACTCCGCCGACTGAATTCGGTCGTGCATTCTCGTCCAATCGGTTTCCAGAACAACCGCCCTGTAGGATTCGTACCAAACATAGCTCATAGTCACACCGTCCAAGCTAAGATTGTTGTCTGACAAAACGGAAGAGTAATGATGCTGCCATCCCCCGGGAACTTGAAGCTGATCAATTTTGCAGCTGATTTCGCAATGAGTATTGCGCCCTGTTTCATTAAGTCGACTGCCGTTTCGCGTCGCTTTTCGGCCTCACGTCGAATCTGCTCGAGGTTGGTTTTTCCTGCATGACTCCATCATGCCACGGGCTCAGCAGCGTCGGGAAGCCTCCGTACGAACCCCAGACCCCTCGAGGGCTGTGTACGTTAAAGGACTGACAGTTCCAACCCGAAAAGCGTAGCCTTCTGGGATCATGGCTAACGACGCGCCTTTAGCGTTTGGAGAGATCATCGATCGCATCGAGGAGATGCGAGAAGAGCTGCTTATGCTTCAACGGGCACTGGAGAAGATGGAACTTGCCGAACCTGCCGTTTCTGAGGATGGGCCGCAAATGGTATTAAGGATATTTAGCAGTCGGTAAGCACTTCTTCCGTGACAAATCAAAAATAGAAGTAGGTTCAATTCGATTTCGGCGACCGCTTTGAAAGCTCGCCCTCGAAATGAGCTTCAACTTCTTCATGACTGAGCGGGTTTTTTGCATTGGTCAATATGATGGAATACACGACTTTGTTGCCTTCGACCTGAGCGGTAAGAAACGCCCTCTCGGCCAGTTCTTGGTTGGTGAATTTCACTCTTCTCCGATCTGCAAGCGTTTTAATCCACTCGTCGCTCATTCAGCACCCCCAAGTGGCGATTCAGTCGCCCTTTGGTCGCCATGTCTTTCTGTCTGTCCTTTCAAGACAGACCGCTTGCGGGACCTTCGCTCGACATGACCTTGGTACCACTCCAAGAACGTGTACGCTTCGCGTAAGAGGGAGTCGTACACTTGCTCCGGCGTCAGTTGGCTCGCCGGCAGAGATAGCACTGCACCTATCGGAAGCTGACGTGAAATTCTCGTGACCGCCAAGAACGCAATGAGTTCGGCGTCAGATTTCGATTCCTTCTTCGCTAGACTGTCGAATGGATGCTCCATTTCCCTCCTCCTAAATCCGAGCCCATACCAAACGTTCTGCGCGGAAAGGACAGCTAATCGTGCAGAACAACGTTGAGAAGTGAACTGTGAACCTGCAAATCATCACCCGTGTGATAATCAATGAACCCCAATTTCCTAAACCTGTTCATGAAAAAGCTAACCCGCGAGCGAGTCGTGCCTATCATCTCTGCGAGGGTCTCCTGACTGATATTGGCGATTAGAGTCTCGGGCGCGCCTTCTTTGCCGAAATGAGCCAGCAACAGCAGAATCCGAGCTAGTCTCTTTTCGCTAGAATTGAAAAGCTGGTCAACCAAATCCTCTTCGTATCGGATGTTCCGTGCCAGCAAGTAGGCCACGAACATATCGGAAAACGCGGATTCCTGGTGCAGCACTTCCATCATGGACTTTTTATCGATTCGCATCACAGGACAATCGGTCATTGCGGTTGCGGAGCACATGCGAAGAAGCTGCCCTCTAAGGCACCCTTCTCCGAAGAAATCACCCTCGTTCAGAATGCCGATTGTGGCTTCTTTCCCGGTCTTCGACACAACCGTGAGCTTTACCTTTCCTTTCAGTATGTAGAAAACAGCATCGGCCGAGTCGCCCTGAACGAAGATCGTCTGTTTCTTAAGGAACGCTGTGATCTTCCTGCCGCCATCAATGGTCGAGAGAAATGTCTTGGGATCAAATTTTTTGAGAATCTTGGCTGCTACGGGTGTCATGGCCGGCGCCCTTTCGAGAGTTCCGAATGCGCGGAAGTCAACTTCGTATGAAGGGATGAATGAATGCGTAGGAAAGCGAGACAGCAACTTTGCGGGGAGCAACTTGGTCCGCGCTCGACAAAATAATGATTTCACCGCTGGTGTCGAAAGTCAAACGTGCCTACAGCCCAACAGTTTCAAAACCGCCGCGAGCTGTGACCAGAATCACGCAGATTGTTGGCGCGCACGCCAGTTCACCAAACTCTAAAGACGATTGACACTCCTCATCAGAGACTCGACTTTAATTGTAGAAACTCCTCACGATGTTGGGGGTATCGGGAGGGAAGGCTCTGTGATGAAGATGTGGCGCAGTTCCTGTCAGAGAGAGAGAGTTGCTGCGCCACCAAGTACTCGACACTCTATTGGAAGTGAAGGGTACAAGCCACAGCCGACCGAAAAATGGTCAAAATTGCACACTCCCTAAGGCTGATCCCCGAGTCCTCTTCCAAAGTCATAATGTCGCGTCGCTTCTCGCGCAGAAGGATAACTGTTGTAGCCAGGGCCATTACACTCAGAACCCCGTTGCTCGATCCGCTCGCTCATTACTCTTTATCCCGATACTCGCTGGGGACATCATCCTGCGGCACCTCATGCGTGCGAACCTCCTTCTGGCCAGTTTCACCAGCGTGTTCCACGCCCGCCACTGCGTCGGCCTCGAACGCGTTTCCTTCCTCGATCAACTCGGCCACACTCTCCGAATCCGCACCTTCGATGGTGGACAATCCCTGTAAATCTCCCGATTGCCCGCCCGACCTCTCTCTCAGTGCTTCGGGTGCAAATGCCTCCGTATCCACGCTCTGGCTTTTTCCCCGAACCCGCGTCCTGAGTACGGTCGGCGTCCTAGCACCGGTTGTTTTCGGGCCGAGGGTCTTCGTTTTCACCGCCGCCTTTTTCAAAGCGGGCTTTTTCTTACCCAGTTTCTTTTTAACCGTGTTCTTCAGCGGCTTTCCTTTCTTCCCGGCAGATCCCTTCTGCTTCGTGCGCTTCTTATTAGATTTGTTCTTGGACATACGCGCAGTCTACCACCGGCACATGCGTGCTGACGAAACCGGGCTAGACGCATAGCGAGGAAACCCACGGGACCAGCGACCCAGTTTTCCGCCATTAGTAAGCGACGCAGGACCTGAGGCAACATTCTTTTCCAACTGCCCACGGACCTCACCCTTCAGCAAACGTGGCATACGGTGTTCAATTCGCAGGCGAATGTGGGCCGCAGGCCCATGGGAAACTTAAGACCCCCTAGCTCCTCGCACACGCCCCCGCCTGATCTCAAGCATCCGCGCATCACAATCATCCACGCCAAATCCACCGTCCCAAGCGGACCATGACCAAATCAACACCCCAGCGGCGTCATTTCGCCCAAATATCTCCACACGTTTATCATCTAGTTAACAGAGGTGTGTCGTTTCATCGTCTCTGTCTCCTATCCCCTGATCAATTTTGCACACGAAGAAACTCACAAGTGCAATAGACGAACAAACGGCGAATATA
>Ga0222749_10001234_pt1 | contig 13351 bp, 9 predicted proteins | sample IncBWH2Mmetat_FD_197234 | JGI IMG/M metagenome (GOLD analysis project Ga0222749, IMG submission 197234) | Metatranscriptome of lab incubated forest soil microbial communities from Barre Woods Harvard Forest LTER site, Petersham... | ecosystem: Environmental > Terrestrial > Soil > Temperate... | reverse complement strand
ATTGTAGGTGTGGCATCCTGAGTCGTGACCTTGTGCCGTGAGGGCCTTCAAGTCCTCAAAAAGAACCATGGGGCCTGTATCGCTATGCGTTCCAATGAGACCGAGCGACGCGTAATAGGTACCCGCTAGTCCAAAGGATTGGAGAATTACGCCGCCAGTCAACAGCGCCGACCGGGGAAAATCATCGAAGGTAAATGAAACAATAGGAATTTGAGACTTGATCGCAAATGGCCTCTGGGAAAGATAGTGGGCGGTGATCCGCTGATACTTGCCTCGAGCTCTTCTCGCCAACTGGGACACACTTAGCCCTGCGCCGTCATTCATCATGTGGTCGCCAGCCCGAGGTGTTGTTGTAAGAGACCTTGCATTACCTGGCTACCGGGCAGCCCTCGGGACCAGACCAAACCCAATCATCAATCGTCGCAAAGGCCGGGGAATCTGGTTCCAGGGTACAAGGGTGAACAAGGCTCGAATCGAGTAAACACCGGTGATAACAGCAGCTAACGTACCCAGGCAGACAGCCGGCACAAATGGGAGCAACCGGAGTCCGCAAAATACGATTGCGATCGATCCAAGAAAAAACAGACCCGTACGCTTGTTCGCCGACGACCACCGAAATCCGCTCAACCGGTGGACGATCGGATAGTGCAGAAAGCCGTGAAACAGACAGTATCCGAAGAATGCAATGCCGGCGCCATTCAAACCGAACGAACTGACACAGAACCATGCCAGAACAGCATATATGGCGGCGCATGCCAGCTCAGACCAGAAAAAGATTGCGCGCCTGCCTTTGGCGACGATGATGAAACCCATTGGCCAGGTCACCACTTGCAGTGTCGTTCCAAGACATATCCATCGCAGAACACCCACCGCGGCGCCGAACTTCGACGTATAAAAAAGGGCGATTACGAGTGGCGCAAAGGTGAGCGTCGCTATCACACCTGGCCCGGCCAATAACAGGCCGACCCTGACCTGCTCGTTGACCAGACGGTTACAGACTGTGTCATCGGCTGCGCTGGCCGTCAAACGCGGGTAAAAGTCCGCAGCCATGGCCTGGATAACGAATCCCACATAGAGCCCGCCGAGAGTCCAGGCCGATTGATATAACCCGGTTGCCTCAAAGCCAACCCGGCGAAGGACTAGAATCCGAATCAAATAGGCCATGCCGGTTAACATCATGCCGCTGGCCATAAACGCGGCGCCCAGCTTTAGAAGGGCCGCGGCTTCCTGTGCGATCTGGGAAGCCGTCATCACCGGGGCGCTGATCGGTATCTTCCGGCTATACCACCAGGAAGTAATGACAGCCGTTGCCGCAACACAAACCAGTGACGGCACCACCCCATCCTGCCGCAGGAAGTAAACCACCGGCACGCCGACCAGGGTACCGAAGACCGCGCCCAACACAGTCATCTTGGCCAGATCCGCAATGCGCCTGGTTCCCTGAATCAGTGCGCCCTGGCCGTAGGACACCAGTTGGAGAAAGACGGCAATAGACAGAAAGCACACCCCGGGTACGTGTTTTGTGTCTCCAAAAGTCAAGGTTGACACTTGACGTGAAAATACGATGAGCAAAACCGTTCCTAGCAGTCCGAGAACGATCGAGGCTCGTCGTAGTACAGCGGCAGTTTGTGCGATCCGCTCACTGTCGTTGGAACCGACCGCCTCGGCAATCTGACGCACTCCACTGCTGTTGATGCCCATTCCAGCAACATTCTCAGTAAAGCTTTCGACGGCCCCATAGAGACCAGCCAAGCCAAAGCCCGCCGGACCAAGCAGAAACGCCATAGCCTTCGTGCGGACAATTCGGATCACAATGTTCAGTGCCGACGAACCCCCGACTAGCGCCGAGGACTTCAGAATCTCGCCGTAAGTTTCCTCCGTAGACGTGGCGATCTGTTCCGCCTCCAGTACAGCTTCTGCCGAAGCGGCAAAACGTTGATCGTGGTGATGCCGGTCTTCTGGGAGCGACAGGTTCACCGTCGTAACGTCTTCGTTTTGCACAGGAGTTACCATCGAACGAGTTTCCGCTTCAGTTTTCACGTATCGAGTTTGAGGTGTATCGACGATTCGTGCGGCTCGATGACCGCTCCCCAAGCACAAGTCTCGAGAAGTCAAGCCATTTTATTGCAACTGTAGTTATTCCGAGGCAAGCCCGGACCGAGGATGAAGAGTTTTGGTCCGTCACGAAGCGCAGAAGTTAGAACCGAGCCGCACCATTTTGGCATCAGGGCTGGGTATCGAGAGTGCCATGAGACTCAGATCCCAGCCGACGATAAATCAATTCACAATAGCTTGGAGGTTTTGAGGTGGTTGTACGTCTCCAGTTCCCGTTCCTCCACTCGCCAAGGGGTGCGGATAAACATAGGGGGTATAGTAAACAGTCCAAGTGTTGGTTGCCGAGCAGGTATACAGAGTTCCTTGCGCTCCGTCATCTGTTGCGAAATAACCCACGCCCGCGCCGTTCTCGGTTGAATTAGTCATACAGCTCGTCGGGCGATTGGCTAGGCTCCCGAACCCCATGCCGATAGTTCCATCAAATGGAGAACTTGGAGAGTTTTGCGCTGACGCCGAAACTGCGTTGTAAAATTCTCGTCCTTCCTGCACGTGCTGTGGCTGGTAATCGGGGTTGCCATACGCTCCATCCGGAGAAGTCAATGTCAACTGGGCAAGCGTGTCCGACCAGTAATTATTCCAAGCGTACAGCGGTTTGTACCTCCCATTCGTATCTCGTCCGGGCTGATGCCAACACGGATAGCCGTGGTTGGTAGTGACGGGTGAGCGGTTGCCATCTCTCGATTGAGTACCGTCACAATAAGGCAACATCCCGTCAATGGAACCGTTGTAATCCCGATAATGCAAGAGTTGGAGAGCCCCGCCACTCTTGCCGCTGAACCCGGTAAAGCTGTTGTTGAAGGCGACCAACATTCCCGACCCCTGATGATGAAAACATCGGTAGCAATCGGCAAAACCCTGCGATACAGCACCAGGGCCCACGATCATCTGGTTGTTGTACAGTTCTACGTTGTCTGGCCCGCCAGCGTGCGTAACGCCGTGCGCTGTCACCAGACAATTGGTTGTGATATTGTGCCGCCACACTACCCGCATCGTGCTTGACCAGCCGTCCATGCAGCCAAGCCCGGCGTTGGTCATCGTGGCGACGGTGACGGTGTTATCTTCCACGAAGAAGTTGTTCCCGGTTCCCTGGGAGGGAACAGGTGGGGAAGGATTCGTATCTCCGAGCATATAGAGAATTTCAATACTGCCGGGAGCATGGAAGCTGTTATGGTCCATGACTCCGTAGATGTTGGTTAGACTCTTCGATTCGCCCAGCACCAAGAGGAATGATCCAGTTGCTCCGGTAACATCATTGTTGTCGACACGAACTTGCGTCAGGGTGCCCGAACACCCACCACCACTACAGAACCAGATCGTGAACTGTCCCGCGCCGTTTTGCACCAGGTTGAATCCCGATATCCGGTATAGGCTGGTAATGGTTCCTGACCAAACTGGCATGTCAAAAATCAACCCACTACTGACAATCGTGCAACCATGCACCGTGGCGCAAATAATCGTAACGCCCTTGGAATTTTGCAAATGGACCGGACCTGAACCCGTCCAGCTATAGGAACCGTTTGAGAGTGTTATCGTCGCCCCGTCGGTAGCTGAACTAACTGCGGTCTGTACGTCGGAAACGCTCGCCCCTGCAGGACAGGACCAGGACGTGCCACTTCCGGTGCACGACGCCCATGCGGAAACTGACAACATCATCCAAACCGCCACAGCAAGACAACCCAATGCTCGATTCATCATTCCAGTTCCTAGCAATCGAAATTCGGTGCGTTACCACGATTGTCTTGGTTCTGGAACGAACAGGGAAGGTTCCAGTAGTACATCCCGCTCGGTGCCCCCGTGCACCAAAGGTCGCTGTCCTTGTGGGTCTGCGATTCTCGGCACTGTCTGGGTTGGGACCGGCTACGGCGACGATAGGTCCTAACTTCTCACTTCTTCGTTTTCCCTGAGCCGTCCCACGCTATTGGTCCCGTCCAAGCGAACGAGCGGCTCATCTCGAAGCCTGCAAGGGAGCGGTTCGGGATTGCGCAGCGATGTATTCTTTCATGCGGTTCGCCACATCGTCTGAAAAGAGCGCCGCTCCCTCGGCATTCAAGTGTTGGGAATTAGTGAAATATTCTGTGTCCGCTGCAAATCGCCAATCACTGTAATCCCAAAGAGGCACGTGATAGCGATCGGCCAATTCATAAAAATGGTCGAAAACTTCCGCGCGGTTCTTCGTCAACTTCTGCACCTCCGCGTATTCCGGAGAGTATACAAATATCAATCGAATTCCGCGTTCGTGGCACAAACGGATCAAGTCTTCCAGGACCGTGATGCCCGAAGGCTCGACCTGCCAACTCACGCCGTCGGGATTCGCGGCCTTAAAACGTTGGAAATCATCGGTCCATTTCTTTGATCGAGGGTTGAAGCCTTGGAAGAAATCCTCACGCGGCGACCAGCCAAAGAATCCTCTCAATCCAGGGATCCAGGAGAAGTTCATATCGTCGACCACGTACCCGTATAATGGCACATAGCGACTCTTCCAGATGTTCCGATCGATTTTCCGCAGTGCCTTATAAAGTTCCTCGTCGTACAGATACGGAACATACTGAGCCGGGGCGTAAACTTCGCGAGTGGTTACGAAGCTGAAAGCATCAAGATTGTGGATCACGATGTCAGGCTTCTGGTTGTGCTCGAGATACGCCTTTAGAACAGCAACTTGCATGTCAGTCTGCGATCCGTTTCGGCCCAGGTTGAAAGCGCGGCGCCCTGTCTGGGTTTGAATGATGCGTGGGTCGTAATGGGACACCGCGCGGGACGAACCAGTGATGACAATCTGAGCGTTAACCTTGCCTTCCATGATCCGGTTCGAAACTCCATACTGGGATGTCTTGATCCGTCGCAGGCCAGAAGTAATCATCGCATCCAGTCCAAACGCGAGCACAGTGATCAGGGCGAAGAAGCAAGATATCCGTCTAACTGCGAACCATCTGCCCGGTATTATGATTTCCCTAGAGCCGGCTCCTGTCAGGGCAGGCGAGCGTTCATCGCTTAGCCGATCCCGCGGCTCTTGAACAACAACAGCTGAGTTGCAACCGCGAAGATGCTCGATTGAACCACCCTGGTTATGCACTTGATGGCCTCTAAAATTGGAAGTAGATGAACTGCGCGTTCTGGTACACACCAAACATCAGCACAAGCATGACGAAGGCGGCATACGCCGCCCACCGCGCAGGTAGCGGCAATCCACTCAGCATGGAAGGCAACGAGACCGTACTCCGCGTGAGTAACTGGCCAATTTCCAGGACAAGAATGGCCGCAACGGCGACCGGTAGTTGCCCGAGCAAGAACTGTGGTGTTCCGATGGACTCAAAGTCCCATCCGCGAGCGAGCTGTCGCACGACGTATCCCGCATCTCCCAAAGTGCGTGCTCGAAAAACGATCCATGCGAGGCACGTCAATACGAAAGTAGTGACAAGCATGATCGCCTTTCGGATCAGGGTGTGCTCCTCCAAGTCGATGGCGCTAAAGAGACGGTTTCGCCAGTCCTTGGTCAGCCCTCCCATCACCAGATACAAGCCATTTAAGAGTCCCCAGAATACATAAGTCCAATTCGCCCCATGCCACAGGCCGCTGATTCCGAATGTGACTAACAAGTTTGCTATGTACCGCCTCCGGCTTACGCGGCTGCCTCCCATCGGGATATAAACATAATCCTTGAACCATGTTGACAGCGATATATGCCAGCGATGCCAGAATTCAGCCACCGACAACGAGTAATATGGAGTCCTGAAGTTTTCCATCAATCGAAATCCGAGCACCTGCGCGGCGCCGATGGCTATATCGGAGTAGCCAGAGAAATCGCAATAGATTTGGTATGAGAAGAAGAAGGTAGCAAGAGTCAGTTGAAGGCCGTTGTAATTGCGTGGCGCCCCGTAAACATCGTTCACATAGAGTGCCAGCCGGTCAGCCACCACCAGTTTTTTATAAAAGCCCCACGCCATTCGTCTCAAGCCGCAAGTAACGTTGATGTAGTTAAAGTCATGCCACTCCCGGAATTGATGTAAGAGGTTCTGTGGACGTTCGATCGGCCCAGCCACCAATTGAGGAAAGAACATGACATAGGTGGCGTATACGATGAAATCTCGCTCTGCGGCTTGTTTTCCGCGGTAAACCTCCACCACATAGCTTAAACTCTGAAACGTATGAAATGAGAGCCCGATGGGTAAGATAATCTTCACAAATGTGTGAGGTAACTGCCATCCAACAAGGCTCGCTAAGCCTGCGAAGCTGCTTGTAAAAAAGCCGAAGTACTTGAACACAAATAGTACCGTGCAGGTAGATACAATGCTCAACCACAGCAATGCCTTTTTCTTCCTTCCCTCGACCCGCTCGATATACATGCCCGCAAAGTAGTCAATAAGAATCGTGACTAACAGGATCAAAATATAGACCGGTATGAAGGCCATGTAAAAAAGGCAACTGGCAGCTAACAAAAGGCTCACTCTCCACCGTTGCGGTGAAAGGAAGAAGATGGCGACTACAACGGGGAAGAAGATAGCGAAGTCGATCGAATTGAATAACATCGCGATTTACCGAGATTCTGAGGTGGTACTTGAATTACGATTACGATTACGTCAGGCTACTAGCTTGGCTGTCTTTTGCTTTGCAGTTAGAGATGACTAGGAAACTGGGCTGTGGTGCACGGGCCACTGGATCATGCTCTCGTCCAATGCGGTAAGCTTGAGGGCGTTTCACACCTGTCAACCTCTACCAAATATTGACTCTGAATCGCTGGAGCAGATATTCGCGTCCGGACACGCAATTTCGGAGCAGCCATCGCCGCCCAAAGGAAAAAGATCCAGACTGGCGCCTGCATTTTGAATGTCGCTTCGGTGAAATTGTAGACCAAGCATATAGTGAAAAATGCCAGCTTCAGCCGTCCCATTTCGAGGTTGTGGCGAAGCTCCAACATTATGTTTCGATACCCGGTCACAATAATTGTGCCAAGCAGAATCAAACCGATCCAACCGAGATTCAGGTATATTTCAAGATATCCATTGTGGGCTTGGTTAAGATACACAAGATTGCGGGCGACGGTCGCCTGCCGATCTCCCATCCAGAAATCTTCGTAGCCGGTTCCCAATAGAGAGTTCTTGGCAAGGGGGAGCACAGTGGCCCAGATCTCTGTTCGACCTGTTAGATCGGCCTTTCTACCCATCGTCTCCAAGGCACCGCTCCCGATACCGAGAAATAGAACGCAAAAACAAGAAATGATCATACCCGCTACAATAATCGTCAGTATCGCCGGTTTGCGGAACCGCGGCCCAAACCACGTAAGAACAATCAACGTATTTGCGAGCAAAAAGCACGTCAACGCCGTCTTGGAATCGATAACCCAAATCAAATAGAGGGTCATCGCAAATACCGATCCCTTCGCAATGAGTTCTCGCCTGCTCAGGCTTTTGGTGTCTCGGGAAACCCGTAACATTTGCCACAATACTGCAGTTCCGAAGACCATACAGATCGCGCCGAGACCATTCTTGTCTGTACACACACCTGTCCACATTTGAGCGCCGCCAATGCTATAAGACCGGCCATATTGGGGAATAAATCTGATCAACAGAACGGACAAAGGTATGAGCAGGAATGCGACTCGGCTGAGCAGCCAATTCAAGGCGGCTTGCCAATATGGATCCGTAATGACAACGAATATCATCACGACGTCCGCTACTCCGCGGGTCCATCGTTTGAAGGTTACAAACGGGAAATCAGACCAGAGGATGCTGACCAAGCAGTATAGAAAGAATACGACGATAGGTAAGTTCACCCGTAAGATAGGCTTAATCCGATGCATCCTCTTAGAAAGTGCGACTAAGCCCAACGCGAGCAAGACCGTCAGAATGGTGCGGTCTAGCGGACTCCCGTCTTCATAATTGCCCGCCCCGAAGCTCCCGCCGAACCACTCACTCACTGGTCGTGAGCTGCCGATCAACAGCCAGACAAAAGATATCCAGACAGCCTTTGAAATTCTAACTCTCTTGTCTGAATCGAGCTGCCAGAGATATAGGATTACAAAACCGGTGCAGATTGCCGCAATCAACGGTTTCATCTATTTACTTCTCGTGAGCTTGGATAGCCTTGCTGGGCTTGCCGTGTTGGCCAGGTTGCAAAGCGTAACGCATCGGGCTGGTGGCAAGAGATAAAGGGAAGCACATACTACGAATCTACAAAAAGCCGGTTGATTAGTTCTAAGGTCAGAACCGTGTGTATTGCGGCAGTGTAGTTGCGGACGCCTTTGACGTGGTTGCGTACAATATTTTCCACCGTGGACCGTTGAAGGTATGGGCGGTTAAGGGTCCGCGGATCGAGCAGCATCTCCTGAATGTAGGCAGACAGAGTATCGCGATACCAGACCCGAAAATGATAAAACTTGTGCCTGCCGAGAAAGAGTCTTTCGGGGTGGAGGGGCGCAAGCGCCCAGTCGATGGGGGCAGCCCATTGGGGCATACCGTAGTCGTAGGCGTATTCAGCCTTCAGCGTAAGATCCAGAAAGCTTCGTATAGCCTGGGTGCGCCAACCATTTCGCCCGGAAATTGGCGTACGGTCGGTTCGTATCAGAGAGAGTTTGGGGTTCCCATCCGTGATCAACCGACGCGAGACGTCACTGTTGGACGCAGCAGAGTTCGGGGCACGGAAAACCGTTCGAACGAAGTCATTGTCGAGATACGGAGATCGCAATGAAAGCTGGGTTTCCTCCAGCCCAAGCAAGCCGTAATGATGCCACGGCGCTTGGCGAAACACGGCAAAAGAAAGTGGATGTCCCTGCAGCAGTCCGTCGTACGTTTGTTTGGCAGCCCTGATTTCGGGGAGGAAATCGGGGCAGAACAGATCGCTGAGTGGCTGCGCTGGCTTAAAGGCCCGCACTTGCCGTAGTACCTCGCCCCCGTAGTTTCCCGTCATGCGTACCGGAGCAATCTCCGCTGCCCGCTCGTTTACATATAGGTCAGGAGAATGGTTCACACCGACGCATCCGTCGGTCAGCCGAACCGTACGCTCCGCATAGTGCGGAAACCGTGATAGGAACTCGTTGCCAACTGAGATTACTTGGTGCGGCTGTCCACATGCGCGAGCCACTTGTCGTGCGACCACTACGTCCTGAGAATCACGGAACATTCCCCCGAACGAATAACAAGGCAGAGATCCCTGAGGAGGCTTGTGCCACGCCATGATCATTCGCGTATCAAGCCCTGCGGTCAACGACAAGCCGACGTCCTGACCGGCATGAAAGTACCGGGGCAGGTTGCCCGAAAAAACCTGGCGCAGTTGTTTATAGTAGGACTCCGGTTCCAGGAGTTCCTGGTCTTCCCATTCCTGAGGGTGGAAGTATGTTCCTCGGTTTGCTAGAGTGGCGTTGCGAAAGAGCCAGGCCGAAGCCGGCGGCAGAACATGAATGCCTTCGAAAAGGGTCCGATTTTCAAGCACACAGCCGCAGGCAACGAACTCACCAAGCCCCCTGCAGTCAATCCGTCGAAGTTCTGGACGGACAGCGAGAATGGCCTTGGCTTCTGCTGCGAAATAGAACGCTTCCTTCGACTGGTGATAATAAAGTCGGTGCATCCCGTAACGATCATTGAAGAGCATCGTATGGGCCTGCGTGCGATCAGTCAGAACGCCGTGAAACCGCCCGTTTAAGCCGGCCGGGAAGGTGGGATCCTGTTCGAACAAATGGACGAGGTATGCTGGTCCCTCGATGTTAACCGAGTGCCCCCGCTCTCTCAGGCGGGCAACAGTTCCAGGCTCCGGGAAGTCCTCACCGGAGAACGTCAGGCAGACATCACTGCGCTCATTGCGGAGCGGCATTCCATCCGACAACGAACCTCTCCGCGCGACCCACCCAACGTATACTCCCAAATCCGCATCCGTGCGAATCCCGGTTACATAGGAGGATTCGTGACAGAGGGTTTCCACCATTCCGCACAATTCCCGCCGCGCACGTTCGGCAGGCATGCGCGTAATCAGACCCACAATGCCAGGCATGATTCTAAGCTGATCCCTTTACTGTCTGAAGCATTCGACCATAGCAGAAGTCCCGAAGCCATCGCAGCTTCACTTTCACGGATTCGGGAAGATGGTTGACCAGAGGGTGGTGTAATCCCAAGCGCAAAGCAACCCGGCCGAGGAGAGTCAGCGGAACATAGTAGCGAGGCAGGTCGACCCGCTGGAACCCATTAACCTGCTTGAATTTCATGATGCCGTCCGTCTGCTTGCTCCCATAAGCGAACCGTTGGTAAACAAGCTGCGTAATACCTCGCGCCTCACAAGCGCGCACTGAGTGGGCAATGAGAGCGTTGGTCGGAGCCTTATCCCGGTGTTCGATCAGCGAGAGAATATTCATCAGGTTGACCCGTGTTCTGGATTCATCCATCGTCAACTTCACGAAGCCGATTAGCCTGTCACCGATAAATGCGCCGATGAAAAAGCTGCTATCGAGGAATGTCGCTGCCTCTGCGTACACGGTTTTGAAATCCTTCCCGTAGTGAGGAAAGCGTCTTCCCTGACGCAGTGGAGACTCATTGTAGATCTCCCAGATTCCTTTCACGAGAGTGTCATCGAAGGGTATCTCGCGGATGACAACCCCCTTCTTCTCGGCTTGCCGAGCTCGATTACGCGCTTCGGGACGAATCTGGTGGTTCCACCACTGATTAAAGGTGGATACCGGAACTACGGCTGCGTTGTCCCACTCCACAGGGTACTGATATCGTGGCTGGGCTCCGGGTTGCAGTTCGAGGAACGTAAAGAGGTCGACGCGAACTCCAGAAGTCCGCAAACTCTCAAGCATCGTTTCCGGGGCGTCGAGAGACTGATAACCATCGCCCTCCGGTTGACCGATGCGAAGCAGTCGGCCCGTAATCCGAATCTCATTGCCACACTTCTCAATTATCTTTTTCATTTCAAATTATGCTCTTCATGTCGTCTACTGGGCCCGACTCCCTCGAATGGTGCTCCTCTGCTTTCACGCTCTTGCTGACATTAGCTACTCAACAACGTATGGAACCCTAATAGGGTCGATTCCCACGAGCATCAGCAGCTTACCTAGGTGATCACAGAGTCTGATGAGGATCGCCATGAACCGGTGATGACCCAACAGTAAGCCAAAAGGTAGAGCTAACAAATAAGCGGGAATTGCAACGGCCGATTTTGCAATACTGCGAATCCCAAAATCTGCTTTCCTTGGTTGCATCGCACCCCGCAGCAACGCTCTTCTTATCATGAAGCTGCGCTTCCAGCGACTCGGAGGTACAACCTCGTAAGTTACCGCCTCATCGCACCAGACGAATACATGCCCATGTGCGATCATTCTCGTGAAGAAGTCCTGGTCTTCACCTGAGCGGAATTCCGGTTTGAAAGGTTCATCTGAACCAGCAAAAACTTCTTTCCTCAGCAGTACATTGCCCGTCCGCCCTTTACTTCCGTCAACTAGGCTGCCCGTCGGATAAGTCTGCCGTTCGTAGAATCTTCCCTTTACAACCCACTCCGGCGATTTGTCCTGAAAACATGGCTTTACAGGTCCGAGCACTCCATCGACGCGATACTCGTGGCAGGCTTTGAACAAAGTCAGTAGCCAGTTCTTGATCGGAAACTCGTCGTCGTCGATGAATGCGAGAAAATCACCCTCCGCACTTGCCACGGCCCGGTTCCTTGCCCGAGCAATGCTCTGTTCGGTCTCTACGTAGTATTTGACATTAGTAGACGATGTCGCCCCAAATTCCACCACCGCAGACTCGGCAGACCGTTGGGAATCATTGTCTACAACGACGATTGAGTACGTGAAGAGCCCCTCCGTCTCTTGAGCGCCAAGCTCCCGGAGCAGGCGTATCAGGAGGTGGGTTCGTTTATAAGTACAGATGCAAACACTGATGTGCTTGGCTAACTCCGCATCCTCAACGCAGCGCTGCTTCGGAGAATTGGAATCACAGGAGGGCATGTTAGGACAAATGGACGCGTGTTCGTCTCCTTTTTCTACCTCGTGTGGCTTACGACCGTGGCCGATGACACCGCTCGATTGGAGCGTGGTACGAGGCACTTTATTCCTAGCCAGGAGTCGCGCAAGCCGCCGCAGTTGTTCGCCACGACAAAAGCTCACCAGTTCGCGCGACACAGGCCTCCCAGGTCGCCGGATCGTTGCCCACAAATAGCCGGATAGTATTGCCAAGCCTCCGATGAGATAAGGCTTTTTGCTCATCTGGTAGAACGTTCGGAACGTTTCCCAGAGCGGGTGATTCCCGATGGCGTAGTCGTTCGCACCTATTCTGAATCTAGCCGTCAGTGCGCCTCCCTGGGCCGTCCCCATTGCCCGATGATGGAAGCAAAGCTTTTCCGGAAATGTTCTTGTTTTCCAGCCCCTCATCCTGGCGGTAACCACCGCAATATGATCAATCCCATTTTTTACCGGCACGTACCCGCCGATATCCTCTAAGCATGCGCGGCGAAACACCTGGCAAGCGCCAGAAACGTGCTCAATGCTTGTGAAACGATAGTCATACGTCTGGTTCGAGCCTTCCGTGAAAGGTGTTCCTACCAGCCCTAGCGTAGGATCCTCAGCCAGCTTCTGAAGCAGAAACTCGAAGTACTCTGCGCTGAACGAAACGTCGGCATCCAAGCTGGCGATCACGTCATACTCTACGCCTTGTGTCCTGGCGTAGCCCGCGTTAAAGGCATAAACCTTTCCAGCGAAATGCCGTTCGCTGCGTTCCGGCATCCGGACCAATTCAATCCACGGGAAATGAGTCGCGTACTTGCGCACGAGCTCATCTGTCCCGTCCGTTGAGCCGTCGCTGACGATGATCCATTTAAGAGGGCGCACCGTTTGCGCCACCACGGACTCTATGGTCCCCTCGATGAATTGAGCTTCATTACGCGCCGGGGTGATAAGAACGTAGGTAGGGAGCGACGTCATGTCATGTCAGGGACGTTCAGCTAGATCAATAGGAAGGGCTTGGCCTCACTTAACGAGTTCCATGAGCACCCGCAAGGGAGAGTGTTTCTTTGGAGAGAAACTCGCAGACACAGTCCACGACATACTGCGCCTGTGATTCGGTGAGCTCCGGGTAGACAGGTAACGCGAGAGATTCTTTCGCCGCCCGCTCACTCTCGGGAAACGCGCCAGCTTTATATCCGAGGTAAGCAAAGCAGTCCTGCAGGTGCATCGGCACCGGGTAGTACACCTCGGTTGCGACGCCTTTTTTCTGAAGGAAAGCCTGCAATTCATCGCGGGCAGCGACGCGAACGACATATT
>Ga0222749_10001229_pt1 | contig 13398 bp, 12 predicted proteins | sample IncBWH2Mmetat_FD_197234 | JGI IMG/M metagenome (GOLD analysis project Ga0222749, IMG submission 197234) | Metatranscriptome of lab incubated forest soil microbial communities from Barre Woods Harvard Forest LTER site, Petersham... | ecosystem: Environmental > Terrestrial > Soil > Temperate... | reverse complement strand
CTCAGCTCGCCTCCGGCCGATAATTCCTCTTGCCGGGGAAATTACCCGAATGATGAAACCACTCGACATCCTGCTCCTTTCGATCGCGATCGGGCTGACCAGTTTCACCGTCTATGTCTTTTGCGCCGGCGGCGCCCCCGCGGAGGCCGTGTCGGTCGAGCCGCCCGCGCCGGCCCCCCGGAATCCCGCGTTCCGCTCGATCATCGTCCACCACAGCGCCACCCACGGGGGAAGCGCCGCGGCCTTCGAGCGCAACCATCGCGCAAGACTTGGCGGACTCGCCTATCACTTCATCATTGGAAATGGCTCAGGGTGCGGGGACGGCGAGATCGAGACCGGGTACCGCTGGCGCGACCAGGTCCCGGGCCCGCACACCAAGAATCTCGAGGTCAACAACGAGTCGATCGCGGTTTGTCTGGTGGGTGACCTGCAGTCGGCAGCCCCGACCCGACGCCAGGTGGCCGCCCTCCTCGACCTCCTGGAACGGCTCTGCCGGGAATGCCACATCCCGGCCGAACGGGTGCGCTGCCACAAGGAGGTGGATCCGGAGACTCTCTGTCCGGGCCGGGGGCTTCCCATGGACGAACTTCGAGCGGCCCTCTCACGACGGCTGGCAGAGGCAGGGTAGGCCGGAGAAGGGTTGCAGGTTTCCTCGGAGCGATGAGGGGTGATCGGAGACCAGCCACTGGCCGCCGACCACCCGCCAGCGGATCGTGACCTCGGATTCGGGCTTGGAGCCCTGGGACGTCACCAGATCGCAGACGAATCCGATGCTCGCCGATTCGCCGGACACCGCGGCGGTCCTGAAGATGACCTTCTTGAACTGCATTCCGCGATCCACCTTCGAGGTCACCGAATCCCGCAGCTGCTTTTCCTCACCCTTCCGGGCGCCGAGAAACGGGAGGATCTCGTCGAGCTTGCCCCTGTTGAAGGACTCCAGGTACTCGCGGCAGCGTTTCACGACCACCTGCTCGATCTCGCCCATCTTGGTCAGACCGAACCTCTTGATGATGTCCTCGAGAATCAGCTGCACGGCGGAGAGGTGCGCGATCTCCTGGGTGATCTTCTGAGCTTCCGCCGGATCCTTCGGCTCCCGCTTCCGTAGATTCCTGGACCGGTCGACCATCTCGACCTGCTCGAGGACCAGCACCTCGCGGACGTCGTCGATTTCCTTCTCCACCGAGCGCAGGGCGATGTCCTTGCGCCTCTTCTCCTCGTCGGAGCCGGAGGACCAGGTGCTCACGATCTTGTTGTAGAGGTCCTGCCGGCTGTTGTGGTAGGCCCTCAGGTCCGCGGCCCCCTCCTCCACCAGGTCCGCCGCGAGCCTCGCCAGCCCGCGGTACCGGTGGGACTGGAAGCTCCCGGGCACGCGGTCCAGGACGATCGAGAACTCCTTGATCGACTCGTCGCGTTCCCTCTGCCGGTTCTCCCTGTCGTCCGGCTTCCAGGGCGCGGAAATGGGGCTCGTGGAGCGCTCATACCAGAGGAGGCCGAGGCCGTAATGGGGTTCCAGATCGTCGGGACGCTCCTTCAATGCCGTGCGGAAAAGCCGATCGGCGAGCACATGGTTCTCGTTCGCCTGTTTGAAGATCTTCTGGGCCTGCTGGACCTTGCCCTGCTGCGCGCTGACGTCGGCATCCCGGTAGAGCTGATTCCCCAGGGCTCGGCTCGCATTGGCCAGCCCGATCCGCGCGTCGTAGTTCTCGGTGCACCACTCCACGCAGTTGGAATACAGCTCCTTGGCCTGGTCGAAATGGCCGCCGTCGTAGGCGACCTTCGCCAGGACCTTCGATTCCTGGGCCTGGACATGGCGCTCGCAGCCGGACTCATGGCCGCAGGAATCCTGGGTCGACAGCCCCAGCGCCAAAATCACCCCCGCCCAGCCCCTAGACATGCTGCAAGCTCCTCTTGATGACTTCCTCGACAAGGGCTTCCGGGCCCAGATCCTTTTGGGCACGCCTCACCGCCTCCTCGGCCTGCCTCCGATCGTAGCCCAGCGCCACCAAGGCGCCCACCCCGTCCCTAGTTAGAGACGAGTCCTCCGCCCCCTTTCCTGCCGACTCCGGCAGCTTCCCCCTCAGTTCGACGATGAGCCGGTTCGCAATCTTCTCTCCGATTCCCTTGATGTTCTTCAGGAACGCGACGTCCCCCGCCTCGATCGCACGCACCAGGTCCTCGGGGTTCGTGCTGGAGAGGATCGCAAGCGCCTTCGAGGGGCCGAGCTGCTGGACGCCGTCGACCAGCTTGAGGAAGATCTCCCGCTCGCGCTCCGTCGCGAATCCGTAAAGCCGGTGCGCATCCTCCGACACCCGGAGGTAGGTGTAGAGCTTGACGGGTCCCTCGCGCGGCAGCTTCTCGTAGGTCGAGAGCGGGATCTCGACCCGGTATCCCACTCCCCCCGCGTCGATCACCGCGAATGCGGGCTTGCGCATCGCCAGGCGGCCGCTCACGTAGTCGAACACGGCGGCGGATTATACTTCAAAACCCGGGGGACGAATTCCGAAATTCAAAACGAGGATGACCCACGCTGCTTGGCGGCCTTCGCCAGCGCTTCAATTCGTGCGACGAGGCGCGGGAAGTTCTTTCGTGCATCCGCCCTCGCGAGCGTGATCGCGCGACCCCGGAACGCCACTTCGTGCCGGTTCTTCTCGTCCCCGGCCGCCTTGAGGAGGGCCTCGGCGAGCCCCTCCGACTTCCCCACCGGGAAAAGCCAGCCCGACTGGCCATCGGCGATCCATTCGCGGTTCGCTGGGATATCGCTCGCGACGACAGGAATCTCCATCGCCATCGCCTCCAGCAGACCCAGCGAGGCACTGTCGCTCCGGGAGCAGGTCACGTAGAGATCCCCCGTCGCAAGGTACTCGGGGATCTTCTCGTTCTCCACCATGCCGCAGAACTTCACGCGATCGGCGACCTTGAGGTCGACCGCGCGTTTCTCGAGATCGGCCCTGAGGTTACCCTCCCCGACGAGGACCGCGGCGAAATTCTCGAGGCCCGGCTTCGCCAGCGCGGCCAGCAGGGTCGGGTGGTCGTACATCTCCTTGAGCGGCCGAGTCGAGACCAGGACGAATTTGTCCCCGAAACCCCACGACGCCCTCAATTCCTGGTTCTTTGGCCTGGGCTCGAACTTGCCGCCGTCGAGTTCGATGGGCAGCACCTCGACCGCGTCGGGCCGCATGCGGCCCAGCCGCTTGGCCTCCTCGGCCGCGGTTTTCGAATTGCAGACCACCAAGTCTGCCGTCTTGAGCGCCTTCATCGCACGCTCCGCGAACCCACGATGGAGCTTCGGCCAGACCAGGATGTCGGACCCCCACGGGAAAAGGCACAGGGGTTTCGCCCCCGCATGCGCGGCCACGTAGCCGGAGGTCAGCGCCCAATTCGCAAATATGACATCGTAGCGGCCCAGCCGGAGCACATCCTTGATCTTCAGGCAGGCGCGAGCCTCGTCGCGCCGGTACTCCGGCGCGCGGATGAGCCTCCACCGGCTGGCGCCCGCACCGTCGGGATACGTCTGATAGCGTTCGTGGATGACCTTGAATTCCTTGACGAACTTAGGCAGTTCCGGCTCGCGGTGGTAGAAGGTCAGCACGGTCACGTCGTGCCCCGCCGCCTTGAACTGCGTCATCAGACGCTCGTCGTGGACGTTCAGGATGTCGGAGAGGTAGAGGATGTTCATGCGGAGGCCCGCCGGGCCTCAGAGGCCGCAAGCGGCCCGAGGAGGATGTTTCCCGCCCGCTCTCTCCAGCGGAACACCAGCATCCCGTGGATCATGAAAACCGTTCGCGCCGGGCCCTTCCCTACGAAAACTTCCCCGCCATCATAACGCGGTCCGGAGCCGATGTAAAGGAACTGCCCGCCCCCTCACAGAATGTACTTTTTCAGGTCCTCGTCCTGCAGGATGTCCTTGAGTCGATCTCGGACATACTTCGCGTCGATCGGAATCCTCGCGGGCGCGATCTCCGGCGCCGTGAACGAGATTTCGTCGAGCACCTTCTCGACGACCGTGTGAAGCCGGCGCGCGCCGATATCTTGCATGGACGTGTTGATCTGGGCCGCGATCGTCGCCATTTCCTCGACCGCGTCGGGCCGAAAGTCGATCTCGACGCCCTCGGTCTTGAGCAGCGACGTGTATTGCTTGAGAAGCGCGTTCTTCGGCTCCGTGAGGATGCGGATAAAATCCTCGCGGTTGAGGCTCTTGAGCTCCGCGCGGAGGGGAAATCTCCCCTGAAGCTCCGGGATCAGGTCCGTCGGCTTCGAAATGCTGAAGGCTCCCGCGGCGACGAACAGCATGTAATCCGTCTTCACGACCCCGTACCGGGTGTTGACGGTCGCGCCTTCGACGATCGGAAGGAGGTCTCGCTGCACGCCCTCCCTCGAGACGTCGGGTCCGGACGATTTCTCGGCCCCGACGATCTTGTCGATTTCGTCAATGAAGATGACTCCGGCCTCCTGCGCGCGGCGGAGGCCCTCTCGCGTCACGCGGTCCCGGTCGATCAGTTTCTCCGCCTCCTGCTGGGTGACGATCTTCCGGGCCTCGGCGACCGTTGTCCGGCGCGTTACCTGTTTCGCCGGAAACATGTTCCCGAGCGCGCCCGGAAGGTCCATCCCGACCTCCTCCATGCCCTGGGGCGAGAAGACCTGCATGAACGGCGTCTGCCGCTCCTCGACCTGGACCTCGATTTCACGGGAATCGAGCGCTCCGGCGCGGAGCTTCTCGCGAAGTTTCTCGCGGGATTGGGCCGCGCGCTCGACCGCCTCGTTTTCCTCGCCCGACGCCGACCTTCGACGGGGGAGCAGCAAGTCCAAGAGTCGCTCTTCGCCCAGCTCCTCGGCCTTCTTCTGGACCTTCGAGAGCTCCTCCGCCTTGACCATGCTGATCGAGACTTCCACGAGGTCTCGCACGATCGATTCCACGTCGCGGCCCACGTACCCGACCTCCGTGTACCGAGTCGCCTCGACCTTGACGAAGGGCGCCGAGACGAGCTGCGCGAGGCGCCGCGCGATCTCCGTCTTCCCCACGCCCGTCGGTCCGATCAGCATGATGTTCTTGGGTGAAAAATCGTACCGCAGCTCGGCCGGTAGCTGCTGCCGGCGCCATCGGTTGCGGACGGCGATGGCCACGACGCGCTTGGCGGCGTCCTGGCCGACGATGTACTTGCCGAGTTCCTCCACCACGCGCTTCGGAGTGAGGTCGCGGGGGTCATTCACTCTAGAGCTCCTCGATGTGGAGGTTCTCGTTCGTGTAGATACAGATCCGCGCGGCGATCTCCATCGCCTCGCGGACGACGTCCTTCGCCTTGAGCGTCGAATGCTTGATCAACGCTCGCGCCGCGGCCACCGCGAAGGGCCCGCCCGACCCGATCCCCGCGACCCCGTCGTCGGGCTCGATCACGTCTCCCTGCCCCGAGATCAGGAGGATGTGTTCCTTGTCCGCCACCAGGAGGAGGGACTCGAGGCGCCGCAGGAAGCGGTCGGTCCGCCATTCCTTCGCCAGTTCGACGGCCGCCTTGACCGCATTGCCCTGGAACTTCTTGAGCATCCCCTCGTACTTGTCCAGCAGCGTCATGGCGTCGGCCGTCCCGCCGGCGAATCCCGCGAGCACCTTACCCTCGTGGAGCCGGCGGATCTTCATCGCGTCGTGTTTGACGACGGTCCCTCCCTGCGTGACCTGCCCGTCGCCGCCGAGCGCAACACCGCCGCCGTGGCGCACCGCCAGTATGGTGGTCATGAGGGTGACGCATTATAGGCCGTCGCCCCATGCCCGTCCACCCCCACCGAGCGACCTCCCCCTGCCCCCGTTCATCTGCTTGCGGGGCGCGGGGGCATTCCCCTATAGTTAGCGCCATGCGCGGGCGCTTCGTGGTGATTGAGGGAATCGACGGCTCGGGAAAATCGACCCTCGCCGCCCGGTTGGCCCAGGATCTCACCCGTTCAGGCCGGAAAGTGCTCCGCGCGCGCGAACCGGGGGGCACCCCGATCGGTGAGAAGGTCCGCTCCCTCCTCCTTGACGTCAACAACGCCGAGATGGTGCCGCTGGCGGAGTTCTTCCTCTACATGGCCTCCCGAGCCCAGCTCGTCGACGAGTCCATCCGTCCCGCGCTCGTTTCGGGGCAGATCGTCATCTGCGACCGGTACTACTACTCCACGGCCGCCTACCAGGGTGCGGCGGGGAAGGTCGGAATCGACGCGGTTCTCAACGTCTCGGAGAAGATCGCGCGGTTTGCGAAGCCCGACCTGGTGGCGGTCCTGGACTTGCCTTCGAAGATCGCCCGTGCGCGGCAGGGAATCCGGGACGACCGGGTCGAGAGCAAGGGGGCCGCCTACCAGGAACGGGTGCGCCGCGCCTTCCTCCTGATCGCGAGGCGGGAACGGCGTCGCTTCCGCATCTTCGACGCCTCGCAGCCGGCCGATGCGCTCTATGCCGAGGTCCGCCGGGAGGTCGATCGTGTCCTTTGAAGGGGTCCTCGGGAACCCGGCCGCGATCGACCGTCTCCGGGGCCTGATCGCGGGAGGACGGCTGGCCCACGCCTATCTCTTCGCGGGCCCCGAGGGCGTCGGCAAGAGGCTCGTGGCCATATCGTTCGCCAAGGGCCTGGGGGTCGAACCCCTCGTGGTCGAGCGCCTCGAGGACAAACACGAGGTGCTGATCGCGCAGGTTCGCGAGGTGATCCGCGAGCTTGGCTTCGCGTCGAAGGACCGGCGCGTGGTGATCTTTGACGACGCCGACCGCATGTCCGAGGAGGCGATGAATGCCCTTCTGAAGACGCTCGAGGAGCCGCCCGACGGAACGCTGCTGCTCCTGGTCTCGAGCGCGCCGCAAAGGCTTTTACCCACGATCCGCTCTCGCTGCCAGACCATCTTCTTCCACCCGCTCGACGACGAATCGATTGTCCGGTTCCTCCAGGGGCGGATGCTCGAGGGGCCCTCGGCCCGGATGGCGGCGGTCCTCGCCTGCGGTTCCGTTGGCACGGCCACGGCGATGATCCCCGAAATCGAGGAGATCCTGACGCTGGCCCGGGAGCTCCAGGAACGGGTCCTCGCCGGCGAGCTCAACCCGATCGTGGAGGCGCTCGGCAAGATCCGGGACACGGAGAAGGCGCGGGCCCAGGCCAGGCGGGAGTTGCGGATCCTGCTCCACTGCCTGAGGGAGACGCTCCTGGCAAAATCGGGAAGGGCGGCGGCACTCGCCACGAAGGAATTCGTCGAAAGGATGTCGGGGCTGGACGACGACGAGATCCTGGAGAAAATCGAGTCTCTGATCGACCACGAGCGCGCCATCGACCTCAACGCCAATGTGTCGCTCGCGGTCGAGGACGCCCTCCTGCGGCTCTAGGGGACCCGGCTTCCGTCCCACGGCCTCGAGGATCTCTCCGACGGGGCGCCCCCTACTTCGGCTTGTGCGCCACGATCCAGGAGCGGAAGTCCTCGTCGATCTTCTCGACGGGCTGGCCGCACGCCGACTCTAGGCCCTTCGCACCCGTCGGGTCCGTCATGCGCGCCTTCTTGAGCTCCCCATATACCGGCACAAGCTTCCCCTTCTCCTGCAGGTAGAGACAGACCGCGGAGGCTTGCATGTAGCGGGAGGTGCGATCCTCACCGTGGAATTCCGCATCCGTCAGCGCCACCATCCGCGCCAGCGACGGAGCCCGGCCTGTCTGCACCGAGCGGCGCACCAGCGCGAGCTTCCCGTCCCCCTCGCCCACGGCCATCCCCTCCTCGATCCGGAAATTCTCGTACAGGCACGCCAGCCCCTCGCTCAGCCACGGCGGCAGGACCCCGAAATCGTCCGAGAAGACCGAGTGGCAGAACTCGTGCGTGAACACCGGCAGGCCGTTCCCGAGGTCCACCAGCAGGCGCCGCGCGACGGGGTCGTAGTAGCCGCCCATGGCCGATCTCTCGGGATAGCGCGTTCCCATGTAGTCGCGGTAGCTTTCGCCGTCCTTGAACGCCAGGCCCTGCACGGGCAGGGGCGGGCCCGTCATCCCGAACCGCGCGCGCAGGGGATCGCGCAGCCGGGTCACGTTGTCCACGCATTGCGCAAGGGAGCCCTCCCCCGAATTCGAGGCGACCGCGAGGCCGAACGCGTCGTCGATCCGGACTTTCACCCCTTCCCCCAGGTCCCGCCTCGCCTCCTCTCGCAGCCGGTCCCCGTCCGCCCAAGGTAGGGCCTGGAGCCTGTTCACGAACTGCCGCTCGATCTCCTCCGTGCGGAGGACGAGTGCGGCCTCCAGCGCCTCGCGTCCCGTCGGGTCGCGCCCGAAGCTGGCGCGCAACTCGTCGAAGAACTTTCGGAGCGCGTGCTTCTGGTCGAGGAAGAGAAAAAGCTGCTTCGCCTCCGCCTCGTGGATCGTGAAATGCTCCATCCGCCGGAACTCGCCCTCCTTCATGGAGATCAGCCGGCCGAGCGGCGGGAGCCCCTCCCTGGCCATCTCCGTCTTCAGCCACACGACCGAGGGGTCCATCGCGGGCCGCGACTCGACATCCCCCGCGAACGCACCCAGGCCCGTCGCGATCCAGTCCGCGACGTGCCGGGCGCCCAGGTCGTCCCGCAGCCAGAAGCCCGCCAGCACGCGGGGGAGGTAGCCCGACGCGGAGTGTGCCCGAACCGCGATCGTGCGGCTCTCGAGATCGTAGTAGCCGGAGCCCGAGGCGGTCTTCTTGAACCGGTCCTTCACGAAGGCGGAGAGATCCCTGTCCGACGAGAAGGCGCAGATGCGGATGGGACTCTTCGGGGCCGAGCCGACGGCACGGTCCTTGACGGCCTGGGCGATTCCGGCCACCGTTCGCCTCTGCCGGGCGAACTCCTCGCCCGCGGCATTCGAAGCGAAGACGAGCGTACGCTCGATCGCCGCATAGGTGAAGCCGGGGCCCAGGTCGCGCCGGGCCTCGTCAAGGGGCTCGCCCTGAAGGGCCGCCGCGGCGAGGAGCGCGCCGGCCACCCCGACCATGCCCCTACTTGCCCGCCCGCAGCTTGTCCGCCTGGGTCTGCGAGATATGCGCCGTGTCAGTGTTGGGGAACTTCTTGATGATCTCGTCAAACAGCGCAAGCGCCCCCTGCTTGTCGCGGTTGTACATGTACGCCGAGGCGAGCGAAAACATCATCTGGGCGAGGAGGTCCGAGTCCTTGTACTTCTCGCACGCGGGCTTCAAGACCGCGATGGCATCGTTCCACTTCTGCTCCTTGCACTCGCCCATGCCCTGGACCCAGGCGGCCTTCGCGCCGAGCTTGGTCTCGTTCGAGGGATCGAGCTCCTGGATCTTCCTGCAGCAGCTCCGGGCGGGGGCGTACCACTTGGCGTCATAGAACGCGTCCAGCTGCGAGCTTAGGATCTTCAGTGCCGAGCTCTTGTCCCCTTTTTTCAGGTAGATTTCCACGGCTTTGTCGTAGTTCTTGGCCGACTCCTGGGGAGCATTGAGGTTCATGTAGGCCTCGCCGAGGGACGCCCATCGGTCGGGCTGTTCCGGGTCCTTCGCCAGCGCCTCGCGCGAGGGCTTGATCTTGCCGAAATAGGCCGGTCCGGCCGCATTCAGAGTTCCGGCATAGTTCGTGGGGTTCAGCGTGCCGATCGTGGCCAGCAGCTTTCCGTCCGGATCGAAAACATACGTCATCGGCGGGCGCTCCTGGCCGAGTTCCTGCCAGAGCTTGTTGTCCTCGTCGGGGCCGTCGGGGTCGATCTTCGCGCATACCACTCCCCGGAGCGCGTTGATGACATCCGAGCTGGCCAGGGTCTTCTCGTCGTACAACTTGCAATCGCGGAGCCCCTTGTTGTAGAAGACCAGGACCGCCAGCTTGTTCTGGGACTTGGCCTCCTTAAGCGTCTCTTTCCAGTTGGTCTTCCAGGCGACGTCCTGAGCCGGAAGCAGGGCGGCGACGATGACAAGTGCGGCGCGCATCATGATCCCTCCCGATCGTTCCTGTGTTGGACGGCCAGTCTAACCCCCGTCCCCCGAACAGTTCAAACGATTTGGTTCGGACAATGTTCATTTCCTGACCTCCGGGCGGTCCGGGCCCTTGGCCGAGACCTCGAACGCCTTTTCGAGCCCTTTCCATTCCCAGACGCCCACGCCGTCGATCGTCAGAAGGACATCGACCTTGAGAGCGACCCTCTTCGGATCGCCGCGCATCAGCCCCACCCAGAGTTCACCCGCGGCGGGATCGTACGCCAGAGCGTCCGACGGCGCCTTCGATGCGGCCAGGTCGTCGGTGTCCACGCCCCACGCCTCGTCCTTGATCGCCCGGCCGAGACTGGCGAGGGATCGGGGGCCGTCGAAGAGCGTGATCGCCAGCCGGCCGGTGGGATGGACGGGCTTCGACGCGCGGTCACGGATCGCAATCCGGAGGAAGACGACGTCACCGCCCCCCTTCATCGCCAGGAATTGGCTCCCCTCGACCCACTTGATCCCCCGCACCTCGACGGTCATCTTCGCCCCCTGTGCGACCGCGGGGTCCACCTCGCCGCCCTTCCGGGTCGCGGTCCGCTTCGCGCCGGGCCGCGCTTCGGCCGGCTCGATCTTGGAGGCGGGTCCGGACTCGGTGTAGTCGAGTCCGTAGGAGCAGCCGTCCAGCGGGGGGCATTCGGGAACGTAAAAGTCGAACGACCAGGCGCCACCCGGCTGAATCGGTGCGGTGACGAGCGGGACCTCCTTCTTGCCGAGCTGAAACATCACGGTGACCTTCTCGAGGGGTTTCTTGAGACCGTTTCGGATCTGGCCCGTGACGACGACCGTGCCGTTGGAAAGCCGGCCGATCTTGCACTTCTGCACGGCGACGACCTCCGTCTCGAACTGGGAGTCGGCCGGGGCGGAGATCTCCTGCGCGACGCAGACCGGGAGGACGTCCAGCGTCACGTACTCCGGGACGCACGGAACCGTGAGATCAAAGGTATCGACCGTGTCGCCCGCGATGGTCTCGGGAAGGCGCACGTGGAGCCTCTGAACAACGGCCCCCCCCTTGGCGCGGTAGGTGACGACCGCGGTCGGCACGCGGGCCGCGCTCTCGCCGGTGTTCCGCACGGATATCCTGACGATGTCCGTTCCAGGGAAGGCCGACGGGCGCTGGTCTCTCACCGACAGGAGCACCAACCGGGCCGCTCCGGCGCGGGAAATCATGGGCGGATGAGTCGGATCCTCCCCCATATAGACCCACCGCTGCGCCCCGCTCTCGACGATGACCTCGTAGCGCGAGAAGTTGGGCAGGTTGAGGGCCTCGAGATGCACGTTCCCCGAGCCGCCGGCCGCGATGCGATCGATCTGCACGGGCATGGACCGCCGCAGCTCGCGCTCGCTGTCGAAGAAGATGCCCGTGAGCTTGACGTCCCGGATCTCCGCCTGGGTGAGATTGACGAGGGTCGCGTCGGCGACCACTTTGTGGCCCACCCGCTCGCGTGCGAACTCGAACTTGCTGAATTCGGGGACCACGTCCTGAGGCCGTGTCGCGCGCGGCGCCAGAGCGAGACCCGTCGCGATGAGGATCGTCCTCATCACCGCCGGGTACGCTCCGGTTCCAGCCAATCCCGTGTCCACCGCTGAATTCTACGGGCCCAGCCAGCCCATGTCGCGGATGAATCGACGAAATCCCCCGTCCTCCGCCGAGAGGGGAGGAAGCCAGGAGCGCACCCTCTCGCGGATCCACGTGGCAACGCTCCCCGGGGGGGCGAAACGGTACCGGTAGAGCTCGGCGCGGATGAACTTGGGCGGCGCGGACGGGAAAGGCCGGTTCGCCAGCAGGCCGAGCGCGTCCTCGTCGTTCTGGAGAAGTTTCCAGATGAAGTGGACCAGCCAGGGATGCTCGTTGGGGGATTCCATAGCCGCGAACCAGATCTCCCAGTCCAGCCGGTAATGATACGGGGAGACGAAGGGCAGCCTGCGGTTCGGATCGCCGGGCTTGGCCTTGAATTCATATGCCGTCCATCGGGTCTCCGGCGTCACCACCGCATCTTCTGTCCCCTCGAGGATGATCTCGTTCCGCTCCTTCCCCACGTACCCGAACGCCCCGTACGTGTTCACCAGATGGAGGGACGTGAAGGAATAGTTCATCTTCTGGTCGGGCGAGAGCAGGTTCGAGGCCGGGGCGAGGCTGAGGAGAGACACGACCGCCACGAGAGACCAGGCCACCGCCGTCTGGGGCCTCGTCAAGACCGCCCCTTGGAGCGACCGGTCCGCCGCCGCGACCCACCGGCTCGGGAGAAAGAGCCGCCAGACCCCGTCGTCGAGGCACGCGAGGCACGGCACGATCGTCAGCCAGTTGAGGAATGAAAGGTTGCCGCTCAGGATGAGCACCCCCTGGAAGGAGACCAGGAGGACTCCCGCCGTGCGCCGGAGCCGCGGTGGCCAGAAGACGAAAAAGGGGACCACCAGTTCTACGGCGTGATTCCAGAGGCAGCCAAGGTTGTGGAACCAATGGGGCATGAAATGGAGCCAGGGGCTGAGCGGATTCGGGAGCGGTTGCGTCTCGTAGTGAAAATACAGCGCCGTCAGATCGCGCCAGCACGCGTCGCCTCGCATCTTGATCAGCCCCGCGCCCAGAAAGATCCGAAACGCAAGCCAGCGGAGAAGCCAGACCACCTGGATCGGCGGAGGCCGGCCAGGGAACGGCCGGGCATCGAGGAGCGGGCACAGGAAGACGGCAAGGAAGCCGGTTTCCAGAAGCTGGCTCTCCCACCCGAAGCCATACCACTCCTGACCCACGTTCACGAACGACAGGTAGATCGCCCAGAGGATGACCATCATGATCGAGTTCGCGAACCCGGCGACCACCGCGAGCGAAAGCGCCACCCCCGCCCATGCCAGGGAGAGCGTGAAGCCGTCGGAGGAAACGACCCAGAAGATCGATAGAAACCTGAGGACCGCCGCCGGCCCGTGCTTGCAATGCATCCGGTCGAGGAACTGGCTCACCGGGAGGAGCCCGTGGCCTCCCAGGAGGGGACCGAACTGGTTCACCATCGAGAGGAACGCGATGAAGTAGACAAATCCGAGGAGCCGGAGGAGGACAAAGCGCGTCAGCGCATGCCGATCCGACCCCGCGGGAACCCCAACCATCCAGCGGCCCGCGGCGCGTAGGCGTTCCTTGGTCAAGGACCCCGATCCTAGGCCTCCCGCGGAGGGGAGTCAACGCCTCTCCGTGTGGTAAGCTTGGTCGATGCGGCGCTGGTGGGTTCCCGCCTTGCCCTTCCTCCTCTCGCTGGCGCTCTCGGCCGCGACCGTCGGAAGGAGCGTCGGGTGGCAGGATTCGGGCTTCTTCCTGTTCGGCGTGCGCGAGATGGCGCTCCTCCACCCGCCCGGCTTCGTCCTCTACCTCCTCCTGTGCAAAGCCTGGACCTGGCTCTTCTTCTTCCTCGATTTCACCTTGGGGGTCCACCTCTTCTCCTCGGCCTGCGCCGCCGCCGCCGCCGCGACGCT